>OCPV01000313.1_pt1 | contig 41691 bp, 32 predicted proteins | sample 1538511 | NCBI WGS metagenome assembly OCPV01 (sample SAMN04571704, study PRJEB22368) | human gut metagenome | biome: human gut; material: stool | host: Homo sapiens | place: Luxembourg | collected 2012-08-30 | reverse complement strand
CGGTAATAACGGCAAAGCTTGTGGCAACGCGCCTGTGCGTTACGGGGATACCGGCATATTCGGCAACGGCAATGGCGCTGGTTACGCCCGGTACAAATTCAAAGGGCAGGCCTGCTTCCAGAAGCTCAATGGCTTCTTCGCCGCCGCGGCCAAATACAAAGGGGTCGCCGCCTTTAAGGCGGGCAACGGTTTTGCCTTCGGCAGCAAGTTTTACCAGCAGGTTGTTAATATCCGGCTGGCGCATGGTATGGTTGGCGGAGGCTTTGCCTACGTAAACCATTTCCGCATCCGGGCGGGCATAGGCTAAAATGCGCGGGTCGGCCAGACGGTCGTACACAACGGCGTCTGCCGCTTTTAAACATTCCATTGCCTTAATGGATAAGAGGCCCGGGTCGCCGGGGCCTGCGCCGATGAGATATACTTTTCCTTGTTTTGTCATATATTCCTCTCCTTACAGGATAGCGGCAAGAATTTCTCTGCCGCCGTTATCAAGCATTTTTTGTCCAAGCGCGCGCCCTAAAGTTACGGCGTCGGCTGCATTGCCTTCTGCGGTGTCGCGCAGCACGGTGCTGCCGTCCAGAGAAGCAATAACTGCTTCCATGGCAATGCGCCCTTCGTTAACTTCGGCGTGCACGCCGATAGGCACCTGGCAGCCGCCTTCGAGCAGGCCCAGGAAGGCGCGTTCGGCGTCGGTTGCCTGCTTGGTGGCTGTATCGTTTAAAAAGTCCAGTATCTGGCGGACTTTAAAATTATCGGTGCGGCATTCAATGGCAAGCGCACCCTGGCCAACGGCAGGCAGGCAGTAGCTTTGCGGAATGATTTCCTTAATTCTGTCTGCGTGGCCAAGGCGTGTAAGCCCTGCGGCGGCAAGGATAATGGCATCCATCTGCCCTTCGTCCAGTTTTTTCAGGCGGGTATCTACGTTGCCGCGCAAATCAACAATTTTTAAGTCCGGGCGTCTGGACAGAAGCTGCGCGCGGCGGCGCAGGCTGCTTGTGCCAAGCACGCTGCCTTCTGGCAGTTCTTCGATGCTGTTATATTTGTTGCTTACAAAAGCGTCGCCGGCGTTTGCGCGCTCGGTAATCGCCGTCAGGCAAAGCCCTTCCGGCAGTACGGTGGGCATATCCTTTAAGCTGTGCACGGCAAGGTCAATGGTGCCGTCCAAAAGCTCCTGTTCTATTTCTTTGGTAAACAGGCCTTTGCCGCCTATTTTCGCGAGCGGAACATCCAGAATGCGGTCGCCTTTGGTAACTATCTTTTTAAGCGTTACCTCGCAGCCGGGGTATTCCTCGCGCAGGCGTCCGGCAATATAGTTGCTCTGCCACATGGCTAAAAGGCTCTGCCTAGTCCCAATAATCAAATTTGTTTTCATCGCCGATGTAGTCCTCTCCTTTATCGTTCAGCAAAAACAGCTCGCAAATCACTTTGCGCAGGCGTTCTTCGTCCGGCGTTCCGGCAGCGGCGTTCATGGCCGTCATCGGCTCGCGCAGAAATTTATGTTCCAGACGCTGCGTCATAATGTCGATAATGCGGCGTTCGTGCTCAGTAAGTTCCGGCATTTTGGCAAAGGCGCGTTTCAGCACCTTTTCACGCAGAAAGTTCATTTTTTCGTGCAGCTGCACCATAACGGGGCGCATGGTTAAATAACGCAGACGCTCTTTAAGCTCGGAAATTTCTTCTTCAATAATAGCTTCCGCCATTTTAGCTTCGTGCGTGCGGAAATGCTTGTTGGTATCAACAACGCCTTCCAGGTCGTCGATATTATAAAGCGTAATGCCGGGCAGCTGCGCAACTTTGGGGTCAACGTCGCGCGGTACGGCAATATCAATTAAAATCAGCGGCCTGCCTCCGCGTTTGGCGGTTACTTCGCGCATATCCTTTTCGCGGATAACGTAATGCGGCGCGCCGGTGCTGGTAATGATGATGTCCGAAGTTTCGGCCTGCTCCAGATATTTATTGTAGGCAATGGCCGTGCCATTAAACTTGTCGGCAAGCTCTTTGGCGTGGTCAAAATTGCGGTTGCTTACAAAAATCGTTTTGGCGCCTTTATCAATTAAATGGCGCGCGGTAAGCTCGCTCATGCGCCCTGCGCCAAGCACTAAAATATTGGCGTCTTCAATGCTGCCCAAAACATCCATGGCAAGGTCAACGGCGGCGCTTGATACCGATACCGAGCTGTAAGCGATTTTGGTTTCGGTACGCACGCGCTTGCCTGTGGCAATGGCACGGTTGAAAATGGTATTAAAAATCGTGCCCGTCATGGAATTTTCGCGGGCAATCTGGTAAGCGTTTTTAATCTGGCTTAAAATCTGCCCTTCGCCGATAACCAGCGAATCGAGGCTGGAAGCTACTTTAAACAGATGGCGTACGCAGTTGACGCCGCTTAAGTTGTAAAAGTATTCTGTTTTGTAGCCGTCGCCCGCCAGGTGCTTAACCAGCGTCTGGATGAACTTCATGCCGCTTACAGGTTCTTCCAGCACCATGTAAAACTCGGTGCGGTTGCAGGTGGAAAGCAGCACTGCTTCGTCGAGGTTGTCATAATTGCGCAGGCGGCGCAGAATACGGGCTATGCGGTCGGCGCTGAAGTTAAAGCCCTCGCGGACTTCAACCGGCGCGGTTTTATGGTTCAGCCCTAAAACTATTAATTGCATTTGTAATGCGCTCCTTTAATATATTCAGATGGCCTTCGTGCAAAAGGCCAATACTTTCTTCATCAAGCATTTCCCGCCAGAAGTCAGTACGCTGTGCGGGCGTCAGCGGCAGCTGCTGCACTTTTTGGCGTGCCTCTGCCAGAAAATCCGCAAAAACGGCAAAATTACTGCCGTAGGTTTTTGCCATATCCTGTGCCAAAAGGCGTGAGAACGCAGGCAGCCCTCCGCCGAAAGCGGTAAAGGTTAACCTGCCGCTGCTGCGCTGGGCGGGTACGCTGAAATTGCCAAGTTCCGGCTCTGTTATAACGTTAACAAGGCACGGCGCATCCTGTGCAATAATGCGGTTCAGTGCCGCGTCGTCCGTTGCGGCAACCGCTAAAAAGCAGTCGGCATCGCCTTTTTGGTAGCCGCGCAGGTTTAGGGCAATGCGGCCTTCACCGGCCAGTTTTATTAAAGCTGCATCCGCCGCAGGCGCGGTAACCGTAACCTGTGCGCCGGAAGCAAGAAGCGTGCGTACTTTGCGCAGGGCAACCTTGCCGCCGCCGATAACGGCGCAGCGTTTGCCGTTAAGGTTGAGCACTGCCGGATAGCTGAACAGATTTTCTTCCATATTATAAGCCTGCCTTGCTGTGACTTTTGTTTAAAAAATTACATAAAGATACAACTACAATAATACCATAAAATAGGAAGTATTTCCAGTTAAAAATAGGTTGCAGCGGTATGGAATTATCAAATATCTGTGACAGCTATCGATAAATAAATTTTGAGAATTTGTAAAGGAATAAAAAGGCTCATGGAAAGTTATTGTAATCACATCGGTTATACACTTTTAGTTGCCTTGTAAAATATTCAAAAGAATAAAAACTATGTGTCACGTAAATTCTTTTGTTATCTTTTCTTTGAATGTGCTCCACTTTGCTGTTATATCTCGGAGGATAATTGCTGATGGGCATATAGCATACATCAGTTCTTTAATAAAATAGTAATAAAACACTGAAATAGAATAAAATTATCTGTTTTTATAACAAACTGTTAGTAACATCCTGCCCATTGTTGATTTTTATACACTTAACTGGCAAAAGGAAATACTTAAGAAGGTGTTTGGCAATTCCAGAGGGGTATGTTGATTAGAGTCGTGATGAAGGGTCTGGAGTGGTCACAAATATAAGTAAGATAGATGTCAAAGTGCTTTTTTTCAACGGTAAACATAAAATTTTATGGCGGCGTTGGAAAGGTAGTGAGTGAGGGCGAAATTAATAAGAGATAGACGGAATTTAGCAATTTGTGTTATACTGACTGTCGTAGATTTTGTTTTAGAGACTTAAATATAGCATAAAGAGTCAATCTTATTCTTTTGTTTTTTACGGTCACATATGTATTGTAATCCTATACAGAATTATTGAATTTTATAGGATTAAGTATTGCAGAAAAACGAAAAGTTAGGTAAAATAATTATAGTATATTCGTATACTAGTATTTTAACATATTGCGGAGGGTTTATTTATGAACAGATTAGTATTTGAAGAAGTAACCGAAAATGAATTGTTTGCTGATTATACTGCGGATTGTTCTGGAGACCGTTCTGATTGCTGTACAAGAGTTTGCACGAGAGATTGCAGGTATCAGCCAGTAACTGAGGAAGATTGGGGAAAATTTCTTAATATTGAAGGCGGAGTAATTCAATATTAATGAAAAAAGGGAGAAAAGGAGTTGGCAGCGCTATTAGCAGATGTCAACTCCTTTATATTATTAATATGGAAATAGATGTTGTTCAGCTTGAGATTCGGAAATGTTATTCGATAGATATAGATGTGCAGACTAAAGAAGTGTATTCTGCGCATTCAGTTGCACGTTTGTTTTGCGAGAATATAGGTGCGCTGAATATTGAACATGTAGCTATGCTCGCTTTAGATAATGCAAATAGGATCATCAATTATTTTACGGTTTCTATGGGAGAAATAGATAAGGTTAAAGTGTCTTTATCACAAATGTTTCGTTGTGCATTGTTGTCAAACGCATCAAAAATTATTATTGCGCATAATCATCCAAGTGGTGTTTTAGAAATAACATCTAAAGATATCGAAATGACAAAAAAAATAGCTTTTTGGGCAAATGTTTTTTCAATTGATTTAGTAGATTCATTAGTAGTAACAGCTAATGATTATAGTTCTATTAGGGATTATTGTAAGGAGTTAGTGCGTGGACAAGAAAGCAATAATAAAGATTAAAGATTCTATAGACTTATTTTTGAGTAATGAACATTTTTTAATGGTCTATTATATGAATTCACGACAGAGGAAAAGCTTTCGAATTAATGAAGAAACAGTGAAACTTATTGAAAAAATAGATGGTAAGAAAAATATAGAAGACTTAATATATATAATGCAAAAGCGGTATGATGTAAGTCCGGAATACACTATACAAGTCATAGAACTTTTGCAACACCATCGCATAGTTACGGAGGTTGTTGAAAAACAGTCTATTCTTGCCGAAAATTTGATGCAAAGGTATAATAGGCAAATTAATTATTTTTCAGAATTTCTTGCTAATGAAATAGATGGTATTATTGCACAGAAAAAAGTGATTGATAGTCATGTCCTTGTATTTGGATGTGGAGCAGTTGGTGGGGATATTGCTATACAATTGGCTATGTCTGGAGTGGGACATATAATACTATATGACTGTGATTTTGTTGAAACATCGGATGCGGCACGACATATGTATTATAAAAATGAATATGAAGGGATGAGCAAGGTCGAAGCTCTAAAGAAAGAATTACTGCTTATCAATTCAGAGATTAAAGTAGAGTCGATCAATGGATTTCTTAAGCCGACTTCCGATATTGAAAATTTAGTTTGTAATGCCGATTTCATTATAAATACTCTTGATGAGCCCTACATAGGATACACTGCATCGAAAATTTCTAGAATTTGCATAAAATATAATAAACCGCATTATATAGCGGGAGGTTTTGATGCTCACCTAGCGAGTACGGGTGAACTTGTTATTCCTTATATCACGCCTTGTGTTGAGTGTTACGCTAATCATTTTAAAGTAACGCTGAAAGATTGGAAGCCAAAGAGCCATCCGGTGAAAGAGCGTTATAGAGAAATCGGTGGTCTTACTAGTATGTCTTTATTTTCATCATCTTATGCTTGTATTGAGATTATAAAGTATATAGCAGGATTGATTGAAATGACAAGTAAATACAAAGTTCGTGGAGAGTTTCTATTTCATGATATGAGTTTAACATATCTTAATGTAGAAAGAGACCCAGCTTGTCCTATATGCGGAGGTAAACATAATGAAACCTAAATTGAGTTCTACTGTATCTGTTGTAAAACTTAATGATCAAGTACTAGAATTTTTCTTGACTAACATACGACAGCAAGTCCGAATCAAAGTGGAAAATGATTTGATTTTAGAAATTGTAACGTCATTAGATGGCTCCAAAACATCTGAAGAAATTGCAACAGAATATAACATTGATATTAATGAATTGAACAGGCTGTTTGATTTTTTACACAACAAAGGTATTTTGGATAATGTTGAGCCAAAGGACGATTTTGAAAAGTATGAAAAATATCGGCGCGTTATTCATTTTCTTGCTGAGTATTCTCATTCACATGAACATCTTTGTACAATGTGGAAAAACATTCGGAAATCAACGGTTTTAATTATCGGTCTTGGTGCTGTAGGTTCATGGGTGGCTTGTAATTTAGCTCAGTCTGGCGTTGGAAAATTAATTTTGATGGATGCTGACACTGTAGATTTGACAAATCTTCATCGCCAATTTGGTTATGTTGAGAGCGATATCGGTCGAAGCAAAATTGATGTGTTAAAAGACCGAATTAATAAATTTGATCAAGATATAGAAATAATTAAAGAATACTCTTTTTTGGATGAAACCGCATTGCATGTATTTGATGAGATTCCTGTTGATTTGATCATTAATTGTGCGGATAAGCCTACAGTCGATGCTACATCTCTTTGGGTAGGCGAATATGCTATGCAACGCGGAATTCCTCATATTATAGGAGGTGGGTATAATCTTCATTTGTCATTGATTGGTCAAACTGTGATTCCGGGGGAATCAGCATGCATGAAATGTTTTCAGAAAACGTTAGAAGAAGAAAATAAAATTGATCCTCAAAAGGTAAAAAAACTTTCTGTAAAAAATAGAAAAGTGGGAAGTTTTGGACCTATGTGTTCTATAATTGCCAGTATGATTGGAATGGAAGCAATCAAAGTGCTTACAAAAGAAATTACACCTTCAAATTTAAATCGTCGTGGAGAGTTTGACATTTATAGTATGGATATTAAATATAAGTATTACCAGAGGAGGGGTGATTGTGATTGGTGTGGAGAACATGGAAAATATTATAGTTCATAATGCTTTCGAAAATAATTTGAAAAATATTACAGTAAAGATTCCTCTTAATAAATTCACTTGTATAACAGGACCTTCAGGATGCGGAAAGTCATCTTTACTTTTTGATACTATTTATGCAGAAAGTCAGCGAAGTTTTATGGAAAGTCTTTCTGGAAATATGTACGGACAAAAATTAATGGATAAGCCTAAAGTAGATAGTATTGACAATCTTCGTCCAGCTTTGAATATTTCTCAAACTTATTATAATGTAAATCCTAGATCAACAGTTGGAACAGTAACTGATATATCATATTATCTTAGAACGTTGTTTGCGTTTATCGTTAACCAAGAAAATAATACTAATTTGGATATGAATAATTTTTCATCAAATAATCCTTCTTCGTGGTGTACACATTGTCATGGCCTTGGCGAAGAATATGTTATATCCGAACAAGCTGTTGTCCCAGATAAAAATAAAAGCCTTGCCAAAGGAGGAATTCTTTATTATAAAGGAGCCAAAAATTCTCAAGAGTTTAGATTGTTAGAGGCAATTTGCGAATATTATAATATAGATATTAATGCCAAAATACAAGATTTAACAGAACAAGAAAAATATAATCTTTTGTATCGTAAAGAGCCTCATACTTTTCATATAAAGTATAAAACTCCTAAAGGACGATACAAACAATCTGATATTGTTGCGCGCGGAGCACTCGTCGAACTAAAAGAAAACTTGAAAAAAATTGATATTCCTTCCACTTTTTCTAGTATTGTAAAATACCTTTCAAAATCTACTTGCTCTATTTGCCATGGCCGAAAATTAAATTCATATGTCTGTGAAATGAAAATATGTGGAATAGGCATTGGAGAAGCAGAACAATTATCTATAAGTGAATTAAAGAAATGGTGTGCTCTAGTAAAAAAAAGTTATAACAATACTATATATTTTGAGCAGATTTCAACGCTTATAGAAAATATTGATAGAAGGGCTCAACAACTTATTAATCTTAAAGTAGCATATCTGAGTATTGGTCGAAGTATACCTTCTTTATCTGGTGGTGAGTTGCAAAGAGTTCGATTGGCATCGCAATTAAATTGTAGTCTGTCTGGGTTGATTTATATTCTTGATGAGCCTTGTAAAGGGCTTCATTACAGTAATATTGATGATATTATAAGTTCGCTACAGGAATTAGTTTATAAAGGAAATACTGTAATTGCTATTGAACATAATAAACATTTTATTAATTCGGCAGAAAATATCATAGAAATGGGACCGTGTGGTGGTCCATTAGGAGGATATATCTTATCAGAAGGTATTGGTCAAATCGGCGAGAAATACAACATAAAATTTAAACAACCTCGTAAAGCAAAAAAATATGCTGAGTTTAAAGGAATTTCATATCGAAATTTAAATAAAATTGGAGTAAATATACCTCTTGGTTGTGTAACGTGTGTTTCTGGTATTTCGGGTAGCGGGAAAAGTTCATTATCTGAAATTATTGAGCAAAGTTGCATAATAGGAGAAAATGAATTCTGTGAGTTTGTAACAGGTATTGAATCTTTAAAAAAAGTAATTAGAGTTAACCAGAAACCAATTGGAAAAACTGCTCGATCTACAGTTGTATCATATCTAGGAATTTACGATATAATCCGAGATATTTATGCACAAACATCAGATGCAGTTAAAATGGGTTTATCTGCATCTGATTTTAGTATGAATATTCCCGGAGGGCGTTGTGAATACTGTCAAGGAACAGGAAAAAAGAAGATAGAATTGACATATCTTCCAGATTCATATATTATTTGTCCAAAATGTAAGGGAAAACGATTTGATCAAAAAGTTCTATCTGTAAAATATAAAGGATATTTTATTAATGATATATTAAATAAAGATATCCATTCATTACTTCCTGTGTTTGAAGATGTTAAGCCCGTTTATTCTATGTTGAAGTGTGTGGAGGAAATTGGCATGGGATACATTTCGCTCGGGCAGATGTCTATGAATCTATCTGGCGGAGAGGCTCAGCGCATAAAGTTAGCAAAATATTTAGGTATGAATTCTAAAGGTGATAACTTATATATTCTTGATGAACCAACGTCAGGATTAAGTGAAAAAGAGATAGAACTTCTTATTAAAATAATCAATAAACTTGCTGACTCTGGAGAAACACTTCTTATAATTGAACATAATATTGAGTTTATAGCTCAAATTGCAGATTATTTGATTGATCTTGGAAATTTTGCTGGAAATATAGATAGTAGTCAAATTAATGAAGGTGATGTGCAGAAAGTAATGGAAAATGATAATTCTTCTTGGAAACAATTTGCAAGGAATTTTTTGTAAATAAAGAAAATAATGTTTGTTAATTTAATAGGTATGGAACTGTAAACTTTTGTGTACACTAAGTTAAGGGAGTTATGTGAATTTTATTTTTTATTGGATATGAGAAAGATAATTAAGCGAAAAATACATTCATTTAATAGTATAATACAATATAATTAAATATATTATTTTTTCTGAGCTTCTTATGGTGTTTTGTAATGAGTACCATGAATAAGCTCTATTTTTATAGTTCTATAAAAATAATACATGACCAAAAAGTGCTCGATTTACTGTTGTTTAGTAAAAAGTGTATAGATCAAATTCATATTTTTAAAAATTTTTTCTTGAATTTGACGGAAGTGTGTCGCTGTGGAAACACATACGTTAATAGATGTTTGTTTAGTTCATATTGTTAGGAGAATAATGGAACGGAAGAACAGTATTATTACGATCGTTCTAAGAGGATTTAAAGGCGCCGCCGCAGAATAATAACAAGGCAGGCAGCGGAGGAGGGATTTATTATGAATTGTGCATTTTGCCCGCATCACAAATGCTATACGGAGGGCCGGAATTGTACAAAATATTCACATGAGGAGGTCTGCGGTTTTTACAGTGAAGATGACCGCAGGATGATGCGTGCCTCGTCGGCAACCGAAAGCCGCAATTATATGAAAATGACGCGCCTTGAAGAAAGTGCGTTTTTTGCCAAAGAACTTGGCGTGAAGAAAATAGGCATTGCCTTTTGCATAGGCCTTGCCAACGAAGCGCATTTTTGTGCGCAGTATTTTAAAAACCAGGGCTTTGCGGTGGAATCGGTTTGCTGCAAGGTGTGCTCGGTTGATAAAGATATGCTGGAGCTGGAAAAAATAAAGCCCGGCAAGCATGAAGCCATGTGCAACCCCAGAACGCAGGCGCAGCTTTTAAACAGCGCCGGTACGGAACTGAATTTTATCGTAGGCTTATGCGTTGGGCATGATATGCAGTTTACCATGGCCAGCAAAGCGCCGGTATCGTGCCTTATTACCAAAGACCGCGTGCTTGCCAACAACCCGGCAGGGGCGGTGTACAGCCGTTACTGGCGGTGCAAGCTTGGAATTTTAGAGGACGGAACGGTGTAAATAAAAAATCAGCTGATGATTTTCATCGGCTGATTTTTTATTTATTCCTTTATTTCTGTATTTATCTTTCTATTTTTTTGATTTAATTTGCGTCGTTGCATATACGCCTATTATTTTATATTCACTTTTTTATTCATGTTCATTCTTTGTAACCAAAGAACGAACCAAGAAAGTTTCGCGGCTGACAAAAATTTGCACGCGGCACGCTGCAAGCACTAAAAATTTCCACGGAACTCGCTATGCTCAAACACCGGGAAATTTTTAGTGCTTTTTAGCAAATGCCGCTAAATTTTTAATGCCGCGATTGCATTTAACCCGTATTTTTTTACTGCTTAATTTAGTATATTCTGACTTTGTATCGTCTTTTGCTTCTACTTTTTATCAAAGATATTATGAAACTTACGGTATTGTAGCATTTAAAACTTACGGCAACATTGTTGTTTTTTGAAAGAAATAATCAAAGTACGAATTTTGCCAAAACGCGACATTCAAAAAATAGGCAAACCAGAATTAAGGCACTTGCAGCATTGGCCGAGGACTGTTTGAGTTTGCGCAGCAAACGAGTTCCGCAGGCGCTGCAAGTGCCAGCTTATCTATTGCATTTGCCGTTTATTTTTTGCTGGAGCGAAAACTTTTTGGTTACTTTTTAGTTATAAAAAGTAACATGAGTAAAAAGTAAATAGAAAATAATTAAAGTATCATCAAAGACGAAAACTAAAGAATAAACATAACTAATAAAGGAAATGTAGAAAATAAAATGTAACTGTAAAATCGAAACTCCAAAAACAAGTCATTATGGAATTATCTGAAAACTATTTTACAAATGTTCTGACAAATGTTAAAATTAAATTATCATAATAGTGAGGTGGATGTAATGTACGTATTAACTTTACCGGTATTGAGAAAAATGCTGCACACCGCAGCAGTTGACCTGAAAGACAACGTTCAGTATTTGTGCGAGCTGGACAGCGTTGCCGGTGACGGCGACCACGGCATTGCCATCGGGCATATTGCCGATATTTTAAAATCGCACAGCGACGATACTACCATTGCCACCATGAACCTTCTCCTGGAAGGCATTGGCGATGCGTTTATGGGCGTTAACGCAGGCAGCAGCGGCCCGCTTTGGGGCACAATTTTCGCCGGCATGGCAGACGGCATTGACGACCAGCAGGAGCTGACGGAAATTGAATTTAAGCGTATGTTTGCGCAGGCTAAAGAAGATTTTATGGATGTAAGCAAAGCCAAAGTGGGCGACAAAACTCTGGTTGATGCTTTTTATCCGGCTGTAAGCGCCATTGCCGAAACCGAAGGCAGCATTGAAGCGCTTCTGGACGCTGCGGCAGAAGCTGCCCAAAAAGGCGCCGACGCAACGGCAGATATGACCGCTAAATTCGGCCGCGCCAAAAATGTTGGCGAACGCAGCCTCGGCCATAAAGACCCGGGCGCCGTATCCATGGCAATTTTCTTTGCCGGGCTTGCCAAAGGCGCAAGAGCATAGTTCTTTAAAAAGCGGCGGCTTTTTAAAAATAAATTACGCACTAATGGAGGTTGTAAACAATGAAAAAATTTATCAATGACCCTGAAAATTTAACATCGGAGCTTTTGGAAGGCCTTGCCCTGAGCAATCCCGACATTGTATCTCTGGAAGACGGCAACCTTGTAGTTAATAAAAAATTAAAAGACGCAGACCGCGTAACCATCGTTACCCTTGGCGGCACCGGCCATGAACCTGCCATCAGCGGTTTTGTAGGCGAAGGAATGATTGATATTTCCGTAGCAGGCAATATTTTTGCAGCCCCCGGCCCGCAGTCCTGCGTTGAAGCCATTAAAATGGCAGATAAAGGCCACGGCGTACTGTTTGTTGTATTAAACCATACCGGCGATATGCTTACCGGCAACCTGACCATGAAACAGGTTAAAAAACTCGGCATTAAAGTTGCCAAAGTTGTTACCCAGGAAGACGTTGCCAACGCACCGCGCTCCAATGCGGATGACCGCCGCGGTCTGGTTGGCTGCATTCCTTTGTATAAAATTGCCGGTGCTGCTGCAGCACAGGGCAAATCCCTTGAAGAAGTTGCCGAAATCGCTCAGCGCTTTGCCGATAACATGGCAACCATCGCCGTTGCCTGCGTAGGCGCAACTCATCCGGCAACCGGCATGGAAATTGCCCACATTGAAGACGGCATGATGGAAGTTGGCATGGGCCAGCACGGCGAAGGCGGCGGCGGCAGCATGCCGCTGAAATCTGCGGACGAAACCGCCGTTATTATGATGGACGCACTTTTGAAAGACCTTGACGTTAAGAGCGGCGAAAAATTAATGGTTATCATCAACGGCAGCGGCGCAACAACCTTAATGGAACAGCTGATTGTGTTCCGCAAATGCCATAAATACCTTGCCGAAAAAGGCATTGAAGTTGTGGCAAGCCATGTAGGCGAACTTTTAACAGTACAGGAAACTGCAGGCTTCCAGATGTTCATTGCCCGCATGGACGACGAACTGACCGCTTTATGGAATGCTCCGTGCCGCACTCCGTATTACAGAAACTAAGGTGAATTACTATGGCAGATAAAGAAGGCAATATCATAGCAAAAGATTACGGCATCGGCATTAAGCCGCCTGCGCAGACTTTTCATGTAAAAGGGCTGGGTCACGCCGAATGGGGCATGAAAACAAGGCTTTCGCATATTTTTGCGGAAGACGGCCGCACCATTATGCTGGCATTTGACCACGGCTACATTATGGGCAGCACGGCCGGGCTGGAAAGGCTCGATTTGGCAATTCCGCCCCTTATGGAATATGCAGACTGCCTGATGGCAACCCGCGGCGCGCTGCGTGCCTGCATTCCGCCCGACTGCCGCAAGGCCATTGCTTTGCGCTGCACGGCTGATACTTCCGTTTTGAAGGACGATATGAGCCACGGCGTTATCGGCGTCGGCATTGAGGATGCTATCCGTATGAATGCTTCCTGCATGGCAGTGCAGTGCTTTGTTGGCGCTGACGGCGAGCTCGGTTCGCTGGAAAATTTAGTGCGCACCGTTGATGCCGGCGAGCGTTACGGCATTCCCGTACTCGGCGTTGTGGCCGTTGGCAAGGAAATGGAACGCACCACGCGCTATTTTGCACTGGCAACACGCCTGCTTGCCGAACTTGGCGCGCACATGATTAAAACCTACTACTGCGAAAACTTCGAGCAGATTACCGCAGCCTGCCCCGTGCCTATCGTTATTGCGGGCGGCAAAAAAATACCCGAACTTGACGCTCTTAAAATGGCGTACCGTGCCATCAGCGAAGGCGCAGCCGGTGTGGACATGGGCCGCAATGTGCTGCAGGCCGAAAACCCTGTGGCAATGCTTAAAGCCATCCGCATGGTTATCCACGAAAATGTCAAACCGGAAGAAGCCTATAAAGCTTACGAGCTGATGAAGGAGGAATAACCAATGAAAAAATTTATGCACGTTGGCGTGCCTACCGATAAAGTAATGGAAGGCAGCGTATATGCCGAAGGCATTAAAACCCATATCGTTCCGCCGGAAACCAATGAATTCGGCATTGAATACCTGCGCTTTGAAAAAGACACCCCGCTGCCGCAGGAACTGCAAACCCTTGTGCATGTTGCCTACCAGGTAGACGACATGGACGAGCAGCTTAAAGCCAACCGCGTGGTTGTAGAACCGTGGATGGCCGACGAAAATACCCGCATCGCCTTTATTATGAAGGACGGTATTTTAATGGAATTAATGGAAGTAAAATAATTGCTTACGGATAAGGAACTTGCCGGGCTGGTGCAGGCAGCGCGCCTTTATTACGAAGACGGGCTGACGCAGGCTCAGGTAGCTGCCAAAATAGGCGTGTCGCGCCCGCAGGTAAGCAAAATGCTGGCGCACGCACGCGAAGCAGGCATTGTACACATTGAAATACGTCCACCTGTTGCAGGCGATGCAGAACTTTTAAAACTTTTACAGCAGCGCTTCGGCATTAAAGGCGGCATTGTACTGCCGCAGGCACAGCGCGAAGCGCTCTTGCGTGAAACTTCGGAATATCTGGCGGGCGAACTGCGCTACGAAAAAAACATAGGCCTTGGCTGGGGTTATACGCTTGGCGAAATTGCGGGCAAAATGGCTTCTGCCGGAGGGCTTAAAGGCAGCGGCAAAATATTTCCGCTGATTGGCAGAACAGCCATACCAAACCGCGGTTACCGCGTTAACGAACTGGCGCTGCTGCTTGCCGGCGGCACAAGGGAAGCTTTCCGCCTTGAGGCAGAGGCTTTTCCGGGCAGCCGCGAAGCGCGCGATGCCATGGAAGACACGCCGGATTACCGCCAGGCTTTGTCGCTGTGGCAGGATACCACGGCGGCGCTTGCCGAAATACGCGCTTACCCCGGTGTGCCGGATGAAGCGACGGCGCTGCGTTTTGAAGACGCGCTGGAACGTCAGCAGGCTGTTGGCAGTTTGCTTTCGTACTATTTTAATGTACGCGGCGAATTTATCAGCGGCGCAGGCGATTTTGCCGTGCGCGTGCCGCTGAAAACTCTGGGGCAGCTGCCCAAAGTTGTTGCTATAGGCCTTACGGCAGGCAGCAAAGCCGTGCTTGGCGCACTGTGCACAGGCCTTGTAACGCACCTTGTTGTTACCGAAGACATAGCGCGCAAAATATTGCAGAAATAAATACGGCAAAATAAAAACAACCCTCTTGTACAGCAGGTGCAGGAGGGTTGTTTGGCGCTGCCGGGATTATTGTTTATTTATGTAACGGCTGGAACGCCCGTTGCCAAGGCGTTCAATAATGCCATTTTTTACCATGCTGCCCAAAACAGCTTCTACTGTTGTAGGGCTTATATCCGGCAAAATATTACAAATTTCGGCTTTGGAAATTGGCGTTAATGAATTTAAAACAGTGGCTTCAATACGTGCTTTTTTGGTAACCCGCTTACTGTTAATAACAGCAAAACGCTTATTAAGTTCCTGATAACACATATATAAAGTTCCTAAAAAATTCTGCATAAATATAAAATAATTGTTTTTGTTATCTTCCCAGCCTTGAGAAGATTCTTTCAGCGCGTCATAGTAAAAAAGTTTTGCATTATTTATCTGTTCTTCAAACGAAATGTACTTACCAATATCGTTGCCTGCTTTATAAAGCAGCAGCAGCGAAAGCAGACGTGACATACGCCCATTGCCGTCCCGGAAAGGGTGTATACAAAGAAAATCCAAAATAATGCAGGGAATTAAAAGCAATTGATTGATATTCGCGTTATCGCGTGCTTCCATATAAGCAAGTACAAGCTGTTCCATAGCTGCCTCAGTCTGTGCGGCAGGCGTGGGGTGGAAGCGTATTTGCCTGTTTCCTTTCGCGTCAATTTCTAAAATTACATTATCTTCTGTTTTAAATTTGCCTGCAAAATCGGTACCGGTATAGGCAAACAGTATGCTATGCAGGCGCAAAATGCTGCTTACAGAAAAAGGTATTTCATTGTAATGCAGATGAATTTCATTCAGCGCATCGCGGTAGCCTGCAATTTCTGCTTCATCGTGGTTCAGTGGTGCGCTGTTATGATGTACTATAGCGGCAATACGCTCATCGCTGGTAATAATGCCTTCTATTGCATTGGAACTTTTAACTGACTGTACTTTTGCAATACCTTCCAAACTTGCAAATACATTTTTAAAATCTGCCTTGCGTACCGCAGATTTTACTGACAGCGAGGCGATATTAGCCGTTAAATTAACAAGATTAGCAGGCAAAAGTCCGTCAGCTAAAAAACTGTAATCAAATTTGTGCATAATAAAACCGCCTTAAAAAGAATTATCTGCATATATTTTAGCAGATTATATGCAGATAATCAAAAAGAACTGCACATAAATAAGGCGTTTTATGTGCAGAAAGCATATTAATATAAAATGTCTGCCTTGGGCATACATTTACACAACAATTACCAGAAAATTTTAAAATTTTGGTTAAGGAAGTTTGTTTTTTATGCGGATAAATGGTAAAATAGATGATAAAATAGTAGTATTGTTGTTTTGAGGGGACATTTTGAAGAATGGAAGGATGGATATTATGAAAAAAAGAGGACTTAAAAAATTTGCTGCAGGCGTAACTTTGCTTTTGGCATTGGGGCTTCTGGCGGGTTGCGGCGGCGAAAAAAAGGAAGCAGGAAGTAAAGCGCAGTTAAACGTAGGTATTGTACAACTGGTAGAACACAGTGCGCTTGATGCCGCCAATAAAGGCTTTGTAGACGGCCTGGCGGAAAAAGGCTTCAAAGAAAACGAGAATGTTGCTATCGACAGGCAGAACGCGCAGGCTGACCAGAGTAATTTGCAGAATATTGCTCACCGCTTTGTCAACAACAAAGTTGATTTAATCTGCGCTATTGCAACTCCTGCTGCGCAGGTTATGGCCAACGCCACGAAGGATATACCCATTGTGGCAACCGCCGTTACGGATTACGAGGCGGCCAAGCTTGTTGCGTCGAACGAAAAACCGGGCGGTAATGTTACCGGCACCAGTGATATGAACCCGATTAAGGAACAGGTTGATTTGCTCTTGAAAATTGTGCCGGATGCCAAAACTATCGGCACCGTTTACTGCTCCAGCGAAGTAAATTCTCAAATTCAGATTGAAATTATGAAAAAAGCGGCTGCTGAACGGGGCGTCAATGTCATGGAAGCAACGGTTTCCACGGTAAACGATATTCAGCAGGCAGCACAGAGCCTTGTAGGGAAGGTTGACGTGGTTTATGTGCCCACTGATAATGTAATTGCATCTTCCATGCCTACTTTGGTTTCCGTTACAGATAACGCAGGGCTTGCGGTTATCTGCGGCGAAGAAGCCCTTGTAAAGGGCGGCGGTCTTGCAACGCTTGGTATTGATTACTACCAGCTCGGTAAGGAAACCGGCGAGATGGCGGCTAAAATTTTAAAAGGTGAAGCCAAACCGGCAGATATGGCAATACAGACTCAGAAGCAGTTTAAAACCGTCGTTAACGAAGCAGGCGCAAAACGCCTGGGCATTACTATCCCGCAGGATGTGCTGCAAAACGCGGAAATTGTAAAATAACGCGTTGAATGCAGAAAAAAGTTTACCTTAGGGAAGGAATGAGTTATCCATGAAATTATCTAAAAAAGCGCGCGTTTTGGCTGCGGCTTTGGCTTTAACACTTGCCGCCGGTATTATGGGCGGCTGTGGCGGCGATAAAAAAGAGGAAGCTGCTGCTAAAAAAACAGTTAATGTTGGTATTGTACAACTGGTAGAACATGCATCGCTTGATGCTGCAAATAAAGGTTTTGTAGACGGGCTTGCCGCAAACGGCTTTAAAGAAGGCGAAAACGTTGTTTTCGACCGCCAGAATGCACAGGCAGACCAGAGCAACTTGCAGAACATTGCTCACCGCTTTGTAAGCAACAAGGTTGATTTAATCTGCGCCATTGCAACACCCGCGGCACAAACCGCTGCCAACGCAACAAAAGATATTCCTGTTGTATCTACTGCTGTAACCGATTATGAAGCGGCAAAACTCGTTGCCTCCAATGAAAAACCGGGCGGCAACGTTACCGGCACCAGCGATATGAACCCGATTAAAGAACAGCTTGACCTTCTGCTGAAACTTGTGCCGGATGCCAAAGTTGTAGGTACAATTTATTCTTCGAGCGAAGTTAATTCGCAGATGCAGGTAGAGCTTTTAAAGAAATATGCTGCTGAAAGAGGCGTAGAGGTTAAGGAAGCAACCGTTTCCAGCGTTAACGATATTCAGCAGGCGGCACACAGCCTGATTGGCGAAATTGACTGCCTGTACCTGCCTACCGATAATGTTATGGCATCGGCAGTGCCTACGCTGATTAGCGTAACCGAGCCTGCCAAACTGGTTATGACCTGCGGCTGGCCCGATACTGAAGGCAGCGTTGCCGTAATAGGCATTAACTATTACGAACTTGGTAAACAAACCGGCGAAATGGCAGCCAAAATTTTAAAGGGCGAAGCCAAACCGGCGGAAATGCCTATTGAAACACAGAAGAAATTTAAGGTTATCGTTAATAAAAAGGTTGCGGAACGCCTTGGCGTAACTGTTCCGGAAGAAATTTTAAAAGCTGCTGAGGCAGAATAAAAAGAGGCACTGCGGGTTTCCCGCCCGGGAAACCCGCTTTTACTGCCTGCTTTGGAGGAGATTAGATGATCGATATTTTAATGCCGACAATAGCACAGGGGCTGTTGTGGGCAATTATGGCGCTGGGCGTTTACATTACGTTCCGCGTGCTTGATATTGCCGATTTGACTGTTGAAGGAAGTTTCCCACTTGGTGCGGCTGTGGCTGCGGCCATGCTTTCGGAAGGTTATTCCGTTTCTGCCGCTTTTGCCTGCGCTGCCGTTGCCGGTATGCTGGCGGGCGTTGCTACCGGTTTTTTACATACCAAACTGAAAATACCGGCGCTGCTGGCAGGTATTTTAACCATGATTGCGCTGTATTCCGTAAACCTGCGCGTTATGGGCAAAGCTAACCTGTCGCTTTTGCGTATTGATACAATTTTTACGGAAATGCAGGCCCTGACAGGCCTTGACAATGTTTATACGGTGCTTGCGGTAGGTGCTGTTTCCGCCCTTATCTGCGTTATTTTTATCTACTGGTTCTTCGGTACGGAAATCGGCGCTGCCATCCGCGCTACCGGCTATAACCAGCAGATGATCCGCGCTCAGGGCGTTGATACACGCATTACCATTATTCTGGGACTTTTAATCAGTAACGCGCTGGTTGCCTTAAGCGGCGCGCTGATTGCGCAGAACAACGGCTTTGCCGATGTCGGCATGGGCACCGGCACAATCGTTATCGGCCTTGCGTCCGTTATTATCGGCGAAGTGCTTTTTGGCACCCGCAGCTTTAAAAACTGCCTTATCAGCGTAGTGCTGGGCAGCGTTGTATACCGTATTGTTATTGCAGCGGTACTGCAAATGGGCATGCCGCCTAACGATTTGAAACTGTTTACGGCGCTTCTGGTTGCATTTGCGCTGTCGCTGCCGCTTGTTAAAGACAAGGTCGGCATCAGAAAGGCGGTGAAATAATGCTGCACGTTGAACATATCCATAAAACATTTTTTGCGGGCACCATTAATGAAAAGGTTGCCCTGCAGGATTTATCGCTGCATCTTGCGCCCGGCGATTTTGTTACCGTTATCGGCGGCAACGGCGCGGGCAAATCTACTATGTTAAACTCCATTGCCGGTGTTTTTCCGATTGACAGCGGCAAAATTGTTATCGACGGCGTTGATATTACCAAAACGCCTGAACATAAACGCGCAAAATATATCGGCAGGGTTTTTCAGGACCCGATGATGGGCACTGCTGCCGGCATGATGATTGAAGAAAACCTGGCCATTGCCGCACGCCGCGGCAAAACACCCGGCCTTAAATGGAGCCTGAACGAAAAAGACCACGACTGGTTTGTGGAAATGCTTAAAGAGCTTGACCTCGGTCTTGAAAACCGCATGACGGCTAAAGTGGGCCTCCTTTCCGGCGGGCAGCGTCAGGCACTGACGCTTTTAATGGCAACAATAAAACGCCCGAAGCTTTTGCTTCTGGACGAACATACCGCTGCGCTCGACCCGAAAACGGCAGCTAAGGTGCTTTCGCTTACCGAGCGCATTATTGACCGCGACAAGCTGACGGCGCTGATGATTACGCACAATATGCGCGACGCGCTGAAATACGGCAACCGCCTGATTATGATGTATAACGGGCGTATATTGGTAGACGTTGCCGGTGAAGAAAAGAAAAACCTTACCACGCAGGATTTGCTTTTGATGTTTGAAAAAGCTGCCGGCAACACGCTTGACAGCGACAGGCTGCTTTTGGGATAAGGAGAAACGCATGGCTGAACTGGAACGCCTGAAACAAATAAAATGTTTTTTGTTCGATATGGACGGTACCATTAATCTGGGCAATACGCTTATTCCCGGCATGGACGCGTTTTTTAAAAAGCTGCGCTCTTACGGCAGGGATTTTTACCTGGTTACCAACAATTCTTCCAAAGGGCACAGCCATTATGTGGAAAAAATGCGCCGCATGGGCATTGAGGTGACGCGCAAAAACGTATTAATCAGCAGCGATGCCTTTGTGTATTATATGCAGCAGGTTAAGCCCGGCGCCAGTTTGTATGTGCTCGGTACCGATTTATTAAAGGAAACCATTATTAAAGGCGGTTTTAAGCTGACGACGCTGCTGGAAGAAAAAACGGATTTTGTGGTTGTCGGTTTTGATATGTCGCTTGATTATGAAAAGCTGGCCATAGCCTGCCGCTTGATTGACCGCGGCGTGCCTTATGTGGCTACGCATCCCGATGTGCGCTGCCCCATTGAAGGCGGCGAGTTTATACCCGACTGCGGTGCCATGATTAAGCTGATTGAAACGGCAACCGGCAAAAAGCCCATTGCCATTACCGGCAAACCCTACCACTACATGGTAGATGTTGTTATGGAACGCACCGGCTATAAAAAAGACGAAATTGCCATGGTTGGCGACCGCCTGAGCACCGACATTGCCTTCGGGCTGAACAACGGCATTTTATCCGTACTTGTTTTAACCGGCGAAGCCACGCTGGAGGATGTGGAAAAGGAAAACATCCACCCCGATATAATTTTGCCGCACGCGGCGGATATAGCAAAATATTTTTAAAAAATTTGCCCTGCTTTGAGCAGGGTTTATTTTTATTCTGCCTCATTTTGTTGTATAATTAATTTAGGGTCTTTATGCTAAACCTTAAGTTTTGGGAAAGGCAGTGAGAATTATGGATTTTAAAAAAGTTACCTTCTTAAAAGTTTACACCGGTGAAGACGTTATTGTTGAAGATATGCCGCTTTTTAAGGCCGTTATTAAAGAGGCCATGCGCCTTAAACTGGCAGGCGGCACGGTTACGCGCGGCATTGGCGGTTATGCTTCGGTTAAGCGCGGCATCGATTATAAAATCGGTTCGTTCTTTACGGGGCTGCCCAATATGCCGGTAACGGTAGAAATTGTAGATACACGCGAAAATATTGAAAAAATTCTGCCCTGGCTGGAAAAGAATGCCACCAAAGCATTGGTACTGGTAGAAGAAAGCACCTGCCTTATTACCGATTATATGCGTGAAGAAGAAGCTAAAAAAGCCCAGGAGGCTAATAAATAAAACAACATCCCCGGAGGAAGATGCTGAATGAGAGAATTTTTTGATGTTGCCCTTATCGGCGGCGGTCCTGCCGCCGTTTTTGCTGCTTACGAGTTTTCGTTGAAGTACCCGGAATTAAAAGTGGTTATTCTGGAGGAAGGACACCCCATTGAGCAGCGCAAATGCCCGCTGGCGCAGAAAAAAGTTGACCACTGCCTGCGCTGCGTGCCCTGCGATATTATGCGCGGGTTCGGCGGCGCCGGTGCGTTTTCGGACGGCAAATATAATTTTACAACGGAGTTTGGCGGCTGGCTGAATGAATACCTGCCCCATAACGAAGTTATTGACTTGATTGACTACGTTGATGAGCTGAACTGCCGCCACGGTGCGCCGGGCGAATATTTCAGCACCAAAAACTGCACAATCGGCGCCAAAGCGCTGGGTTACGACCTGCACCTTTTAAATGCCAAGGTAAGGCATCTGGGTACGGAAAATAACCTTATTATAATGGAAAATATTTATAAGCATCTGCTGGAAAACGGCATTGAAATCCGCTGCAACAGCCACGTGGAAAAAATCCTCCGCGAAGGCGAAAGGTTTGTGCTGCCGGTACGCGGCAAGGGTGAAATTGAATGTACTTATTTAATTGCTGCCCCCGGGCGCGCCGGTGCGGAATGGTTTACCGAGCAGTGCAAGGATTTGGGGCTGAGCTTTATTAATAACCAGGTGGATATCGGCGTGCGCGTGGAAGTGCCTGCGCAGGTGTTTAAGCACATTACCGATGAAGTGTACGAGGCCAAGCTTGTGTACCGCACCCAGCGCTACAACGATTTGGTGCGCACCTTCTGCATGAACCCCAACGGCTATGTTGTGGCCGAAAACACCGACGGCATTGTAACGGTTAACGGGCACAGCTACCGCGACCCTAAACTGCACAGCAACAACACCAACTTTGCGCTTTTGGTAAGCAACACCTTTACCGAACCGTTTACCGAGCCGCACCAGTACGGCAAGCGCATTGCTTCCTTCAGTAATATGCTGGGCGGCGGCGTGCTTTTGCAGCGTTTCGGCGATTTGATTAACGGACGCCGCACCAACGAGCGCCGTTTGAAAAAGAGCTTTACCAAACCTACTTTAAATGCAACTCCGGGCGATTTAAGCCTAGTACTGCCCAAACGCCAGCTTGACGATATTATCGAAATGATTTACGCGCTGGATAAAATTGCCCCCGGCATGGCCAATGCCGATACGCTTTTGTACGGCGTGGAAGTTAAGTTTTACAGCGCGCGCCTTGAGCTGGACGGCAAACTGGAAACCAAAATACACAACCTGTTTGCCTGCGGCGACGGCGCAGGCATTACGCGCGGGCTTTCGCAGGCCAGTGCCAGCGGCGTGCATGTGGCAAGGCAGATTGGCGAACGCGCCAGAAGCGGCAAATAACTGAACGGGCGGGAAGATAGACATGGTAACACCGTTAATAAGCATGCTCGGAATTACCAAAAAATTTCCGGGCGTTATAGCCAACAATAAAATAGATTTAGAATTATATCCCGGCGAAGTGCATGCGCTGCTGGGCGAAAACGGCAGCGGCAAAAGTACGCTGATGAGCATTTTAACCGGGCTTTACCAGCCGACGGAAGGCAAAATACTGGTTGACGGCAAAGAAACGCAGTTTTCTTCGCCTGCTGACGCCATTGCAAGCGGCATCGGCATGGTGCACCAGCATTTTAAGCTGATAGAATCCTTCACCGTGGCGGAAAACATTGCCTTAAGCGATACGCACGGCAGCTTTAAGCTGGATATGGCACAGCTGGAGGCCGACATTGAAGAATTAAGCAGTTACTACGGCTTAAAAATAGACCCGCACGCCTTTGTGTGGCAGCTTGGCGTCGGCGAAAAGCAGCGCGTGGAAATTCTGCGTATGCTATACCACAAAAGCCGGGTGCTGATACTTGACGAACCTACTGCGGTGCTGACGCCGCAGGAAACACGCGAGCTGTTTGCCAACCTGCGCAAAATGGCCGACAACGGCTGCGCGGTAGTGTTTATTTCGCACAAGCTGAACGAAGTTGAAGAACTGGCAGACCGCATTACCGTTCTGCGCGGCGGCGTGGTAAGCGGACGCATGGAAAAAAGCGAAATCAACCGCGGCGCGCTGATACAAATGATGGTTGGGCGCGAGCTTAACACCAACTATCCGCATAAGCCTGCCGGCAACGGCGATGTGGTTTTAAAACTGGAAAAAATCTCCGCCCTTGGCGATATGCACACTCTGGCGCTTGACAATGTGAGCTTTGAAATACGCGCGGGCGAAATTTACGGCATTGCCGGCGTAAGCGGCAACGGTCAGCGCGAGCTGGCGGAAGTTATTGCCGGTATGCGCCTTTCCATGGGCGGCAAAATGTATTACCGCGGGCAGGATTTTACCAATAAACCGCCGCGTGCCAAAATTGAAGCAGGCATCAGCTATGTGCCGGAGGACCGCCTTGGCACCGGCCTTGCTCCGAACTTAAACAGCGTTGAAAACATTATTTTAAAAGAATACAACGGGCGTTTTGCCGAAGGCTGGCGCATTAAATGGCAGGCAGCCGTAAGCGCCGCCAAACATATTGTTGAAGAATTTGACATTAAGCAGGGCAGCATTTACCAGCCGGTAAAAATGATGAGCGGCGGCAATATCCAGAAACTGCTTTTGGGGCGCGAAATTGCAGCCAAACCGCAGCTGATGGTAGTGCTGTACCCTGTGCGCGGGCTGGATATCGGTGCAATTGAAGCCGTACACAAGCTGCTTTTAAAACTTAAAGAAGAAAACACGGCGATACTTCTGGTATCGGAAGAACTGGAAGAACTTGCAGCCCTGGCAGACCGCGTTGGCGTTATGTTTGCAGGTAAGCTGATGGGCGAATTTGCCGTGCAGGATATGGATATTGAAAAAATCGGCGCGCTGATGGCCGGTGTAACGGATAACGGAGGTGAGGGCAAATGAAGGTAGTTCTGGAAAAACGCCTAGAACAAAGCCTGAAAGCGCAAATCGGCCTGCCCGTACTTTCGGCGCTGATGGCACTGGTTTTTTGCGGCGTATTTTTTGCCCTTACCGGCAAAGACCCGCTTCTGGTATATGAGAGCATGTTCAGCGGCGCGCTGGGCAACGATTACGGCCTTTCGGAAACTTTCGTAAAAATGATTCCGATGGCGCTGTGCGCACTGGGCATTGCCGTTGCCTTCCGCATGCAGATTTGGAATATCGGCGCGGAAGGCCAGTTTTACATGGGTGCCTGCGCCGCAACCTGGGTGCCGCTTAATTTTCCCGATTTGCCTGCGGCAGTTATGCTGCCCGCAATGTTTATTTTGGGCGCGCTGGCAGGCGGCTTGTGGGGCCTTGTTGCGGGCTGGTTTAAAACAAAATGGCTGGTTAACGAACTTATCAGCACTTTAATGATGAACTACATTGCCATTTTGTGGGTGGATTATCTGGTATACGGCGACTGGCGCGACCCTAACGGGCTGAACTTTCCTTTAACGGCGGCGTTCCCGGATGCGGCGATGCTGCCGAGTTTCGGCGATTTGCGCGTACACGCCGGTATTTTTGTAGTGTTTATTGCGGCGGCAGTGTTTACGGTGCTGTTTAAAAGCTCGCGCTGGGGTTATGAAACAATGGTTATCGGCTCCAACCCGGCGGCTGCGCGCTATGCCGGTATGGATATTGCACGCAACGTGCTTGTTGCCATGTTTATCAGCGGCGCGGTATGCGGGCTTGCAGGCATGGTGGAAGTTTCGGGCATTGTAGGCAAGCTGCAGCACGGCATCAGCCCGGGCTACGGCTACACTGCCATTATTATAGCGTGGCTGGCGCGTTTAAATCCGCCCGCCATTATTCTGGTATCTTTTCTGTTTGCAGTTATTCACGTGGGCGGCTTTATGCTGCAAACAATGGGCATTTCCGCAGCGGCGGCAACCATGCTGCAGGGCGCGGTGCTGTTTTTTGTGGTTGGCACGGAAATTTTTACCGGCTACAAACTGCGTATTGTGAAAGGCGGTGCTGAAAATGAGTGAAGATTTTATCGTTTCGTTGCTGGCTGCCGCCATCACTATGGGCACGCCTCTTTTGTACGCCGCGTTAGGCGAGGTTATCTGCGAGCGCAGCGGTGTTATTAACCTCGGCGTTGAAGGCATGATGCTTATCGGCGCCTGCACCGGCTTTATTGCGGGCAACAGCTTCGGCAGCCCGTGGGCAGGCGTTGCGGCGGCCTTGCTCGCCGGTGCGCTTTTGGCGCTTATCCACGCATTTTTAACCGTAACCCTGCGCGCCAACCAGGTTGTAAGCGGCCTTGCTGTAACTTTGTTCGGTACGGGGCTCAGCGGCTACCTGGGGCAGGATTATGTAGGCCAGCCTGCCGCTGCGGTATTCGGCAAAATTGCCGTGCCGCTTTTAAGCGATATTCCCATTATCGGCAGCATTCTGTTTAAGCAGGATGCGCTGGTATATATAAGTTACTTTTTGGTGCCGCTTGCGGCGTGGTATTTTTATAAAACGCGCAGCGGGCTGTTTCTGCGTGCCATGGGCGAAAACCCTGCTGCGGTAGATGCGGCGGGCATTAATGTTTTCGGCCTGCGCTATTTATACATTGTAGTTGGCGGTGCGCTGGCTGGCGTTGCCGGTGCGTACCTGTCGCTTGCCTATGCTCCCAGCTGGCTGGAGAACATGACGGCGGGCCGCGGCTGGATTGCCGTTGCGCTTGTAATTTTTGCCCTGTGGGACCCCTGGCGCGCCATGGCAGGTTCGTATCTTTTCGGCGGCATAGATGCACTGGGCTTTAATTTGCAGGTGCTCGGCGTGCCGGTATCGGGCTTTATACTTAATATGCTGCCGTACATTTTTACGGTGCTGGTGCTTGTGCTGGTGTTAAAACGCCGCGGCGGGCGCAGCGCATCCCCGCAGGCTCTGGGCCTTTCGTACGACCGAGAGGAAAGATAACCGTAAAAATTTGCCGCTTTGCAGGATTTTATTAAAAAAAGTAGAACATTTTAAAACATAAAAGATATGGCAAAAGCCATATCGGGAGGTGTGTAGTATGTTTAAAAAAATTCTGGTGCCTGTCGACGGTTCTGAAACATCCTGGCGCGCACTTAATAATGCTTTGGAAATTGGCAGAAAATTTAACAGTGAAATTGTTGTAGTAAACGTTATCCAGCCGTACAATAACGCAGCTCTGCTGGCAGTACCGCTTGACCACAGCACTATCAGCCGCGGCAACAGCGAACTGGAACGCATCGGCGACAAAGTGCTTGAATACGCTAAAAACATCGTTGGCGATTATCCGCATGAAGTAAGCTACGATATGGAAGTAGGCCATCCTTCGGAACGCATTATCGCCCTTGCCAAAAAAGTTCAGGCAGATGCAATCGTTATTGGTTCCCGCGGCCTTTCCGGCATTGCCGAATTCTTCCTCGGCAGCGTCAGCAGCAAGGTTTCTCAGTATGCGGCTGTGCCTGTGCTGATTGTGAAATAAAGTGATACTATGCTGAAAAAATTATTGGTAGCAATAGACGGTACTGAATATTCGTGGCGCGCGCTGGAATATGCCATCGGCATAGCCAAAATGGCGGAATCGGAGCTGGTTGTTTTAACCGTTGCCCGCGAGGGCTTGCAGCATACGCCGCAGCTGCCGCTGGAAGGCGAACTGGCCGGTGACGTGAATGGGCCTGCCATGCAGGTAGGCAACGAAGTTTTGGGCGCGGCAAAGCATATACTTGATGAGCAGGACATTCCCTGCTCTTATGTGCTGGTTATCGGCAGCCGCCCTGCGCCGGAAATTATCAAGCAGTGCCGCAATGAAAAGTGCGATACCATTATCATAGGCACGCGCGGTTTCGGCGCTATTGAAGGCCTGTTTAAAAACAGCGTCAGCCATATAGTAATCGAAAATGCTTCCGTGCCTGTAATTGTAATAAAATAATAAGCAAAAAGTAAGCCTTTGCCTTAACGGCAGGGGCTTATTTTTTTATGCCGCTTAAAAGGCATAATTATAAAATAATTAAAATAGATATTTATAAAAAAGACTGCTGAATGGCATTGTGTATTTTAATAAATAATAAAAATATTACTCTTACAGCTAAAAAACAAACTATAACCCTACTTGTCAGTTTTGTCTGTAATATGTTAAAATATATTAATATCAATTAATGTAAAGTTATTAAAATAAGATGAACTTTTGTATTTATAATTTTTTGGGGAGTGATAGTTATGAAGAAAACCGTTGGGCTGGCGGCAGTGTGCCTGTTAGTGGCAAGCAGCGCATTAGCACAGTCGCCGATACCTACTTTTGACAAGGAAGCTGTTACGCCGCACCCGTACAACCGTACCGGTCAGCAGGATGTTATCAGTGGGGATGAAACTACATCCGGAGAATTCCGTCCCGGTAATACCGGCACAAAAGATGACCCTGCTTTTTATGTTAAAAGCATTAAGCTTACCGGCTTTGAACTGCCGGATAAAGTGGGACGGCTTCAGGAAATTTTAAACAAATACCAAAAACGCAGCGTTAAAGTTGCGGAACTGAATAATTTAACGGCAGAGATTACGGCATATGCTAAAGAATGCGGCTATACGGTTGCACAGGCTGTTGTTCCGCCGCAGGAAGTTGCAGGCGGCAGCCTTGAAATAAAAGTGTATGTAGCCAATTACGATAAAATAAATATTACGCAAAATGACAGCGATATTGCTACCGGCGTGCTGAATAATTACCTGAGCGGCTTAAAGCCGGGCAGCACCATTACCGACAGCAAACTGGAAGACGCCATTAACAACATTAACGACCTTCCGGGCGTACAGGCACGCGCTGTTTTAAAACCGGGCGGCGAACCTGGCACAACCAGCCTTGACGTTGAAGCAACGCGCAGGCCGGTTTGGAACAACTATGTGTTTGTTGATAACGGCGGCGGCTATTGGAGCGGGCGTTACCGCTACGGCTTTAATACAGAAATTAACAACCCCGGCAAAATCGGCGATAAATTTATTTTAAACGGTATGCTTTCCAGCCATGATGTTAAAAACTACGGCATCCGTTACGAACTGCCGGTTGGCAGCCGCGGTACCCGCGTAGGTGTGGCTTACAGCCAGAGCAGTTATGAAATGAGTACCAACAGCTTTTACGATACGCTCGGCAAATCCAAAGGCATCAGCCTTTATGGCATGACGCCTGTTTACCGCGACCGCTCTAACCGCATTACCGCTATTTACGGTTATGACCATCGTGATATTGAAGATGAACTGCGTTTTAATTTGGAAGATTTAGGCAGGTTGAGAACAGAAAAAGATGCCGATGTATGGCATGTTGGTATCAGCGGCAGTCAGTACAACGTAAACCAGTTTACGCAGTACAGCTTAATTTACTGGTACGGAGATATTGATACCGAAGGCGGAGCTTATTATGATGGCGGCTACCACAAACTGACCGGCGATTTGCTGAACATTTGGTATGACGGCGATTGGAACTACCGCATTAAAGCCAGCGGGCAAATGGCAAGCCGTGCACTGGACGGCAGCGAACAATTCTACCTTGGCGGCATTAACGGCGTACGTGCCTACGGTGCAAGCGATGGCTACGGTGACCTTGGCTACCTGGCAACGGCTGAAATCCGCCGCGCAACCGGCATTGAAGGGTTGGAGGCGGCTGTGTTTATCGACAGTGGCGCCGTTAAAAATAAATACGACGGCACCATGGACCACCTGGCAGGCTGGGGCGTTGGCTTACGCTACGCCAAACCGGGCGACTGGTATGCCCAGCTTGATTATGCCCGCAAAATTGATGCGCGTCCCGACCGCATTGAACGTGATGACCATGATGGCAGGCTGTGGTTCCAGCTTTATAAAATGTTCTGATTAATATTTATAAATATGTTAATGAAGTTGTGAAATAATATTACGGAGGGTTTAAAAGTGAGCAAACATAAAAATCTTAAACGTAATTTACTGATATGCCTTTTGGCAGGTTCGGCAGTAATGTATACCCTGCCGCTGCACGCAGCAACCAGCGTAATAGCGAACAATACGCTGCCGATGGGCGAGGATTCTTTAACACAGAATCATACGTTTGACAGAGGCAATCTTGAAATGACCATTACTCAAAACGGGTCTAATGGTATTATCAAGTGGGATAGCTTTAATGTTGGCGGCAGTGCAACGGTTAATTTTAAAGGACCTCAAAAGGGTTATAATACTCTCAACTATGTAAATGGCGCAAATATGTCGCAAATTTATGGTACTATTAACGCAAATAATAACGGTAATATCTTTATTGTTAATCCGGCAGGCGTGCAGATTGGCAATAGCGCGCAAATTAATGTTGGTAGTTTGCATGTATCGAATGCTAAAGTCACAGATGAATATTTAAAAACGGTTAATAAAGACACTAAAGTTAATAAATTTTTACAAAATGCTCAGATGACAAATGCTGCCTTAATGAGCCTTGGTAATATCAACGCTAACAAAGTAACCTTTGAAGGCGATGGGCGCATTGTTATCGACAGCGAGCGTATTACAAATGATGCCAATAATGCAACATTTAGAGTAAATACTAACGATGCCGGTAATGTGCTTATCGGCTATGACGCTTATGTAGATAAAGATAATAATAATGACAATCTTATAGATGGCTATGTAGGTCAAGATAAAACTTTTTCCAACAACGTCTATGTAAACGGTAATTTAGATACTAATGTTAAAGGTTATATGTGGGTAGAAGATGTTGAGCAGCTGCAAGCTATTAATACCAATCTTAGCGGCAACTATGCTTTAAGAAACAGTATTGATGCGACGGGGACAGAGCAAAAGCATTTTACTTCTATAGGCAGTGATAACAATGCTTTTAAAGGGAAATTTGACGGAATTGACTATAATATTTTTGGATTGAATATTAAAGAAACAGGCAATAATGTTGGTTTATTTGGCTATACAGATGGAGCAACCATTAATAATGTTACATTAGTAGGCGGCAGCATTACAGGCGGCAGCATTACAGGCGGCAGCATTACAGGCGGCAACAATGTCGGGGCTGTTGTAGGCAATGCTAATAATACAACTATTACCAATGTAACAAACAGTGCTGCTGTAAATGGTAAAGATAATGTTGGCGGTATTGTTGGCAGAGCTGATAATACGCTTGTTCAGGATGCTATAAATACAGGCACAATAACAGGTAATGCTAATGTCGGCGGTCTGGTTGGCAATTTGCAGAATAGTGAGTTTGTTGAAGCAACTGCTGATAATAAAGAAATTAGAAAAGGTATACTTGGCAACAGCTACAACCTCGGCGCAGTTACCGGTGGTGGTGCTAACGTTGGCGGTCTGGTTGGTTATGCCGAAAATTCAACTATCGGCGATGGCACTAACCTTGTTTATAATCGTCTTGACGTTAAAGGTGCTTACAATGTTGGTGGTATCGTTGGTAATATGGAAGGTACTACCGTACAAAACGCCGAAAACAGCGGCAACGTAACGGCGACGGGATATGATATTAACGGAAAATATACTTATCATACAGCTGAAACAAATCGAGATAAAATACAAAATGTTACATGGAATGATGACGGAACGGTAACTGCAACAGTTAATGTAGCTAATGTCGGTGGTATTGCCGGTAATTCTTCTAATAGTACTATTAATGACGTTGAAAATACCGGTGATGTAAGCAGCAGTAAACAAAATGGTAATGACTATTACGATGCCGGCAATGTTGGCGGCATAGTCGGCAGTGCTGTTGATACTAATATTAGCAATGCAACTAACCGTGAAAATGAAGTGCGTGGCGCACATAATGTTGGCGGTGTTGCCGGTTATTTTGGCAATAGTAATGATGACAATAATATTAAATATACTATCAATAGGGGAATTAATGACGGCGGCGATATTATGGCTACCGGTGCACGTAAAGAAAGTAGTTTTGTTACAGAGATTATTCGACCAAGTAATGAAAATCAGACAGAAGAATTTATTATAGGTAATATTGGTGGTATTGCTGGTTATATGGATGGAGATAATGTATATATAACTGGAAGTGGTAACCGTGGTACAGTACATACAGATGAACCTGCTGATCCTGCTGATGTTAAAGAGTGGCAAAAGGCTGCCAACGTTGGTGGCGTAGTTGGTAAAATTGATCGAAGCAATACGAAACAATTAAATAGTCAAAATGAAATAGTAGATGCTAGTGGAAATAAAGCACAGGCTGCTGTCAGCGATTCATATAACACCGGTGATGTACTAGGATATACCGGTATTGGTGGTATTGCTGGCCTTATGTATAATGGTGAAATTGCAGGCTCTTATAATTTAGGATATTTGCGTTCAACCAGACAATCCAGAATTGGTTCTGCAACAGGTGGTACTACTGAGATTATTGATGCATTAAATATGGGTGGTATCGTTGGGGATACTACTGAAAATTCAGGTGCAACTGTTTTATTGTATGATGTTTATAATAAAGGACAGATTGGTGATAAAGAGTTTAACTATTTTGGCCGTCATGTTGGTGGTGTTGTTGGACGTTTAAGCGGTACAGTAGAAAAAGCCTATAATACAGGTGCTATTTATAACGGTTACAATGTAGTTGGTGGTATAGCTGGTTGGGTAGCTACGGGGACAATCCAAAATGCATTTAATACTGGTAATATTACTGTTTATAATCAAAATGAGAGCACAAGCCAGGTTGGTGGTATAGCAGGTGCAGCAAATGGTGCTGGGAATGTTTTAATAAACAATGTTTATAATCTTGGAACATTACGAAGTTTTGATATAGGTTATGGTAAGAATGCTGTTGCAGGTATTTTAGGTACTGCAAGTGGACAAGGAACTGTAACAATAAAAAATGCTTATACTACTGGGAATCTCTATTCTGGTGTTAAAAGCGATAATAGTTTTGTGGAAGATATGGCCAGTATTTCTGCGGACAAAGGTACTAATAGAAAAGTTAGCAGCATGTATGCATCTACGGAATGGAATGCTAATGTAGATGCTTCACATAATACATATTATATTAAACCAGATATTGTTAACAATGAACATTTATTTACTGTTGTAAATGATAATACGGCTTCACAAGCAGTAGAATTTGCAAATAAGTCAAGTCATGCATATAATTTTGATGCTGAAATTACAAGACCCGATAAAACTACAGGCTTAGTTGATGAAAGTAGCGCTTGGCGCATTTATGAAGGTAATACACCTATCTTAAATGCCTTCTTGCCTAATTCTGAAAATTATTTTAGTGGGGAAACAGGATCTACTAATGCGATGAATGGGATTGGCTCTATCCAATATGGTACTGCTTATGATCCATTGCTTACAATTATTAATGCTGCAAATGGAACTAATAATCTAAGTTACAGCTGGTCAGATTTGGGCATTAATAATGCGGCAGGTATTGCTGTTTACGGTGCTGGTTTAACACTTAAAGATGTTAACACAAACAGCGGTACTGGCTATTTTGGCGGCACTATTTATGCTGATGGTGCACTTAACCTTAGCGGCAGCAATGATATTGGCTTAGGCAGTGCTGCGCAGATTTACGGTTCTGCTGTAAATATTACTACAGATGGACAGCTTACTATTTATGGTGATGTAACTGCGACTGGTAATACTGCAAATGTTAATATTGACGAAAAGTATGCCGGTCATATTTCTATCAATGCCGGTGACGTTGATGTTTATGGTACTTTAACATCTGCTACAAATGGTGAAGTTGTTAACATTCCGGGTATTGAAGATGAAGCTGTTACGTGGACTCCGGGCGAAGTAGATAATCCTTATGCGGCTATGAGCGATATAGCGGATCGTTTTGCGCATCAAGTAACATCTTCAGCAACTGGCGATATTAATATTAACGCAGGTACTAAACTTGTTGTTGATGAAGATGGGACTCCTATTTTAGATGAAAATGACAATAAGCAATATATAGAAATAGGTAACGGCAATGTCAACTTGTACTTTGGCAATAAAGAAGAAGGTCTTATCACAACCGGCGGCGATTTAACTGTAACTGGTACAGGTGATGTATATGTTGACAGTGACCTTGATATTAAAGGGAATATGACTCTTACCAGTACCGGCAAAGATAGTGAAGTATTGCTTACTTTAACTAATATCGGCAAAGTACAGGCGAATAGGTTTGCAGGTGTAATTGAAAGTGCCATAAATGGTATAGATATAACTACTGGTAATACAAATGATTTATTAGAAGCTATCCAAAATACTGTCGCAGCTGAATATCCTGGATTAACATTTGATGAAAAAGAAGCTCAAAATATTGTTAATTATTTGTTGAACTGTGTGAAAACAAATAATCAATCGAAAATTGAAGCTATTAATAATCTGAGCAGCGAGATCTCCAAAGAATATATGCATGATTTTATGCATAGTTTTAATAAAAATAGTGCAACACAAATTGACCTTAATGCTGCTTCCGGTGATGCTAAATTAACAGTTGATATGTGGGTAGAAAATCCTGATGGTTCTGGAAAATATGACTTTAAAAAATATGATTCGAATTTTACTGGAACAGGTCATGATTTTAAAAACGAATTGAATAATCTTGGGTTTTATATTAATGAAAAAGATGTAGATGCATCGAAAGCAGTTTATGTTGAAGTACATAACGGCGAACAATTAAAAGGTATTCAGGATTATGTAAAATCCGGTGTTGAAAATGCCTCGGATGCTCTCGGCTTTAATTATGCATTAATGGGCGACATTAATGCCAGTGGTTTAGCTAATTATGAAGCTATTGGTACTGACAGCGAATTTACCGGCACCTTTGATGGTCGCGGCAACCGTATTATTGGCTTAAAAGTAGATGGTGAAAACGCCGGTATTTTCAGTACTGTTGGCAATGGCGGTACCGTTAAAAACGTAAATATTTACAGCGGTAACTTTACTGGCACTGAAACAGCCGGTGCTGTTGCGGGGACAAACAACGGACGTATTGAAAATGTTGTAACCTTTGGTAATACTGTAACATCTAACGGTAATGCAGGCGGTATTGTTGGCATAAATAACAGTGGTGAGTTTAAAGGTAATAATTTAACCGGTGGTATTTACAATGTAGAAAGCACTGGTAGTGTAATTGCCGGGCAGAATAGTATTGCGGGCGGTCTCGTTGGGAAGAACAACGGTGGTATTGATTACAGTACCAGCGACAGTGCCGTAACGGCAGCAGCTGGTACTAATGCCGGGCTTGGCGGTGTGGTAGGCGTTAATGGCGAGAATGGCGTTGTTCATTATGTTGACAGCCTTGGTGTAACCAACGGCGGTGATACCAACAGCAGCAATATCGGCGGTATAATCGGTATTAACAATGGCAATATGTACAGCGGTTACAACGAAAGTATCGTAACTGGTAATGATAATGTCGGTGGTATTATCGGTACAAATGAGAGAATTTATAATGAAAATGATAAAAAATGGACTACTGGTACAGTTGAAAATGTTGTTAATGCAACAAGCGTAACCAGCGAAGCTGCTGATAGTGAAAATATTGGTGGTTTGGTTGGTACTAATATCGGCAGCGTAACAAACGGACGTAACAACGGCACAATTACCGGTAATACTAATGTTGGTGGTTTGGTTGGCAACAACGGCGAAGACGCTGTGTTAACTGACCTTGTAAATGCCGAAGCAGCTGATATTACAGGTATTATAAATGTCGGTGGTATCGCAGGCAGCAATGCGGGTGAAATAACAACCGGCAATGTCAACACTGATGAAGAAGTTAATCTTATTAACCGCGGTTCTATTACCGGTCAGCAATATGTTGGTGGTGTAGCAGGCAGTAACAGCGGTACTATTACCAATGCTAATAATGATGTAGAACTTAATGTCAAAGATAGTACTGCTACTGGTGATGATGCTGCTAAATACTTTGGCGGCATTGCAGGTGTAAATACCGGTACTATTAAAAAGGCAACCAATACTGCTAATGTAAATGCTGATGGTGCAAGCTATGTAGGCGGCATAGTTGGTCAAAATAATGGTAAATTAGAAGATATGGCTGGTAATAGCGGCAATGTAACTGGTAAGGACTTTGTTGGTGGTGTAGTTGGTGAAAATAATGGCAATGGTAATAACCATGATCCACTGGATAAAGTTATAGCCTCTAATACTGGTACTGTCATTGCTACAAATGGTGGCGCAGGCGGCATCTTCGCAGTTAATAATGCAGGCGTTATTAATTCTGAACTTACCAATAATGGTGTAGTTATTGGTAATGGTACTACCGGTACAGGCGGTATTTTTGGTGTAAACAAGGGTGATATAAGCAAAACTAGTCTTATCAATAAAATTGATGGACAGGTAATTGGCATAAGTAATGTCGGCGGGTTAATTGGTGTTAACAGCGGCACAATTACAGGTGGGCGTAATGAAGTACAAGAAGTTGACGATACAGGTAAAGTAACTGCTGAAAAAGATAGCTACTATAAATATCAAATTTATAATAACGGTGTTATTAACGTAGGCACATGGAATGATGCTGATAATGAATTAACTTTTGGTGGCAAAGGCACAAACATCGGCGGCCTTATCGGCAGTAATATTAAAGAAACTATTAATGGCGTTGAACAAACCGGCAGCTTAACCGCAGGCTACAATACCGGTGCAATCAATGCAAGCGGCAGCACAAATGTCGGCGGTATTGCAGGCAGCAACAGCGGTACAATCGACCAGGTATTTAACACCGTAATGACACCGGATAATGCAGTTAAGCCTGACGGAAGTAAACAGGAGGCTTCTATTACCGGCGGCACAAATGTTGGCGGCTTGGTCGGTAATAACCAAGCAAATGGCGAAATAAGAAATGCCTACAATACAAGCACGGTAACTGCTACAGGAGTTAGTGGCAATCTTGTTGGCACAAACAGCGGTACTGTACAATATGTTTATGGCTATGGTGTAGATCGTATTGATGAATTAATTGGCGAAGTTACTGTTACAGGTTCTATTTCACATGGACATGCGATAGGCGCAGCTGAAAATTCTTGGTTCCAGCAAGATGTGTATGAGGACTTTAAATTTGGCGCAAACGGCTGGAAGATTTATGACGGTTCAACCTTGCCGATGTTAAGCGTATTCTTAACCAAAGTAACGGTTGTAGACCAGCACCTTGTGGACCAATATTTCAGCGCTAAACATTATGGCGAGTTCCATCAGATTACTGCGGATGATATTAAAGCGCTTATTGCTATTGGCGCAATTTCCGCACCGGATGGTTTTGGCGCATTTAATAAAAACAACGGCTTAATCCAGGGCGTGGCTGATGACGCCATGGCAAATTCCGGCAACTGGCTGTATTCATGGCAGATTGGCAGCAGTAATATTAATGGCTTGTTCAACCCCAATAACCTTGGTTATGATATAAGCCTTGTATATTCGCCGTTTGAAAATGAAGACTGGCCGCATAACCGTTGGGATTACCTCTTTAACGACGCTCCGTTTGACCGCAATAAAGACTTCCGTGAACGTAAAGCAGAAGTAAACTTTGTAGACGGCGGCATGGAGATTTAATGTGAGCAATTTCTGCGGCTAAAATTTTGGCAAAGTAAGTTGCGTAAAGGAAAAATAACAAGTAAATTTACAACTGAATAACGTAAAACAGCCTGCGGAATTTCCGCAGGCTGTTTTACGTTTTAAGAAAAATTAGAAGTTTAATGATTTTTTGTGCAATATTGATTTTATTTTTGCAGCTTTTTTAAATTATCTATACTTTTAAGAGAATTTTTCCATAATGATTGTAATTGAAAAATTGCAATTTGGTTTAGTTTAAATAAACGTTCTGATTGAGAAAGCCCTTCCCTTATAAAAACTGCGTTCATGCTTTCAAGGTTTGATAATACAATTAATTGTTCAATAGTTGCAGTATCACGAATATTGCCTTTTGCTTCAGGGTGCATTTTACGCCATGATTTAGCAGTAATTCCAAAAAGTGCAACGTTAATAACATCGGCTTCACTGGCATAAGTATAAGAAATTTGAGCGTTTGTAAGGGTTGGCATTATTAAGTTTTCTTTTATGGCATCTGTATGTATTTTGTAATTGGATTTTGCTATTTCGCGTTTAACGTTCCATTCAATTGCTTTGGCGTGGCTTTCATCAGATTTTAAACGCTGGTAATCTTTAATAATATACAGTTTAAATTCAGGGGAAATCCAGGAAGCAAATTCGAAGGCGATATCTGTATGTGCATAAGTGCCGCCATAGCGCCCGGATTTAGAAGTAATGCCAATGGCATTTGTATGGTCAATCCATTTTTGTGGCGTTAAAACAAAACCGTTATCTCCGGCTTCGCTTTTAAACGCCTCGAATTCGACACGGTTAAAATTTGGATTGTTAAGTTCTTCCCATAATCCTAAAAATGAAACCGTACTTCTGTTACGCATCCAGTTTTGAATTATAAAACGAGGGTTTTCTTCATCTCGTTTTTTAGCAATATCGGTTAATGAAATATAATCAGATTCGTCGGTACTGCTGACACGTATTTCAATTCCGTTAGCATTTATAGTACTTTTTACAATTGCCATAATAATGTTACCTCTCTGTTTTAAATAAAATTTTTAGTTCAAAAATAATTTGATTTAGGCTGGTGACAAAATGGCACCGATTGCTTTCCTTATCATAAATAAGCAGTTTGCAAAGGTTGTTTACAAACTGCTTAAGGAGTGTTTTTATTTAGTTATTAAATTAATATGACCTGTTTCCAAGTTCCGGATGGCGCCCCGGAGATAGGTGCAGGCGTTTGGCAAGTTCCACCGCTTCTTCAAGCGGCAGGTCGCCGGCGCGCTCACCGTTTTTTTCAAATACGCAGTGCGGGTCTTCGCTGCCAACTTCGCCGCCGGGCAGGTAAATGTATTCTCTGTTGTCGTTGTCGGCAAGTATAATGCCTGCAAGTAACTGTTCCGCTAAAATTTTGCTCATTGCTGCTCCTTAAAACATGCGGCGCTTCCACAGCCAGTAGCCGGTAACCCCGGCAACCAGAAGCGAGGTGCCGCCTATTACGAGAAATCCGTACGGGCTGTCGGAAAGCGGCACGGGCACGTTCATGCCCCATAAGCCGCCGATGGTGGTTGGTATGGCCAGTATAATCGTTACGGACGCTAAAAACTTCATTACAAGGTTCAGGTTGTTGCTGATGATGGAGGCGAACACTTCCATCATGCTGTTTAAAATGTGGCTGTACATTTCAACCATTTCGATAGCCTGCTTGTATTCGATGATAACGTCCTCCAGCAAATCCTCGTCTTCTTCATACAGCTTGATGAGGTGCGCGCTCTGGTTGGTGGAGCGCAGGCGCAGCAGTTTTTCGGTTACAATGTAGTTGCTGCGCAGGGAGGTTGTAAAGTATGTTAAGGATTTTTGCAGGTCCAGCATATTAAAAAGCTCGCTGTTTTCCATGGATTTGCGCAGGTGCTGTTCCAGTTCGTCGGTGCGTTTGATAATAATGCGGATATATTTCAAATACAGCGTTGCTGATTTGTAGAGTATCTGAAAGAGAAAGCGCGTCTTTTTAAAGGTGCTGAACATTTTATAGTTGTAGGAAGAAAAATCGGCGATAACGGCGTTTGGTTCCAGGCAGACGGTTACAATGTAATCTGCCGATACGATAATGCCCAGCGGCAGCGTGTCGTAATCTTTGTTGCTGCGCAGCACAGGAATGTCGATAAGGGTGAGTATCTGGTCATCTTCGGTTTCGATACGGGATTTTTCTTCATCGTCAAGCGCGGCGCTTAAAAAGTCCATCTGAATGCCGGTGGCATCCGCCACTTCGTGCAGTTCTTCGGGTGAGGGACTGACGATGTCTATCCAGCAGCCTTTTTCCAGGCTGTCCAGTTCCAGTTCGTCCATGCCGTTATTGGTGCTTTTCATAATTCTGTACATTGGCGGTCCCTCCTTCCGTTTGCAATGTGAATTAAAGCCGCAGCGCGGGGCTGTAAATTTAATTCACTCTGCAATCTTTTAAATATTCGGCACAAAAGCGCAAAATCCTTGTTAAAGGGGCTGTTTAGTTAAATTTTTTACAAAATTTTAAACTGTAGGGGCAGAGTTTTTACTTTTCTTTAATAAAAATTGTTGATATAATATAACTAATTTTAAAAGCAGGAGGGTAGTATTGTAGCTTAGAGCGGATTTTTTGTGAAGAAAGGTAGTGCAGCAGGATGAATGTTCAGTTGATTATTGTTGTTGTGTATATTGCGCTTTTGTTCGCAATAAGTTTTTACGTTAAAAGCAGGGCGGATAAAGGCTCTGCGGAGTATCTTTTTGCAGGGCGCAAACTTGGCCCGGTGCTGATTGCCGTTAATATTACGGGCCTTGCCGTTGGTGCGGCTTCTACTGTTGGCGTTGCCGAAAACGCTTACAAGGTTGGCATGGCAGCAGGCTGGTATAACGCGGCGTGGAGTGCGGGCGCCATTATTATGGGCCTTGTGGCGGCAGGCAAGCTGCGTGCCATGAAGGTTTCCACCATTCCGGAATTTTTTGAAAAATATTACGATACCAAAGGCCGCGTTATCAGCGCGGTTGGGCTTGTAATTATCATGTCCGTTATTACGGCGCTTCAGTATCTCGCCGGCGGCGCGATTCTGGCTTCGCTTCTGCCCGAATATTTCTCGTTCCGCGGCGGCATGATTGTAAGCGCGGTGGTATTTATCGGCATTACGCTTATCGGCGGTTTGTGGTCGAGCGGTTTGTCCAATATCGTCAGCGTTGTTTTGATTTACGCGGGCATTTTATATTCCTGCGTGGCAGCGGTAGACCACAGCGGCGGGCTTGATGCCATTGCGGCGCAGCTTCCGGCCGGGCTTGACTGGTTTGACCCGTTTGCAGGCATTCCGCTGGCCGTTATTATCGGCTGGTTTATTGTTATGATTACGCAGGCCATTACGGCGCAGGGCCCTGTGCAGATTGCCTGCGGTGCGCGTGACGCCAAAACCGCGCGCAACGGCTTTATTCTTGGCGGCCTATTAATTTTCCCGGTAGGCTTTTTGTGCGCGCTTTTAGGCATTATCGGCAAGGTGCAGTTCCCGGAAATTTCGGCAACGCTTGCTTTGCCTAAGGTTGTTATGGCGCTTGACCCAATTGCCTCTGGCACTACGCTTGCGGCGCTGTGGGCGGCGGACGTATCTACCGCCTGCACAATTCTTTTGGGCGCAGGTACGCTGTTCAGCCAGGATATTTACAAACGCTTTATTAATCCGTCCGTAACGGACGACCGCTTTGTTAAAATTAACCGCCTGACGATTCTGGCGGTTGGCATTATAACCTTATGGTTTGCTTTTAATGCTGCCGGCATTTTAAAAACCATGGTGGCTGGGCTTTCGATGACGACGGCGCTGACCTGCGTATTTTTGTTTACGGTGTTTGCGCCAGGTTTGTGCCGCCGCAGCAGCGCGTTCTGGACTACGCTTGCCGGGCTTTTGGGCCTTGTGGTATGGGAGTTTGTACCGGCACTGCATGTTTTGCAGCATGTAATTTATTTTGAATGGCTGCTGTGCATTATCGTGTTCCTCATTGTAGCCGTGTTTGACAAAACACCTATTAAAAAACCGGAAATGGCGGAGGAAGACTGACCATGGCAGAACAGAAACTGACGAGCATTGAAATAGGGCGTGCGGCACTGCGCATTGCCGTTACCGAAAACCGTGCGGAGGAGCAGCGTATTAAAGAGCAGCTGGCGGCAAAGGGCATCCGCAGCACGGCGGTTGATTTTGGCGGCGAATTTATGCCGAGCGTTGTTAAAATTGTGGAGCGTGCCGTTGTAGCGGCGCAGCGTCAGGGCATTGTTACGGAAACCCACGTCGGCGCAGGCGCTGTTGCAGGCGCTGCCCACGCTGCTTTGGAGCAGCTTGTTACGAAGGCGGCAGGCTTTAACGTGGGCGGCAAAATTGGCATTGCCCGCAGCGGCGAGCATTTGTGCGTTGCCATATATATGGCGGTGGGCGTGCTGAACCTTGACGAATTGTGCGTGGCGTTGGGGCACCGCTCACTGGCAAGTGAAGATTAAAGGAGCAGTATGAATATTATAGATATTATCGGGCCTGTAATGATTGGCCCT
>OCPV01000310.1_pt1 | contig 41841 bp, 39 predicted proteins | sample 1538511 | NCBI WGS metagenome assembly OCPV01 (sample SAMN04571704, study PRJEB22368) | human gut metagenome | biome: human gut; material: stool | host: Homo sapiens | place: Luxembourg | collected 2012-08-30 | reverse complement strand
ATATTTTTTATTTAATTTTTAGAATTTTACTATATTAATCTGTTTTTTAAAATTGTTTTAAAAATCTTACATCATTTTCAAATAATAATCTCATATCATCTATTCCGAATTTTGCCATTGCAATTCTTTCAACACCAAATCCGAAAGCAAATCCTGAATATTCTTCTGGGTCTATTCCACAATTTTTCAAAACATTTGGATGTACCATTCCGCATCCTAAAAGTTCTATCCAACCTTCTCCTTTACAAACTCTACATCCTTTTCCTCCACATACAAAGCATGAAACATCAGCTTCTGCAGAAGGTTCTGTAAATGGAAAATGATGTGGTCTAAATCTTATTCTTGTTTTTTCTCCTAGACATTTTTTAGCAAACATTTCTAATGTTCCTTTTAAATCTGCCATTGAAATATTTTTGTCAACAACTAATCCTTCTACTTGATGGAATACTGGTGAATGTGTTGCGTCCACACTATCTGAACGATATACTGCACCAGGACAAATTATTTTAATTGGTGGTTTTTGATTTTCCATTACTCTTGCTTGTACTGGTGATGTTTGACTTCTAAGTAATATATCATCTGTGATATAGAATGTGTCTTGTATATCTCTTGCTGGATGGTCTGGTGGTGTATTTAATTTATCAAAATTATATATTGCCTTTTCTACTTCTGGACCATCTGCTATTTGGTATCCCATTCCTAAAAAGATTTCTTCTACTTCCTCAATTATTTGTGTAATTGGGTGAAGTGAACCTAAATCTATTTTTTTACTTGGTTCTGTTACATCTATATTTTCTGTTTCTAATTTTCTTTTAAGTTCTTCTTTTTTAAATTCTTTTTCTTTTTCCTCAATTAAATTATTTAATTCGTCTCTTACTTCGTTTACTAGACTTCCAATTACTGGTCTTTCTTCTTGGCTTAAACTTCCCATTCCTCTTAAGATTAAAGTAAGTTCTCCTTTTTTACCTAAGTATTTTACTTTTAAATCATTTAAGTCTTTTCCGAGTTTTACAATTTTTGATTTCTTGACTTGCAGTTTCTCTCAAGCTTGTAATTTTTTCTTTCATAGTTTCCTCCTATATTAATTTTTTAGATTATCTTTCGATATCTCTTAAGCTTTATTTATATTAATATGGTCTATACGTTTTTGTTGGTTTGTATTTCCCATATTGATTACCTGTGTATTTTTCTATTCTTTTTTGCAATTTTTCTTCTTGCCTTTGCTTTCTTGTTTTCTTTTCCTTTTTTATTTTTTTATTTTTTACTTTTCTGTCTTTTTTATTATCTAATTTATTTTTTTCCTTTTTTTCTTTAAATCTTATGTTTGAATTTTTTTCTGATTCCAAAACTTGCTCTAAGATATTTTCTTCTTTTAATAATAATCTATTTTTGCTTTTTCTTCTTTCTTTTAGTTTTATTATTATTTTTTGTAAAAAATTCTCTTTAGTTCTAAAATAATATGTTATAACATAGACTCCATATTCATTTAGTTTAATTTCTACATTTATTATCTTTTTTTCAAATTCTTTTTTAGTTTGTTCTACACTTTCTAATATTTCTTGATTATTATACTGTTTTGAATCAAAGTAGTTTATTAAAACTTTTTCTTTATTCATAAAATACACATCCTAGATTTAAATTTTACTTAAAATTTAATCATTTGTAATTAAATTGCCTGGGGTCAAAAAAAGTCACTCATCCTATCTTTTTAGGACGAAATGACTGCATTTTCGTGGTACCACCTAATTTTATTAGTTTATATTTACTAACCTCATTATAAGTTTTAACGGTGCAACCGCTCTTTCCTACTTTATTTTTCAGAAAAAGACCTAAAAAGTGAAATTTCTATATATTCATATTAAATGGCTTTCAGCCCAAGGCCATTTTTCTCTTGTAATATGTGTTTAATATATATACTTTGCTTTTTAATAGGTTTTGTTTTTATCTCACACTTCATATATTTTACCATATTTTCCCTTACACTTCAAGTATTTTTTCAATATTTTTTTAAATATTTTCTGTGTTTATTTTTCGAGTTTTTTCAATATTATTTTACAATTTTTTTTACAATTGTGAATTTTTAAAGCAAATTGTTGTATTTTTCAAAAATCATGTTAAAATATATATTATGAAGAAAAATTTTAAGGAGAGGATTTTTATGAATAAGAAAATTATTTTAGGGGTATGTTTAAGTTTTATTTTAATTTTTAGTTCAAGTCTTTCTCTTGCTTCATATAGTACAGTTCAAATGGAAGTTGTAGAAAAGCCAGTTTGTACTATTGATATTGGAGAAAATTCAAGTTTTGAAAAAAGTTTGGTTAATGAAAACTTAACAGAAAAAGAAGTTACTATTCAACTTCAAGTAACAAATGAAGAAGTTGGAACAAAACCAACTGGTGAACTAATGCTTGTTATAGATAATTCAGAAAGTATGAACGAACAAGTCGAAACCGGAGAAATCAGAAGTGATTTAGTTTATGAATCTGCTAAAACTTTAGTTTCAAAATTATTAGAAAACAATGATAATTTACAAATTGGAGTAGTTAGTTTTTCTTCTAATTTAGATGCTTCGTTAGAAGGGTCTACAGAAGATGCTTCAGTTGTTAGTCCTTTAACTAATAATTCTGATGCTTTGTCTACAGCAATTTCTAGTATTCAAAAAAATGGTCCAAGAACAGACTTAGATGCAGGATTAACTCTTGCAATGAATCAATTTACAGAAGAAGATAATAATAAATATATGATTGTTTTAACAGATGGTGTACCTAATCTTGCTATTGATTATGATAATGTATATTATTCTGATGATGTTATTGAAAAAACAAAAACAAAGTTAGAACTTGTAGAAAACAGTGGAATTGATTTAATTACTATGCTTACTGGAATTGATGATCCAGATTATGTTCCAATTACTACTGATAAATCTTATGCAGAAATAATTTCTGAAATATTTGGAACACCTGAAAATCCCACAGCAGGACAATTCTACTATGTAACAGATAATCAAGCTCAAACAACAATTACAGAAGATATATATAATTCTCTACTACCTTCTAGTGCAGCTTTGACAAATATAACAATCGTGGATTATTTCCCTCAAGAAATAATTGACAATTTCGATTTTGCTTATGTATCAAATGCAAATATAGGAGAAATTTCAGCAGAAATTGATAAAACAAATAATTCTATTACTTGGACAATTCCAGAATTACAACCTGGTCAAACAGCAACAGTTCAATACACTTTAAGTTTAAAAGAAAATTTCGACTCATCAATTGTTGGAGAAATTCTAGATACAAACGAAAGAGTTGATATTTCATACACAGATGTAAATAATAATCCTGCTAGTGATACTTCAGATGTTACTCCAAAATTAAGACTTTCTGAACCACCTGTAGTTTTACCAAAAGCAGGAACTGGTATATTTATTTCTTTAATTGCTGTAGCTGGTGGATTTTTAGTATATTCACTTGTAAGATTAGCAATATTAAATAAGAAAATGAAATATTAGTATTTATCAAAAAGTGTTTATACAATAAAAATAGTAGGATAATTTAAAATCCTACTATTTTTATTGTATAAGAAAAATCGACTAAATTTTATAAATTACATATTTAGTTCGTTTTCAATATATAATAATCTATTATATTTTGCTACTCTATCAGTTCTACATGGTGCTCCTGTTTTTATTTGGCCAGCGTTTACTGCAACTGCTATATCTGCAATAGTTGTATCTTCAGTTTCTCCTGACCTATGAGAAATAATAGTATTATATCCTTTTTCTTTTGCAATTTCTATAGTTTGTAATGTTTCTGTTAATGTTCCTATTTGATTTAGTTTAATTAAAATAGCATTTGCAACTTTCTTTTCTATTCCTCTTCTTAATCTTTGTTTATTTGTAACAAAAAGGTCATCACCTACTAATTGAACTTTATTTCCTAATTTCTCTGTTAACTCTTTCCATGTTTCCCAATCTTCTTCTGCTAATCCATCTTCTACTGAAACTATTGGATATTTGTCACATAAATTAGCAATATATTCTACCATTTCTTGTTTTGTTTTGAATATGTCTGTTTTCCAAAAATAGTATCCGTCTTTTCCTATTTTTTTAGCTTCTTCAAACATTTCTGTACTTGCTATATCTAAAGCTAAAACTATTTCTTTTCCTGGCTCATATCCAGCCTTTTTTATTGCCTCTATTATTACATCTAGTGCTTGCTCTTCATTTTCTAAGTTTGGTGCAAATCCTCCCTCATCTCCTACAGCTACACTAAACCCTTTTTCTTTTAATACTTTCTTTAATGTATGATATATTTCTGCTCCTCTTCTTAATCTTTCTTTAAATGTAATTTCTCCAATTGGCATAATCATAAATTCTTGTATACTTATGTTATTATCTGAGTGTTTTCCACCATTTAATATATTCATCATTGGAACTGGTAATTTATTTCCATTAATTCCACCAATATATTGATATAGTTCTATATCTAAAGAATCTGCTGCAGCTTTTGCCACTGCTAATGAGACTCCAAGTATTGAATTTGCTCCTAAATTTGATTTATTTGGTGTATCATCTATTTCTAACATTTTTGTATCTATTTTTTCTTGTTCATAAACATTCATTCCTATTATTTCTTTTGCTATTTTTTTATTTACATTTTCTACTGCTTTTTCCACACCTTTTCCTAAATATCTATTTTTATCCCCGTCTCTTAATTCTACTGCTTCAAAACTACCAGTTGATGCTCCTGATGGCACAGAAGCAACTCCTCTAAAACCTCCTTCTGTTCTAACTTCTACTTGAACAGTAGGGTTTCCTCTTGAGTCCAGAATTTCTAATGCATTTACGTCTGTTATTTTTAGACAATCTTTCATGTTTACCTCCTTTAATTTTATTTCACATATATTTTATATCATAATTTCCAATTTTATACAATTATTAATTATTTTTATGATGCTTTTTTATTTCTTAACCTTTCTGCATATTTTAAGGTAATATCATTTATCTCTCCTGAAGAAATTCTTGCAATTTCTTCTATAACTTCTTTTTCTTCTAAAAGTTTTATATTTGTTTTTGTTCTCTTATCTGTTACTTCTTTACTTATAAAATAGTTATAATCTGCTAATGCTGCGATATTTGGTAAGTGTGAAATACATAAAACTTGATGTTTTTTAGATATTGATTTTAGTTTATCTGCAACTGAATTTGCGGCTTTTCCGCTTATTCCAGTATCTATCTCATCAAATACTAAAACTGGCATTTTGTCAGAATCTGCTAGAACTTTTTTTATTGCAAGCATTGTCCTTGACATTTCTCCTCCTGATGCTATTTTTGATAATTCTTTTTCTTCTTCTCCAATATTTGTTCTAATGTAAAATAAAACATTATCTTTTCCTGTTTTTAGATATTCTTCTCGTTTTTCTACATGTATATTTATTTTAGCATTTTTCATTTCTAACTCTACTAATTCATTATTTATATTTTCACTTAAAATAGTTGCATATTCTTTTCTTTTACTATGTAACTTATCTGCTAATATGTCCATTTTATTTTCTAATTCTTTTTTTCTTATATTTAATTTGTTTGTGTATTCTTCTAAATTTTGAATGCGGTCAATTTCTTCTAACACTTCATTTTTGTAGTTTAAAATCTCGTTAATTGTATTTCCATATTTCCTTTTTAATAATGATATTAAGTTCAATCTTTCTTCTACAAAATTTCTTTCTTCTTCATCAAAATATATATCTTCTTTATATGAATTTATATCTCTTGATAACTCTTGTAATTCATAATATATACTCTTTAAATTACTATTTGTATCTTCATATTTTTTATCTATATTTTCTATTTTCTCTAGGGCTCTTATTGCCATACTTATACTATCTATTGCATTTTCTCCAATAAGACTATCTGCATTAGTTAAGTTTTCTGATATCTTTTCAGAATTTAAAAACATTTTTCTTTTTTCTTCTAATTCTTCTTCCTCTTTTTCTTTTAAGCCAGCTTCTTCTATCTCATTTACTTGATATTGCAATAAATCTAATTTTCTTTGTTTTTCTTTATCATCGCCAAAATTTTCTTTTAATTCTTTTTTTACTTCGTTATATTCTAAATACAGTTTTAAATATTCTTCTTTTGTTTTTCTAATATCATTACCTATAAATCCATCTAAATAATTTAAATGTAATTTATTATCTAATAGATTTTGATTATCATTTTGTCCATGTATTTCTATATATTTTGACATAAATGACTTTAATTCATTTACTGTTACCATTCTTCCGTTTATTTTACACATATTTTTACCATTATTATTAATCTCCCTTGAAACAATAATAGTTCCATCTTGAAATTCTCTATTTTCTGGTTCATACATACATAATTCAACAAAAGAGTTTGTCTCTCCTCTTCTTATCATTTCTTTTGAGAATCTTCCACCTGAAATTATTTGTAACGAATCAATAATTAATGTTTTTCCAGCACCTGTTTCTCCTGTTAATACATTTAATCCTTTATTTAAATCAATACTTAAATCTTCTATTATACCTATGTTTCTAATGTGTAATGTTCCAATCATATATAAACCTCCTAAAAGAATTTTATACTAAAAAAATGTTCGCTTTTATTGTATCTTTTGTTTTTTATTTTGTCAATACTTTTTGCGAACATTTTTTCTTTTTTATTTTTACATCAGCTGTTCTTTTTTTAATCCCGTTATTTTCATTACTATGTTTATATCTATTTTTTCTTTTAGCATTTTTTTGGCTAATGATAATGCTTCCTCTTGTCTTGATTTTCTGTCTCTTTTGGCATACTCTTTATCTAACATTCTTTCTACTGCTAATTTCATACTTTCACCTTCTTTTAATTTTTCTATTAACTCTCTTGTCTTTTCTTCTCCTATTTTTTCTCGATATATATAATATATCATCCTTTTTAATTCCTCTTTTGCTTTTTCATCTTTTATTTTTTTAGCTATATCTGTTAATATTTCTATTAATTCTTCTTCTGTTCTTGCTTTTTCTATTAACAATATTTTTGAGAAAAATAACTCATCTTCTTCTAATTCTTCTTTGCTATATTCATTTATATCTATTATATAATAACTTCCTAGTCCTGGTATTTTTCCTCCTTCTAGCTTTTCTTGACATTCTTCTATATATTTTGCTACATCCCATTTTTTTCTCCCTGTATATATCACTATTGGTATTATTGCTGGTAATTTTTCTCCCTTTTTCATTTTCTTTTTATGGTCAATATTTGATTCCATTATTTCTATTTCATATTCTAATATTCTCTTTGGCATACTATAATCTATACTTGTTTGATGTTCTATTAAAAAAAATATCTTTTGGTCTTTTTTCTTATACACTACATCTGATTCTCTATTTTCATATCTTTTATTTACGAAACTACTATTATATTTTTCTATTTCTTCTTTTTCTAATTTCCTTTTTAACTCTAGTTTTCTATTTATTATTTTTACTACTTCTTCTCTATTATCTAAATATATCCTAAATATTTTATCATGTGGATTGTTTACTCTTTTCTGTGTTATTTCTTTTATATACTCCTCTTTTTCTTTCCTTTCTTTTTCTTCTTTCTTACTTATTTCTTTTTGATATTCTATATATTCTTGATATGTGAATTTCTTCATCTATTCCTCCTTATTGTACTTTGTTTTTATTTCAAAGTCAAGTTTTAGTTTTGAGTAAAATCTAGTTTTTATTTTCCTTTCCTCCTTATTTCACTTCCTTTCTTTCTTTTTCTCTTTTTTTGGATTTTTTAATTAGAATTAATACTTAATTAACTTTTTTGAATCAATTTAAAACTTTCAAATTTACTTTTGAAATAAAATTTTTAACTTTTCTAAATACTAACATGATATTTTTTCTATTGCAATATTTTTTTATTAATTTTCTTAACTTTCCATCGCAATATTTTACATTCTCCGATTTTTTTATTCTTTTTTCTTTATATTCTGCTTTTATAATACAAAATAAGACATTAAGCCTTAATTTCTCAATGCCTTATTTATTTTATATAAATTCTTCAAAAACTAAATTTGCTAAATCTAAACCTTTATTACTTAAAAATATATTATCTCCATCTACTATTAACAAATTTTCTTTTACTAATTTTTCTAATTCGTTTCTAAAAATATATATCGGATTTTCTCCAAACTTTTCTTTAAATTTTGATATTTTAACACCTTTAATTTTTCTTAAACCTAACATCATATATTCTTTTTTTCTATCTTCTAAAGTTTGTACTTCATCTACTATTCTTATTTTATTTGATTCTAGTTCTTTTTCATCCGTAAAATCTTTATTTTCTATATATCTTTCTAAATTACTAGTGTTTCCATATCTTATATTATCTAAATATGAATATGCAGCTATTCCTAAACCAATATATTCTTTTTGGTCCCAACAATTCACATTATGTTTAGATTCCATATTTTCTTTTGCAAAATTAGATATTTCATAATGTGTGTATCCGATTTAGTTCTAAAGTGTTTTTTACATACCAATACATTTGCCTTTCTTTTTCATCATCTGGCAAAGTTATTTTCTTTTCATTTAGTAGTTTTTCAATTTTAGTTCCTTCTTCTACAATTAAAGAATAAACACTAATATGATCAGGATTTAAATTTATTATTTTTTGTAAATCCTCTTTTATATCACTTATTCCTTCTTCTGGAAGTCCTATAATTAAATCCACGTTTATATTTTTAAAACCTAATTTTCTTGCTAAATTATATGTATCTAAAAAGTCTTGATATTTATGTATTCTTCCTATTTTCTCTAACAACTTATCATTTGTTGTTTGAAGCCCAATGCTTAATCTATTTACTCCAGAAGTTTTATATTCTTCTAATTTCTCACTATTTACTGTCCCTGGATTTACTTCTATTGTAATCTCAATATCTTCCCATTTTGTTTCATTTAAAACTAATTTTTCTTTTACGTTATTTAAAAGTTTTGCAATCAATTTACTTGAAATATATGAAGGAGTTCCTCCTCCTATATACAAAGTTGTTATATTATATTTACTTAAGTCATAGCTTTCTAGCTCTCTTATTACCGCTTCTATATATCTTTCTTCTAATATCAGTTTATCAGGATAAGACACAAAATCACAATAATAACATTTTTTCTTACAAAAAGGTATATGTATATATATTCCTAGTTCTTTTTTCATAAAATTCCTTTCTATCTGCTTACTTTATATCATTTGCTATTTCTATTATCTTTTTTAGCCTATAATTTACTCCAGATTTCCCAAGTGGTTCTTTTAAAAGTTTTCCAAGTTCAACTAAAGACATATCCGGATTTTCTAATCGTAAATTTGCTATTTCTTTTAAATTATCATTTAACTTATTAAATTTTTTACTTTCTTTTAACTTTTTTATTGCTGATATTTGTTCTATTGATGCATTTATTGTTTTATTTAAATTAGCAGTTTCGCAATTAACTAATCTATTTACTTTACCTCTCATTTCTTTTGTTATTCTTATTTCTTCAAATTTCATAACTGCTTTTCCTGCACCTATTAAAGCTAGAAACTTAGATATTTCTTCTCCGTCTTTTATGTATATAGAATATTTATTTTTTAGTTCAATATCTTTTACTTTTATATCAAAAATATTTAGCATTTCCTTTATTAATTTTAAATTTTCTATTGTTTGAAATATTATTTCTAAATGATAAGTGTTTTCTGGGTTATTAACAGAACCTCCACCCATAAAACTTCCTTTAATCAGTGCTTTTCTTTCTTCTTCTTTTAAATTTTCATTTAAAATTTCTTTATTAATATATATTTTATCATTAATTACTTCTATTAAATTTTCTACCTTTTTAACTTTTAATTTTATAACAAAATTCTTACCAACTACATCTATATCATGATTTATATCTAGATTAGAAAGTAGTTTAGAAAATCTATTTATATTATAGTCACTTTCTGTCGAAAATTTTATTTCTTTTTTAGTATTATTTAAATCTATATTTCCTGAAATCAAATATCCAAGTAGTTCGAATTTTACCAAATTCTTATTTGATAAACTACTTGTTTTATTTAACTCTTTTTTTATCTCTGATGAAAAAGACATATATTTCATCCTTTCTTTAATATAGTTTTGTTATTACTATTCTATCATTATCACATAAATCTTTTTTACTATATGTGTTTTGAAATTTTCCTTCTTCTTCTATTAATTTCATTACTTCTTCTCTTTGGTCAAATCCAATTTCTAAACATAAAAATCCACCAAATTTTAAATATTCATCTGCCTTTTTTATGATTTTTCTATAAAAGTCTAATCCATCAAACCCTCCATCTAATGCAATTTGGGGTTCATTTTGTACATCTTTATTCAAAGTTTTTATAATTTTCGACTTTATATATGGCGGATTAGAAACTATTATGTCATATTTTTCTTCTGGTACATTATCAAATAAGTTAGAACTTATAAATGTGATTCTATCTTCTACATTATTATTTCTAGCATTTAATTTCGCTATCCTTAAAGCCTTACTACTAATATCTACTCCTGTTAGTTTAGAATTTGGTATATATTTTGCAAGAGATACTGCTATTGCTCCACTTCCTGTACATAAATCTAATATCTTTTTTGCTCCTACCTTTTTTGCAATTTTTATTACTTCTTCTACTAAAATTTCTGTATCAGGTCTTGGAATTAATACGTCTTGGTCTACATAGAAATTTAATTTCATAAATTCTTGAGATTTTGTAATATGTTGCAAAGGCACACCTTCTATTAATTTTTTTATTCCTTTAAAATAATTTACTTCTTGTCTTAATGTTAGTTCCTCTTTATCATATACTAAGATATATTCTCTTGGCTTTTTTAATATATATTGCATAAGAAGTCTTGCTTTAACATTTGGTTCATCTACACCATTTGTTTTTAGTTTTATCATTCCTTTTCTTATTACTTCTTTAATTTGCATAATATACACCTGCCTTTCATAATGTCCAATTGGGGACACATCTCAAAAATTATAAAATCATCATCACCATTATTACTTTAGGCTTCATAATTATTTTATTAAATTATTTACTTTACACATAAAAGGAGTGTCCCCGAATCCCTAAAAAAAGGGAAGAGAGGAACGTCCCCTAATCCCCTTCTTCAAAGAATTTTTTAAAGTCTTGTTCATTAATTTTTTCTTTTTCTAGCAATGTATTTGCAATCATATCTAATTTATCTCTATGTTCTTTTAGTAGAGTTATTGCATCATTATATGCTGTGTCTATTAATGCTTTTACTTCTCCACCAATTTTATCTCCAATGTTTTCTCCAAACATTTGCATTTCATATGGCTCTTTTCCTTGGAAATCTATTGGTCCTAGAGAATCACTCATACCATATTTTGTTACCATATCTCTTGCGATTTTTGTTGCAACTTCTATGTCATTACTTGCTCCAGTAGAAATATCATCTAATACTAATTTTTCTGCTGCACGTCCACCTAAAAGCGCTATTAATTTTTCTTGCATTTCTGTTTTTGAGATATAGTATTTATCTTCATCAGATTTATACATTGTATATCCACCAGCTACACCTCTTGGTATTATTGATATTTCTTTTACATTTGTTTGAGTTGGCAAATATCTACTAACTACTGCATGACCTGCTTCATGGTATGCTGTTAATCTTTTATCTTTATCAGATATTACTCTTTCTCTCTTTTCTAGTCCTACTGTTACTTTTTTAGTTGCTTCTTCTATATCATCTTCTTCTATATCTTCGTGTTTTCTCTTTGTTGCGATTATTGCTGCCTCATTTAAAATATTTGCAAGTTCTGCTCCTGTAAATCCTGCTGTATCTTCTGCAATACTTTCTAAGTTTACATCAGGAGATAATTTTTTATCTTTACTATGAATTTTTAAGATATCTAACCTTCCTTTTAAGTCTGGTGCTGGAATTGTTATTTGTCTATCAAATCTTCCAGGTCTTAAAAGTGCTTTATCAAGCATTTCAGGTCTATTTGTTGCAGCTAAAACTATTATTGTTTCTTCTGAACTAAATCCATCCATTTCTACTAATAACTGATTTAATGTTTGATTATTTTCTGTTTCTGCCCCACTATTTGATGACCTTCTTGAACCTATTGCATCTATTTCATCAATAAATACAATACATGGTGCTAGTTTTCTTGCTTTTTCAAATAATTTTCTAACACGAGAAGCACCTAGTCCTGCAAACATTTCTATAAATTCTGACCCACTCATTGATATAAATGGAACATCTGCTTCTCCAGCTATAGCTTTTGCAATTAGAGTTTTTCCTGTTCCTGGTTTTCCATATAATAATACACCCCTTGGAACTCTTGCCCCCATTTTTGCATATTTTTCTGGTTTTTTTAAGAAATCTACGATTTCTATTAATTCTTCTTTTTCCTCTGTTAGTCCTGCAACATCATCAAATTTTACTTTTGTTTTTCTTTCTGTGTCATCATATACTTTTCCTTTTTCACCTAATCCTTGCATTTTAAATATCATAATAAATAATGCAACCATTATTAATGTTGGTAAAACTGAAAATATTACTGATGGGAGTTCTGCAAAAAAGCTTCTAGGTTTTTGTATTAACTCTATTTCATTTCCTTCTGCTACTTTTTGTTGCACAAGTTCCATAAAACTTTCTGTATTTGGTACTATTGCTGTTTTTGCATCTTCTTCACTTTCACCTTTTTTAGTTACTTTTACAGTTGTACTTCCTACTGTCATTTCTATTTTTTCAATATTACCATAAGAAATTTCTTTTATTAAATCTGTATAACTTAAAGTATTTTCATCTTCTTTTTGGCTATTTTGCATTAAATAATATGCCAATCCACAAATTAATGCTAATATTAATAGTCCGGGCAAGTACCCATAGTAATATATTTTTATTTTTCTTTTGGTCGTTTTCTTTTTGTTTCATTTTTACACCTTGCTTTCATTTTATTTTAGTTTATCTAAGCATTTGAGCCTTCTGGTTCTTCTCCGTTTTGCTCATCTTTCTTTTCTTTTTTCTCTTTTTCCTTTTCTTCTTTTCCAGTTTCTTTATTTTCCTTTTTTTCTTCTTCTTTTTCTTCCTCTTGTTTTGATTGTTCTTCTTTTTTTATAATTTCTTTAGCTTCTGCAATTTTCATTAATTCTTGTTGCTTTTTTATAAATTCTGATTTTAGAATTAATATTGCTGCTACTAAATATATTGCTGCTACTGCAGAATACATAACACTAAAGTATTCCATATTAAATGTTATAAATGCATTTACTGCAATATATATAACATTTAATAAAACTGATAATGTTAATGCATATATTGACATATTAAATATTGCTACATATCTCATTTTTATTCTTGCAATTAATGTTGTTATATATCCGAAACGCACTTAGTAATACTGCATTAGATAGCGTTATTAAGAAATACATAACAAATGCATAAATAAGTAAAGTTAAAAATAGGCTAATATATAGACTAATCATCTGGCTACTACTTGCATAATTTATAACATCTTGTTTATTAAATTCATTTAAATTGAATTGAGATGCAATATCTTTATAATTGTACCTTATATCCCCTGCAATCTGAGCATTTTTAACTATTACTCTATCTTTTAAAACAACTAATCCTTCTCCAACATTTTCTACTTCTGCTATATATTTATTTACTTCTTCTTCATTGTCTGTTTTTGTATCTATTATCACTTCTCCAACAAATGAATCTTCACTTGAAATTCTAATTATTTCATCTGATTCAACAGTTAGTATTCCATCTTTATATGAAAATTCAGGAAAACTCGTTTCTAAATAATCTATCCCTTCTTGTACCACTCCATAAGTTTGATATATTATCCCAAGGCAAAGTACTATTGCAAGTATTAATACTATTTTTGCCAAATATGATATAGCTCTTCCAAAGCCTTCTGCTGCCATATTAGGATATTTTTCTATTTTTACAATTGACCACCATAGTTTTTTGAAAAAACCGTTTTTTAATATCACTTCATTTTCTTGATTATTTTCCATACTATCTGTAGTCCCTCCTTACTCTAGAATCGACAAATTTAGGATTTATATTGAAAGTTACTTTATCTCCTATTTTTATATCTTTTCCATTAATATCACAAACAATATGATATGTTCCTATTCTTCCTAGAACTTTGCAAGTACTTGTCCCAATTTTTACATAAATTGCTTGATTTTTAAAGAAATCTTTTACATCTCTTACAATATATCTTAATTTATCAATTACTCTAAACATATCCCTATCATTTTTTATATTTATACCATCCATATATCCAGCTGGTATTATTGCAACTTTTGTTTTTTCCTTTGTCTTGTATGTGTTTGAATAGCCTATATTAAATCCTTTTGGAAGTTCTTTTATTTCTGTTACTTTTGATTCTAGATAAGCAATTTTTTTAAGACCTAATGTATTTTTAAAAGCTAATCTTCCTAAAAATGCTGAACCAACTCTTACTGCATTTAAGTGCATATTAGGAAATTTTAAGAAGGCTGATGAGTTACACACATGAAGCATTCCTGTTTCTATTTTATTCATTTTTAAAACTTCAACTACATCAATAAATCTATCAAATTGCTCTTTTGTATATTTATCATCAAAAAAGCTTACTGAAAAATGTGTAAAAGTTCCTTCTATTTTTATATTTTTCATATTACTTAAAGCTTCTATAATTTCTTCTCTTTTATTATATACAAAACCATATCTTCCAAATCCTGTATCTATTTTTAAATGTGCCCTTATTGTAATATGTTTTTCTTCTGCAATTTTTGTCGCAGTTTCTACATCTTCTTTAGACCCTATTGTTATTATAATTTTATTTTCTATTAATTTTTCTACATCTTCTTTTACCGCTGTTGATGATAACATTAAAATATCTTCTTTTATCCCAGCTTCTCTTAAAGAAATGGCTTCTTCTACAGTTGAAACAGCAAAAAAGTTTATACCATTATCTATTAAAAATTTTGTAAATTCTACTAAACCTAATCCATAACCATTTGCTTTTACAACTGCTATTATTTTTACTTTGTTTCCATTATCATCTTTTCCACGTTTATTAGCATATTCTTTTATTTTCTCTATATTATGTCTTAAATCTTCTTTTTCTATTACTAAAGTACTCAAAACTATTACTTCCTCCAATTAGACTATTTTAATTTTCTTTTTATTTGTCTTAATGTTCTAAATGTTTTTTCTGCAAATTTATATAATTTATATGTTAGTGGTTTATATGGCATATATACTTCTCCAATAAATTCTGTAAATGTTGCTCCAAATCCTTGTTTAAATCTATATAATCCATATTGTGGATGATTTTCATCTACAACCCCTGAAACACCTCTAAAGTCATATATATCATCATGTCTTGCTATTGCCATTTTAATCATTTCCCATTGAAGTAAATAGTTTGGCATTAAGTTCCTATGTTTATTACTACTTGCTCCATATAGATACCATGTTTTATTTCCATAAAAAATTGGTATTACTCCTGAAATTGGTTCACCCTCATAATATGCCATTAAAACTTTCATGTGGTCACCTAAACAATCATACATTTTTTCAAAATATTCTAATGGTCTTATTATAAATCCATCTCTTTTTCCTGTTTCAACCATTATTCTATGAAAATCTTTTAAATCTTCTCTTGTTCCTTCTTTTACAGTTACTCCTTTTCTTCCTGCTAAACGAATATTATATCTCCATTTTTGTTTAAATCCTGCCATTACTTCTTCTTCAGTTTTATCTTTTATATCTAATCTAAATACATATCTTGGTTGAATTTCATCTTTAAAGTCTTTTGCATCATCTTTTATTTTATATCCTAAATTAGTTACTACATCTCTAAATTCTTGGTCAGAACTTAATATATCTGGCTCTATTCTTAATACAAATGCATTATATTTTTTAGCTAATACCTTTGCTCCATCTGTTAATTGTTTCATAACTTCTATATCATGTATATCACAAACAGGTCCTCTTGATGAATACATTATGTTTCCAAATATAGGCATTTTTCTAATTAAAACACATAATGAACCAATTATTTTCCCATTATCATCTTCTGCAAGTATTACTTCTGGTTTCCAATATGGTTTTTTTACTTCTGCCCATTCTAATGATTGTTGAAAATTACATCTTTCATGACTTTCTAAAAATTCTTTATATTCTCTTTTTGATTCTTCTGTGTCTACAAATCTCATTTTTATTTTTCATCCTCCTAATTATTATTTACAGTACAATCGTATTTTACACTAATTTTGAAAATTTTACAAGTAATTTATGTGGTTATTTTGTGGCTTTGATATAGCAATTTTAAAATTGTTATAGTATAATCATTTTAAGACGTGGAGCACATGAGAATACTCGGTTATCATGTTCAAGAGACATATAAGCTAAAAAAATATTTTGATGATTTACTTCGGATATAATTTATATGATTTATTTCCTGAAATAAAGGACAATTTGTAAAAATTTAATTAAGCTAATGTGATTTAAAAAAATACTAAAAGAGTGATAGTTATTCTATCACTCCCACATATTTTAATTATATGTTTGTATTTTTTCTATATTCTAAAATTTTTTGTTTCATTATTGAATTTGTTTCTTTATAGATATTATTTTATTTTTGTAAACTAATAAACTTTGATTTAGTTCTTCTATTTGTTTGTTGTAAAGTTTTTCCAATTTATCGACTTGTTCTTGTGATAATTCTTCTTCCTTAACTAAACCTTGTTCAAATTCTTCTTGTAATTTAAGCAATTCCTTTTCTTGCTTATTATCTTCTTCCCTTAACGAATTTGCAAAGTCATTGTTCTTTATACTCATATAATCTCCTTGTTCAACTGCATAATTATAATTTTGTATATTGTTATCTAATTTAAATAAGGTTTTAAAAAACACTTTAATCTTTGTAAATATATTACCATCTTCTTTTTTTACTGGTAAATTATTATTCATCCCTAGTACCTCCACAAACTATTTGTCTTGTTCTATGCCTTGTTTTCTTAATCTTTCTTCATATTGTTGTAATAATTTTTCAGCATCACGATTCCTTTGTTCCAAAACTTTTTTAACATTAAACAATTTGGTTAATTTACCAGCTTTATGAATTTCATCAATTCCACCAATTACTTTATTACTTAATTCAGCTCCCAAAACTTTTGAAAGTCTTGCAAATTGTTCTTTTGTCATACCTCTTTGAGATAATTCCTGTATTTTAGCGTTTACTGCATGTCCAGTAGGTCCTCCATCATGTATAAAAACTTCTCTTAATTCTTGTTCATATTGTTGAATATCATCATCAATATCTATTTTCTTTCTACCATCACCAAATAATAGGTTCATTGTACTCTTAACTTTAGCATCGATTCTATCACCAATTTCTTTATCTACTCCACTTCTTTTAATTGAGTCTGCTGTCATTTCTAAAGACAAATCATAAGCTTCAGGAACTAAATCTTCTACTTGTGATAATCTATCAATTTTATTTGCTCTACTATCTGTTACTTTTCCGTATTCTCTAACAATTCTCTTTTGAGCATTAGCATCAGCTTTACATAGTCTTAAAAGTAGTTGATAATCCTTTTTACTTGGATTGTATCCTCCATAAATTGCTATATCTTCTTTGGTTTCCTGTATTTTTCTGGCAACAGTTTGTAGGTTAATACCTCTTAAAAATCTGTTATTTCTATTCCATTCTTCATCATCTTTCTTAAAGTTAATAAAATCGTCATGATGTTCAATAAAGAATTTAATTTGTGCTATTTCTTCTGGTTTATAATCCAATGCACCTAAAATTGCATCTGACATTTCTGCTGATTTCTTTGCGTGATTATAGAATACCGTTTTATCACCTTTATTCATTGCAACTTGTGGTTTTCCTACATCATGTAGGAAAGCAGCCACTTTTAATTTTATTTCATCTTCTGGAGATAGTCCTTCTGTATCTATTCCATCAACTGTGTTTAATGTATGTTCAAATAAATCATAACAATGATGAGGGTTATTCTGATCAAATCCAACCATGGTTGCAACTTCTGTTCCAAATAATGCTTCTATTTCTTCTGGAGATTTTTCCAAGAAATAGTCTATCATATCATCTCTTAATAATGCTTGTTCAAATCTTTGTCTTTTTGAAACTTTCTCTTTTGATATTTCTTTCCCATCAAACATATCTTCTAATTGTTGAACTGATACACTTTTTAGTGTTTTTAATTTTATATCATTTTTCTTGTCTTTCATAAACTTAACATATTTTGTTTGAGCCCATTGTTTTAAATCTTCTAATGTATCAAATTTATATTGACCATCTACTATATATGTACCATTAACATTAACAATTATCCCTGATTTTACTGTCTCATAACCATCCCAATCATCTTCTGGAGTAAATCCATATTCTCCCATTGGTAATACATATTCTTCACCATATTGATAGTACATAGCTTCCAAATTTTCAAGAGTATCTATATGCATCTTATATTCTTGTTTTGATTCTTCATCTAGTTCGTCTCTTTCTTTAGATGGTGTAGGTAAATTCATACTCTCAATATTTCCTAATATTGTATTTTTTATTTTTTCATTTTCTAATAATGTTGCTTCTCTTTGTAATTCTGATAATTTTTCTTGCAATTCTCTCATTTGTTGATATTTATCTTTTAATTGTGCTGATATTTCTTCTACCTTTTTTAATCTACTTTCCATATTCATACTCCTTTTAAAATTATCCTTTTATATTATAACATATTAAATTTTTATTTACTATATTTTTTTATAATATATTGACTAACTTTCCGCAAGTTATACTATAAAAGTAAACAGGAAACAAATTGAACACCAAAATTAAAAGATTCAAATATAAAGATAAATACAAAATAAAAACACCAAGTCATGATTTACTCAAACACTTGGTGTATTGGTGCCTCGAAGTGGAATCGAACCACTGACACAGGGATTTTCAGTCCCTTGCTCTACCAACTGAGCTATCGAGGCAAATATAAGAAAAGTGGCTTCGCCACATATGCAGATTGCTTCGCAATCGCACAGACATAGGTAACTTAACCTTGTTACTCCAGAAAAATCTAACGATTTTTCCTACGTAATAAAAAAATGGCGACCCGGAACGGGCTCGAACCGTCGACCTCTAGCGTGACAGGCTAGCGTTCTAACCAACTGAACTACCGGGCCGTATAAGAAAAGTGGTGGTCGCAATAGGGCTCGAACCTATGACCCCCTGCTTGTAAGGCAGATGCTCTCCCAGCTGAGCTAAGCGACCATGTCCTTTCGACGAGATTTATTATACATATTTTTAAATAAATTGTCAATAGGTTTTTCCATATTTTTTTCATTTTTTATTATTTTTTTTATTTATCGCTTATTTTCTCTTATTTTTAGCTTCTTTTACAAGTTCTACAAACAATGGTGCTGGTCTATTTGGTCTTGATTTTAGTTCTGGATGAAATTGTGTTGCAATAAAATATGGATGTACTTTCCTATCAAGTTCTACAATTTCTACTAATTCTCCATCTGGAGATGTTCCAGATACAATTAATCCAGCCTTTTCTAAATTTTGTCTATAACTATTATTAAATTCATATCTATGTCTATGTCTTTCTGATATTTCCTTTTCTCCATATACTTCTTTTGCACGAGTTCCTTCTTTTAATATACAAGGATATGCTCCAAGACGCATTGTTCCACCCTTTTTAGTTACTTCTTTTTGTTCTTCCATTATATGTATTACTGGATTTTTTGTTTTTCTATCTAATTCAGAGGAATTAGCATCTTTTAAATCTAATACATTTCTTGCAAATTCCACTACTGACATTTGCATACCTAAACAAATTCCTAAAAATGGTACTTTATTTTCTCTTGCATATTTTATTGTTTCAATTTTTCCTTCTATTCCTCTGTTTCCAAATCCACCTGGTACTATTATTCCATCTAAATCCCCTAATTTTTCTTTTGCATTTTCCTTAGTTATTTTCTCTGAATCAATTAAATTTATATTTACCTTTAAATTATTTGTAAATCCTGCATGATGCAAACTTTCTATTACAGATAAATATGAATCTTCTAAAGTAACATATTTTCCTACTATTCCTATTGTTACTTGATTTTTATCATCAATTTTTCTTATTTTTTCTACCATTTCTTCCCATTTAGAATTATCAGGTATATATCTATCTAGTTTCAAATAATTACATACTTCTCTAGCTAGCCCTTCTTCTTCTAAATTAAGTGGTACTGCATATAGACAGTCTGCAGTTTTATTTTCTATTACACTTGTTTTCCTTACATTGCAAAATAAAGATAACTTTTCTTTTACATTATCTGGAATAGAAAGCTCTGTTCTACAAACTAAAATATTTGGATTTATTCCTAAACTTTGTAATTCTTTTACTGAATGCTGAGTTGGTTTTGATTTTATCTCATTAGAACCACTTATATATGGAAGAAGTGTTACATGAATATATATAACATCTTCTGGATTTTTTTCTAATCCTACTTGTCTTATAGCTTCTATTATAGACGCTCCTTCGATATCTCCTATTGTTCCACCAATCTCAGTTATTACTATATCAATATCCGTATTTTCAAATTTGTATATTCTGTCTTTTATTTCATTTGTAATATGTGGGATTACTTGTACTGTTTTTCCTAAGTAATCTCCTCTTCTTTCTCTTTGTATTACACTTGAATATATCTTTCCCATTGTGACACTAGATGCTTCACTTAAGTTCTCATCTATAAATCTTTCATAATGCCCTAAGTCTAAATCTGTTTCTGCACCATCATCTGTTACAAATACTTCTCCATGTTCACATGGATTCATTGTACCTGGGTCTACATTTATGTATGGGTCAAATTTTTGGATTGTTACTTTATATCCTCTGTTTTTTAATAATCTTCCGAAGTGATGCTGCTGTTATTCCTTTCCCTAATCCTGATACTACTCCTCCTGTTACAAAAATATATTTTGTATTCATTTTTCCCCCTTTTCTTCTTTTTTGCTATAAAACAAAAAAGATTTAAAAAAATCCTTTGAACTAAAAGTTCGGTTTTTTTTAAATCTATTTTTAGTTTAACACCATTTTTTTTATTTTGCAAGAGTTATTTAACATTTTTATAATATTTTAAAAAAGCTCCTATTTCAAGAAGCTTTTTAATTCATTTTAAGACAATTTAATTCTTAATCTTGGAATTACTAGTTCAGAAATAGGTAAGTCTTTAATTGGAATATCAGATTTTAGAATTCCTACGGGGCGAACAGCTATCCCACAACCACTCCCGTCGCCATAAAAATTGAACATGCCACAATCGCCTGAACAGACGTCACCACTACCAACACCTCCCAGACCAAAGAGCGTAAACCTAGACCTGCCGCCATCGCAATAGACACCTGGAGAGGCTAGCCAAAATTTTCCTTCTCTAAAGATAATATCTTTTTCTATTTGTTTTTCTTGTATAGATTCTCCTTTATAGAAATAGAAATTACATTCTATTTCTTTATTAGCTTTTTCATACTCTCCTCTTAAATAACTTTCTGGTGAATATCTTCTTTCTCCATATTGATATTTAAATCCAAGTTTACTTTGACGAGATATATCTTTATATGAAATTTCTTTTTGAATTACTTTGTTGTATATAATTTCTACTCCTAGCACCCTATTTACATCATCAATGTTTATACTACGAGCTTTTAGATAATCTGTTGTAAACATTTTGTCACATATGCTATTTAGTTCTTCTATTCCATATACACAGCCTTCTGCTCCTTTTAATACTACATATCCAAAAGACTTTCCTATAACAAACATTTTGTTATTTTTGGGTTCTAATGCAATTTCCCAAAAATATTTACCTTCTGATTCTATATCAAGTGATGTGAATATTTGATTTTTGTAACCGTTTCGTTCTACCTTACTTACATATTCCCGTCCTTTTGGGACTTCCATATATAGCCTTGTCCCTATTCTTATAACTCCTTCCTCATATAATTGTCTTAATGTTTTTGTTGTGTCAATTTGCATATTGTATTCCTCCTTTGCTGTCTTTACTTAAAGCTAATTGACTTTAAAAGTAATAGTTGTTACTTTTTATAGGATTTCTGCTTTCCTATACAGGTTTCATTGTATCACAAATTATGTTAATTTGCAAATTGCTAACTTTTATATATTTTATTACTAATTTTACTTTGTTTATGATATACTATTAATATCAAAAAATAAAGGAGTGATTTTTATGCCAACACCACATAATGAAGCGAATATAGGAGAGATCGCAAAAACAGTTATTATGCCTGGAGACCCATTACGTGCAAAATATATTGCAGAAAACTTTTTAGAAGAATATAAATTAGTAAATGAAGTTAGAGGAATGTATGCATATACTGGAAAATATAAAGGAAAAACAGTTACAGTTATGGCATCTGGTATGGGCATGCCAAGTATGGGAATTTATTCATATGAATTATTTAAATTCTATAATGTAGAAAATATAATTAGAATTGGCTCTTGCCGGAGCATATGACCCAAATCTAAAATTGTTTGATGTTATTTTAGCTAATAGTGTCTTTTCTGAAAGCAATTTTGCTTTAACTTTAAATAATGAAATTTGTCATGTTGTAAATTCTAGTAATGAATTAAATAATATAATTGAAGAAGTTTCAAAAGAAGAAAATATAGAAATAGTAAAAGGAAATACTGTTTGTACAGATTGTTTTGATGTATATATGACAGATGTAAATAAATTTTTAGAAAGAGTGCCTGATGGCTTTAATCCAATTGGTGCTGAAATGGAAGCTTTTGCTTTATTTTATGTAACAAAAATGTTAAATAAAAAAGCTTCATGTTTGATGAGTGTCGTTGACTCTAAATATATAAAAGAAATTGCAACAACAGAAGAAAGACAAACAGGATTAAATAAAATGATAAAACTTGCATTAGATGCAAGCTTAAAACTTTAATACACATTTTTAACAATTATTTATATTAGAAAAAAAATCACCAGAGTAATTTTTCTTGGTGATTTTTTTATTGTCTTAGACATTATTTTATTAACTATTTTTTTATTGCAAGTATTTTATATTTCATAACTCCTGCTGGTGCATTTACTTCGACTACATGATTTTTCTTTGCTCCAAGTAAAGCAGCTCCTAGTGGTGATTCATTTGATATTTTGTTCTCTGCTAAGTTAACCTCTGTTGAACCTACTATTGTATATTCTATTTTTTCATCAAATTCCATATCTAATACTTTTACAATATTTCCTACTTGAACTGTTTCAGTATCAATATCTTTTTCATCAATTATTTTTGCATGTCTTATTTTATTTTCTAGTTCTGCAATTCTCATTTCGTTTTCTGCTTGAGCATTTTTTGCTTCATCATATTCAGAATTTTCTGATAAGTCTCCAAATCCTAATGCAACTTTTATTCTATCTGCAATTTCTGCTCTTTTTTCTGTTCTTAAATAGTTTAATTCTTTTTCTAAGTTATCATACCCTTCTTGAGTTAATATTACTTCTTTTTCTTCCATGGTTATCTACTTCCTTCCTTTTGTTTACATTTATATTTTTTATTAATCTTTAGATTCACTTTTGTCTTTTAAAAAGACAGTTTATATATTACGGCAAAAAATGAAATTTGTCAAGCAAATCTCATTTATATTTTTTACCTTATATATTTTTCTTTTGTAAAATATATATTAGTCTTTCATAAGCTTTTTTGCACCTTTCATATAATCATATCCAGAAAAGATTGTTGCTATAACTTGAATAATCATCATAATAGTTACAACTAAATTTAATATCAAATCTCCTCCTTGTAATACTCCTGTAAAACAATCTCCAAATGCATTTAAATCCAAGAATGCTAAGATTATTGCAATCATTTGAGTTACAGTTTTTAATTTTCCCCATTTTGATGCTGAAATTACAGTTCCACCTTTTTCTACTGCAACTAGTCTATATCCTGAAACCATAAATTCTCTAGCTAAAACTATTATTGGTATCCAAGCTGGTAATTTTGACATTTCTACTAACATTATCATTGCTGATAATACTAATATTTTATCTGCTAAAGGGTCTAAAAATTTTCCAAATACTGTTATCTGATTATTTTTCCTTGCTAAATATCCATCTAATTTATCAGTAATTGATGCTATTATAAATATAATGTCTATAATTATCCAAGATATTGGTATTCCTGCTACTCTTTCGTCAAGCCCCAAAAATGGAATGATTACCATTATTGGTACTAATATTATTCTAAATATTGTTAGTTTATTTGGTAAATTCATACTTATCTCCCCTTATTCTTACTTGTCAAAATTATTTTAATATTTCTATTGCTTTTTGTAATTGTGTATCTTCTTCTCTTTCTACATTTAAAATATTTTCTACTGTATCTGGCAATTCTACTGTTTCATCTGGTTCTATTCCTACTTTATTAATTTTAGTTCTATTTGGTGTTAGATATTCTTCTGTTGTAATTTTTAATCCACTTCCATCTGCTAAGGTTAATATTTGTTGAATAACACCTTTTCCATAAGTTTTTGTTCCAACTATCTTGGCTTTTCCTAAATCTTTTAATGCACCTGACAAAATCTCTGATGAACTTGCTGTATTTTCATTTACAAGTATTACTATTGGCATATCTATTATTTTATCTACTTCTGATTTTTCTTCTGTCTCATTTCCATCTTTATCTACTTCATAAAGTAAAGTTGTTCCTTTATCCACAGCATAACCTGCAATTTTTAAAGCTTCATCAACTATTCCTCCGCCATTATTTCTTAAATCTATTATAAGTGAAGTAATTCCTTGAGATTTTAATTCATTAAATTTATTTTTAAATTCTTCTGCTGTTCCTTCATCAAATGATGAAAATTCTATATAACCTATATTTCCTTCTAACACTTCTCCCTCTACAGGATTTACCTTAATATTTTCTCTTTTTATTTCAAAGTCTAAAGTTTCTCCATCTCTTTGTATTTTTAATTTTACAGTAGAGCCAACTTCACCTTTAATTTTATTTGAAATATTAGAGAAATCATCTCCTGTGCAAGCATTTCCATCTACTTCTACTATATAGTCTCCTGGTCTGATTCCTGCTTTTTCTGCTGGACTATTTTTTATTGGAGAAAGCACCATTATTTGATTTGTTTCTGTATCTTTTACCATATATACTCCAATTCCAACAAAATTTCCCATTGTGTCATCCATATAGTCTTCCATATCCTCTTTAGAAATATATTCTGTATATGGGTCTCCTAATGCTTCTATATATCCTTTTATTGCCCCCTCTTTTAATGTTTCGTCATCTACTTCTTCTCCTAAGTAATATTTATCAATAAGTACTTTGTATTTATCTAAAGTATCTGCTATGTCATCTGAACCTGTATCTGTGCTTATCATAGCATTTCTAATTCCATCACCATTTGTAAAATATTGATACATTCCAATTGATGTAATTAGAAATGTTACAAATGCTACAAGTACAACTAGCATTATAACTTTATATACTCTTAACCTCTTTTTTTCCTCCATTTTTTGCCTCCTAATTAAAAGTTTTTAATTTTCATAATGCAACAGGCGGATATTATCCGCCTTATAAATATACTATATGTTTCTTTTTTTATATTATACCTTACTAACTAAGGTAAATATGGAATTGGATTTACTCTATTGCTATATGTACCTGGACTTGTTCTTACTTCAAAATGTAAGTGAGGTCCTGTTGAATTTCCTGTACTTCCTACATTCATTATTTGTTGTCCTTGTGATACATATTGTCCTTCTGAAACTCTAATTGAGCCCATTTGACCATGTGCATATAATGTATATAATCCATTTGAATGTGCAATTATAACATAATTTCCATAGCTTGTAGTTAAAGCTTTTGCGGTTACAACAACACCATCTGCTACTGCATATACAGGTTGTCCATTTATTCCTCCTGAACCAAAGTCAACTCCTCCATGATATTGTCCACTTGAATAATATAGTCCTGTTGTAATTCTTGCATATCCACTTGGTACTGGGTAAATAAATCCTGAATTACTTACTGAACCTCCACCTGTTGATGAACTACTTCCTCCTCCTGATGAATTACTATTTCCTTTATTTGCTTGTTCTTGTTGTTTTCTTAATTGCTCTTGAATTTGTTGTTGTTTTCTTAGGATTTCAGCATCTAAAGATTTATTTGCTTCTGCTAATTCGTCTATTTGTGCTTGTATTGCTTGTTCATCTTCTGTAAGCTTAGCAACTTTTGCATTTTTCTCTGATTTAGTTTGTTCTAATTCAGTTGCAACACTTTGTTTTTCAGCTTTTGATGTATCTAATTCCCTTTTATCATTTTCTAAGTCAGTTTTTGCTTGTTCTATTTCATTTTTTTGTTGTTCTATACTATCTAATAACTCAGCATCAGTTGTTGCAATTTCTGTTACTAAAAAGTAATTAGAAATAAAATCAATTATTCCATCTGAAGATAGTAAAAAGTCTAAATATGAAGTTTCTCCTGCTTCATATGAAGCAACAAGTCTTTTTTCTAGTAATTCTTCTTGCTGTTTATAATCTTCTTCTGCTTCTGCAAGTTTTGCTTCATTTTCACTTATTTGTGTATTTAAATCTGCTATTTTTGTATCTAGCTCTGCTATTTGACTTTCATAACTTGAAATTTGATTAGAAATATCTTCTACTTCTTGTACTGTTTGATTTTTTTCTGCTGTTATTTCTTCTTTCTTTTGTTCACTTTCTTCTATTTTTTGTTCATTGGCTTCTTTTTGATTTTCCAGCTCTGATGTTGCACTTGCCGCCATTGACACTGGTGCTTGTAATAAAACTATCGATGCGACTATTACTCCAAATAATTTTAAAACTAATTTTTTCATAAATCTTCTCTCCCGTTTTTTATTTTATTTCTCTTATGCCTTTTATTCTGATGCTGTAGTATTTGTTTGTTCTGTATTTTGATTTTCAGAACTTGGAACTACTCCGTTTGTTATATATGGTAATGGGTCAGTAGTTACACCATTTATTCTTACTTCGAAATGTGCATGTGCTCCTGTTGAATACCCTGTAGACCCTACTTTTAAAACTACTGTTTCTCCTCTTTTTACTGTATCTCCTACATTTACTGTTATTTCTGAGCCATGTGCATATAATGTTTGGATTCCTCCACCATGGTCAATTATTACCATATTACCATAAGCTCCATTATATCCTGCTTTTACGACAATTCCGTCATTTGCAGCTACAAAGTTTGCACCCATTGGTGCTCCTATGTCGACACCTGTATGAAGTTTATATACTCCTGTTATAGGGTGAGTTCTCATACCATATTTTGATGTTATTCTAGTATACCCTGGTACTGGCCAAGCAAGTTCTCCACCTATATACTGAGTATCAATTCCATCCATCGCAAGCTTAAGTATTTCTGCATTTACTTCATCAAATTGTCTATTATATTCATCTATTTGTGATTGTATTTGTTTTTCCTCTTCAGATAATTTAGCTATAAAATTTTCTCTTACTGTTTTTGTATTTTCTACAATTTTTGCAGTTTTTGTCTGATTTGCTTTTATTGTTGCTAATTCTTCTTGTTCATTATCTAGTTTTTCCTTAGATAATTCTATCTCGTGCTTTTTTTCACCCATATCTTCTAATAATTGTTTATCATAATCTACCAATTCTGTCACCAAAAAATATGTTGATAAAAATTCTGACATATTTTTTGAGCTTAAAAGCACATCTAAATACCTAATTTCTCCTTCTTCATATATTTCTACTAGTCTATCATCTAATAATTTTTTTTGGCTATTATAACTTTCCTCTGCTTTTTGTAACTCTGCTCCCACTTGATCTATAGAGGTTTGTAGCTCTGTTATTTTTGCATTTAATTCATCTAATTCTGTTTGTGAGCTAGCAATTTTTTCATCTAGTTTTTGCACTTGCTGTAAGTTTTCTGATAATTCATTTTGTACATTTTCTAGTTCTCCATTTGCCTCATCTATTTGATTTTGAAGTTCTTCTTGCTGTTGTTTTAAAGATTTAGCATCTGTTGTATTACTAGTATTTGTTTCTTCTGCTAACACACAAGTAAATATGCTAAAGCTACTTATTATAAAAGCTAAAACAATACATAAAATTTTACGCATGTTTGCTCCTTTACACTTTTAAATATTTTCTCATAGAGATTACACTTCCTACTGCTCCTATACCTATTCCAAGTAACATATATACAAATATTATTGAGCTAAACATATCATTAAATGATACTAAACTCATATTTATTACTTGCATAAATTCTGAACTAACCATACTTTGTACTATAAAATTATATGCTACTCCAACAATTACTATTGAAATTAAACTTGCAATTATTCCTATTATCATACCTTCTACAATAAATGGCCATCTTATAAATCCATTTGTTGCACCAACATATTTCATAATAGATATCTCTTTTCTTCTTGCATGTACAGTAAGCTTTATTGTATTTGCAATAATAAACACTGAAATTATAATTAATAAAGCTAAGATTACACCTGTTACAATTTTAATTCCATTTGCTAAATCAATTAATGTTGAAACTGTTTCATCTCTACTTGTTATTTTCTTCACATTTTCAAATGTTAAAATTTGATTTTGGATTTCTTCACTTCTTGTTAAATCTGTCATTGTTACAATATAAGAAGCTGGGAAAATATTGTTTTCTTCATATCCATCAAGTAAATCTTGTTGTTCTCCAAATCTTTCTTTCATTTGTTCTAATGCTTGTTCTTTAGATACAAACTCTACTGTGCTTACTCCATCTAGAGCTCTTATCTGCTCTCCTAAAGTATCCATTTGTTCTTGAGTTGCATCATTATTTATAAATACTTGTATTCCTTGTGCTGATTCTACTTCTGAAACAAAGTGATTTATATTTTCTCCTAAAATAAGGAATATTCCAAATATAATCATTGTTGCACACATTATCATAAGTGATGCACCAGTTGACTTTTTGTTTTTAAATACATTGCTAAAGCCTTCACCTATTAAATATCCAAATATATTATATTTCATAATCATACCCACCTTTTTTATCGTCTCTTACAATTTCGCCTTTATTTATATGGATAACTCTTTTCTTCATTTTGTTTACAATATCTTTAGCATGTGTTGCAACAACAACAGTTGTACCTCTCATATTAATATCATTTAATAAGTTCATGATATCCCATGCTGTTTCTGGGTCTAAGTTTCCTGTTGGCTCATCTGCAATTAGCATAGATGGATTGTTAACTAGTGCTCTTGCTAATGCAACTCTTTGTTGCTCTCCTCCTGATAGTTCATTTGGATACATTTTAGCTTTTCCACTTAATCCAACTAGTGAAAGTACCATTGGTACTTGTCTTCTTATATGTCTTGGTGTGGCTCTTACAATATACATAGCATATGCAACATTGTCATATACTGTTTTATCTGGTAAAAGTCTGAAATCTTGGAATACAACTCCCATACTTCTTCTTAGATATGGTATTCTATTTGGTTTCAAAAATGTTGTATCTTTACCATTTATAATAATATGTCCTGATGTTGGTTCTTCTTCTTTTAGAATTAATTTTATTAATGTTGATTTTCCGCTTCCTGATGACCCTACTAAAAATGCAAATTCTCCTTTTTCAATTAAAAAATTAGCATTTTTTACAGCTTTTGTTCCTGTATCATAGGTCTTTGAAACATTTCTAAATTCTATCATTTCTAAGCTCTCCTTAACTTTTGTTTTTCTTTTTTTAGTACATAATCCTTATCATATCCTATCATAACAATAAAGTGCTTTTTTTGCAATAGTTTTTTCCGAAAAAAATGATAGAAAATGTTGGTTTTTTTCGAATTTTAATATAGTTTTTAACTTTTTCTTAAAAAACAAAAATTCACAAAAAATTCACATAGATTTTGTTTATGTAATAAAATTAAAAAAGCACGTATTTTATTAAATTACGTACTTTTTGTTGTTTATTATCAAATTAAAATAACTCTACTATATTATTTGCGTTTATCTTATAGTAACTCATAAGTTCATCTGCTTTTCCAGACATTCCAAATGTATCTTTAATTCCAAGTCTTGTTAATTTTACTGGATATTCATCTGTTAATACTTCTGAAATTGCTGAGCCTAATCCTCCAATAACATTATGGTCCTCAATAGAAATAAGTTTTTTTGTCTCTTTTGCACTTTTTATAATCAAATCTTTGTCGATTGGTTTTATTGTATGAATATCTACTACTCTTACATCTATTCCTTTACTTCTTAAAATCTCTTTAGCCTTTAGAGCTTCTGATACTGTAACACCTGTTGCAAAAATTGTTCCATCTGTTCCATCTCCTATTTGAATCCCTTTTCCAATTTCAAATTTCTGATTTTCATCATATATAACTGGAACCTTAAGTCTTGCTAATCTTAAATAAACTGGTCCTTTAATTTTTGCAATTTCTTTTACTGCCCATTTAGTTTGTGTATCATCTGAGGTAGACATTACTATTAAATTAGGAATTGTCCTCATAAGTGAAATATCTTCTAACATTTGATGTGTTGCTCCATCTTCTCCAACAGTAACACCACTATGAGTTGCACAAATTTTAACATTTAATTTTGGATAACATATACTATTTCTTATTTGGTCATAAGCTCTTCCAGCAGCAAATATTGCAAATGTACTTGCATAAGGAATTTTTCCACATGTTGAAAGTCCAGCAGATGTTCCTATCATATCTGCCTCTGCTATTCCCATATCAAAAAACCTATCTGGAAACTCCTTTGCAAAAAATTCAGTTTTAGTGGCTGTAGAAACATCTGCATCTAAAACCACCACATTTTCATTTTCTTTTCCAAGCTCTACTAAAGCCTCTCCATAACTTTGGCGTGTTGCTTTTTCCATACTATCTCCTTCCCGGGATTTGGGGACGTTCCTTTCTTCCCTCTTTTTAGGGATTTTAAAGTACGTCCCTTAATCCCTCTTCATATTCTTCTTTATTTGGTGCTTTTCCATGCCAACCTACTTGGTTTTCCATATATGATATTCCTTTTCCTTTTATTGTTTTTGCTATTATACAAGTTGGTTTTCCTTTTATATTTTTTGCAACTTCAAATGCTTTTAATATTTCATCTATATCATGTCCGTCAATTTTTATAATTTGAAATCCAAAACTTTTAAATTTTTCATCTATATTTGTAAGGCTCATTACTTCTTCGATTGAACCATCTATTTGCAAGTTATTGTTATCAACAATTACACAAAGATTATCTAATTTATATTTATTAGATGACATCGCAGCTTCCCAGATTTGCCCTTCTTCTATTTCTCCATCTCCTAAAATACAATAAACTCTATAATTTTTCTTATCCATTTTACCTGCTATTGCCATACCATTTGCAGCAGATAGCCCTTGTCCTAAAGAACCTGTTGTCATATCTACTCCTGGTGTTTTTCTCATATCAGGATGGCCTTGAAGCATACTCCCTATTTTTCTTAAAGTTTTTAATTTTTCTTTTTCAAAAAATCCTCTATTTGCTAAACAACTATATAAAGCTGGAGCACAATGTCCTTTTGATAAAACTAATCTATCTCTATCTTCCCAATCAGGATTTTTTTCATCTATATTTAATTCATTAAAATACAAGACTGTTAAAATATCTGCAATTGACAAAGAGCCTCCTGGATGACCAGATGATGCATTATATACTTCTTCTAGTATTCCTCTTCTTATCTCTTTTGCCATTTTTTCCAATTCATCTATTTGTTCTATTTTCAAATTTTTCCCTCCTTATATAATTTATTTTTCATAAACTTATTTTTCATTTTTAATATACCACAACATATATTTTTTTACCACATATTTTATACATTATTTTTTATTTCCTTATTAAATAGGTAATTTAATTTTTCTATTCATAATAAGAACCTTGTTGTCTAATACAATAAAAACCAGTTATTTGCTAACTGGTTTTTACTGTATTATATATTTTGTTTCATCTCTATTGATATATATAAAGTCCCCCGCCTTAGCCGTAAGAAGTATGGAATTTTTAAGGACCTGCTCCTAAAAACAGGTGGGTGCCTACCAAAATACTTATGGGCTTCTCACTATATAATGTGAGCTTGCACGCCATATTTATGAGATTGGCCCCTCTTAAAATTTGTTGGTTCTAAAAATTCTGTCTATACGCACTATGCAGGGAAAATTGATTACTTTTCTTATTGTGATTTTATTTTAGCACAAGCTTTTTTATTTATCAAATGTAATTTTTGGTATAAATGATATATTTTCTTAATTTTTATCGCTTTATCTCTTTTTTTATTGATTATTCTCTTTTAATCGCTCTTTTTTAAACTTTGCATATATTTTATTTTTATGTTATAATAAATTAACTTTGTGCTAAGGAATATATTTTTCTTAGCACTTTTATTTTATATAATTCTTTTATTTAATATATTATACTACATTACATATAGTAATATACACATAAATTGCAAAAAGCTTCCTAATAATATAAATAAGTGAAATACAGAGTGCATCCATTTATGTTTTTTGCCAATTCCATAAAGAATAGCCCCTATTGTATATGCAATTCCTCCTAAAAGTAAAAGGATAAATCCTGCCATTCCTAATAGTTCTGGAAGTAATCCTATTTTTACTACAATACACCATCCCATTATAAGATAGCAAAACATTGAAAATTTCTTAAACTTTTTTATATCTATTGAATTTAACACTATTCCAAGTATTGCAACAGCCCATATCACTCCAAATATCCACCAACCAGTAGCAGTATCATATTCTCTTAATGTGCAAAGTGCAAAAGGTGTATACGAACCAGCAATAAGCAAAAATATTGAGCAATGGTCTAACACTTGAAACACTCTTTTTGAATATCTTTTAGGACTTAATCCATGATAAATACTAGACATTGTGTACAAAACAATCATTGTTACTCCATAGATTGCTCCACTTACAACTCCATAAGTATTTCCATGTATAGCTGCAAATACTATGCAAAGTACTGTTGCAACTATTCCTAAAACTCCTCCTACTATGTGAGAAGTCATATTAAAAATTTCTTCTCCTTTTGTATATTTAGGAAGTATTCTATCTTTTAGTTTTGTTCTTGTCATATTTTCTCCTAACTTTTTTGTTTTGTATTATATCACAGATTTTATTTTTTTCAACTTTAATTTTCATTTTTACTGGAAAAAGAGAGAATCAATTACAATCAATTCCCTCTTGAAACGTGTAACCAAGTTCGTTGTTAGTCGTTTTTAGATTGCTTCTGCTAGCACATCCTCAAGAAGTGTAAGCAATTCCAATTCCAATTCCGCTTCTGTTATATTAGAAAAATTACAGTCATTCAAACTAAATCCTACCAGTAGCAGATTATTGTCTTTCAACTCTCTACCAAAACGGATTTTAAACCATTTTAGTTCAATTCCCAAATTTAAAAAGAAATCTGATACAACATCATTTACAGTTTCTGCATACTTTTGGATATCCTTAAGTTCATCGTCACTTAATAATCCTAGTTTAACAACTTCATCTTCCCCAATTAACTTTTCATTCATCTTAAACCCCAACATCAATTCATCCAGTTTTTCATCTTCTTCCACTCCATAGATTAAATGTTCTTTTGTAGTATAATTCCAACCATATACTTCAATTGGAATAATATCAACAGCAATTACCAAATTTGAATTTTGGTCATTACGTTTAAGATAATCATTTGGAACCCTTTCAATATTCAGCATTCTCAATAGTACATTCTCAACGAAGAGTTTTACTCTGTCGTCAGTCTCAGCTATGTAGCAAGACTGATTTTCGTTACCATCATTAATAGCTGTGTATATTTTCTTGTTTCCTTCTTTCAGAATTAAAGTTCCACGTTCCATATTCCCTCCTTGGGCAATCACCCTTTTTTCTTTGCACACGCGTTCTTGGTTACATAAAATATTTTATCATATTCTGTATAAAACTGTCAATTAGATAAATATACTACTTAAGATGCAATCATAAACCCTAAAATTCCACAAAATATTGCAAGAAAAACATCTAATATTCCGTTCATGTTAGGAATTAAAACAAAAATAGAACCTAACGAAAAGCCCAAAATCACACATAATGTCTGAGAAGCATATCTTTCTAGTAGTTTTTTTGTGATTGCCATACATATAAATCCTCCAATTACAAGACCTATCACCATAGGAATTAATACTGGAAAATATATATTAGCAAGTGATGAAAGATATACATTATAAACTCCTAAAAGCATTAATAAAATCGTGCTACTAACACCTGGAACAATCACTCCAATAGACATAATCATACCAGATATGAAGAAATAAATCGAATTATAGCTACTATTTTCAAATCCTGTCATATTACCTTCTAAAAACATTAATCCTAATCCAATTATCAACGATATAATTAATAATATATAATGTTTCTTTTTGAAATTCGGTTTTTCTTTTATACTTTTAAAAAGACTTGGCATAGTACCTAAGATTAACCCTATAAATATAGATTTTGTTTGCAAAGGATATTTTGTTAAAAAGAAATTTAAGAAATTACTTACTACTAAAACACCTACTATTCCACCCACTATTATTGGCAACAAAAATTTAAGGTTTTTCTTTACATTTTTAAAAAAGTTCAAAATACTATCTAATAATTTTTCATATAAACCAAATATAACTAGAAAAACTCCGACTACTAATTCCAGGCAATATTGCTCCTGCACCTATTAATATTCCTAATAAAAACAATTTTAAAAAATTCATATTTCACCTCTTTACATTTTATGAAGATTTTTATATGGTCATGCACTTTTATTTTTTTGAAACATATAATTTTTAATATGAGAAAATGGAGGTGCATTTATGTTTTCAGCACTTTTTGTTGGGGGGATTTGTGGTTTTTTAGAATTTTTAAAAACTGCAGTATTTACTGTTCGGATATATTCAAGGTGGAAGTCTATTTCCTGAACCTTTATCAAAAGAAGAAGAAAAAAATTGTTTAGAACAAATGGTCAAAGGAGATGAAGAAGCAAGAAATATTCTAATAGAAAGGAACTTAAGACTTGTTGCACATGTTGCAAAAAAATATAGTTCTTCTAAAGTCGAACAAGATGATTTAATTTCAATTGGCACTATTGGTTTGATTAAAGGAATTAAAAGCTTTAATGTAGAAAATGGTACCAGACTTTCTACTTATGTTTCAAGATGTATTGATAACGAAATTTTAATGCACTTAAGAGCTACAAAAAAATTAGGAGCCGAGGTTTATTTAAATGAACCTATCGGAAAAGATAAAGATGATAATGTCGTTACTCTTCAAGAGGTTTTAGAAAATGACGAAAGAAATATTGAAGATGAAGTTGATATAAAATTAAAAATAAAACTTCTCTATGAAAAAATGAAAGAAGTACTAAAAGACCGTGAAAAAACTATTTTGGAATTAAGATTTGGTCTTGGTGGAAAAAAGCCAAAAACTCAACACGAGATTGCTGAAATGATGGGAATCTCACGTTCTTATGTATCTAGAATAGAAACAAAAGCAATAAATAAACTATCTAAAGAAATTCAAAAATAGTAAAAAGCCGTACAATTAGTTTATAATGTACGGCTAATCTCTTATTGTCTTATACAACAAAGTTCTGGGGTACTAGGGCTGCAATCTTTGATTGCTATGGTCGGGTCAGGTTCTTATTTTTTTCTTCTTATTATCCAGTCTTTTTTACATTCTATTGGTAATTTTATCAATACTTTTTGCCCTTTAACTCCTGGGCATATACTATCTATTTCTTCTCCAGTTTCATAATCCCATAATTTTTCAATAGTAAATTCTACAGGTGATAGTTTATATGGAACTAAAATTTCCATCTTATCTCCTACTTTTAATTTGTTTTTTATCTCAATAATAGATTTTTCTTCGCCAAATTCTACTATTTTTCCACCAAATTCGTAATTTTCGTTATATTGCCTTCCCCCATATTCTTGAATATCTTTATTTTCTCTATCATTAAAATAAAATGTTGTAAGTCCTCTTGTTTTTACTTTTTCTAATTCTTTCAAATATTTTTCATAATCATAATTTTCAGGATTTTTCTTGTAATCATCTATTGCATTTCTATATACATTTATTACACTTGCTAAATAATATTCTGTTTTTAGCCTTCCTTCTATTTTCACACTATCTATTCCCATATCAATTATTTCTGGAAGTTCTTTTATTAAGCATAAATCTTTTGAAGAAAATATACTTGTTCCATATTCACTTGTTTCTATTGGCATAAGTTCTCCAGGATTGTTTTTTTCTTCTGCATATAGATTGTAACTCCATCTACAACTTTGTGCACAATCCCCTAAATTTGCACTTCTGCATGCTAAAAAGTCACTTAAAAAACATCTACCAGAAAACGCAAAACAAATTGCTCCATGAATAAATATCTCTACTTCTAAGTCTTTTGGCTTGTTTTCCATTATATATTTTAATTGTTCTTTATTCATTTCTCTTGCCATAATTACTCTTTTTGCACCATATTTATACCAAAACTTACAATCTTCTAAACTTATTATATTTGCTTGTGTACTTACATTTATCGGCACACTTGGAGCATATTTTTTTAAAGTTTCAATTACTCCAACATCTGATGCAATTATTCCATCTGGCTTAGAAACTTCTAATCTTTTTGCCATATCTATTATTTCTTTGTATTTTTCATCCCAAGCAAAAATATTTAATGTTACATATACTTTTTTCCCTATTTTATGAGCATATTCTATTGTTTTTTCTAAATCATCATCTTTCATATCAGCTCTTGTTCTTAGAGATAGTGATGATGTACCACAATATACAGCATCTGCTCCATAAAGAAATGCTATTTTTGCTTTTTCAAATGACCCTGCTGGTGCTAATAATTCTATTTCTTTCATTTTCTTCCCTCTTTTCGTCTTATATTTTATCATATTTTGTCTACTATATCAACGAATTTATGTAGACTTTTTGTAGTTTTTATGATATACTTTAAGCTGTAATATTTTTAAGTAAGGAAGTAATTATAATGGATGATTTTAAAAAGCAACTAGTTGTTAGTCCAAATATTATAAATCAAGGTATTTATGAAAATGAATTGTCTAGGTATGACTCTATTTTTAAAAATCCTGCAACTATAATTTATACATCACAAATTTCAGCCTGTATAAAAGCTGAAATAGAACATCATTTTCCTGGCACAGATTTTTTAATAGAATGTCGTGTAAAATCAAGGCCAAGCACAACAAAAAAATTAAATTCTGCTTTAGAAAACGCAAATAATTCGGGTAATCTATTACAGTCTCCCGTGTTATATGACCTTCTAGGAATGACTATCGTTATTTATGATATTCCCTCTAATTCCAACTTATTAGAAAATGAACGTATAAAACATTATATGGATATGCAAAAAAATATAAAAAAGGAAAAAACACTTTTTTCTAAATACAAAAATAATTCATTAAAAAAAGTCAAAGAACTTATGTCTGATGGAGGTTATACTCCTGAAAATCTAAACGATTTAAATAAAATCGTAAAAAAAATATCAGGTATTGGTATTAGGGCTTGCAAAAATAATGTAGAAATAGCGCAAAAAGAATGTCGTGTAGAACTTGCAAAGGAATTAGAAATTTTAATAAAAGATAGATTAAACTCTGGTCAGTCTTATGATAAAATCGTTTCTGACTTACAAGATGAATATGAAGATTATTTTAACTTTACTTGTGAAGAATTGGATTCTAATGATTTACATGATGGAAAAGGATATTTGCTGATAAATTCGCCTAATAATAAAACTTTAAAATTAGTTGTTGATTCTTTAGCTCCAATAGAAACTGAAGAAGATGTAAAAAATTTTCCAATGCCACATAATCTTAAAATTATGGAATATGTTGACAACATTAGAGAATTTAAAGTAGCAGAAAAACAAATTAATGATATATCTCAAAAAACAACAAATAATATCACTGTTTTCAAAAATAAATGTCCATTTTTCGACGAAACATTATATAAATTATATATAGATTTAGACAAATTATTTCCTATTGTCGAAAATGCAAATAGAATCAACTTAGAATTTGCAAAAGATGAATGTAACAGTAAAGCTAGTAATGATATCTTAAATTATTTAGTAAATGATTCTGAATTATTAACTAAAAAAATGGGGCTTACATCTATTCCTTCAAGAAGAAAACATATAAACAAAACAAACGGATATATAACAGAGCACTCTTCAGTTTCTTCTTCTTTGTTGTCAAATTATATCCTAGAAATTTTGGCAAGGTCAGGTCATAGAAATGAAATAGCAAAAACCGGCTCTGCTGCTCATAGTAGCAGAGAAACTAAAAAAAGGTCTTTACCTGAGATTCCAAAAAATAAAAAGTTCTCTTCTTCGGCAATACAAGAACAACGTGACATTACTCCTGTATTTTTGGTTGTAAATTCAACCTCAGATAATTATTTGACATCAGTTCCAGGATTTCTAGTAAGTCATTTAACATATTTTATTAACGAATTTGAACCTCGTGATAAACATGGTCATCCTTTAGAAGAAAAAGATTATTTCTATACTGAAGGTGATTCTACAAACTTGTATCCTAATAAGGTTGACCAATTCTTGGGAACTAACTTATATAATGAAGATTCTAGTTTTCAAGACCAGCATACCATTATAGCTAAATATATTAAAGATTATAACAATTCTGAAGAAGCAAAAAAATTTAATCAATTTTTAAAAGATTATTACTCTAAAAATCCTGTCGAAGAAAAAGCTCAAGATTCTGAAAAAATTGATGATTCTTCTGAATTAGAGCAATAATAATTTAAATTTTATATAAATAAGAACCTGACCCGACATAGCAATCAAAGATTGCAGACATAGTACCCCAGAACCTTGTTGTCTAAGACAATAAAAGGCATTGAAATCTGTTTAATTTCAATGTCTTTTATATATTTATTTTCTATTTTCTTTTTTTCCTATGTTTCTACTTACAGCTAACCCATCTCCAACTTCTAATATGGTTGTTTCTAGTTCTTCATTTTCAGTTACTTCTTTTAAGTACTCTCTTAAATTTCTTACAGCAGTTCTTTGTTTATGTTTGTTATAATCACTTAAAACATATCCTTTATATAAAATATTATCTGCAAAAATAATACCATCTTTATTTAACATTCTTAAAGCTTCTTTTAAGAAAAATGGATATTTTCCTTTTGCCGCATCAATAAATACTACATCATATTTTCCATTTAAAGTTGGAAGTATTTCTACAGCATCACCTTCATATAGATTTATTTTTTCTTCCACTTCTGCTTTTTTGAAATTCTCCTTTGCTTCTTTAATCCTTTCTTCTTCTCTTTCAATAGTATCAATAGTTCCATGATCTGCTAAAAACTCTGTAAAACAAATTGCAGAATATCCGTACAGCTGTACCTATTTCTAAAAATTTTTCAGGTTTTTTATCTTTCAAATACTTTTCAATTACTTCTAAAGTATCATCCATGATAATTGGAATATGTTCTTCTAAAGCTTTTTCTTTTATTCTTGCTAACTCTTCTCTATTCATTATTTTTCTCCTTTTGAGACAAAGAGGGACAGAGCATTTTTGTCTCAAATTTAAATTCGTTTTCACTTTTATTTTCGTTTCTACTCAAAAGATGAGACAAAAATGCTCCGTCCCTCTTTGTCTCATCTTATTTATTTGCGTTTCTTGCTGCTCTTTCTCTTTCTTTTGTGTCTAAGATTTTCTTTCTTAGTCTTATTGATTTTGGTGTTACTTCTACTAATTCATCATCTTGTATAAATTCTATTGCTTTTTCTAAAGACATTTGAATTGGTGGAACTAATCTTAATGCATCATCTGAACCAGATGCTCTAGTATTTGTTAAATGTTTTTCTTTACATACATTTATGCTTAAATCTTCTCCTCTTGAGTTTAGTCCAACTATCATTCCTTCATATACATCTACACCAGGTCCTATAAATAATTCACCTTTATCTTGTGCATTATATAATCCATATGTTACTGATTTTCCATTTTCAAATGCTACAATTGTTCCTCTAACTCTAGCTTGAATTTCTCCTTTGAAAGGTTCATAACCATTAAATATATGGTTCATTGTACCTTCACCTTTTGTATCTGTTAAGAACTCTGTTCTATATCCAATTAATCCTCTTGCTGGAATTTTAAATTCTATTTTTGTATGGCCTAATTCTGCAGGTTCCATATTTACCATTTCAGCTTTTCTTCTACCTAGTTTTTCTATAACATTTCCTACACAGTCATCAGGAACATTTACAACTAAGTCCTCTATTGGTTCACATTTTACTCCATCAATTTCTTTAAATATAACTTTTGGACGAGATACTAAAAGTTCAAATCCTTCTCTTCTCATTGTTTCAATTAAAACTGATAAGTGAAGTTCTCCTCTTCCTGATACTTCAAAACTATCTGGTGAATCTGTTTCTTTTACTCTTAATGATACATTTCTTTCTAATTCTTTAAATAATCTATCTCTAATATGACGAGATGTTATAAATTGACCTTCTTTTCCTGCAAATGGACCATTATTTACACTAAATGTCATAGATACTGTTGGTTCATCAATATCTACAAATGGTATTTTTTCAGGATGATTAAAGTCACAAATTGTATCTCCTATATTTATATCTGGAATACCTGCAAGTTCTATTATATCTCCTGCTTTTCCTTCTTCTACTTCTACTTTATTTAGTCCAACATGTGTATATACTTTTGCAATTCTTCCTTGAGTTATTTTATCTTCTTTTCCACATATTGCTACTGGCATTCCTAGTTTTATACTTCCTCTTTCTACTCTTCCTACTGCAATTCTTCCAACATAATCATCATAATCAATATTTGATACTAACATTTGCGCTGGTCCTTCTTCATCACAGTTTGGAGCATCTATTGTATTTATTATTGTTTCAAATAAACAATGTAGGTTATCTGATTCATCATTTAAATTCATTTTAGCAATTCCGTTTTTTGCTGAAGCATAAACAACTGGGAAATCTAGTTGTTCATCTGTTGCATCAAGTTCTATAAATAATTCTATTACTTGGTCTACTACTTTTTCTGGCTCTGCTCCTGGTCTATCTATTTTGTTTATTACTACTATTGGTTTTAATCCCAAAGCTAATGATTTTTTTAGAACTTCCCTTGTTTGTGGCATAGCTCCTTCAAAAGCGTCAACTAATAAAAGTACTCCATCAACAGTTTTAAGGACTCTTTCTACTTCTCCTCCAAAGTCAGCATGTCCTGGTGTATCTACTATGTTTATTTTTATATCATTATACATGACAGATGTATTTTTAGAAAGTATTGTAATTCCTCTTTCTCTTTCTAGGTCATTTGAGTCCATTACTCTTTCTTGTACTTGCTCATTTTCTCTAAATACATGACTTTGTTTAAGCATTGCATCTACTAATGTAGTTTTTCCATGGTCTACGTGTGCTATTATTGCTATGTTTCTTATTTTTTGATTGTTCATATTTTTTCCCTTCCCTTTTACATATATTATTTATATTTTTTACTTTTTTCGTAACTTTAAGCGTTTTTCAAACCTAATTCTTGAAAAACGCCTATTTCTCTTAAAAAACCTACATTATTATATACCTTTTCAGCCCCTTTGTCAAATATGTTTTTAGGACTGTGTATTTAATTTATGATAAAATCACCTTAAAAGTTTAGAAACGAATATTTCACCC
>OCPV01000307.1_pt1 | contig 42128 bp, 62 predicted proteins | sample 1538511 | NCBI WGS metagenome assembly OCPV01 (sample SAMN04571704, study PRJEB22368) | human gut metagenome | biome: human gut; material: stool | host: Homo sapiens | place: Luxembourg | collected 2012-08-30 | reverse complement strand
CCGCCAGGTCTTCCCGGCTGATGGCGTTCCTGCGCCCCTTGGGGATCAGACCGGCGATCCGCTCCGTCTCCGCCGTCCGCATGGGCATCTCCGCTTTCTCGTCCTCGCCAAACAGATACGCCCTGCTGGCCCACAGCGCCGCCTCCAGCGCCTCGGTGACTTCCTCCGTGGGCAGGCACACGCCGTTTTCAAAACGGCTCACCATGCTAACGTCCATCCGGGGGTCTGCCAGCTTCAGAATGCCGCTGACCGCCTCCTGCGTCAGCCCCAGCTCCAGCCGCCGTTCCTTCAGTCGGTTCATCTTCCATCCCTCTTTTTTATCGCCTTTTTGGCGTTCTCGCGCCTTGCGCTGTTCATGCTGTAAAAATCAGCCTCGCTGTACGATGCGTACCGTTTCGCCTTGTCGGCCTCAACATCCCGCCGGAACGCTTTGTAGTCCTCGCACTCCCCGTGGCACCTTTCGTGTCTGCGCTGGCAGCCCTTACATGGCGGAGCCGTCCGGTTCACCAGCCCGATCATTCCCACTTCACCATCGCTTTCACCACACCGGCCTGCGCCGCGTCCTCGTGGCTCATCAGCACGTCCACCGTGTACCCGTACACCCCGGTATCGGCTGCGATGTAAGTCTTACCGCGCAGCGTCACGGTGCTGCCCAGCGGGATGATGTCCGGGTCTACCGCCACCGCCTCGCCGATGTCCACCCACAGGCCGGATGCCGTCAGCACCTTGCCGTCCCGCTGGTTCATGTGGGCGTAGGGTGTGCAGCAGGCGCAATACCCGGTGATGTCGCATACCAGCAGGTTCTCCGTCTCCGGCTCCGCGATCTCTGCCGTGGGCGGTGACTGCACCACGTCCTCCTGTACCGGGGGCAGCGTCAGGCACAACGCCACCAGCACCAGCAGCATCACCCACAGGACGATTGCCACTACCCACATACGCCTGCACCATCGTCTGGTGCGGCATAGCCGGGAGTATTCCCGCGCCCGCCTGTTCCGCTCTCTCATCGCCCCAGCGCCTCCACGCCCTTGACGATAGCCCAGCTCAGCCACGCCGCGCCGATAAACGCCAGCGTCCATGCAAACCAACTCATTCCTCCACCGTCCTCTCCGCGATCCATGCGTCCAGCTGCTTCTTGAAGATCTGATACACTGGGCTCTTGTCCAGCTCGATCACCAGCCCGAATGGGTACACCCCCTGCTTGATGCCCTGCCGCAGCGTGTCTGTCGTCATTCCCAGCCCACGCTCCCGCAGGTACAGCGTCGCGTCCTGCGGCGTCAATGTAACGATCCTACTCATTTCTTCTTCCTCTCGATGATGGCATCCAACGCGGTTTCCATCCGCTTTTGGATGTCCTTCGGCTTCTTCACGCCGTTCAGGATCTGGCACACATACGCCTTTCCGATCCCCAGCTCCGCGCCCAGCTCGGCGTAGGTAATGCGGTTGTTGTGCATCCTCCCGATAAGTCGTCCTGTCCATGCTTCCGGCATTTCTTTTCTCCTTTCAAATTTATAGTTGCAAAAGTTTACTTTTCGTGATACCATAAAGTTGCCACACATCATGCATCACGAGGGTCTTATGAATGAACTTAAAGTTTTGCGTGCGTTGAAACGAAACGGCGGAGAAATGCCTTACTCTCGGCTTCTGTCTCTCCACAAGGGGAAATTGCTCCAGATACAGGGCATTTTGTTCCGGCTCAAGTCCTCCGGCTGTGTAAAAGGGGAACTTGACGGTGACCTTACCGTTTCGCTAACGCCTGCCGGTTACGCCAGGTACGATGACCTGCTCCATATGTTTCTGATGGAGCTGGTCGCCGTGGCTACCTTAGTAGTATCCGTAACAGTGCCGCTACTTGTGCGATAAGCGTTGCAATCGCAATGCCGTCCATCACACGCCGTTTTCTTCTTCTTTGCTTCGCCTCCCACTTCTCAAATTCTGCGTATTCAAGCTCTGTCACTCCACCACCACCCTTCCGCAATTACGCTAACAAATTCAACCCATAACCGTATAATAACGCTAACGTTGTTGACAGTCAAGCCAAAAACGCTAACAAAATAAACTTCGGTTGGTTGCACAAAAATTCTTGAGGTAATTTGTATGTTTTTTCAAAACTACCTGCGCCTGTGTAACAGCAAAAACATAAAGCCAACTGCAGCAGCCCTTGAAATGGGAATTGCAAAAGCAACTGTTTCTCGCTGGAAATCAGGCTGCAAACCAAATTCTGCAACTTTGCAAAAAATCGCTGACTATTTTGGCGTTCCGGTCGAAACCCTGACCGAAGAGCAAAAAGAAACCGCGCCCACCGTTACCGATGAGCGCGATCTTGAAATGCTGTCTCTGCTGTCCCGCCTTACGCCGGAGCAGAAGGAGATGCTTCTCCTCCAGATAAAAGGGCTTTTGCCGCCGCAAGAATAATGTCTTTCTCCACCTCCCCCAGCTGCACAAACCGATCCATCAACTCTCTGTCCATTTTCTCCCTCATTCCTTCGTCAAATCGTCCAATTCTTATCCCGTCTCTTATTCAGTTGTACTAAAATCCCCGTCTTACACTTGTAATTTCTTCACCAAGTTATATAATAGGTGCCAGAAAGGGGGCGTATTTTTACGAAATTAACTCACGCTATTCCCATCATTGTGCTTTCTATATCAATCTCTTTGTTTTTGCCGGGCTGTTATTACGACAAGGATGATATGGAAAGTGCATACGACAACGGGCTTATGGATGGGTACGATGATGGGTACTATGACGGCTACCATGATGCGCTTGTCGACAACGGCCTTGCTTCTGATCCTCCGCCAACAACCACATACGCAGACGATGAGGCACCCGTGGAAAAGCATTTATCCGCCGGTGATATTTTTGGTTTAGTTATTATATGTGGTTTGGGGCTTCTTCTTATTTGGATGGTCGTTTTCACCATAGTGGACGGCGTAAAAAAGAAACGTGAACGTAAGTTTTATGGAAGCAACTGGGGAGAGAAAAAATGAAACGTTTTATTTGCTCTGTCATGGCTGCGTCCATGCTGTTTTTAACCGCATGCTCAGACACAACTACAACACAAGAAAAAGCTGACAGCAAAACCGTTTATATCACAGAAACAGGGGGGAAGTACCACCGCTGGTCTTGCCGCTACCTAAAAGACAGTTGCTACGAAATATCTCTGTCCAAAGCCATTGCCAGCGGTTACACCGCCTGCTCTGTATGCAAACCTTAGTTCAGCCGTCCCCGCCGCCTCCGCAACGGCGGCGGGGACTTGCAGCAGCCACGCCAACCATCACGCCTGTCTGCTGCGGCTTTACCGTAGCAGTTTTAAGTTGGGTCTGTCAACGCCAAAAAGGGGAAACCGCTGTTTTCTCGCAACAGAATTAGGATAATTGACCGCCAAAAAGGGGAAAAGAGGGAAAAAATGGAAGATACGTTAAAGGAATTGTGTCGCGAAGCAAGGGACCGCCAGAATATCACCATTCAGGACCTGGCAGACGAAACCGGAATTTCAATATCCACCATCGGGAACTTTTTTGCTACCAAATCCAAGGCGCCCAACGTCTATAATGCCGGCGCCATCTGCGCCGTTCTCGGCGTGTCCCTGGACCGGTATTTCGGCATCATAGAAATGCTGCCCCCGGAGGATCAGATGGCCCAGCTGCAGCACGACCACCATAACGAGCTGGAGATTGCCCGTCTTGAGGGCAGCATGGAGCAGATGGCGAAAACCATTGATTACCAGCGCAAAAAAACGCGGATCACCCAATTTGCCATTTACGGCCTCATGCTTGTGTGTGCCATATTTTTGGCGGTTATCGTGGGCTATATCTTCTTTGACTACCGTGTGCCCAACCAGGGGCTTATTCAGGGCGGAGAGGCCAGCATATTCGCATGGATCGTCTTTTTGCTGCTTGCCGTCGGCATCGGCATTTTTGCCGCCGTTTTTATCGTGGCCCTGCGTTACACAAAGGACCCACACGCCAGGCCTTAACGTATAAAACATTTGTTCTATTTTACACAGACATTGTACATGACAAGTTTCTTGTTTTCAATAGACGTAATTCACAAGTTTCTTGTTATTCTTTTGTGAGGTATCCCTATGTCCACCTGTATAAAATGCGGCGTCGAGCTTGTCCCCGGCGCCGTTTACTGTCATATCTGCGGCAAAAAGCAGGTCAAAGAAACCCGCAAAGCCCTGAAGCGCCCCAACGGTGCCGGCACGGTTTACAAGCTCTCAGGTCGCCGTACACGCCCCTGGGCTGCCGCCAAAAATCATGTGATCATCGGCTACTACGAACGCAAGACCGACGCACTGGCCGCGCTGGAAAAGCTCTCCGGCAAACCGATCGAAGAAAAATTCAACATGACGTTCTCTGAGGTGTTTGCGGAATGGAAAGCAGAACACTTCCGTGAAATAGGTCCGCAGGGAATAGAGTCCTACAACCAGGCCTATAAGGTCTGCACCAGTCTGTATCCCCGGAAATTCCGCGACCTTCGCACAAAGGATTTTCAGGCGATCATCGACAGCAACATGGCAAAGTCCAACTCCACCCTGTCCAAATACAAGCAGCTTATGACGCAGATGTCCCGCTGGGCTGTCCGGGAAGAGATCGCCACCACTGACTTTGCCAAATACGTCAAGCTGCCCCAGCAGGTAAAAAAAGAAAAAGCCATCTTTACAGATGACGAGATCGCGCTATTGGAAAAAGACGGCTCCGACGCCGCCAAAATCGCCCTCATGCTGATCTACACCGGTATGCGTATCGGAGAATTGTTTTCCTTGCCGCTTGCAGACTACCACGAGACGTATGTGATCGGTGGCGAAAAGACGGAAGCCGGAAAAAACCGCGTCATCCCCATCCGCCCGGAGGGCAGAAAGTATTTTGCCTACTTTGCCGGTCGGGCCGACGGCGATCTGCTCTTGTCCGGCTACGACGGGCAGCGCATCCCCGCCAATTACCGCAAACGTGACTTTTACCCTCTGCTGGAAAAGCTCGGCATCCCAAAGCACACGCCCCACGCCACCCGTCATACCTACGCCACCTGGGCGCGTAACGCCGGCATCCAGCCGGACGTGCTGCAAAAGATACTCGGCCACGCCGACTTCTCTACCACCGCCAACATCTACGTCCACGCCGACACCGAAAAACTCATATCAGCAGTGGAGAGTGTTAGTAATTTGTCAGTAACCGAAAAGACCTGAAAAAGCTTCACGAGGATTTACGTCACAGTTTCATGTAAAACAACCGCAAAAATTCGCCTAAGACCTCATAAATAGTTGCAAATATTTGTGCACCATAATTGACGTGCATGGGGTCACAGGTTCGAGTCCTGTACCGCGCACCAGAAAAACCTCGGAACCACAAGGGTCCCGAGGTTTTTTGTTTTTGCCCGTTTTCTGCTTTGTTAGCAACGTGTTAGCAACGTCAGCCCTTCTCCACCACGTGCATGCACTGCCGCAGCGCCTCTTTCACGTTGGGGTCATCGGTATCCTGCATCATGCGCTCGATCACATCTTTGGCATGCCCGTCGCGGGAATACCCGTCATCGCGGCTATACCGGCCCATAGAGTCTCTCTTGCGCCGGTACGAGCTGCCGCGCCCATACGTACCACGGATGCTTGCATCCCAGTCGCCGCCGCGGGAATACCCATCCTCGCGGGAATACCCATCGTCACGGCTGTACCCGCCGCTCTCAAACATGGCGATCTTATCAATGTTCTTGATAGAGGCCGTCAGCTTGTGGATCACGTCCAGCTCCCCGGTGCCCATCTCCTGCTTGCCGGCATACTCGGAAAGCTCGTCACACAGCATCTCGCGGATGCCGAAAAGTTCCTTCATGTTCATGTCGTCCCTCCTCTCACGCAATTCTCTCAACGGTCAAATTGCTGTTGGCAAAGCTGACCGCCTGCGTACTGGTGTTCTTCATGGCGACCGTCAGGCAGCAGCCTTTCGGTACGCACACCTGCGCGGAAACGTAGATATTGAAATAGTTTTCCACGGCAGCAGGCGTCACCGTCGCTGTGGCGCTGGTCAGCGCCTCGCCGTTGACGGCCAGCGCGGCGGTGATGGCTCCCACGGCGCCGCCGGTGGGAATGGCGATGTTGCCGCCGTAAGTGACTTTGTACAGTGCTCTGCACTGGTTCGTCAGTCCACGCAGCGTCACCACCCCGGCACCCTCACGGTGTACGATGCACGGCTTGCTGTTGACTGCGGTTTCCGTCAGAGGCACATTCTGCCCTGCGGCCACAGTCACGATATTGGCGTTGGTAAACTCGGCCAAAATAATCACTCCTTTCAAAATACAGCGGCGGAGCTATTGCCCCGCCGCGTTGGTGTCAGTATCAGCACGGGGCTGAACAGTTCGGAAATTCCGAACAGCTGGTGCTATGCAGTTGTCAGCAGCCGCAGCAGCCGGTATAACTGCCGCTTGCCCACGGGTTGCAGGACGGGTAACTGGGAATGGGCGTGGGCCGCAGCTGGGAGATCAGGTAGTTGTTCTGCGCAGCCTGAGATGCGGCAAGGCGCAGCTCCTGATTGGCGCTCTGAAGATCCTGCAGCTTGCTCTGCGTCAGGAAGTCCAAAATCGCACGGGAATTGGCGTTCGCGTTCTCCACGATGTCCCGGGCCGCCGTCTGCACGGTGTTGCGGGTGTCGCAGGCCTGCGTCGCCATGTCGTACCGCACCTGGGCGATAGCCGCCCGGTTCTCGCAGCAGCACTCCTGAGACTGCATCTGCATGGCGTTGAGCTGCTGCATCAGCGCCGCCTGCTGGTTTGCGCGGGACAGCTCTGCCGTAGCAAAGCCTCCATTGATAGCGTTGTTCAGGGCAAACGTGGAGTCGCAGATGCCGTTATTCACCGCGTCCAGCTTGCGCTCAACGCTGGCGAAATCGGAGGTCAGCACATAACCGTCCACCACACCGCCGTTGTTGTTGCCGTAGCCGTTACGACCCCAGCCGAACAGCAGGATGATAAACAGGATGACCCACCATCCGTTTTCGCCGCCGAAGCCGCCGCCCATCATGCCGGTAGGGGCCACAGGCATGGTCATGGTAGGACCGCCGTCAGTAATTGCCATTGTCGTCACTCCTTTCGGATAAAGATGTATTTCATCAAATCGTGGCCACGATATTGATCACAAAAGGTTTTGAAACTGCCGCGCCATCGCCTGTGCCCGGTTCAACTGCTCCTGCGTCAGCGCGCCGCTCTGCAGCATCTTCTCTACCTCTGCTTTCGGGTCGCCCTGAAAGCTCGTTTTGAACTGCTGGAACTTCTGCAACAGCTGTCCAAAATTCCCCAGCGGGTTCACGTTCCCGCCCATCGCCTGATAAAACGGATTACTCATCGTCCTCTTCCTCCTCCACCTTGCGCTTCTTCTTGGCCTTCATTTCGGCCACAATGGCCGCCAGCTTGTCCAGCTCCGCCCGGGTCGCATATTCCGCCCCGGGGTCCTTTTTTGCTTCAGGCGCGTTTGCAAGCCGCTCCACAAGGTCGTATACCTTCAGCGTCGGCTTACCGCTGGCGTCGGCCTGCTTCAGGTACACCGTGGGCGCCGTGCTGTCCCAAAGGGCCACCGCCGCGTTGGGTGCCACCATCCAGCTCCTGGCCTCCTGTTCGCCCGATACCCACTGCACGCCGCTCTGCGGTATAGGGTTCTGCATCTGCGGCATCTGCTGGGGCATCATCTGCTGCTGCCTGAGCTGGCCGAGGTTGTCCGGCATCGGCGGCATATAGGGGTTTCCGTAATAGGGATAGTTCATTCCTCATCCGTCCTTTCCCAAAAATACAAAGGTGTTTCGGCCCCGGAGTCCCACGTGTCATGCCAGTCTCCGTCTATCACGCACACCACGTGGGACGCCAGCGCCAGAAGATATGTACCACGCGGGTGCTCCCTTGCGAAGTCACCCACGGAATAGCTGTCCGGGTAATCCTCCGGGATAATATGCCGCCTAAATCCCAGTTTTTTCAGATACGCGCCCCATACATTGTTGGCACTGGGCATATCCGCCAAAGCCAGCCCCTGCATACACAGATGCACATACGTCTCATGCCATCCCTGCCCCGTGGCCTTGCAGATGGCCCTAACCGGGCAATCCCCCACGTTTTTCCCCGCCGGGTTTGGGTTATAGCGCACGAACATCACGACCACCTCTCTTTACTGTAAGCATACAGGGATATGCCCATTTCAAAGTGGCGATAAAGTGGCTGATAAGTGCGCGTTAAAAATCAGCGCGTCTCTATTGCGTTTTTACTTATTTCGCCGTATAATCAGGCTATCCCCCCCAACACACGCCGCCGTCCCCCTTTCGGCGGCAAATAAAAAGCCACACCTTTTCAGGTGTGGCTTTTTTCTGCGTTCAGCCCGTCTGCAATTTTTCGGTATGCCCTTCGCCGGCATCGTTTTACCACGTCCACAGACACATTCATACAAAATGCCTGTTCCACGCAGCTGCGACGCCGCACATCGCACTCCGCGATGCACTGGGCTTCCTCTTGTGGTAACTCAAAAGATTGGATCCATGCGATAGCCCTTTTGGGTGCCATGCCCTTCAGCATGGCGCGGATTTCCCTGTGCTGCTGGTTCATCCTGCTTACGCAGGCCTGCGGACCGCCTTGCGGCGGGATGGTGCCATAGGATGGTTGCGCCTATCGCCCGTTGCTCCTTTCTTTGTTTTACGGTGCCATCCACCGGTTTCTCAGTTCTTTCACAGAGTTTACGCCCTGCTCCTGCTTCATAATGGCCTCCACGCCCTGCCGCACGTCCGCCTCCTCATAGCCGTGCGCCAGCATCTCCCGGTAGATCAGACGCGCCGTTTCGGTGTCCCTTTCTTTCTGCGCCCGGTACAGCAGCTCGCACCACGTTTTCCGGTTCCCGGCGCTCTTGTCCATGCGGTAGATGGCCTTTTCCATCTCAAACATCAGCCGCACATTCCCGGTCTCGCTGGCAATACTTCTGGCAATGGCCCAGGTATCCCGTCCCAGGTTCGCCACGCTGACGCCAAAGATTTTGCTGACCACGGTCAGGAACTGCTTGACGTTGTACGCCGCCGTTTTTTTGCCCTGTCCGTTGGCGCTGGAGATCATGGACTTGGTGGCCCTTACGATGTCGTCCACCGCGCCGGCATCCATGCGGTCTACGGTGTAGCCCTGCAAAATGGAGATAATGTCTTTGGCGTAGGGAATACGGCCTACCAGCGTGATGTTGCCCTTCACATTGCCCTGCAGCGTGATGTTCTTGACAGCCTCGCCAAAGTCCTTTTCCTCCCCTGTAATGCCGGTAAAGGCTTCCAAAACGCGCTCCCAGTATTTCTTGTCCTTGTCGTCGTCCCGCAGGCCGTCCACGATGGACTGTGCCAGCGCGTTCACCACGTCCGTCACCAGCAAGGCACCCACGGCCCGCTTCAGCTGCTTCAGCGCCTTGCTGCGCTTCTGCGGGTTCGTTTCATACACCCATGCGTCGTAGGAACGCATCAGGATATTCAGGCTTTTCAGCGGCTCACCCATGAAGGACGTGGCCTGCCGCGTCAGCGCGTCGCTGTCCCGCATGATCTGCGTCCGCTGCATGATGCCGTCTACCACCTGCGTCTGGTCGATCACATCCGTAAACACCTCCGCAACCTGCTGATAGTAGGCATCGCTGCCCACCTCCAGGCTTGTGTCCGCCGCCACCTGCCATTCGCAGGCGTTCCAGATCTTGCCCCACGTCACCGCGTCGGCTTTTCCGGCCAGTGACATACTCTTGTCGCTCAGCCACGACATAAAGCTGCCGTCCGTGCCGTATACCTCCCGCGCAATGGTGTACCGGCTGCCCTGGTCAAAGCCGGACGTGTCCTTGATGCCCGCAATTGGCGCCCACTTTCGTGCCTTGTCCCAGCCGTTGCCTTTGGTCACGCCGTTGCCCAGGCCCTTCGCCATGTTCTCCGGGTCCAGCACCACCGCCGCCCGGAAGTACGCCGTGGGCTGCTGGATGACCACGCGCAGGTTCGCACCTACCGCGGCGCCCTTTGTGTTGCCTACAATGCGCTCCACGGCCCTTGTGGTGGCGCTGGCGTTCTTCACCATGCCGTTCTGCACGTCCCGCATCAGGTTCCGCCAGTAGCTCTGCGCCGCGTCGCCGTACACGCCGGACAGCACCTGCCGCACGTTTCTCCCGGTCAGGTTGCCCATGCTGTCCCGGTACCGGTAGTTGTACAGCCGGTTGATGTCCTCCATCGGGGCCAGCAGCGTGGCATACTTGATCATGTCGCTGGCGTTCTGCGCAAACACGTCGTACACGCCGCCGATGTCCAGCGCGTTTCTGGCGTTTGGAGTCAGGGCCTTTGCGCTGCCCATATTCTTGATCTCTCTGGCGATGTCCGGTCCATTCTCCACGCTGGATGCCGTGGCCTCCTTCGCCGTCTTGATGGGCCAGTAATGCGTTTCCATGAACTTGCGGTAGCCGTACACCGCCATGCTGGCCTCGTTGCCCCACTCCGCCAGCTTCGTGCTGGCCAGCTTTTGCAGGCCGTCCGCCACCTTGATCTGCTCCGGTGTCAGCACGGACGTGATGGCCCTGACGTCCTCCAGCGTCAGCAGGATGTTCTCCGTCCCGCGGGGGATGGCTTTCAGTTTGCCGTCCCGCTTGATCTCCGGCTGCACGATGCCGCCCACCATCAGGTGGTTCATGGCCTGCTCACCGCGCTTTGCCAGGTTGTACAGGTTCATGATCTGCTCGTTGGTCAGCGTCAACTCCACGCCACGGCTTGTGGTGAACGTGTGCCGTTCAAAGCGGTTTTTGTACACGTCCGCATCCAGGAACTTTTTAGCCGCCTCCCGCAGCTCCGTCAGCATCACGTGCTCCCGGTCCTGCGCGTTCCGCAGCGTCCGGTATACCTGCATGCCGCCGTCGCCGTAGGCGGAAAAGAACGTATACGGGTCCGCCATATCCAGCGAGATCTTCCGGTTCCGCCGCTTCCGGCTCATGCTGCCCATCATAAGGCTGTCCGCCCACTCGCTGGTCCGTGCGTACTTCTGGTTCGCCAGCGTCCGGTCGTAGCTGGTCAGCGTGGCCTCGATGGCCCGCACCGCGTTCCATACGGTCTCCAGCTCCGTCACGTTCATGTCGGCGATACGCTTTCCGCCCAGCGCCGCCAGACTGTCCAGCAGACCGCCGCTGTCCAGCAAATCGGGGTCCACCACCATGTTCCCCTCACGGGCAATGATGTCCTCGTATGCCTTTTTCAGCTTCACGGCCTCCTGCGTCCGTCGGGTCGGGTCGCCGCCGGCGTTTTTCCGCAGCCGTCCGTTCTCGTCGTAGCTGTATGCGCTCTCCAGGTTGATGTTCCGCAGCAGATCGGCCACCACCACGCGCAGCTCATCCGGGATGTGCTTCTTGTCCGTGGGACGCAGCAGCTTTTCGGACAAAGGGCCCGTGTGTCTGGCGATCTTTGCACGCATCTCCGCGGCGTACCGCTTCTCCCGGCCCTTCTGGGTCTTCTCGCTGTACTCCCGGCGCATCCGCTTTACCATGTCCCGGCGCTTTTCCCGCTCCTTTGTCAGCATTTCACGCACCCGTCCCACGGCCTCCTGCTTCTCCAGCTCCCGCCGGTCGGCAAAGGTCTTCTTCTGCCGCACCTGGTCAGAGATCATGCCGTCAATGATGTCGTTGGCGATCTCCTGAATGGCTGCGTCACGGTAGCTGTCAAAGGGATTTTCATAAATGCTGTCCATGCTGTCCAGCACATCCGCGATCTGCTGCAGCTTGTCCGCTTCGGTATACACGTCGCTGGGGAAATAGCCCTCGCCGAACATCTCCGTCATTTCCTCGTACATGGTGTCCACCGGCAAGCCCTCCGACTTGTTCAGCTTCAGCGTTCCCATGTACCGCTTGCGGAACTCGTTGTAGTGGTCCATTTCCCCGTTGAAAAGGATCTTCTGCCTCTTCAGGTAGTCTTTGATCTCCAGCAGCTCCGCGCCGTGCTCCGTCAGCTCCGTCGTGTTGTCCACGATGGCCGTCGCCGCGTTTCTGGCGTAGGGCATCAGGTCAGCCATGCTCACGTCACGCTTCATCACGGCCTTGCCCAGCGCCTCCATGTCGGCTTGAATGTCGCCGTATTCCACGTCGCTGCCGTACTTGCGTATGGTCTCGCGACCCAGATTTTTCACGTCCCGCAGCACTACGGACGGCTCCTTACTGATGCGCATTTCGCCCTTCAGCTCCTGCACCCGCTGCTCCAACGCGCGGTTGCGGCTGGACAGCACCGTGCGCTCCCGTTTCAGGTCCCGCACCTCCTGTTCAATGTCCGCCGTACTCCGCAGCTGATACCGGAACTGGCTCAGCTCAGATACCTGCGGCACCGTTCCGTTCTCAAAGTACGCCCTTATGTCGTTGATGACCTTGCTGCTGTGCGTTCCCTTCGGATATTCCGTGCTGGACACGGTGTTTCCGTTGGTGTCGTCCAGATCCAGTATCACCTCGCCGCGGTTTTTACTGATAAAGTCAGCCAGCGTGTCCAGCTGCGCCTTTGTGGGCATGACCGACAGATTGATGCCGCCGCTTTCCGGGCTGATGCGGATATTGCCCTCGCTCATAAACTGCACCATTGCGCCGCTGTAATCTTCGCCGCCGTAGTCAAGCCCCAGCGCATCGCGGATGTCACGGTGGTCCACAGTGCGGTAGCCGCCGGGGCCGCCATCATGCCGGCCGGAAAAGTCCAGCTTTGTGCCGTCCGTGGTGATGTACCCGGTCTCGTTCCAGCTGTACGTTTTACCGAAAAACTCCTTCGCGGACTTCACATGATCTTTTTTCTCCGCCTCCGAGTAAGCCTTCAGCGAAAACTTCGGCTTGACATTCTCGCCATCGGTGAGTATACTAATACCAGAAGCATTCCCCCGCTGAGCGCCGGAGTTTCCGGAAGAGCCGTTAATTTGGGGAGTGCTTCTTTCTTGCATTTCCCCGATATTGTAGACAATGCTCCCATCCTTACCCAGCGCAACGGAAATGCGCGTTCGATAATACTTTCCATCAAAATCCATGAAATACGCCGTTCGATAGTTCCAGCCGTCTTTTGCCATGTCACCGTGACGCCCGCCAAAGTCAAGGACAGTCTTTCCTCCGCGCTCAGAAACCTTAATGAGTTCGTCGATGTGAGCAGCCGCATTTGCTTTACGTTCAAATGCTTTTTCATCCATCGTTCGACCATTGTTGTCGTAAATGCTACTCAGCTTCCCGGCAGATTTACTTGTCAGAAGCAGAACATCGCCGTCCTCGGCAATCAGGCGAACATCCTCGTGATTGCGGATTTTGCCGTTGATATAGTTTTCCAGCTGTTCACTCCACGCCTTGGGGTCGTTGCCAAATAACACTTGTCTGTCCGCCTGAACGTATTTCATGCCATTGGGGAACTGCTTGATCTGATACTTTGCACCGCTGCCCTCACCGGCGGCGGTTTTTGTTTTCTCCGCCTGTCTCTCCGCTGCGTCAAAGGACGCCTGCCACTTCTGCGCAATGTCCTCCAGCTCACCAAAGGTCTTGCCGTAGGCATCCATCGCCGCGTTGTCTCTTGCCTTGCCGGTGAACATAGCCTTGACTTTGGCAAGAAATTCCTTCAGCCCGTCCAGCAGCTTCTGCGCCGCCGTGCGGTTGTCCTCGGCAAACTGCGCGAACAGATCCGTGTCCTCGATCATCCGCCCCGCAAAGTCCGCGGCGATCTCGTCCATCACCTCGTCCTGCGTCAGCGTTACGCCGGCTCTCTCTGCCGCCTCCATGTACCGCTGCACGACCTCCGTTTCCGTGTCCGCGCCGTTCTCCCGCATGCGGTACTCTATCGCAGCCTGCCGGAACGCCCGGTACTCGTCGGGGGACAGGTCCTGCATCCGGTGGGTGACCTCATGCCCCGCCACCTCATAGATGGGGTTCGTACTGTCCGCCGCGATCTGGATCAGGTTTTTCTCCCTGATGTACTGGCCGTTGGCCTGCCCGTCCATAATGCTGTCCACGAACTCGATACGCACGCCCAGCTTCTTTCCGATGGTGTTCAGCGTCGAGGCCGCGCCCTTGTCTTTGGCGATAATGTACCGGCTGTAGGCATTGTCCGCCAGACCTGCACCCGCCGTGGTGGTCACGGAGGATACGTTCGCGTTCTCCCGTGCCACCTGCGCCCTGGCATCCTCCAGCCCCGCGTTGTACGCCGTGTACCGCTGCTCCGGCGTCAGCATCGCCGCGTACTTGCCCTTGGCCTTGTCCGCCTCAATGCCGTTCAGTCCCGCGTTGTACATGGCGGAAAAGCCTGCGTACACCTCCGCGTCGCTGCCGCTTGTCTCTCGCACCTGCTGATACGCTCTCTGCCCCGCCTCCATAAAGCCGCCCACGGCTTTCTGTGCGCGTTTCTGCGTCTGGGGGATAGCCGTGGTGCGCTGCGTCTGCTCCTGCGCTGTCTCGCGGCTTGCAAGGGCGATAATTTCACGTTTGAGTTGGCTGATGGGCTTTTCCGTGTCCAGCTTCACCCCGGTGCTGGCCTCCAGCGTCTCCACGGCCACCGGGTCCCGTGCAATGGCCGCCGCCTGGTTGCCGGTGATCGTCTCGCCCCGGGTCACCGCCTCCACGGCTTCCGCCGTCCTGCCGTCCATCTCCGGCGCGGTGTTCTGCCGCACGTCCCGGTCATACTGCGCTCTGGCCGCGTTGTATGCCGCGCGGTTGGCAAGGGTGTTCACGCCCACCTGTCCGCCGCCCAGGATACCGCCAACCACAGCGCCGCCGGCAAATTCCTCCGCCGCTGCCGCCGGGTCGAAAATGGCGCCGTTGCCGATACCGACAAGGGGGTTGTCCCGTCCATAGACGGCGTTCTGCGTGGCGCGTTCGATCACGCCCTGCACCACTTCCTCCTTGCCCTCGTCCAGCATGGCGTCCACCCATGTTTTCCATGCGTTTCCGCCGTTCTGCAATTCACGGGGCAGCGTCTGGATACCGCCGCCCACTTCCACGGCGGCGTTCATCAGTCCGTTGCCGATGGCGTACACGGATGCGCGGAAGTCATCCGCGCCGTCCGCCTTTGCCTGCTCATAGCCGGGGCCAAATACCTGTGCAAAGGAGAGCTGGAAGTTCGGATCTTTCGCCATTGCCCGCATACTGCGGGAAATGGTGTTGACCAACCCGGAGGAAGCCGCCGCGTTTTCCGCCAGTGCGCCCGCCTGCGCCGCCGCGCTGGCGCCGCCTGTAAACAGCGCCGCAATGGCTTGCGGCACCGCCGCCACCGTCGCCGCACCCAGGTCTTCAAAAACCTGCGCCGCTTTCCCGCCGCGTGCCGTGTTTTCCGCGTACCGCTGCTGCACCCCCTGCGCCTCCGCGTCAATAGCCCGGTTCCAGCGATTGAAAAGCCAGTTGCTGGTGTCCGGGTCCCAGTAGCCGTTGGAGCCTTCCCGGGCAAAATCACCCAGCAGGTTCTCTATCCATGCGCCGGCAGAGCTGCCCACTTTGGCGATCTGTGTCAGGCCCATTTGTCCGGCCTTTGCCAAGCCCTGGCCCACGTTATATTTCCCCGCCGCACTTGTTGTGTTCCCCGCAGGCACGCTCGGCGTAACCAGCATAGACGTGTCCGGCTTATAGGTACTGGGCGCTACATCCGCCGCCGTTCTGCCGCCGGTGCGGATAATGTCGCCGCCCATGCCGGCAGCTTCCATTTTGCTGCGGAACTTATCCTGCCACCCGCCGCTGTCTGCATTGCGGCTTGTCCGGCTTGCTGCGGGGATGTCGTTTTCCATCCCCGCAGCTTTCATTTTCTTCTGAAATGTCTGCTTCCAGCCCATCGCGCCCTCCTTATTTCCCCGGGTTCTTCACGGCGTATACCAGATCGCTGTACTGCTTCTTTGTGATGTTCCCGTTTTCGTACATAGCCTCCAGCGCCATCATCTGCCCGCTGGTGGTCCTTGCGTTGCTGGTGGCCAGGTTCAGTGCCGTGCTGCTGCTGTATCTTGCGTTGTCGCTGCCGCCGGAGCCACCGTTGCCGCTGCGGCTTTTCAGCCGGTCAATGCTTGTCGTGCCGGCGTATCCGCTGCCGATGTATGCGCTCCGTGCCGCGCTCTGTGCTGCCGCCAGACGATCATTGTAATCGGCCAGGCTGTCCCGATAGCGGCCGTACTCGTCGTTTGCCAGATTGCGGTACAAATTGGCGGTGTCCATAATGTCGCCGCGCTCCTGTGAGTACATCTGCCGCGCCACTTCCTCCAGCTGCGCCATGTACTGGTTGTACTGCTGCTGCGCCGCCGTGGTGGCATAGCTGGAGGCCAAGCCGCCGGTGCGGGCGGCCACCTGCCCCAATACGTCCTGCATGCTCATCCGTCCGTTGTTGCCATACCGATCCGCCAGCGACTGGTACTGGCTGCCCTTTGTCCAGTCCTCGTAGTTCATGCTGGTCAGCTGCCGCGCCAAAGCATTCAGCTGATCCAGATACGAGCTGTTGAAGGTGGGAAGTGCGCCCACATCTACCGGCATTTCCACCCGCGTGTAGCCACCGCCGGAATTTCCGCCGCTGTTCCCGTAGTTCAGTGCGCCGCCCACAGCGCCGCCCATTGCGCCCGCCAGTGCGCCATTGACCGCGTTGTTTTTGATTGCCGCCTTTTTCATGGCGATGGAGCCCGCCATGTTGCGCCGGTTATTCGGGTCGCCGTATAGTCCGCTTACTGCGCCCATAACGCTGCCGGTCGTCGCTTTTTTGTTTTTCCGTATAGCCATAGGCATCCTCCTTATGTCTTGTTCTCCAGCGCCGCCACTCTCTGCTCCAGCGCCGTATAGTCGCTGCCCAGCGCCGTCACTCTCTGCTCCAGCGCTGTGTAGTCGTTGCCCAGTACCGTCACACTCTGCGTCAGCGCCGATATGCTGGCCCCCTGGCTGTTCACCGTGCTCTGCAGGGCGGACACCGTATTCTGCAGCGCCGTCAGCAGAATGTACATCTCCGCGTTGGACACGCCCGCCTTGCTGACGTTTTTTGTCACGTTGCCCATTGCCCAGTCAATGCGCTGGCACATGTACTTAATGTAGTTTTCCGCTATGTCCAGCGCCTCTGACGGGTTCTCCTTCGGCAGCTCGTTTATGCTCTCTGGGAAAACGATCATTTCACATCACTCCCCACCATAAACGCTCTCGATATGCCCAGTATGGTGCACGGGCCCTTGCCCTCCAGCCTGAGCTCAAATTTGTCGCACCGGTTGGCCGCCAGCCGCAGGCTGGTCACGTTGTGCTCCTTGCCCACCACCTTGCCGCACATCTGCCACGGCTTCCCGTCGCAGCGCATCTGTGCCGTCATGTAGCTCCCCTTCGGCAGCTCCAGCCGCATCAGTATCTTGGAATACGCTTTCTTGCCGTCGATGGTTTCATACATGGGGGCGAACTGCGCCATCCACTCCTGCGTCTGCGGCGTGTCCTCGCCATCCAGCAGGTACACGTCGCCGCCCGCCAGCATGTATAGCTTCTTGCCCAGCCGCGCAAAGTCCACCGCCTCCGTGCCGTCCTCCAGCACCCATATCCCGGTCTTGGTCTCATACACCATCAGCCGGTGCGCCGCGCCGTCCTTCACGCTCAGGTAGTAGCTGTCGCCGTCGTTGCCGGCTACCGCATCGGTAAACTCCTTCTCGCCGAAGTTGTCGCTGATCAGCATCGGCGTGCCGCCGGAGTAGGCGTATACCCCGTGAGGGCCTTTATAGAACAGCGTGTCGTTGATCACCTGCTGGCTTTTCTGACATCCATCCTGCAAGCCCTCCATTTCGTAGGTGTACATGGCGTACTCCGCCGGATAGCTGCCCAGCATCTTGTGCAGCTTTGTCTCCTTCCAGAACAGCACCGAAGAACTCAGCTTGCAGCAGCCGGTGAATTTACCCTCCGTGCCCACTGCCAGCGTATAGGCGTCTGTGGATAGTCCCTCATACACGTAAAAATTCGTGGGGTCGCCCAGCGCACTGGCGTATATGGTCTGCGTGTCGTTGTTGCAGCCCCACAGCCGGTTTTCGCTCTCGCAGATGTAGTCCAGGTCCGGTATCTTTCGCTCGATCTTAATGCTGGTGCTGGCCTCGTTCACCGCCGTAAACGTGTTGTCCGCCACCGTGATCGTGTTGGAGGTGACCGTCTTAATGACAAAATCCTTGTTGTTCTCCGTCTTGGAGGTGCATCCAGAAAGTGTCACGCCGTCGCCCGCTTTGAACTTCGTGGTCAGGTCCGCCCAGCCGTTCACGGTTATTTTGTTAGTGGCAAACGTGGCCTTGCTGCCGGTGATCTCCGCCGCCAATGGCTTTACGGTCTGGTCCTTGATGTCCAGATACACCTTGTCCGGCCATATCACCATCTTGGTATTCACCACGGCAAACTGCTTCTTGCCCGCCGTCACCGTGCCCACCGTCTGCCCGTCGTACAGCAGGGAGGTACCCTGCACCGCCACCAGCTTGTCCCACGATGTCAGCGCCGTCACGTTCTGGTACCCGGTCTGCTTCAACCGTCCCTTCCGCGTGGTGATGTACGGCCACCGTCTGGCTGACAAATTCAGGCTGTCCCGCAAATCGCCGTTCTGTATAGCGTCCGACCAGTTGATGCCTCGCATCTGCACCATCTCCACCTTGTTGGGGTTCAGGGAATAGGGCAGGCTTGCCAGTCTCATCCCATCACCTGCACATTCCCGGTGTTGTCCGGGCAGTGCTGCCGGCGCCACCACGCCATCGCCTCACTCATCGCCTCGTCATACACCGCCTTGTCGTTTCCATACAGCGCCGTTTCGTTGTTGTAGTAATCGATCTGGCTGCACAGATACAGCACATACACCCGGTCGTAGGGCGCGGGGAGCAGCAGCTCCCCGTCGCCCGCCGGCCAACTGTGTACATAGGAGGCCATATCGATCCTCTCCCCGATCTGCTGGTCCAGCCCCATCACCCACGCCGCCTTCTGCTCGTCGCTTATGGTGTTCAGCCGCAGCTCGTCCGCCTGCGAAAGAGTATCTGTAACCGTCATGTCTTCACCTCACTTCACGATCTCCCACGTGCCGCACGTTCCTGTGCTGTTCATGATCTTCACCAGCAGCTCGCCGGGGGTCATAGGCTCCACCGGCTCCGCAGGCTTCGTCTCCTCCACATACGGAATACCAAACCACTCGCACAGTCCCTTGGCCGCGCTCTCGGCGATCTCCTTCATGTGCGTGTGGAACCAGGTGATGTCCTCCAGGTTGTCGTGGAAGGCGTGTTCCTCGTAGAACGCCACAGCGTTGGTCTTTTTCAGCTCGTACAGATCGGCGCGTGGGACGAGCTTTACCGTGCGCGGGTAGACCTCCTTCCGGTACTTCACCATGATCTCGCCCAGCTTTTTGCCGTTGGCGGAATAGGTGTAGTACATGGGATGGCACCCCTGCGCCGTTCCGTTGGCGCTGGCGTTGGTGTGGCTGACGTAATGCACGTCCGCGCCCCATGCGTTGCTTTCCCGCACGTTCTGCTTCATGATGGCATCGCCGTTGTCGCCGTTCATGGGGGTGCGCCGGTACCCGCGCTTGGTGGCAATGCCGCAGCGGTTCAGGATTGGCTCCAGAATGTCGATGTACTCGTTGTTCTCAAGGGCCTCATAGCACTGTTTCCCGTCCGGGCGGGGATATACACAGGGGTTCGCCCTGTGCATAGCCGGGGACAGGTAGACTTTCGGGGCGGCCATTTACATAGCCTCCTCATCCAGCGTAGATTTCTTGTAGCTGGCGCTGGAAATGCCCAGCAGCGCGCCAAGGAACACGGTGATGCAGGAGATAGTCCCCGCCACCTGCTCGATGTACGGCCAGCCCCAGATGCCGCCCAGACCCACGTACAGGGCACTAAGGGCGGGCAGCACGATCATAACCACCCACTTGATGATGTCATAGGTCTTGTTGTTCAGTTTCATAGCTACTTCCTTTCCGGCTTTACGCCTCTCGCTTGATGGGCAGTTTCCTTACTTCCTCCATGACCCGTTTTGCACTGCCGTTGCCGCCCATCTTTTCATACGGCTGGTACAGATAGTCATTGAGGTTTTCGTACTCATCCTGCGTGATGTACCCTCTCGTCACGTACACCATGCCCAAATGGATGATGCGGTCATGCGCCAGACCCACCAGCATCTTCCGTTCCACATCGTTTTTGTCCGCCCGCTTCGATACCAGCGCCCACAAGCCGCTGCTTGTCAGCACCGCTACCGCCAGCGGTACGGCGATCTGCTGTACCCACGGTTCCATTCGCCGCGTTCTCCTCTCAAATTATTTTGCCCCTCGACAGCTCGATGCCGAGGAAACCTACATCCGGCGGGGGTAATTCTCCCCACCCTTTATTTTGCGTACACGCTCCTCCTTACTCCGCTTCCCCGCCATTCTCCTCCACCGGGTTGTTCAGCTTCTCCAGATACGCCGCCAGATACGCTTCCGGGCTGGATTGCTCCCCAACAATGCTCTTGGCTGTCCGCAGGGTGTTGATTTCGGTGATGTACCCCTCCTCCCCCACGCAGATAACCGTCTCGTTTTCGTACTTGAAATTCTTGATAGCCTTTGCTACACGTTCGTCCTTGCAGGTCTCTCCTGCCTTTACAATGTAACCGGTATACATGTTGGTCTCCTCCTTGTTTTATTGTTTGATGGCGTTACTTGACAGCCACACGATGAACTCGTCGGAAGCAGTTGCACCAGCGGGGAATGTCAGATATTTATATTTATTAGCCCATGTCTTTTCCGAAAACTTGTATATAACGATGGGAAGGGTACCCTCTGGTGTAGCATCAAATTGAGTAGTGCTTATTCGAGCCCCCGTGAAATTTCTTGGTGTACTGGTGACCATTTCCTTTCCTGTAAAGTTTATGTGCTCATTGATAAGACTTCCCGGCGCAGATAATGGCTCATTTAGCATCCACGTTCCCTCAAGGGTTGGTGTAGGCTCAGGCTCAGGTTCAGGTGTTACCCCCCCCCCCACGGAATGCCATCCAGGGAAACCCATTTTTGCTGAGTGAGGTCATATAGGTATGCATCCTTGGCTTGTGCATAGCCATCAGTGCCTCCGAGGTACACTCCGCTCACCCCTACCTTCAAGTCCCAGTCTTTGCCCTTAACTGCGTTCCATGTGTTGTCCAAGAACCCTTCTTGAATAAAAAGTTTTCCGTTTTCCAGCTCATAAGCTCCTTTGAATTTGTAAAGTGGAGCATTCCCTCCATATTTAGCAAAAAGCAGCTCTGAGTTTGTTAATATGCCAGAGTTATTGTAAACACCAGCATGTTCTCCGACAGTTACAAAATCAAATTCCCCAGTCTCTATGTTATATCTTTGTGCATAGTTAGTCTGGTGTGTAGTTATAAAACTGGTTGGTACTTTTCCTTTAGGCAGTCCACCGAACCAATAAATGTACTTTCCTATGTTTATTCCAGGCATAAAACAACTGCCCTGGCCACCTTTACTTATGGATATTTGATTTCTTGTCAGAACCTTTGTTTCTAAGTCAAAAATCTCCATCCAATCTATATATGGCACGGAACCTTCTGCGGCGGAACCTCCGTGTCTTGCATATAGTTTACCGCCAGCAGCTACTACAGAGGTTCCTCTCATGTCAGCAGAAGTAGTGTACAAATATCCTATATCCGTAGCAGTTGATGGGTCATCAGAGTCTATTTCATATATGTGGGAAGAACCTACATACCCAGAAGTACCAGATGCTCCATTTTGTCCAGCAGTAAAATAGATTTTTTTACCTACTACAACAGCATCGCCAAGTTGACAACAAGAAGTTATATTAGGTACTCTAACTTGTGAATAAGTTTTTGTTTCTGTATCTATTATAAGTATACTTAATGAACTATACGAAGCAGTTGCAACAGAACTATGAGCATTGCTATTTGTATGTCCAAATAATCTGAAGATTTTTTTACCTATGACTACAGAAGGGGCTGTATAATGTAATGAAGTTGTGTTGCTACTTAAGGTCAAAAACTTAGACCACGCTCCATTTTCATACACATAAACATCATATCCATGAAAGATGTAAAGTAAACCATTACAATATGCTAACCCCTGTGCGCCAGTATTGTTCGGAGTACTGACTCCATATGCAGTGACCGCCTCATTACCGAATGGTATAACTGCTTGAACAGTTACAGAATTGGGTTTATCAGCAATTCGTACCCACAGCTTGCTTGTATCGCTGGGCGGGGTAAGACCATAGGCAACATTCAGTTCTCCACCGCCCCCTACACCCCCGCCAAGTCTCATAATATTAGCCATGCTCAGTCACCTCTCTTTATCACGCGGATAGGAATGTCCACGGTGGGTTTGTCACCGTAAGCTTTCAGCGTCATGGTATTTGCCGCCTGTCCGCCGTCCTGAATATTGGCGCTCTGCAAGGCTTTCAACTGCTCTGCCGTGATGTTCAACGCAGGCAAGACCTCCTGATTGCTGGTGGCCGTTACCCCGCTAACCGGCAGCGTGTAGGTGTACGGAGCCGCATCACCTGTCCAGTTTGCCGCAAGCAGCGTGGCAGTAACCGTTTCGCTGGCCCCTGCATAGTCCGTGCCTTTTGTTGCCGCACTCACGCCGCCGGCGCCGTCGCCCTTCAGCAGGCCGCTGGCCGTCACCTTGGCCTGAAAGTCAGCGGGCTTCTTGCCGCTGTCGGACAGATTGCCCGCCGCGTCCAGCGCGGCCAGGTTGCCCGCCGCTGCGGGCACCGTCTTGTCCGCCTTGTTCCCGATCTTGGCCAGGTCGCTGTTGAACTGCGTTTCCGTGCCGGTGTAGCCGCCCTTGCTGGCGGCGGTGTAGGCGCTCTCGCCTGCCTCGCCCTGCGGGCCCTGGATGCCCTGCTCGCCCTGGGGGCCGGTCTCGCCCTGGGGGCCCTGTGGGCCTTCCGGTCCCTCCGGGCCGGTAGGGCCGGTGGGGCCCGTGGCGCCGGTAGCGCCCTGCTCGCCCTTTTCACCCTGGATACCTTGCACGCCCTGGGGGCCCTGTGGGCCGGTGGCACCAGTGTCACCCTTGTCTCCCTTCGGGCCCTTCAGCGCGCCCACGTTCACCCACTGGCCCTTGTCCACGTCCCACTGGTATACCACGTTGTCATCCGCCGTACCTACGAACCACGCCTGTCCGGCCTCTCCGGTGGGGTGCGCCGCCTGCAAGGCCAGCAGCGTTCCATACAGACCCAGCACCGTGTAGCTGTCGCCGCTTTCGCCTTTGTCTCCCTTGTTACCCTTGAGGTTGCGGAACGTAAACGTAAACACCTTTGCCGTGTCCGGTCCGCTGGCGCTTATCTGTACGCTTGGCGTGCCTACATTGGCGTCCACCGTGGCGCTGGGCGTACCGAAGCCAGCTGCCGCACCGGTCGCGCCCGTCGCACCCGTCGCGCCGGTAGCCCCGGTGTCGCCTTTGGGTCCCTGTGCGTCGTAGCTGGTGGCCACATACCGGCTGTTGTCAAAGTCCCACAGTTCCCACTTGCCATTGCTGTTGATCCGCGGCGGATGATTGCTGGCCGCCTCCGCTTTAGTGGCCGCCGCCGTGGCTTTTTTCTCGCTATTATCCGCCGCTGCGGCGCTGCCTGCGGCGCTTGTCTCGCTGCTCTTTGTGTTGGTCTCGGAGGTCTTTGCCGCCGCGGCAGAACCGCTTGCAAGCCCCGCGCTATTGCTTGCCGCCCTGGCCGCGCTCTGCGCCGTCTGCGCACTCGTCGCCGCTGCCGATGCACTGTTTGCGGCATCAGAGGCCTTTTCGCTTGCCGAAGATGCACTTTTGCCAGCACTGGTGGCACTGGCTGAGGCGTTCGCTGCACTCCCAGCAGCAGCGTCCTCGCTTGCCTTTGCCGCCGTCGCACTGCTTGCCGCCGCGGTTGCGCTGGACGATGCGCTTGCTGCGCTGTTTGCCGCGCCTTGCGCATATTCACCCGCGTATTGCTCAGAAGTCTGTGCACGGGACTGTGACAATGCCGCGCCTTCTGCGCTTTTCGCCGCCTCCGTCGCCGCCTTTCGCGCGTCCACGATGGTGGCAAGCACGTTTTCGATCTGGCTCTGCAGCTTCTCGGCCTGCGTGGGCGGCACGTCCTGCTCCGTCTCCGCACTGGTGTCCCACTTGCTCTCTCCCACGGTGAACCGCCCGTACACCGCCGTTGTGGCCCGTGTCTCTTTCCCCCCGGCCACCGTAGCGCCCTTGACGCACAGCGTCATTTCACCGGCGTACTTTTTGGCCCCGTTTGGCACCGGCACAAGATACACGCTGGTATCGTCCGCCTCCAGCATGTCAGCGGTCAGAAGCACCTCTATCGTGGTCTCCCCCAGCGCGTCCCGGAACTGCACCGTCTTGGTAAGCCCCTCCCACAGCGGGGAGAACTCCATCCGCAGCACCACGTCGTTGTGGCTGCCAGCCGCGCCGATAAGCACCTTGTCCCCGGCGATATACTCATTTTGGATTTTCAGAGGGATCGTCCTCGTCATGTCCGCTCCTTTCTGCCGTGAAAAAACGGCACAGCAAGCAGGAAGGATAACGTCCTTCTCCGCTTGCTGCGCCGTGTCACAGCCGTTTTTGGGTCTCGCGGTGGTATGCAGTTGTCAGTTCAGCTGCTGCTTGACCGCCTCATACTCCCGGGCCTTTTCCTCCAGCATCTCCGCTGTGGCCGCGTCCTGTGCCATCGACCGGCGGATGATGTTGTATACCGGCCGCGGGATACGGACGTGCTTGCCCCGCTGGATGCGGTACACCTTGCCGTTCAGCCCCACCACGATGTCGTCCTTGTATTTGTCGTCGTCCTTGAAAGCGTAGAACGATACCATGCCGTCGTCCGCCTCCCTGACAGACATGCCACGCATGACCTCCTCGGCGGCCTTTGCGGCCTCCTTGGCGTCCTCAGCCTCCTTCTTGGCCTGCTCCAGCGCTTTGTTGGCCGCGGCCAATGCTTGTTCCATTTCCTCAGGCGTTCTCTGCTTCTTTTCTGCCATGTTTATCACTCCTCATGTCCGGGGCGGAGGGGGACAATGCCCCCTCCGCTTGTGTGTCAGTTCATCAGGCCGCTCTCAAAGGTAGAGGCGGACTCGATACGCACCATGTACTGCTCCACCAGTCGCTCGGCCACCTTGGTCAGCTTCCAGCCGGCGGTGGCACGCTGGTTCAGCGGGTCAGCGGTGCCGGAGGAGCCCAGCTGCTTCACGATGTGCTGCAGACCGCCGCCCTCCAGCTCGGTCACGCCGTATGCGTCGGCGCCCACGATCAGGGTGGAATACACGTCACGGCCCTTTGCGCCGCCCTCACCGGGATAGATCACGGTAGACGCAGCAGGCGTGGTTGCGGGGCTGTCCTTCACGGTGATGGTAGCAGCACCGACAGCACCTGCGGCCGCGGACGCCACCTCCATCAGCTCGCTGCCCACCAGGATCTCGCGGCCGGTCAGCGCGGCAGCCTGGTTGGTGCTCAGGGCCTCGTTGACGGTGATGACCTTGCCGGACGCGCTCTTGACGGTCAGGTCACGCACAGCGGCGTTGCTGCCGTCGGCGATCACCAGGTCGGGAGCGTGGAAGATCTTTGCCTCGGTGGTCTCCACGAAACGGACGCCCTCGATCTTGCCGATCTCGCCCTCGTAGATACCGTCGGGGTCGGAGTAGGTCTTCACGTCCACCCACTTCTTGTCGCTCATCAGGTCATAGGCGGTGTCGGGGTGAATGATACCCGCGAAATAGCCGTTGATCTTCTGGGCGTTCATGACCTTCAGCGCACGGACGGCCTTGCGGATGTCGTCCACGCTCAGGTACTTGTTGTTGGCCTCAGTGGCGTCGCCGCCCACCAGCTCGCTTCTGTCCTTGGCGCCGCCGGCATACACCACGTTGGTGCCGCCTGCCAGCACCTCGCGGGTGATGGTGTCGGAGGTACGTCCGGCCTGAGAGGCCAGCAGACGGGTGGCCTGCACCAGGTTGTTGTCAATAGCGGTCAGCTCCAGGATGTCGGACAGCTCGATGTAACCGCCGTACTGCTTGATGGTCGCACGGATGACGCCCATGCTCAGCTTCTGGCCGGCGGGGGTCACACCTTCGGTCAGGGGCACCAGCGCCTTGGGCAGGCTGTCGTACTTACGGAACTCGATGGTCTTGCCGCTGTTCTTGGGGATGGGATGCTTCTGACCAAACTGGTCATGGATCAGCTCCGGCTCGGCCAGATTGATAAGACGCATAGAGTAATACGTCTTCATCTCGTCGGACAAACCGGCGTCCAGGGTGGTGTTGGTGTTGCCGTCAAACAGGTTCAGCACCACCGGCATCAGGTACAGGTCACAAATGGTATTCATCATAGTTTCATAGCTCCTTTCAGCATATCGCAGCGGAGCCGTGAGAGATCAGAACGAAATGCGTTCGCCTCTTGCCACTCTCCGCTCGATCTCTTCAAAGTCTGCCCTTGTCAGCTTTGAGGGATCTGTCTTTGTTACGAACGCGCTGTTGGAGTTGGTGCCGTTTTCGTTGGGACGATTGCCCTTTGCGCGGACGGAGTCTGCCACCTTCTTCTCCGTGCTGGCGGCCGCGGCCTGTACCGCGCTGCCCATCAGCTCGTCGAAATGCAGCACGCGGTAGGCGTGCTCCACCGGTGTCCCGGCCTTCAGCAGGCTCAGAAACTCCGGGTTCTGCAGCTCCTGCATCAGGTCGAAGTTCTGGTACAGCGGGTTGACCTTCATGGCCTCCGCCTCCTTGTACCACTTCTCGCCCTGCGCCCGGAAAAACTCGTTCTGCTGCTGCTCCTGCTGGCTCCGCAGCAGCTCGGCGTTCTCCCGCTTCAGCCGGCGGAACTCCTTGTACTGCTCCTCGCTCATGCCCGCCTCCTCGGCGGCTTCGCTCCAGTAGGCGTGGTCGTTGTCCACGGCCTCCAGCAGCCGCGCGGCGTCCCCGTCGTCGATGCCGTAACGCTCCATCAGCGTATCCAGCACCGGCTGGTAGGACTTCATCCGCTTCTCATTCTCCCGCGCCTCCTTAAAGCGCCGGTCGATCATCCGCTGCGTTTCCTGGGTGTACAGGTCCTTGTACTCCCCGTTGATCAACTCCCTGAAAGCCTTTTTCTTGGCCTCCAGCGCGTCGGACGTGGTCTCCACGTCCTTCACCTTCTCCTCAGCCCCGGCGTCAGGCTGCTGCTCCGTCTGTGCTTCGCTCTCCGGCTGTTTGCCGTACTTCACGTCGCTCAGTGCGCCCGTTTTGCCCTGGCGGGTGGTACCAGTGCTCGCTTGTGTCTCGCCCTGTGCTGCGGGAGCTGCCGCCCCGCCGCCCTCGCCGTCAAACAGGCAAAGGCTCATGTCAAAAAGGTACATATCTTGTCCTCCTAATAATGCGCGGGCATGTCGCTCCCGTGTGGCGTCCCCGTTCCTGCGGCGAAGCGGTGTCTCATAACCGCCGCCCCGCCGCCCGGAACAAAAGGGAGGTACAGAGTTCGCCTCTGCACCTCCCACGGTACCATTGCTTTTTCTGAATTTTCCACTTAAAAGTGGAATTTTCAAAATTTTACAGAAATTTTTTTCGGCGCCGCCTTTTCCAGCTGCAAAAAGCCGATCTTCAGCAGGTCGTACAGCCATTCCCCGCCGTGCCAACGCAGGTATGCGTCACCGCTGTCCAGCTTTTCATACACCAGCTCCGCCTCCTGCGTGTTGTGCAGCCACCCCGCCGCCGTGTACATGAGGCAGCTTACCGCCGCGCACACGTCCGGTGCCCCCGTGGCGTGTCCCCTGCACCTGACGGAGCAGCTGTCCCCGCGGTGCATCGTTACCTCTGTCATACGCTGGGTGTGCTCCGCTTGGCAAGCGCCTGCCCGTACCCGGTCATGGGCGTCTGCGCCTCCATGATGCCGCTTGCAAGGCCGTTCCCGCCGCCTCCGCCGCTCTCTGCGGTATTGGTGCCGCCGCCTGCCTGCGTCTCCTCCTGGGGCATGAGAACGCCGGTGATTGCTGCCAGCTGCTGGCTCATCTGCATAACCATGTTCAGCAGCGTTTGCCCCTGCATGACCTTCTCCTTCACCGTCTGTATGCCATCAAAGTCCATCATGTCCAGCGCGATCAAACTGGCCTGCGCGTTCTCCGGTGCGAAGAAGCCCATTGCGTACAGCTCCTTGGCCCGCTCGTTTTGCTCCATGCGGCTAAAGGGGTTTTTCTTCTGCGCCTTGATCTTCAGATCGAACACCGGCCGACGGAACATGGGATTGCCCATCGTGTCCAGTCCGGTCACCTGGTCCTGCAAGCCGGTGTTGTCGAAGTCGATAAACTGGTACTCGCTGCCCTCACCTGTAATGCGGAAGCTGCGGCTCAGGTCGTAAAACTGCCGCATCAGCTCCACGCACAGGGTGTTGATCTGCGTATACGCCCGATAGCTGGCGGCGATCATGTCCCGGCTGGCCTTGTTGCCCGCCTCCTGCAGTGCTGCGATGGCCGCCGCCGCGGTCACGTTGGTGGTACCGCCGGAGTTCACATCACGGTTGGCCGCCGTGTCCTTCATCTCCTCGATCTTCATCTGCGCCACAGTCACGTAGATGTCGGAAAGCGGCTGCGTCACGATCTCCTGTATGCGCCCGTCGTCCAGCGGCCCGTTCACATGCACCAGCGGCCGGTTCCAGTCCAAAAACTCCTGCTCGTTGATGGCCGTGGTGCCGCTGACAAAGAAACGCTTTTTCGTGGCCATCATGGCGTTCTCCAGAATGTTGGCGCTCAGCTTGTCGATGTACAGCTGCGGGTCCTTGCAGATGGCCACATAGCCGAAGCCGATGGGCGTGCCCTTCTCCGGGTACATTACGTCCAGCACCACCGGGTACATACCGTGGTCATAAAAGCCCCGCTCCCGGTACTCCGGGTCGTTCTCGCTGGCGTACAGCAGGGTGGAGCCCACGAATTTGATGTAGTGCAGCGCCGTCCTGCCATCCGGCGTCTTGACCTTGTAATACCAGTCCACCACCACGCTCTTGTCGCTGGTGTCCACGTTGTCGTCGTAGATGTACTCCTTCACGTCCACGACCTTGCCCTTCTGCTTGCCCTTCAGCTGCGGGTACTCGCTGTCCAGCAGGTCGTTGTCCACCAGGTCTACGATAAACAGGTTCCGGCTCTTCTGGATGTCCGTGATGCCCGGCTCCCAAAACAGCTTCAGCAGGTCGATGTCCCGTATCTCGATGTCGCCCAGCCCGTTGTCCTTCTGCGGGTCCCAGAAGATGCCGTACACCGCCGTGCCGTGCTTCAGCTTCTCCCACCAGTTGTCGGAGTACACCTGCTCGAAGTGGTTGTACTCCTGCACCACCGGCAATATCTGGCTCAGCGTCTTGGCGCTCTGCTCGTCGCTGCGCTCCCGGGGCAATACCACCGGCTCCGGGTAGTTGTCCATCGCGTCGGCGTGCTTGTTCTGAATGGTGTTGAACAGCCACGCAGAGGACGGCTTTGGCTCCGGCGGCGTAGACGTGACCTCCTTGCCGCTCTTGTCCACCCGCTTTGCCTTGCTCTGACCGATGCCCTCCCAGTGCCGCAGTTCCCACCACAGCTCGTCGTTGACGATGCGGTTTTCCAGGTTGCTCTTGCCGTCCTTGTACTTCGTCAGCAGGTCGATGCCCCGCTCCACGTCCCGGTCCGTGATGGTGGGCGTCTGCTCTGTCCGCTGCAGCAGCATGGCCGCCATCTCCGGTGCCATGTCCTGCTCCTCCGGTACGATGCCGGGGATACCGTATCTCTCCATGCGCTCCTCCTTAATACACTTGATAAAATGCGTACCGGCTGGGCCTGTACTCGTCCTCTGTCTCCAGCGGGGAATACGGCCGCTCCACCGTCCTGTATTCCTCCCGCGGCCCTATGGGGTTGCGCATGCACACATACCGCAGCTGGTCGTAGATGTGGTCCTCGCCGTCGGTGTCGATGTCCTCCACGTCCGTCTGGTCATAGACCAGGTTCGGCACCGTCCGTATAAAATGCTTGCAGGTGCTGAACACATACAGCATGGGTACTCCATCCTCGTCAAAGGCCAGCCGGTGGTGCACCTGCATCTTGCCGTTGATCCGCGCGTGGTCGCCCTTCTCGAAGTACACCCGCTGCCGCTCCATCAGCGCGCCCACGCTCTCCGTGCCGTCGCTCTGCCAGATGGCCGGGTCTCCAACCCGGTGTATCTGCTTCCCCTTCAGGTTGGGGTCCTCGTCCTCGATCCTCCGTATCTCCTGCGCCACCTTTGTTGGCTCCCACATCACGCCCCGGTTTGGCGTTCCCGTGCAGCCGTATAGCTCCCGTATATGGTACATCCGCCTGTTGCGGTCCACGGCGTACCACCCCACGGAAAAGGGCCGGGAATAGCCCCAGTCCAGTCCGCACCAGATCACCCAGTCCTCCGGCACCCGGAACGGCGCGATCACGTGGGTGTTCTTCCGGTCCATATAGTGCTCGCTGTCGTTGCGCCACTCCGTGAACACCTGCCCCTCGAAGCTGTCCCAGTTGCCATACAGCAGGGCGTTCCGCTCCGCCTCCGGCATGCTGGCCAGCCGCTGGACGTACATGGGGTCGTTTTCCATCAGTATCTTGTTGTCAAATACCGAGGACGGCACGAAGATCCGCTTCTGCTGCCCTATGTGCTTCTTGCCGTCCGGCGTGTACCACGCAGCCTCCTCCGTGATGGTCTGCATCGGCGCCGCCGCCGTGATGAAGCGCTCCTTCACCCACCCGTGGCCTACGCCGCCGGGGTTGGCCGTGGAGCGCATATACACCCGCGTCCCCGGTCCGTTGGGCCGGTTTCGGGATTTCAAATACTCGTATTCCTCCTGCGTAAAGTGCGTCAGCTCGTCAAAGGCGATAAAGTCATAGGCCTGCCCCTGATACTGTATCTTGTCCTGCGGCCGGTTCATGCTGCCGAATACGATCTGCGCCCCGGAGGGGAACCGCCATGTGTGGCTGCTGCCGTTGTATCTGGCCTTGGGGTATACCCGCGGGTAGTAGTTCAGCGTCTTGTCGATCAGCTCCCGCAGCTGCGGGAACGTCTTTCGCAAGATCAGCGCCTTGTACCAGGGGATATGCACCTGCCGCAGCGCCTCTATGACCAGCGCGTCGCTCTTGCCGCCGCCTAACCTGCTGCCCCGCCATAAAGGGCTTCATACTCCGGCCTTGCCATAAAGACGGCTTGCCTGGCCTGTGGCTGCCAAACGACACTCGGTGTATTCATATCACATCACCTCCCTATAAAACCGATGACCGGCGACATGATCTCTTTTCCCCTTGAGCACATCCGAGATGTGCCTGCTGTTAAAATATCTTTCTGCGTCCGACACACTATCGAAGTACAATCGTTCCCCGGTTGTTTCGTTTTCTGCAACAACCGGAGTTTTTCTTGCGCTGTTCGTTTTTTCAGACGCCGCGAACACATTGCTCCACAGCCCTGTTTTAATCGCATGCCGGGCGTTGTCAGCATTGCTTATCCACTCCAAATTGGATGCCGAGTTGTTTTCCTTATTACCGTCAATGTGGTTTACCTGCGGCAAATGTTGTGGATTATCCAAAAACGCCTTTGCGACTTCACGATGTACTTTAAGAGAGAATTTCCGCCTGTTAATGGTTACACGGACACGGCAATAGCCCTTACTGTCTTTTTGTTGCTTAAGTATGCGCCCATCGCGCAGGTTCGACCTTACTCGACCCGCATCGCTTACATCTAACGCACCATCTGTGCCATGTATGACTTTCCAATTCTCCACAATAAGCCTCCTTTTAAAGTGTGGCTTTACTCATCCCTGACCTCCGGCATCAGCACCACGCCGATCTCCTGCCGGTCAGTCTCCGGCGCTTTCTCGCGCCACCCGAAATTGCAGCTCAAACTAAACTTCGCGCCGTTCGCGCCGTCACGGTCATACAGCCGCGCCTCTGCGTATTCCTCGCACATGGACTTCGCGCGCGTGACCGTGTCCGTAAACTCAGGCCGCGCCTGATAGTCAAGTAGCGCTTGTCTGCCCGTAAACCCCAACGCCAACGCAAGCCCCGTTATCGTGGGCGGCTTCTGCCCTATCAGGATGACGTTGCCGTATTTGTCCATAATGGGCTGTCCATCATCGCCAATAATAGGTTCTCCCTTGCAGCTCTCAAAGTAAGCGTCAATGGCTTTCTGCATTTGCTTGACGCTTTGGTATTTTCTCGGGCATCCTACCTTTGCCATTTTGCTCACTTCCTTCCTTGTCTGACGCACCGGCCTCCCGCCACTGGCCTTTGTCATTGGCACGTCTGTACCCGGCTTTCGCCTCACCTAATATGTTCCCGCCGTGAGCTATGTGCCCCGCAAGCATACATAGCATCCGCCACGGCGAAATCCTTTGCAGTAAGCAGACTATTTGGGACGCATCCCTTGCAGCGGTCTGCCAGCGCATCAGATAAAAATGGACGTCCGTCTGCCCGCATGGGGCTTGCCATCTGTTGCCGCATGGGAGGTGCGACCTCCCGCTCCCCGAAATGTGGGGTGGCATCGGCCTGCGGCATATTTCGCTCTTCGTGCGTTCTCCGTGCGTTCTCCGTGCGTTGCTCCCTCCGGGCGGAGCCGAAGCCCCGCCCATCAGGAAAAGAAGGGGGAAAAGAAAAAGAATGGAGATGCAGAGTTTGCCCCTGCATCTCCCATGATAAAGTGCGTTTTTTCAATTTTTCCACTTTTAAGTGGAATTTTCAAAAATTATTTTTCGGCAATATCTACCACACAGGGATAGTCCGTCCTGCCCATCAGATAGTCTACCGACACCCCAAATTCATCCGCTATGCTTTTCAGCGCATCCATCGTCGGCTTCGCCGTCCCCAGCTCATACCGGCGTATGGCGTCCGAATTCAGCCCGCAGCGCTCCGACAGCACATACCGCTTCAGTCTCTTTCTCTCCCGCAGCTTTCTCAGCCGTTCCGGGAATTCGCTCATGTCAGCACCTCCTCCGGGAAGAATGTCTCCCGCACCCCGCCGCACTCCGCCACGATGTACCGCCCCTTCGGATGCACATACACCACTGTACCCTTGCGGACAGGAAACCGCTTTTCATCGTTGGCACCGGAGCCGGGGTACTCGCTCGGCAGCGTCATAAACCGCGCCCGGATCTCATCACCCTTCTGCATCGCCGCCTCCGCCTACATAGAATACGTCTATCTCAAGTTCGTGCCCTCTATACCCCGGGCCGCCATCACCAGGGGGCCATGTCGGTATGCTGTATCTGTATCTTTCTCCGTCTGGCTTTGTGACCTCAGGGATTACACCTGGCCCAAGTTCTTCAATAGATATATCAGCCATTGTCTTTAACTCCGCCTCCCGCCGCTTGCCACACCGGCGGTTTGTACGACGTGCCGCACTTGCTGCACGTTATCCAGCTCTCCCCCGGCTTCTGCGCGTCCGGGTATCGTCCCGGGCTTTGGCTCTCCGGTGTTCCGCACAGCGGGCAGCATATCTCATATCCCTTTACGTATTTCAGCGTGATCTCCGCCATCGCTCCGTACCTCCTCAATAATCCGTGACCACGACCGGCAGCCGCCTGAATGGGTCAAACACCACCTTGTCAACCTCGAATGGCTTTACATCGTCGTACAGCTGGCCGAACCTCTTAATAGCCTGTTTCTTTGTCCAGCAGAAGCAGTATGCTACATCGTCTGTAAATTCGTGGTCCTCCATTTGTGAAGCACGGGTGAATATCCAGCAGAACACTACTTCGCACCTCCGTCCTTTCTCTCTCCGTAGGAGCAGAAGTCCTCCGGCTCTACACATACCGCATTGCCGGAATGTCCGCGGGCATTTTCCTTTGGCTCCGTATGTAGGTAACACAGGCCGTTTGGGTGGTTGCGATAGTGCTTGCAGTCCTTGCAGCGCACCACGACCTCTGCGTCTACGGTGGGCAGCATCTCCGCGTACTCCATCACCGACTCGATGCCATTGATAAAATGCGTGTTAGCATGTTCTTTGTCACAACGGTTCGCCCGAATGGGAAACTCTTGCAGTTTGTCACCATCAATCAGCCGCATTGTTGTCACCTCCGTCCATTTTCGCGCCACAATTAGGGCAATAAGGAGTGAGGTCAAACCCCACTCTACACCTGCACTTTGAGCACCTATAACCACTAATGGGGTCTATTTTATTCACGGGTGCCCATAGTCCATGCCCCACCGGGGCAACATCAGCGGGCTGGAAACACTCTACCTCATCGAGCATATCGTCAACCCAACAGGCACGACACCAGCATCCGTTGTGGTCTTTTCCATCCGCCTTGCACGGCTTGCAATAACGCTCCTCGACGCTTTTCTTAAACGCTTCCTTGTCAAGGTATTCAGCCATTGTCAGCTCTCCTGTTCCATGCTTCGATTGCTTTTTCTTCCACAACGTTGTCCGTCGTAGCCCAGTCGGGAAGCTGGTTGCAGTGTGTCCACGGGTCATTCATAACGCGACCACCAACAGCGCCACCACGCGCGTGGCAGATGTTGCATCGGACAGAGTAGGTGTGCATTTCTACGCGCATATCAAGACCATTCCACCCGGCAAGCCTCGACTTTCGTTCTATCTTGAGTTTTGTACCTCCGCAGAACGGGCAATGTTTCAATTCGGCCATCACTCCACCTCCTGCATCCAGAACTCGCGGCGACAATCGGAGCACCCCTGGCGCAAACAATCGGCGGTAACCCGTATATCCGCAGAAATACGCTTAGGGCACAGGATCAAAAGCCCGGTGTTATCAATATCAGCCTGAGGATACTGCTCCAAAAACACGCTCTGCCGTGTCTTGCACGGGTGTGCAGCAGACCACTCCTCGACGACCCTCACCACTTCTCCCGCTGTTTCCTGCGATTGCTCCTCCACATTTACCGTGCAAAAGTCAGTCATAAATGCAGGACATTCCTCACAGCCAGAAAATTTGCCGCACATACGCAGATATTCCTTTACAAACTTCACAGCATCCATCACATTTCCCTCCATCTGCACCCGTCACAGGCGCCCTCGTGTGCTTGTTTGTACTTCCCGCAGTATTGGCATAGCTCGTTGATGAGGTCTTCCCGGTCTGCGGCCAGCTTCTCGTTTGCGGCTATCAAACTACTATTGGCACCATCCAACTGCGAAATGCTGTTACAAGCGGTTTTTAACTCCTCGCGCTTGTCAACCAATGCTTTTCTCAACTCCGAAATGGTGGAAAGCGCATTGCCATGTGCCACCTTCATGTTGTTCACATTCAACGGCTCAAGCCCTGTGTCCTCGTAGGCGGCAAGGCGGTCTTGCAGCACACTGATCCACTCTTGTTCCGTGTATTTCTCCTCGTAATCTGATGCCATAAGAACCTCACCAGTTCTAAGTCGCTCTGTCAGTCGTTCCATCAGCTCGTCTCCTTCTCCCACCGAATTTTCATCTGCGCTGGGTATAGGTCAACTTCCGGTCTGCGCTTTCCTGTCCACCGCAAGCCGCCAGCCTGCCCCACGCATTTCCACCCGCTGGCTTTCAGACTTGTGCCGCTTTCGCTGTCCAGTATGTAGGTTACAAGTCGTTTGTAGCCCATCGCCCGTGCCGCCCGCCAAGCAGCGGCGTACAGCATAGAGCAAGCATTGTGGGTGCCATCTGTGCATAGCCGGTTGACCTCCAGCGTCCATCCGTCGTCCAGATGCCGGCTCACCGGTCTGCCCACAATGGCAACGCCCACGATTTCCTTTCCGTCCGTGCAGCCGATAGAGAACTTGTGCCCCACCACTGGCTTATGATGCCGGTGGTGCTGCTCCACAAAGGCGTTCGCCTCCTTGAGCGTCATCGGGCAAACCTCAAGGCTCATTTCTGCTCCTCCTTCACCGCCACAGCCTTTGCCAGCTGTGCCATGCCCTGCTTCATGTCCTCTATCTGCTTATCCCGCCGCGCAATGGCGTCCTTCAAGCTGTCGTTGGCTTTCATCAGTGCCTCGATGTGCCTCTGCTGGTTCTCAATCAGGTCAGCGGCGTAGCCCGCCCCGATACATTTCGCGTCTTCTACGGCAAAAATTTCATCATATGGGCATCCTTCGCAACTGCCTCCCACACAGCACCGCAGCGCGGTCACGATCTCGTCTCTTGTCATGTCATTCCTCCTCGCCAAATGGCAATCATGCTGGGAAACGGTGCCGTCCCCATCGGCTTTCCGTCCAGTTCAAATTTCAGCCTACCACGCAGGAAGCGGATCTCTGCCTTGCCCAAAATATAGTCGTGAAAGCTGGCACGGTCTGTCCGGGCCGGGATCAGAAGCACCACCGTTGTCCCCGGTTTCTGTCCTTCGCGGTAACATTTTTCCGTCCACAGTCCGGTTTCCTTGCTCCCGTAGGGCGGGTTACAAAACACCGTTTCGCCCTCCCAATTTTGCCGCAAACCATCATCGCTTTGCGTGAAATACCGCGCGCACTTGTGGTTTTCATCACTGGCGGCAGCGTCCAGCGTGAAGTGAAACTCCGCGTCCAGCTCGTCAAACAGCTTTTGCGGCGTTTCCCAGAAATTCTTATCGCTGGAAAACATAACTTCTCTATTCATGTCTCAATCTCCAAACACCACGCCGCACTCGTCCTTCAGCACGTCCTTGATGTGCGTCCGCTTGATGCGGCCCTCGTTGATCTCCTCCGCCAGTTTCTCCAGGCACTCGTACAGATACGCAATGCTCTGCGTGTCCCGGCTGTCCGCTGTCTCCTCTTGGACGTGCCATCCGCATTTGTCCATCAGCACCATCGCCACCATGTCCATGTTCTCCCGTGTGCCTTGCAGCTTGCCACGCATAAAAATGCGGTCGTCCCTGCTCAAATGCTGTTTACCCATTTGTCACCACATCCTTACCTGTGCCGTGTGGGCCGCAAATCGTTCCTCCTGCTTTTCGTAGTATTCCCGGTCAATCTCGCAGCCCACGAAGTCAAAGCCGAGGTTATACGCGGCAATACGGCTTGAGCCGCTGCCGAGGTGCGTGTCGAGGATTTTGTCCCCCCTCCTTGCGAAGCGCGTCAATATCCACTCGTACAGCTCCACGGGCTTTTGCGTGGGGTGAATTTTTCCTTTGTAGTTTCCATAAATTGGGACTTCCGCAACAAACGAAACCGTTGATAGATTATCCGATAGCGAAGCAATCTCGCACTGCGAATACCTATCTGCACCACGAACCCCTTTATCCCATGATATGAACCCCTTGAACGGACGTCCGAAATTATTTGCACCGAAAATAATTTGAGAATTGCTACACCTTTCCAATTCCGCAAAATACCCGTCTGTTGGAACCCCTGCAAGAAACAATCCTTTGCAACTCATGCTGTCCCGCATCCATTTTGTCGGGGATTTGTTTTCGTCCCTGTATGGCGGGTCTACGATGGCAAGGTCAAACGCCTTATCCGGCAGCGTCCGCATATACTCCATGCAATCTACGTTCAATGCGATTTGTTGTTTCACGCTTCACACCTCCCGGATAGCAAACCCGTACCTACTGCGGAACAGCTTTGCTTTCATGGAAAACACCCTATACGCAGCGCTACTCGGATCTTTATACCCCTTCACGTCCTCCACCACCGGCAGCCAGTACCGCTGGCCGTAGCTGTCAGGAGCCGTTCTGCGCTCGTACACGAAGTCCGCGATGTAGTCGATACTTTTCACCCGGTCGCCCTCAAACGTCGTGTACGCCTCTTGCAAGCAGTACCGCACCTGTAATTTCAGCCCCCGTATCTCACCGGCCTTTTGCAGCAGCATCAGCGCGTCGTAGCGCTCCGCCTCCTTCTTGCTGTCGAAGGTCAGCTTCCCGCGCTTGGTCTTCTGCGCCTTGTACTTTCCCGGTTTCCGCATCTTCTCCATGACCTGCTTCTGCGCCGCCGGGGACAGCCGCGCCAGATCGTCACTTTTCAAGCCCATTCTCCAGTCCTCTTTTCTCCAGCCCTCGTTTGTTCATCGTGTACTGCGCCTCATGGACGACGCGGTTTTCTCCGCAGCGTTCGCATTTTCCGCCCAGCGTCCTCCGCCACACGGGGGAGAAGATGTACTCGTCCTCCATGTCCCGGATGCACTGCCCGCACAGCTTCGCCGTGTCGATCTTCCAGATGCCGTTATCCATGCAGCACCGCCTTTGCCTCATCCCACGTTATGCCGTGTTCTCGTGCGTACCGTGAGATACGACCCAGCCCGCCGTGGTCAACGTTGATATACCGCCGCATCCAGGCCGCTTCCTTCTCGCTGCCACGGCTCACATTACCGGGCAGCGCCTTTGCGCTTGCAAGCTCCGTGACGCGCTGTTTCACCTGCCCAACCACCGGGGGGAACCCCTTGCTGTCGGACGCGATAAACGCCTTTACAGCCGCCGCCACGGCGTTGTAGCTGTCCTCGGAAAACATATCCGTCCATAGTGCTACAACGCCCTCGGCGTCCCTGCGCGTCATGTCCTTGTAGAAGTTTGGGTACGTGGCTTTCAGCACAGCCATGATCTTCAGCGTTTCGTCCCTTGTCATAGCTTATCCTCCAGCATCTCCAGAAACACGTTGCCGCTGCCCTTTTCCTGCGGTCGGTGCTCGTCCTTCCACCTGGTCTCCCAGCTCCGCACGGCGGCTTTCCAGTCCTTCATGTGGTTTTTCCCCACCATCCAGCCCTTTTGCTCATAAAAGGCTACAAAGCGCTCTGCGTTGACGTGATACCCCTGCGCCTGCACATAGGCGGACACATCATCAACGGATGGCGGTGTAAAGCGCCCCGCGCGTGTATCACTCACACCGTTAGGTGGGAGTGATATATCTTTGGTTTTGTCTTTGGTTTTGTCTTTGGTTTTGGTTTTGTCTTTGGTTTGGTACGTTTCGTATACGGTCGTATTCGTTCGTATACCATCGTATACGGTCGTACCATCCTGACGTGCATATCGTTTTTCTATGTTGCGTTGGTTCTTTGCGCATCGCTCGTCATACGCTGCTTTCGCCCTGTTTATATCGTCCGCAATGAAATCAAATGCGATCGACTCCCGTCCCGTAAGTTCCTCCGTCTCTCCGGTCTCGCCATATTCCAGCAAAGCCCGTACAAGCCGACCTACCTCTTGATCTGAGAGTTTCTCTAATTTCTTGCGATAACTGTAATAAAAGGGAATGTACTCAAGAGCCACTATGCGCCACCTCTCACTCCTTCGGCATCGCGCCGATGACGTACACCCCGCGCTCCTTGTCCAACCACACATCGCCTGTGTAGTTCTCCAGCGCCTTACTCACAAGGTCAGCGGGTACCTCCAGGTGCCAGCCCCACAGCGTGTCGCAGTCCTCCCGTTTCTCCCCGAAGGTAATGGCACAGGCCACATAGTGTGCCGTTATGGCCTTCCTGTAGTCCTGCACGGCACCGGTCAACTCTGACAGGTGCTGCCGCTGCCGCTGTACCACGTTCTGCAAATGCGTGTTCTGCCGCCGCAATGCCTTGATCTCCTCCTGCATCTTGCCCATTCACGTCACCCCCTTAGAAAGGCAAATCTGACATGTCGTCCTCGTCCATCTCCACGGACTGGCTATTGCCGCCCGTCCGAGGAAACGTGACCTTCGCGTCCGTGTCCTTCCAGCTGTCGCCAAAATACATATTGTTCGCCACGATCTCGGCGCTTCTGCGGTTGTTTCCGTTCTTGTCCTGCCAGTCACGCATCTGCAGCCGGCCCTCCACCACCGCCATGCGGCCTTTGGTGAAATACTTGGAAGCAAACTCCGCCGTACCGCGCCACGCCACAATGTCGATGAAGTCCGTGTCCTTGGTCCCGTCTGCGTTCTTAAAGTCCCGGTCTACCGCCAGTGCAAAGCTGGCAACGGCGGTACCGTTATTGGTGCGCCGCAGCTCTGAATCCCGTGTCAATCTACCCATGACAAAAATCTTGTTCAGCATATCAAATCTCCTTATAAGTAACTTTTTCCGAATTCTCGTCGGAAGTCCTCTTCCGTCCAGCCCTGCTCCTGCATGGCCTTGAGCTGTCCGTACCGCTGCAGCTGCTTCATGGTCGTTGCGTTGTTGTGTACGGCACGCCTGCCGAAGATGTGGCACCGGTTATGGCACAGATACACCACCAGGCCGTACTTCTCACTTTTCTTCCGGTTTGCCGTGCCGGGGAATATGTGGTGGCGATCCAGCGGATCCGCCCCGCCGGTCGCCCCGCACAAAAAGCATCTCTTACTCTCCATGCGCTTCCTCCGTCCCGTCCCACTCGTATTCCGGGCAGCTGTGAATGGCGTAGCTGCACATGATGCCCGCCTTGCGGCCTCCTTTTTTCTTCACCGTAGGCGTAGCGTCCCATCCGGGCACCGGCTCCGGGTCTTTCATCGACCAGCTGCAGCCGCCATAGCACTTCCTGCACGTCCAGCAGGGCTGTATGTGCAGCTTGTTCATGCGCTCCCATCTCCCCACCGGCTCACCAGCGCGTCCAGCTCTTCCGGCGTCATCGTCTCAATACCTACCGCCTTACAATCCTGCACAACGGCATCTATCAACCTCGACATCTGCTCCGTGTCGTAGGTGCTACTGCCGTACCAGACGGTCACGTTTACGCAGCCCTTTAGCTTGCTGGGGCCGATATCGGTCATCCAGCCGATACCGTTCCGCTCCCAACTCTGGCAGAACGCCTCCGCCGCCTTTTCCCGCAGGCACAGCACCTCGCTCACGCCTCCGATGTTCCGTATCTCCTGCCGGTACACCTCCTGCTTGGAGATGCCGTAGTGTGCCGCCAGATTGTCCAGCAGTACCCAGCAATAGGCGTTGGCATCCAGGCTCCGGCCTTTGCCCTTGATGGTCACGTTGTACTCCTTGCCGGGCTTCATGGCGTCGCACACGTCCATAGCGGTCTGCGGCGACTTCACACGCAGCGCCAGCCACGCGCCCTCACTGTCCTGCTGCCACCGTGCGCCATCGACTGTCACCTGCTGCATATTACTTCTCCTTCTTCATAGCGGCTTTGATGCACTTGGCACACAGCGTTCTGCCCAGCCTCCCGGCGCTGTACTTGGCAACATCCGCGCTGTCCCAGATGGTGCCGTCTCGCTTCGTCGTGGCAGTGATAGGCACCCCGCAGTCCTGGCAGTAAATGACCTCCATTGCGCCCTTTTTGACGGGCTTCTGCTCCTGCCGCTTCACCTCGTCCGTGTCCGCGTCCTTTGTGTCGTCGATGCAGAACAGGCCGTTCAGCGCGTACTTCCTGGCGTAGCTGGATGCCATGCCGGTGATCTGGCTGTCATCCATGCCTTTCTTGTCCTGCGGCTCTCTGGCGTAGGCGTTTGCAGAAACGCTGTCACCGCTCTCTGTATCTACCAGCGTTGCAGTTGCCACAACGTAAAATCTGCCGGATACTTCCTGCACCGCATCATTCAGCAGCAGCGTGGCGTTGTTCTTGATGCACAAAGGCTTTACCGCCTCCAGAATATCCTCGCAGCTCCGATAGTTGTACTTCGCAAAGCTGTTGTACTGCCCCTTCGGTGCTTTCAGCTCCTGCTGGATCATCATCAGCTTCCCATAAACATGTGCGCCCATCACTTCACCCCCATGTTCATCCGCTCGGCGATCTCCGCACCGTCCACCGCAACACCGGCTTTCAACAGCGGGGCAATGTCGCTCTTGGACACCGTGGGCGCGGCATACGTCACCTTGCCGTCATAGCCGTTGTCCATGCACCACCGCACCAGCTCCTCCATGTTGGTGATCTCCACCGCCGTACTCTTGCGGTAGGTAACAGAACACTTTGCCGTCTGGAAAGGATGCCCGTCCAATGCCCGGTCAACGTAGTCCCGCAGCCGGTCGCGCTTGCGCTCCATCGTGCGGCGGCGCTCCGCCAGCTCCTTTTCCTCGTCCCTGATGGCTTTCGCCTCTGCGTCCAGGCTCTTAGACCAGCACACCATGTTCTCGATCTTGTGCTCCCTGTCCATCTGCAGCTGCTCAAAAGCATCGTAGTCCAGCAGTTCACCGGTCTCCGGGTCGATCAGCGCCTCCAGCGCCTGGTCAATGTGATACAAACTCAAGCTCATTTCTTTTCCTCCCATGCGTCTACCGTTCGGATGCATACATCGCACCCAACGGTCTCGCCGTAAATATTCTTGTACAGGGTATCTGTTTCTTCGCCGCACACCGGGCATCGCGGCACCTTGTAGGGCTTCGGCTCTGCCCGCGGCTCCTTGTAGTCAAACACGCTCATGCCAGCCTCCCAGCCGCTTTCAGCACTTCCCGCATAGGCTTACGCGCTTTGAGTATGGACATGGCCCGCGCCGTCTCCCGCCTGTATTGCCGCCACAGGTCG
>OCPV01000305.1_pt1 | contig 42167 bp, 36 predicted proteins | sample 1538511 | NCBI WGS metagenome assembly OCPV01 (sample SAMN04571704, study PRJEB22368) | human gut metagenome | biome: human gut; material: stool | host: Homo sapiens | place: Luxembourg | collected 2012-08-30 | reverse complement strand
TAGCATGGGCTTATAGCCCTAGAGCAAACCACCCGTTGGACGGGTGGTTTTGATTTTGCAGAAAATTGAAAAATTTTTATTTTTTATTAAAAAACGCCCGAAAGTGTCACGCATTTGTCACGCCCTGTATGTTAAAATAAGAAAAAACAGATGATATATACCCGAAATTTTATGAATATTGAACATTTGTCCGTATTTTGTCATAGTGGGTATGTTATCATCAGTACACAAACTTAAATTAAATTCATTAACGGAGGAAATTATTATGAACATTTTTGAAACAATTCCGGCATACGATTATATTATTGCAGTCGTAGGCGTGTTGGGCGTGATACTGGGTATTGCTCAGCTTGGTGCAAAAAGGTGTATCGGTATTATGAAAATCGACCAATACACAGGAGAAAGTGCAGGCAGATTTGCCGTTATATCTTCTGTAATTTACATACTGGGCGGAATATTAACTGCCGCCGCACCGTTTGCAGTAAGCTACATTAATTCGCAGAATTTCGGTTTCAGTCTGCCCACACTGCTTCCAAGCTGGCTTCTGATTGCAGTAGCTGCAGTGGTGTTAATTGCGCAGACTTCAACTCTCAAGAAAAAGTTTTAATACAGCTTTGACAATAAAGCATAAAAAGGAGGATTTAAAATGAAAACAAATTTGAAAAGAATGGTGGCGCTGTTGCTTGCTGTGATAATCTGCCTTAGCGTAGCGGCGTGTTCAAATGCTCCGTCGTGGGATGGAAAATGGGAGATTACAGACGCTGACTATGAAAATATGAAGATTGCAAAAGTAATATCCACTGAAAATGACGGAACAAGATATGTAACTCTTTCCGCTGAAGATATAAGTTACAAATCAGAGGTCAAAAGCGACAGTGTTCGTGTGGTTGCCTATCCTGTTTCAAAGGCAAGCATTAAGTCACTAAGTACTAATGATACTGCACAAAGCAGTAAAGAGCTTTTCAAGGAAACCCTTGTTGAGGGCGTTACCACCCAGCGCAAGGACGACAAAACGCTTGAGCTTAGCTTTAAAGAGCCTGAGTACGATTACTACTGTATGTATCTGTACTATGTGCATAAGGAGGCGGTTGACGGTAAGGCGTTTGTCTTGGGATTTGACAACATCTGTCTTGAAGAAAGCACCACGCCCGAGGCAAAAATAACGACAAACCTTAAAAACGGTCAGGAAAACCCGACCTTGGAATTAAAGCTTACAAATGCAAAAGCTTCTGAAAAAATAAAACCCGAAGATATTACCTTATCAGGTGCATTTGAAAATCTGAAAGCAACCGCTGTAACATCAGACGGGGACACTATTACAATCAAGACCGAGGGCGAGGTTGAGGCAACCTCCGCCGCATACGGATATGTTCAGCTTTCGGAGAATGCTACAGATGCAGGAGCAAAAATTCTTGCAATGCTCGAGGTTGACAATCTTGACGCATATATTGATGCGAAATCCTTTGCACTTGAAAACGGACTTCTGAGCTTTGATGTAGATGTTTACGGCAAAACGCTTGAAATTTCAAACGATGAGCTTGCACCTCTTGTAACGCTTGAGGGTTATAAGGTTGACAGCGTAAAAATCAGTGATGACAAAACCTCATTCAGGCTTTATGTAAAGACGGATAAATCAAGCATTGATGATGCAGTAAGTGCTCTAAACGGCAAAGCGCTCGAAATCGACTCAAAGGCAGTCGGCGGCGACGGAATATATGTTGAGATTACGGCAAGCTGTTCATCACTCGGCGGCGTAATAAAATCACTTGATAAGCCGGAGGGCGACTCGGACAAATTCAAGGCGACCGCACAGCTTTTTGCACGCAACGGCGAGCTTAAGAAGCTGTCGAAGTCTGATATAAAATTCAGCGGTGATTTTGAGGGTGCAGAGGTGACCTCTGTTAAAAATACAGACAACGGCTGTGACATTGAATTTACATTCTCCGCAGACAAGAACAGGACTATATTTAATGGCTATGCAGAGATTTCAGAGGGCAAGCTTGTTGATTTGTGGGGCACAAAGTCCGACAATAACAGCGCAGGGCTTTCCTATGCCTTTGAAACGAGCAAGGCTGACGGAAATGCTATTGATAATCTTGTAGAAAAATTCTCGAATTATTCGTCCGAAGATTTAATCAATGATATTGTCAATGTTGCTACAATTATTCAGTCTGTCACGCTTTCCGGGTTTTATTCCGGCGACTTTGTCGGGGCGATTTTCTCACTTTTGGGTGTTGATTCAGGCTCTGACGGAGAAACTGCACAGATTCTGTCAATCGTCACCGACATCAAGACAATGGTTAATAACCTCGACTGCGAGATAAAGGATTTAAAAAGCACAGTTGAGGAATACGGCGATGATATAATATCCGAATCAAAGAAAAACACTCTGATTGCGTTGGAAAGCAAGTGGAGTGCTTTCAATACAAATTATGTTGAAAAGCTTGACAAAACCGTTAATTCATACATTTCAAATTGCCGCAGGTCCTTGGTGGATTATATCCGCTCCGGCCATGGAGATGAGCTAAAGCTCTATTATGACAAGGACGGCAAATTAGCTATACCCGATAAAAACAATTCAGCCTACAGTGTGGACGCCAAGAAGATTAGCAAAACAGTGACAATCAAGCTTGATGATGACACCTTCCAAGCCTGTGATGATGTATTCGGCAAAAAGGGATTTAAATACAGCGACGAGCTTGTAAGGCACTCAAGACAGACCTTGGCAATGCGGTTAAGAAGATGAATGAAAACGGAGATAAATCCATTGAATATACCGAAAAAACAGGAGATATACTCTACGGCTATATTTATATGCAGATGTCATTCAAAAATCTTACAAACGATTTTATGAACAACATCAGAAATGATTATGTAAACTTCTGCAAGCAGATTTACGAGGGACAAGCTATACTTAATACCTTCGATGAAATGATGAAGTATAAGTATAATTTCCAGTCGGAAGCAAAGCAGGATATAGAAAACATAAGAAAATCCCTTGTAGTAATGCTTTACAATTACGGCATTACAGCAAGCTTTGTGGAAAAATATGATACATCAACGGACAACAAAGATATAACCGAGGCTAATCACAAGGCGATTGATTACATAAAAAATCATAGCGGTTTATATGACGAACCCGAGGGATACTCATATTGCTATGTTGTAAACAGACCCATTACCTTGCGTGTAAGCGGAACCCGTTACGATATGAGAATCAAAACCAGATATAACAGTGGAAGGAAGTTAACACGTTGGATATATGATGGCTATGAAGATGACGGAACAGACGCTTATGTTTATTACTCCCTTTACCATGACGGTAAGGAATCTGTGTATGAAGACCCTGTTACACATATGCGTACTGTATCTCAAATGCCTAAAGGTGTTTACTTCCTTATTAATCGCAGTACAGACAGCGAGGATAAAACAAATCTGCTTTCAAATAATATACTCTCATCAAAGGATTTAAAAATTATAAAAGCACGCTTTAACAGTCTTAAGTCAAACAACAGGTTTGCATCCTACAAGGATATGAGCTTTGGCGAGTATATGACAAACGGTAAATTGATAAATGCTCCGTCAAAATATATGGTTCATCAGGTTGACGCTAAAGATGCGGTAAACGGTTATACTGTAAAACCGACAAAAATATTGACCTCGGGCGTTCTGGAAAAGGAGCTTCCCCTTGACGGCTCACGCACATTAAAGTGTAATAAAGATGGTTTAGCCATAGGCTTGCGCGAGGCTAAGCTTGTATCAAACAGAGAGTGGTCTAAATACGGCGGAGGATACTATTTTACTCCGGGTAAGGAATACAGTCTAATTAATCCGAATTCATCAGACTATGACAGAAAGGCGTCCAAGGAATACTTCCAAATACACAAGGAATATGACGCAACCGTTTATGACCTTGAAAGCGATTCAATGAAGAACAATTATATTGTGCTGCAGGCGGCTCTTTACGGAGAATCACATTCTTACTGGCGCGGTGACGAGGCTGCATACTTCTACAACACAAATTACAAAGAGCCTTATTTCATCTTCCCGATAGGATAACGAAAAATTTATAATTAAAATTGCAAAAGGAGAAGTTTGTGAGGACTTCTCCTTTTTGTTTGATATTTTTTACAGCACGAATTTAAAAAAGTTTAGAAATTCAAAAAAGTTCAGATTTTTGTCCCTGTTTTGTCATACTCTGTTTGATATACTCCAAGTAATGAAAGTCAAGGAAACAAACCCAAGACGAGTAAAAAAAAATAAAAACCTTGAAATTTGTCAGTATGTTGTCACAGTCGGTATGATATAGTACAGACAGTGAAGTAAGAAAACAAGTTTCACAAAGCCAAACGGCAAAACAAAAATTTTTTAAATTTAAAGGAGCAATCAAAAATGAAAAACACAAAGAACACAAAGAACAGAGTAATCGCAATCATCACAACAGCAGTAGTTACAGCGTCAATCGCAACAACAGTATGTTTCACCTGCTCGGCGCTGGAAAGTCCAAGCACATCAACACCTGATACAATAGCATTCGCTTCCGAGCATATCGGTTTCATCGACGGAATGCCGAACCCGTTTACGGAGTGCAAGACGATTGAAGAGGCACAGAGGATTTCAGGTATCAAGTTTGCAGTTCCCGAGTATTCACAAAGCACAATTCTTGCTTGCGAGGGAATGATTGAAATTCAGATTGCAAAGGATGAAATTCATACAATCACAATCCGCAAGAGCGCAGCCGAGGGTGACAACACAGGACTCTTCGGAGATTACAAGCTTAAGAAAATCAACATCGGTGACTGCGAGGTAACGCTTAAAACGGAGAACGGCAAAATCTATGCGGCATACTTCACAGGCGAGGACGGCACAATCTCAATCAGCTGTGACGAGGAGTTCAAGCTCAGCGAGGTAAAGGCGATGCTTCAGCAGTTTATTGACGAAGGAACAAAGGCAAAGGAAGATTACACTTCCGCAAGCACAGGAATGCCAAATCCCTTTATCGAATGTAACACTCTTGAAGAGGCTGCAAAAATTGCACAGGTAAACATCAAGCTTCCCGAATATTCACAGTGCACAATTTATGCAGTAAAGAACAGCTTTGTTGAGGTTCAGTATCCGCTTAACGAAACAAGCAATATCACAATCCGCAAGAGCGCAGGAGAAAAGGACATCAGCGGTGTGTATGACGGCAAAGAAATGCAGCTCCATTCAACTGACGGAGTAGATGTGAATGTCAGACTCAAGGACGGCAAATTCATTTCGGCATACTTTACGGGCGACGACGGAACATACTCAATCACCTGTGACGAACCCCTTGAAGCAAATGAAATTATAGCAATCGTAGATAGAATTGTAAGCGTAAATTCATAAACCAAAACAGAATATTATTCCAATATTAAGCGGTCAGGCGTAAAAGCCTGACCGTATTTTTATTAGTGCAGTGTTTTACAAACGAACCACAATAAGAAATGAAATTTTTTAATAAATATAACTTTTTATTAAAAAACGCCTGAAAGTGTCACGCATTTGTCACGCCCGATATGTTATGATTAATACAGATATATCTATAAGTGTCTGAAATTCGATTTTATAGGTTATATATATAAATTTTTTGAAAGGAATGATAAAATTGAAAACACAAGGAGTGAGTGTATGTTAAAAAAGAGGTCTTTTTTTTGCAGCTGTTTTAATAATTATTTTGACTTTAGGTGTATTTCTGTATATGATCACATTCTGTGGGAGCTACTCGGTTTACATCCCTGAAAATCATATAAGCGATTTGTCTGATATTAAGATTAAATATTCTCAGGACGGCATTGTCAGTCACAGCGAGCCTGTTTATGATAACGGATTTATAAAGCTGACCTTTAATTCACTGAATCAGGGAAAAACAGAAGCAGAAATCTTTGCTTTTAAAGAAAGTGATCCGCAGTCGTATTACTCACAGTTTGTCGATTTAAGGGTAAACGCATTCAACATACTGACTAACGGCGATTTTGATGACAACCTTGTGCAGAATATATCGGGTTATCCTGTATATTACATTGCAGGTGCGCTGTTTTTCGGCATAATGGCTGTGTATATATGATTATCCGTTTCAGAAAAAGTCTTAAAAAACATTTATGCTCTTACAGTACCGTTCTTGACTGTTCGCTGATGATAGTTTTTGTCGGATTGGCAATCCTATTTATTGCTTTGTCAGTGTTCCTGCTTATCAACTACCGAGCATATCAGCTGTCAAGCATACACTACCTGACCGCAGTAATAATGTTCCTTACAATTCTTTTTTCTACTCCTTTTGTTTTACTGTATTCAATATCAATGACAGTCAGCAATATTTCGCTGATTCGCCACGAGGGTTTTCGTGTTGCAAGAATGACTGATGAGGACGGTAGAATAGAGAGGGGGAGAAATGTTGGGAATATAATAAAAACTTAGGTGCAAATACACTTAAGTTTCAAGTAAGTCCTTGATATTTCGCAAAAATGGTGGTATACTATACTTAAAAGTCAAGGGAAAATACCCGTAAGTTTTAAGTGAGCGGAGGGCTACAATGCAGAACATTATTAAGCGTGACGAATATCTTAACAGAATTATTGACAGAAAAGAAAACGGACTGATTAAGGTCATTACCGGAATCAGAAGATGCGGTAAGAGTTTTCTGCTGTTCAATCTGTTTTACGATTATCTGATTGAAAGCGGTGTAAAAGAAGAACAGATCATTACGATTGCCTTGGATGATGATACCTTTGTAAAGTACCGTGATCCCGATGAACTGTCGAAATATATTCGTGGGAAAATCGTGAACTCAGATATGTACTATATTCTCATTGATGAGGTGCAGTACGCAATCACAAAGGATGAACTTAAAAAACCTGAGAACATTAAGCTTTACAATGTACTCAACGGTCTTATGCGGCTTCGCAATGTTGACATTTATGTAACAGGCAGTAATTCAAAAATGCTCACGAAAGATGTACTGACTGCCTTTCGTGGCAGAGGTGATGAGGTTAGAGTTTATCCTATCTCTTTCAAAGAGTATTATTCTTTTGTGGGCGGAGATAAATCCGACGCCTATGAGGAATACGCTTTATATGGCGGTATGCCGCTTGTTTTAACAAAAAAGAGCGATGCGGAGAAGATGAACTATTTGCACACTCTTTTCACCGAGGTTTATTTCAAAGACATTGTGGAGCGTTATGATATTGAGTTGCCTGATGTGCTCAGCGAATTAACGGATGACCTTTGTTCTTCTGTCGGTTCGCTTACCAATGCAAGCAAAATATCAAATACCTTGCAGACGGTGAAAAATATTAAGGCTTCAGGTACAACCGTTTCCAACTATCTGAATTATCTGATTGAATCGTTTCTGTTCAGCAATGCGAAACGATACGATGTAAAAGGCAAGAAGTATTTTGAATATCCATCAAAGTATTATTGCGCCGACATCGGACTTCGCAACGCAAGACTTAATTTCAGGCAGCAGGAAGAAACGCACATAATGGAGAATATTATATACAATGAACTTCTGTGTCGAGAGTATTCCGTTGATGTCGGTGTTGTAGAAATCGTGGAAACGAGTGTAGGAAAGAGGTCAAAAAAACAGTGCGAGATAGATTTTGTAGTAAACAAGGGTTCTAAAAAATACTATATTCAATCCGCACTAAATGTTTCGGACCCGTCAAAACTTGAAACCGAACTCAGACCTTTGAAGAATACAAAGGATTTCTTTAAAAAGATTATTATCAGCAAAACTTCAATGAAGTCTTGGACGGACGAGGACGGAATACTTCATCTCGGACTTTATGAGTTCTTGCTGAATGTAAATTCCCTCGAATTGTAAACTAAATAGGCTCAATGTCAATAGTTGCGGAAAGCCGAAAAATAAGAATGTATGAAATTTATAAGCAACAGAAATTGTAAAAGAGCAAGTGATACACAACTAAGAACAAGGCACAGCTTACGGAAAAATCCGTTCAGCTGTGCCTTTGATTGTGTTTGTGAAGTTGTAATGCTGTTTTTATTACGGCTTTGTCAAGAAAAGTGTGCAAGCTATTTTTTAACTTACACACTTTATTTTACAAGCTCACTGCAAAACTTTTATATTTGCAATTTCTTTCCGATTCTTAATTTCATCAATTAGATCTCATTTTGCTGATATCAGTATTATCAGGTATTGGAATTTCTCATTATATAATGCATTTCATTAGTCAAGGAATTATATGATTCGATTACTGCGTTATCTCCGAATTTCAAACACAATGTTTGAGGTGAAGGTCATATCATCCTCATTGAATTTCATATTTATTTCACCGTCATATTTTTTAACTACTCTTTTAATGCTTTTCAGTCCCATTCCATGTATTGCGTCAGATTTTTTTGATGATGCTATGCGGTTGTTCTTGACGGCTACAATATTCTTGACCGAGTTTGTAAGCTGTATTGACAGATACTTATTTTTGCGGACGAAAGCCGAAAAATCTATAAATCCGTTCTCTGTATTTTGTGCCGCTTCAACTGCGTTTTCAAGCAGATTGTCAAGCAGAGCAGTTATGTCGGGTTCACTCATAAAGCCAAAATCAGCACTTCTGATGTCAATATTCATCTTCACCCCGAACTTGTCACAGAAGGATTTGTACCTGTTGACGATTGAATTGACCATAGGATTGTTGCAGTAATCAACAGATTTATTTATGCTGAAGTCTTCAATAAAATCGTCTATGTACTCTGTAACAGACTTGTCTTTGGCGATGCTCTTAATGGCGTTTAAATGCCGTTTTATGTCGTGCATAACAATTTTTGAGTTTTCATTTTGCTCATTAAGTAAATCATAATACTCAGCTGTAGATTTTTCCTTTTGCCTTTCATATTCCAATTTCATATTGTGTCTTTGAGTTTTCAAAGTAAATTCATATACCCAAAAAACCGCTATATTTGAGAAAAGTAATAGCACCATACTTATTATTAATAAATATATGTATTTTTGTTCTAAATCAAAATTGTGTAGTGCATGTGATACTGCATACAGTAGCAGAATACTTGAGGCAGGTAAAACCAAAAGAGGTATAGAAAGAGAATAACTTTCTGATTTATGTTCTTTTATTGAGAATTTTGATACAAAGTAAATTATCAAAAAATATAACAGTTTACTGATAGTCGCTTGAATAATGAGACTTAAAGAATTATCCAGGGAAGTGAAAAAATCCGTACCGAATAATACTGTTGAAACAAACAAGACAATACTTTCTGTGATTGCCATAAATATAAGTAATATGCTACAGTGGAAAATACAGGATTTAACACTTATGAAATAACAAAAATAAAGTAAAAAGAAGTTACACGCAAAAAATGCAATTAAATTAACCACTGTTAAATTCAATAATCGAGATAAATACAATAATACATACACAATAACAACTGAAAATAACAAAAATTTTTTGCTTGATTTTCTTTCAAATTTGTTTTCAAAATAAAACAGTGATATCAGAATTTCTGCAAGAAAAACAAACGCATAGCAAATTGTATATACCATTTTTATACCCCTATGTATGCAAAATATGCCTTTTTAAAGTTTGAATAGTTCCTTTGAGATATAGGTAGAGTTTCACTTTTTAAATCTACATTAATATTAAGCTCAGTCTTATTAAAATCCGAGACATACCTCAGATTAACAAGATAACTGTAATGTGGTTGTGCAAAATAATCGTAATCCTTTAGTTTTTCTTTCCAATAACTTAATTTTTTATTTGTATAATACTTCTTCTGACGTGTTATAATAACAGCCTTTCTTTCTTCAATAGTTATAAATACTATATCACTTGTGAAAACAGAGTAACACTCGTCATAATATTCAAGAGTTATTATTTGAGTATTGGAATGATAATAGTTAATAGCCGTATTTAATGCTCTGAAAAAACGGTTATTGTCAATAGGCTTTGACAGATAGCGAAACACGTCCAAATCCATAGCGTCATCAAGATAAGCATCATGCGAGGTTATAATAAAAATAATTATATTAGAGTTTACCTTTTTTAATTGTGCGGACAAAGTCAGACCATTTACCAAAGGCATTTCAATATCAATGAACGCCATATCATAACTGATATTACTATTCAGCAGTTCTACACCATTGTAAAACAAATCAATATCAAAAACTATTCTATGTTTTTCTGAAAATGTATTCAGATTGTTTTTTATTTCATCGACAATACATTTATCATCGTCACAAATTAATACTTTCAAAAGAAAAACCTCCTTGAAATAAATTATAACATATATTTCAAAAAAATGTCATTAAATGTTATTGCTTTAGATGCAAAATTTCAAATTTTACCTCAGTAATTTTAAAATCACATCACTTTGAGCAAATTTGACATCATTTTTGCAAGAATTATGTTTTTACTTTTAATATGTGCTAAAATCCTCACGAGAGGAGGAATAATATTATGAATTAACTGTTTTTTCTTGATTAAGTTTGAGGTGAAATATCAGTTGAGTTTGAGGTGAAATATCAGTTGTATATTAAATTGACATCAATATTTTTATTGCTGGCAATATTATTATGTTTTGCATCCTGTTCAAAGAATAATGAAGACGGTCAAAAATTAAAATATTATACCATAAACAATGAAGATTCGCTTTGTGTAGAATTGATACAAAAATATAATAATTATTGTCTTAAAAACCTTGATGAGTCATATCAAATTAAAATTGTGGAATTTGATTCGGAAGATACTATGCTTACAAAAATATCAACGGAGATAATGGCGGGGAAAGGACCCGACATAATTTCATTGAATCAAAAATTACCTTTTGAAAAGCTGATTGATAACGGTTCATTTGCGGATATAGATGAGCTTGCGGAATTATACAAATCCGATATAGATTTTGATGACTATAATTCAACAATAATGGATTGCGGAATTTACAATGGAAAGCGATATATTATACCTATAGCTTATTGCCCCAATATACTTATAACAACTCAGGAAATATTAGATAAATATAATCTGGGAAATACTAACTTTTCATTTAAAGAGTTAGAGATACGGTTATCTGACAAAGACCATAGTTATGCGCTTTTTGGAAATAAAGATGAAACATATAAGTTCTTCCTTTCCTATGTTAATGAATATGTGGATTTTTATAATAAAACTACAGAATTTTCAAGCGATGAATTTACCGAGAGCTTAGATTATATTGGAAAAATGATTAGGAATGATAATTCAAGAAAAGAAGGAACTACATGGGATATAATAGGTAATTATTTGTTTCGTACTTCACAATTATCTTTCGACGGTTCTATGATGAGTACGCTAAATTCTTATTTTTATATTTATAATAATAACAGCACGCCGGTTATTATTCCAAACTACAATAAAAAGGCGAATGCAGTATCAGCATTTGTTCAATGTGGTATTGCATTGAATAATAATTCAAATAACAAAGAAAAAGCATTGGCTTTTATTCAATATGTTTTAAGTTATGATATTCAAAAATTATGGAGTGAAAGCAGCTCATCACCATCAATAGTGGTAAGGGCACTGCCTGTAAATAAAGCTGCTTTTGAATATGTAATTGACTATACGTCAAAACGTGTATATGATATTAATGATGATGGAGAGTATGAGAAATCTGAGGAAGAATATTCAGATGAAATAAAAACTAAGTTTTTTAATGAATATTTAGATATGATTAACAGTATAAGCAGTTGTACTTTATATGATTATCTGGAATTTGAAAATACTTATTACAACTCCTCGGTTATCGGAGATATTGTGAACGATTACTTAAACGGGGATATTTCAAAGGAAAAGTTTATTCGTCAGCTCTCGGCGGCAACGGAAATTTATTTAACAGAATGAAGCTGATAAGGAATCATTAACCTCTAAATCACCTATACCTGCTATTGCTCATGTAGTAATTGACAATTCCTTATTGCATTATGTGGTTATAACTAAAGTTAAGGGTGATACTGTAGTAGTTTCCGACCCTGCAAATGGTTTATATGTTACTTTCAATTATTAATGAAGTGAATTTAACTCAGTGCATATTGATTTCGCTACTTATCCGTATGAATTAACAAGTAGAGTGTTATTGTTGATTTAAATAATAAAAATTCAGATAAACTACAGATTAATAATTTAGAATTATGTTAAGATATATATAATCACAAGGTGAATCATTATGAAAAATAAAATTGCGATAATTTTAACATTACAATTTATTATTACTGTGTTTGCTTTCAGCGGATGTGGTGAAAGCACAGCTTCAAGCAATTCCTCAAAGCTTACATATTGTGCATATAATGAGGATGTTATTTGCGATATTATTGAAAGGTATAATAAGTATTGTAAAAAGCATTACGATGAGTCCTATCAAATAGAAATTGTACAGTATGATTCGTTAGAAGAAATGTACACAATAATGGCAACGGAAATTATGTCAGGCGATGGACCGGATATTATTTCGTTAGATCAACCATTGCCATTTGAAAAACTTATTGAAAATCACGCATTTGCGGATGTTGACGAGCTTATAAATACATATGGTTCTAATATCGACTTTAATGATTATAACACAAAAGTAATGGAATCGGGAATAGTTAACAGAAAACGGTATTTTGTGCCTTTTTTCTATTGTCCCAATATATTTATTTCTACTCAAGAAAAATTAAAAGAATATGATTTAAATTTTTCTGATTTTTCCTATAAAGAATTATCTAAACAACTTTCACAAGAAAAAGTTTCCTGTTCGCTTTTTGGAAATGAAAGTGATAACTATAGTCTTTTGTATTCATTTATAGATAGCTATGTAAATTTTGATAATAAAACAACAAACTTTGACACCAATAGCTTTTTGGAAAATATAGATTATATTAAGAAGTTGATAAATAATGATAACACCAACGAGAATGTATATTATAATTTATATAATTCAGAAAACAATGGTTGTATATTGTCTACTCCTAAGTTACTTTTTGGCGGTACAATAGGAGGTGTAAAAACAGCTTATTACAATATTTTTTTACAAAACAAAACTCCTGCTATTTTGCCAAATTTTAGCTATGAGAATAAAATAACAGCTTATGTTGAGTGCGGAATAGCTATAAATCAAAATTCAGATAAAAAAGATAAGACATTAAGATTTATTGAATATTGTTTAAGTGAAGATGTTCAAGAATATTGGTGCGGAAGTAGGAGCGATAAGGGATTTTCAGGCACAAATGAAATATCGTTGCCGGTGAATAATAAAGCTTTTGACTATGCTGTTGAAGTTGAAACTGGCGAGGAGTGGGATTACAACGAAGACGGAGAATTTGATGAAGAAGAAAAAGAATTTTCAGAAAATGTGGATTCAATATTTTGGAAATATTATTTGGGTATAATTGATGATATAAGCGGGTGTACCTTATATAATTATAAAAATTTAAAAACCACCTATTACAACTCGTCAGTAATTGGTGATATAGTTGATAAATATTTAAAAGGAGATATTTCAAAAGATAAATTTATTCGTCAGCTTTCGGCGGCAACGGAAATTTATTTAACGGAATAGACTAAGGATAAAATGCAATTATGTTCACACGCTTTTTATTTAAACCGCATGAATCTATTAAAGCCATAATAGCTATACTTTTAAGTGTTATAATAATTACTTCATTTTCAAGTTGTGCAATAAAAAATAACAGCGAACAAAATCATCTTGTTTATTACACATTAAATGATGAAGACTCTCTTTCTTGGATTATAGAAAAATACAATAAATACTGCATAAACAGTAATAATCCGTCTTTCCAAGTTGAGATAGTTAAATTTGATTCTGAACAAGAAATGTCAACGCAGATATCAACTGAAATTATGGCAGGAAGTGGACCTGATATTATTTCACTTAGTCAAAAATTGCCTTTTGAAAAATTAATTGAAAGCCGTTCATTAATGAATATTTATGATTTGTTAAAAGATGATAATTCTTCAAATGTAATAAATTTTGATGATTATAACGTTAACATACTCAACGCAGGAGTTTATGATAACGGTTTATATATTGTACCGCTGTTTTATGGAGTTGATGTATTGGTATCTACAGAAGAAAGATTGAAAAATTTCGATATCAAAGAAAATAACGGCTTTTCTTTGACATACAGTAATTTTTCAGATGTATTTGAAAATTATTTTTTAAATGATGAAGGCTATTCATTTGTATCTAATGAGTTGTCGGATTTTTTGTGGTTTGATTATCCAATGCAACTCTTTTGCAGATTTTTAAACAGCTATGTTGATTTTGAAAATAAAGCTGTGTATTTTGATACCGATGAATTTAAAGATAATTTAGATGTAATGATGCAGATGTTGACGATTTCTCAAAAAAACAATACAAATGAATTGTTTGACGGATTGTATATAAATCGGTCATTTCCGTTGATGGCAGGAAGTTATTCTTATTATCAATCTATAAATGAAACACCTGTAGTCTTTCGCGGATTGACAAAAAGCAAAGATGTTAATTCCGCACACATACAGGTTGGATATGCAATTAATAATAATACGCAACTAAAGGAGCAAGCACTTGCGTTTATAAAATATACTCTTAGTGATGAAATTCAAGAAATTGGTGCAACAGCATCAGGAAGTTTGAGCTTTCCTGTGAATATATCTGTTTACGATAATGCTAAGCTTGTTGCCGGCTCAAAAACGGATGATAACAATAAAATTATCGGGATTGACAACGATTTTATGAAAGCATACATTGACATTTCCGATAATGTAAACGCTTGCACCTTGTATCGAGATGTGTCACATTCATATTATAATGACAATGTTATCGGTGACATTGTTGACAACTATATAAATATAGGCATATCAAAAGATAAATTTATTCGTCAGCTTACATCGGCAACGGAAATTTATTTGACTGAGTAGGAATAAATTATGAGAAAATCTAAATTAACAAGAAAAAGAAAAGAACATATAGCAGCATACCTGTTTATATTACCGTCTTTTTTAGGCATAGCGGTGTTCTATATTGTGCCGTACATAATTTGTTTTACCAAAAGCCTGTATGTCGGCGACACTTTTGTGGGCATAGAAAATTACATACAGCTTTTTCAAAACAACACATTTTTGCTTGCACTTAAAAACACGGGCATATTTACAGTTACGGCGATACCGTTGTTAATGGTGATTTCGTTTTTGATAGCGTTGTTTCTTAATTCTTTTAATAAAATATCTTCCTTTTTCCGAAGTGCATTGCTTATTCCTGTTGTAGTCCCGATTGCATCTCTGATTTGCGTGTGGCAATTAGTTTTTGATGATTACGGTGCAATCAACGGATTACTTAATTCACTTGGATTTAATACTGTTGAATTTTTTAATTCGGAATGGTCTATGGTGATGATCGTTTTTATTTATGTGTGGAAGTACTGCGGATTTTGTGTGATTCTTTTTACGGCAGGCATTGCCAATGTTTCGCAATCTCTCTACGAAAGCGCAAGGCTTGACGGTGCAAAAGCTCATCAGCTTGTGACTAAAATTACTATACCTATGATTGCGCCAACTACATTTTTTGTTTTTCTGATGGAGCTTATTTATTCATTTAAAATTTTCCGTGAGGTATTTGCTTTGTTTGGCGATTATCCAAACACCAATGTGTATTTTTTGCAGAATTTCATCAACAACAATTATTACAATCTTAACTATCCAAGATTGTCGGCGGCATCAATTGTCTTATCGCTGTTTATAATTATTGTGCTGTTTATTTTCTTCTGCTTTGAAAGGAAACACAGCTATTCTTGAGAGGTTTGTTATGAAAGATACGGTTATGAAAATACTAAAATATATTTTGTTGATTGCTGTAACTGTGCTGTTTTTGTTTCCTGTCATTTATATGCTTGCTTGTTCATTTATGACAGGTTCACAGGTAAGCGAAATGCTTAATTTTTCTGACGGAAAATATAAAGAACTCAATATGATTCCGAATATGGCAACTTTGGAGCAGTTTTATCAGACTCTTTTCAGAAAACCCGAATATTTGTTGAAGTTCTGGAATTCGGTTATTTGTACTTTTCCGACAGTAATCGGTCAGGTTGCAGTATCATCATTGGCGGCTTTTGCTTTTGCAAAATTGAAATTCCCGTTCAGGGACAAGCTGTTTTTCATATACATAATTTTGCTCATTCTGCCGTTGCAGGTAACTCTTGTGCCTGATTATATGATTCTTGAAAATATGAATTTGCTGAATAATTTTCTTGCGGTAATTTTACCCGGAACTTTTTCTGCATTCGGAATTTGTCTTTTGAGGCAAAGTATAAAATACATTCCCGATTCCGCAATTGAGGCGGCAAGAGTTGACGGTGCGTCATATTTGAAGATATTTACTAATATTATTCTTCCGCAGATTAAGGGCGGACTCATAACACTTGCGTTGCTCTGCTTTATTGATAATTGGAATGTAGTTGAACAACCGCTGATTTATTTTGATAATGAGGGTATGTATCCGCTTTCCGTAACGCTTACTGATGTCGGAAGTTCGGATTACGGCATAATATTTGCCTGCGGAGTTATATTTATGATTCCTGCATTGCTTATTTATCTTTACGGACACAGGGATATTGATTCGCCGTTTGTCGGAACTGATAAGGGATAGGAGAGAGGCTTTTATGAAAAAAGATAAGCTAAAGAGCGTAGTGTTGAAATTTTCAATTGTATTTTTTATTGTGATTGCATTACTTACATATTTTTCAAAAACAATCAATAATATGCTTCTTCCAAAGGTCAAAGTAGTTTCGGTTCAAACAGGTGTAATTGACGATACCGCAGGTTCAAATGATATGAAAACACATTATCTTTTGCCTGTTTCATCGGTGGATGGGGCAGGCAATACGGGAATAGTATTTGTTATAAATAAAACCGAAAACGGTGATGCAACAGTTGAAGAGGTTTCGGTGGATATATGTAACAGTGACGAGCTGTATTGCGAGGTGACATCGGACTCACTTTTTGGCGACAGTCAAGTTGTATATAAAACAACCAAGAGTATAGAAAACGGTTCAAGTGTTTATATTGAGGAGGAAACAGTGTGAGCAAAAGAAAAATTGTTTCGTTTCTGTTACTGCTGTTGCTGACTGTGAGCGTTTTTATTGCGAATATTATAATTATTGAAAATGCAAAAGGGCAATTACCTGATGTTACTCAATTAACTTATGATAAAAATTCCGAAACTGCTCCAAAAACGGTTTCTGAACTTGAAAAGCTGTTTGAACGGATTACTGACAAAGGCATAGCTTTTTGTTCCGAGGGTAAAGAAACAAAAGTTAAGGAAGAAACCGTAACTACGGTACTTGTGAATGAAAACTGGTTTTCGGATTATAAGACCGAAATTAACGGCGAAAATATTTCGTCCAATAACATAGATAACAGAGATAAGGTTGCAATAATCGGAAGTTCTCTTGCTCTCAAACTGTTTTTTACAACAGATGCAGTCGGTAAAAAGATTTGCATTGACGGAAATCAATATACAATTTGCGGTGTGATATGCGAAAACGAAAGTTTAATAAATAAGTTTTCTGCTGATGACAAACAGAGGGTGTATGTTCCATATACAACAGCCGAAAATTATGGTGACAGAACGGTTGATATGATTGTTTACGATAACTCGGTATATACGGGAGCAATTGTTGAGCAAATGGATTTGCCGCAGTATTATTCGGTTAATCTGAATGATAAAAACCAAACGCTCTCGTCATTTGAACATATTTTATACCTTGCAATATTTATCGGATTTAGCATTATTGCATTGAAGTTGTGGTATAGGTTCAGTAGAAAATTTTTTGAGGAGATAAAAGAAAATCTCAAATTAAACTACTTTCTGAAATCGCTAAAAAATATTCCGCTAAAATATGTTGCACTTGTGCTTGTTTTTGCAGGAATACCTGCCGTGCTTTTGATTGTGTTTAATATTTGTGATTTCAGCATTTTTATCCCCTCAAAATATATACCGAATGATAACATTTTTGACCTTTCAAATTACCTGAATGTGCTTGTCGATAATGCACAAACACTAAACTCACAAAGCCTAACAGGAAATCAAATGCTTGTAAATCTGTTCTCAAGAACATTTACAGCGTCACTGTGGCTGACAATAATATTTTTGATTAGTATTATAACCGTGCTTTTAAATTTGACAGAATTAAAACTTCATAAACATAAAAACACCGACAAGCAGTAACTAAACTTGACACATACAATTTATCTGACAGAGAATGCATAAAATAGCAATAAAATAGTTTGACTAATATATAATATTGTGTTAAAATTATGCGAGAAAGTATGGTATGTTCAGTGGCAGCTTCTTTAGTAACAATTTCCGTATCGACATATTTGAGTAATGTATGGAGTAGTGAAAATGAAAGAAAGTGGTGTGGTGTGTAAAAAAAAGAAAGTATATCTACTTTCTCTTTTGCTTTTTTTGATTTCTTATTTGACTACAGTTGTTAATATGATTGTTAATATTATTACTGGTAGTTTTCATTTATACATTTTTAGTACTTTAAGCTTTATGTTGCCATGCTATAAATCTATTAAAACAACAGATGTGTTTGGTATCGTTTTAACAATATTGTTGTTTTTGATTAGTTTTCTGCTCATATTTTTTACCGTAAAATATGATGTGTTAAAATATGATCAAAGCAAAAGACCGTTGTGTTATACGAGCTTACTCTTGTGGTTTTTTATAACTCAAATATTGTCTTCGTGGATACTGGTTGATTCACATTTTCAAAATTATATTTATTTGTCTGTCGCCGAATTTTATGAAAGTGAAGAGTTACAGTACATGAACTCAATAATTATTTTTGGAATATATCAACTCATTATAGGCTTAAAACGATTGTATGATTCTAGAGAAGCATATGACGCAACCAATATTTCAATCGTTCCACCTTTTGAAAAGTATTTTACTGAAAAAACTATTTTTTGTTACACCGTTCCTAATTATATATTTTCCTGTATAGGAGTCTTATCAATTATATATATTAGGTATGTTTTTATCGACAGTTATGCAATTAGCTTTTGGATTTTTATTTTCTGTGTGCTTTTTAGTTTATGCCTTCTGCTTGCAACTTTAATAAAATATCGCCAGATTGTAAAATATAGAGGTGTCGAAATAATTGTAAGAAAGAATTTTAAAATATCTATTTTTCTGCAATTGAAATTAGTTTTTTTGATATTTTGCACATATTGTATAACGTTGTTGTTCGCTTGATTTTTGATATTGGGTAGAACGTTTGCGGTAAGGAGGCTCGAAAGAGCCTCCTTTGACACAAAATGTATGATGCACACAGTAATATTACCGATGTTACCAAAGACGGAGTTTTACAGTATCATTACGGTTACGATATGATGAATCAGCTTGTTAGCGTAGATGATAAGCTGAACGGTAAAGTTTATAACTATACTTATGATGCAGGCGGTAACCTTATATCCGAAACTGTTACCGATTCAAACGGTATAACAAGCAATGCGTATGAATACAACAATTCAAATTGGGGAGATGTTCTCACATCATATAACGGTCAGAATATAACCTACGATGAAATCGGCAATCCGCTTACATATCGTGACGGAATGTCAATGACATGGAAAAACGGCAGACAGCTTGCAACACTCACAAATGGTGATACAAGCATAAGCTATGGTTATGACAGTGACAGTGTTCGTACAACTAAAACCGTAAACGGAGTAAAATACACATATGCGTACCTTAACGGTCAGCTATTATATGAAACCCGTGGCGATGCAAAATTCTACTATTCATACGATGCAAACGGAATTTTGTATAATGTCAGATACACTTTGACTGACGGCGATACCGAGTATTCATATTACTACACCCATAATTCCCGTGGCGATATTGTCGGAATTTATAACGGAGTGGGTGAACTCAAAGCGCACTATGAATATGATGCTTGGGACAATGTGATTTCTATAACCGATAATAACGGAAATGCAATTACAAACCCGAACCATATCGGTAATTTGAATCCGTTCCGTTACAGAGGTTATTATCAGGACACAGAAACAGGTCTTTACTACCTTATGAGCCGTTACTACGACCCAATAACCCACCGCTTTATAAATGCCGACGGTTATTTCCAATCAGGAACCTCTATTTTGGATGCTAATACATTTGCTTATTGTGGTAATAATCCAGTTCTCAATGTTGATCCATTAGGCACCTGCAAAGTTCCTAATTACACATCGGCAGGGACATACATTGGACATACTTGGAAGATTAAAGAATCAGTTCCGGGTGTCCCGGGTTTTTGTAATGTTTGTAAGGGTTACGGATCAAATGCTCCCTCGAATACCTCACACAGTTTCGTTATTAGTTCTTATACGACACCTTCTACAAAAAAACAAGACTACAACACTTGGAATAAGGTGGCAGATTCTTTTGGAGCTATATTTTGTAGTTTAGAAGTCGATTTTGATGCCGGCTTTGGATTTGGTTTTGATGTAACTGATATATTTTCCATAAAGGCTATGGGAAAACATACACTTATAAGTGTCCATTTTGATGAACAGGGCTTTTCATTTGGCAAGACAGATAGTGTGGAAGTTTCTGCAGGTGTGTGCGGTTGGGACTTGTTTGGAGTACAGGATACTAAATTCTATGAAAATGGATCTGGCAATGAGTATGAGAATTTTGGTTCATCTCATAAAATTGGCTTTTCAAAGGGAGATTATGTTGGTGTTGGTGCGACTATAGGTTTTGGTTGGAATTTGGATTATATATATAATAGATTTTGTGAAATATGGGGATAGTGATGAAAAAAATTCTTTTTGTTGATATTATTACGCTTTTTTGCGGAATGTTAGCAGTTTTTTTATTGTGTATATTTAAAATAACAGAAATATCTCCATTATCAATTACTATTTTGATTATCTCTCTTTGTGCTGTGCTATTATCCGAACTTTTTTCCTTAAAAATAAAAGGTGTTAAAATTACAAACGCTGTTGGTACATTTGCTTTTTTTATAGTGTTTTATACTTTTTATAATTTACCTTTCCTAGGTTTTGCTAATAGTTTTGGCATTCAAAATAGCATTGGCACGCTATTCTTATTTTCTTTTACATCAAAAAGTTTATTGTATTTGTCTTCAATCTTAAAGAATAAAAATATGGATTTTGCAATAAAAAGCAATTCTTTAAGTAGAACTAAAAATTACAGTCAATATTTTGTGCGATATTTTAAATATTTTAGCATTTTTTTGTTGCTGGGTGGAATAGGCGTAGCTGTTTATAATTTGTTTTGCATGAATATAGATATAAGCTTGGCAGATGTGCTTTCAGGATTTAATAATCTTAATCCACAATTTCATTCTGATTTTTTTTAATTAGATATATTAGTCGTATTCATTGAAAAAATTGTTTATAACGAATAGTTGGTTGATTTGTTAACCAATTAAATAGTGAAATTGTAAGGGTAGAACATTTGCGGTAAGGAGGCTCGAAAGAGCCTCCTTTGACCCCAAAAAGTATGATGCACACAGTAATATTACCGATGTTACCAAAGACGGAGTTTTACAGTATCATTACGGTTACGATATGATGAATCAGCTTGTTAGCGTAGATGATAAGCTGAACGGTAAAGTTTATAACTATACTTATGATGCAGGCGGTAACCTTATATCCGAAACTGTTACCGATTCAAACGGTATAACAAGCAATGCGTATGAATACAACAATTCAAATTGGGGAGATGTTCTCACATCATATAACGGTCAGAATATAACCTACGATGAAATCGGCAATCCGCTTACATATCGTGACGGAATGTCAATGACATGGAAAAACGGCAGACAGCTTGCAACACTCACAAATGGTGATACAAGTGTGAGTTATGGTTATAACAATGGTAGTATTCGTACCACAAAAATTGTGAACGGTGTAAAATACACATATGCGTACCTCAATGGTCAGTTATTGTATGAAACTCGTGGCGATGCAAAGTTCTATTATTCCTACGATGCAAACGGAATTTTGTATAATGTCAGATACACTTTGACTGACGGCGGTACCGAGTATTCCTACTACTACACCCACAATTCCCGTGGCGATATTGTCGGAATTTACAACGGAGCAGGCGAACTCAAAGCACACTATGAGTATGATGCTTGGGGCAATGTGATTTCTATAACCGATAATAACGGAAATGCAATCACAAATCCAAATCATATCGGTAACTTGAATCCGTTCCGTTACAGAGGTTATTACTACGATACGGAATCAGGTTTCTACTATCTAATGAGCCGTTACTACGACGCCGTAACCCACCGCTTTATCAACGCCGACGGTTATTTCCAGTCAGGCGGTAATATTCTGGATGCTAATATGCATTCATATTGTGGTAATAATCCGATTATGTTTGCAGATCCAACGGGCTTATGTTATGAACCTCAATATACGAGTGCGGGAACATATATCGGTAAATATTGGGTTATAAAAACAGCAGTTCCGGGTGTACCGGGTTTTTGTAATAGTTGCAAATCTAACGGTTCAAATTCTGGGAACAAGTATTATGTTGAGTCTAACAAGTATTATGTTGAATCTTCTAAAAATAATAAAAATACAAAAGGAGATAGTAACTGGACACCAAGAAAAAACTCTAAAAAAGGGTCAGCAAACAGGCAAAAATCCGGCGATCGCGAACGTAATGTTGCTCATCCCAACGGCGAGGAACATAGTAGGGTTCCTAAAGGCAACGGAGTAAAACATTTAACTGAAACACCATTTGAAGAGCGCATGGGTAATTTTGGTATATGTTTAGCTTGTGCGGTTGCAGTTATATATTTAGTAGGTAATGATGTTACCGGTGCTGGAGTTGCGGATGATGTTGCACTTGTACCTACTATTGCATTGCTTTGGGATAGTGCCAGTAAGGCTTTTGGTTAAAATATGGAAAAGAAATTAGTTAAATTAAAAAACGGAATAACTTTTATATCACAGAAACTTGATAATGTTCATAGTGTTACTATCAGCGTTAATTTCAAAGTTGGTTCATTATATGAAGATCAAATCAATAACGGAATTACGCATCTGATTGAGCATTTGTTTTTTAGGCAATGGGATAATTTGCCTCAGAAACAATTGTATTATGAAATGCAGTGCATGGGAGCAGAAATTGCAGCAAAAACATTTCACGATTATGTTAGCTTTTCAATCACCGTAACACCCGACTCATTTATTAAAGCATTTAAACTTATCACAAAATGCCTAAATAAATTTGACTGGACTGATGATATAGTTAAAATTGAAAAAGAAGTTGTTTACAAGCAAATTGAAAATGATTATCAAACATTTGATAATTGGATTGATAGTTACTACTTTAAAGATACCAAATACGAAAAAACTATTATGGGTACGATTGGATCTGTACAATCAATATCTTTAAAAGATATTAACTCTTGGAAAGATAAATATTTTTGCAGCAACAATTCTTGTGTAGCTATCACTGGTAATTATTCGGACGAGGATTTTTTGACAGTTCAAAATATTCTTTCCCAAATTAATTCTTCTGGAAAACTCGCCGAAACAATTATCTGTTATCCACTGCATTTTGAAAAAAGAAATATCAGTAACAGGTATTCACTAATCTCTAATGATACAGATATTAGTGATATAACAATCTTTTTTGATATTAATAAAGATTATAACTATGAAACTGTAAGACTTCTTTCAAGTATACTTGGTGAAGGTTGCGGAAGTCTGCTGTCAATGATTTTAAGAGAAAATTATAATTTTACAGATGATATCTATACTAATTTAACATGCTATTGTGGATTTCGCCGACTGTCAATTTCTTTCAGTGTAAATAATTCTGACTTTATTGAAAGTCTGCACCATTTCTTTAAATCGCTTGTAGAATTTAGAAAAGAAATTTCAACAAATGATTATTTGACATCCATCAACTTTTTTACAAAAAATCAATTATTTGATTTAGACAACTCTAACGAGCTTAATAGCAATTATGTTTTATGTGATTTTGTATTATATCCATCAGTAATATCTGAGCCAATAAAAAGAAAAGAAAAATATGAAAAGATCACGTTAAAAGATTTAAAAAAATACGCTAATGATATTTTTATTGCTAAAAATCTTTCCTTATTAATTCAAACAAATCTTGATAAAAAGCTTGTAAAAAACTCTATTGAAAAAATGATAAAAACATTATATATGACAGGCTGTTTTTAATGATGAAAATGTCCGATAGAAAACGCATAAAATAGCGATAAAATAGTTTGACTAATATATAATATTGTGTTAAAATTATGCGAAAAGGAGGGTGACAGCTCTATGGAGCAGTACATGCCGATAGTGTGGATAGGCTTTGCGATATTTATGTTGCTTTGCGAAGGTTTTACGACGCAGCTTGTATCAATATGGTTCGTTCTCGGCTCGGTTTGTGCCGCAATAACAACTATATTCACAAGCGACATAACAATCCAGTCAGCGGTGTTCCTTGTTGTGTCACTGGTTTCGCTGATTGTGACACGACCGCTTGTAAAACGCTTTAAAAAGCGTAACAAAACAACGGGAACAAACGCAGACCGCCATATTGGTCAAGTCGGTTTTATGCTCACAGATTTAACCGATATTGACGAAACAGCACAGGCAAAGGTCGGTGCGGAAACATGGACAGTAAAGTCCGACAAAGCACCGCTTTTAAAAGGAACAAAAATTAAGGTTCTTGCAATTGAGGGTGTAAAACTCATTGTAGAACCCGTATCAGAATGAGAGGTAAATAATGTTAGGACTTATTATTTTAGGAATTATCCTTTTAATCCTGCTTATAGTAATCGTAAGCAATGTCAAGGTAGTACCGCAGGCACACGCATATGTAATTGAAAGACTCGGAACATATCATGTAACATGGTCAACAGGCTTGCATGTAAAAATTCCGTTCATCGACAAAATTTCAAAAAAGGTTTCATTAAAAGAGCAAGTAATCGACTTCCCTCCACGCATGGAGTGAATAAAACGATACCTTCTTGTAAATCTTAAAAAGTAAGTGTATATCAGAAAATTGAAGATAATCAATAACAATTACTTATTTAATATTTTTAACATCCGAGCCATAGGGCTCTTTTTTTATGCCTAAAATTCCTGTGAACTTACTCCAAAGACAAAAAAGAGAATACGAGCGTTTGACAGAAATCTATGGTAATTGCCCAAAATATGTTCTCACAGCAGATGAGTTCTCAGGAGCAACCTACGATGGTATAAAGACGGTGCACATAGCAGACTTACCATGGTCGGCTGTGGTTCAGTGGCAGAATCAATATGTGTAGCCACCTTAGTATTGTTGCCATAATTGACCGCAGTTACACATAGGGACTCTATAAAAGCCATTATTACGACGGTGATTGCTAACAGACTTATCTTAATTGAGCCGAACAGACCTATTTTTTCACTGCCGCTTGTAATTTTGAAACTTGAAATTTTGTGATTATTGCCGTCAAAATTACCCTTGTAGTCGTAAGATTTTACAATGATCGAAGAAATTTTTATACAGATATAATAATGAAACCAAAAATATCGGAATAAAAATAAACCTCCCGCAACGAGTTAAATCAGGTGCAGGAGGTCTTGCTGTGCAAATATTTATATGGTTTTAATGTCAATAGTTGAGTCAAACCGAAAAAGAATAAAATAAAAAATCATGTGATAGTATACTGCCTAAAGCAGATAATTGAATTTTAAGCAACAAGCTGATTTTGCTTTTTAGCACAATCAGTTTTCTCGAAACCGCAAGGCAATAATGGAAACAGATAATTTAAAGCTTAAGAGGAAGTTTTTCAATGACAAAAGCAGAGACAGTAATAATTAGAAAACGTGAAATCAAAGTTCCTAGTTATAGGAACGGCGGATACGAATCATAGATAATCAGCAAATACAACAGCAATGCAAATTTTATCGAGGAGAAATTTATGTCCAATGTAACTGTACGACAAAATCAATCTCAGAATCAATAGATGTTATATACATGTTTTTCGCATATCTTCCCGAGGTTCTTAAGATAATATATAAAACGAATATTATCAAGTGTTTGAAGCACTATTTTTCTCAGTTGATTTTAAAATATTCTGTCAGTTCAACAGGGGAGTCAACGGTGTCAAATCTTGAATTGGTTTTGTCGCCTTTTTTGATACCAAAACCGTAGGTGACGCCAAGAAAATCAACTCCGGCAATTTCTGCACCGTTTTTGTCATACACAGAATCTCCGACAAGCACAGCATTTTTTGCAAGACATTTTTGTTCAAACAATACTTTGGTAACGGTGTATGCTTTGGTGCATTTTTCTGTACCGTTCCAACCGTGAATTATATCAAAATATTTTGCAAGCCCTGCATTTTTTAGCATGGATTTTGCATATTCTTCAAGCTTGAGCGTTGCCACTCCAAGCTGATAACCGTCTGATTTCAACTCGCTTAACGAAGTATCAATCCCATTATAAGCACTGAATTTTGTAATGCCCTCATTTGCATACAGTTTTCTGTATGTGTCAATTGCCTTTGCAAGAGTTTCTTCATCGGGTATATCATAAAGTGTTCTGAATCCGTCGGAGAGCGGACCGCCAATCACAATACTGTCATTGTCAATCGGATTTTTCTTTAAATTAAGCAGTTTTGCCGTTTTGTGATAGCAATGCAAAATCCCCTCAGATGTGTCGAGCAATGTGCCGTCAAGGTCAAATATAATCAGCTTTTTTGTATTTTTCACAGTACAATACCCCTTGCCTCAAGCTTTGCGTCAACAGCTTTTTTGTTTTCAATATAGCCGCCTAGTCGCTTTTCCGTTGCCTCAAGAACACCCTCAAGCATTTTAATTTTTTCGCTTTCACTCTTTGAAATTGAATGTAAATCAATCGTTACTCCTGTATATTTAAGCTCTTTTGTCAAACTGAAATTTTCAGCCTTTTCAAGAGCTTTTTTATTTTCTGAATACAAATAAATCACTTCCTGATGACTTTTTTCCGTTTCTTTGATTTCAATGAAAATCGGTCTGATTTTTGAAAATACTTTCTTGTCAGTTCCGTCAAAATATATGTGCAACTGTTCTTCATTAAGAAAAATTATCCAGCCTCTGTTCTGCTTTGATGAAATAAAAGCTGAGATATCCTCGATTTTTTTGTTTTCACACAGCCTGTCCGAAACAACGGCATAGCCGTCAAAATCCGATATTTCATTGCTGAATTTGAATTTAGTCTGTAAATCGTCATTTTTGGCAAGTTCTTCAAGCAGAAGTTCATTTCCGTTTGTAACAATACTGTCGTTTTTGCCAAGATATTTTGCAAGTTTAACCGCCGCATAGTATCTGTGGATATGTCTGAAATCGTCCATAATGCGGTTGTCAAAGCAAATCATTCTGTCACAGAAATTGCCGAGATTCTTGACTGCTGTTGAATATGCCGCAATTGCGGTTTTAACCCGTCCGTCAAAAACATAGGGGAGAAGTTCCGACGGCATCGCAAACGGCAATACGGTACAACTGTTGCCGAAAATATCCTTGTACCTGCCGGCAATATCATCGGGATGTGGCTTTATTGCAATGTGTGTGTTTTCAAGAAAATAATCTGCAAAAAGTTCATACAGCCTGTGCTGGTCGCAAAGCGGCATAATTCCCAAATTTGCCATATGCTGAGTGAGTATCAGACTTGTATTTCTGTTTTCCTTGATTGTTTCTTTAATTCCAAAGAACGAAAGAACCTTGTCAAGCGTGTGTTCATCAAGATTTTCAAGAATTCTTTTTGCTGAAAAATCGGTCATTTTAGGGTGAGTGAAACCCTCTGCTTGTGCCTGAGCGTCTGCAAGTATTTCAACACAGCTGTCATTTTCTCCAAAATATCCGAGCGTGTTCATCAAGACGGTCTGTGTTTTGTTGCGGCTCATATTCGACATCATAAACCTGTTGTCGGAAAGCACACCGCAGCCTTCTTCAAAGCAATGATATTTAATCTTGTTTTTGATAACATACCAGCCAAAAGGAAAGTGGTCGGGACAAAGATACAGTTCATCTGCCGAATTTGGGGTTATCGGAAGAACCCTTTTTATTTCTGCGCAGGCTGATTTTAAAATCGAATTTTTAGAGCGGTGTTTTTGCTCATTTTTCTTGATATTTGCGTTTACTTCCGATTCTTTAAGTAAAAGTACATCGTCAAATATGCCTGAATTTTTGTATCTGTCTAAAAATGCAACCGAATTTTTGTGAATGTCAGAGAGCAATAATACGGCGGTATCGTCTTTTTTGCGTGTAAGTCGATGAAGTACACAGCATTGTATGTGATAAGTGGTAAGTGCGTAGTATAAAATCATAGTTTATCTCACTTTACAAATTCGTTTTCAATCAGTTTACCAAGACTGCCGGTTTCAAACGATGCAGAACCTACGGCTCTGTTTACGGGGTAGTCGGCAAAAAGATTGCTGAAATATTCGGGACAGGAAATAACCTGTCTGCAAACGGCATATGCGTCACTTCCGCAAATGTTCATCATACACGGATATTTGGCAAAATGTTTTGTGTAGTCATTTACAAAATCGTGAATACCGTCCTGAATTTCATTTATCATACTGTATCCCTCAACCTCGGGATAATCAAATTCATACTTTATTCTTCCGTCATCGTCAAAATCAAAGCCTATGAATGACGGTGCGGGAGCGCTGAGCATAATTTCGGTAAAAGCTCCGTACATACGCTTTACATCGTGATCACGGCGGATTTCACGGTTGATTCTCTGCGAAAACATATATGATGTGATTATGTCGTTTGTCATCTGCGGATCGATTATATCCATATCGTGAAGATAGGTTGAGCCTGCAACAAGTCCTCTGACCTTGCAGTCAAGCTTCCATTCATCCTCAATAAGGTACCTAAGAGCGGAAAATCCGCTTGCCGCCCAGCCTATATCAACTATAACGGCACTTTTGCTGTTTCCGACAGCCGCTTTATAGTAGGCTTTTGCGGCGTTGTTACTGCGCCTGTAATGCTCTGTAACAATATCCCAGTGTATGGTAAACACCTTGACAATGTCCTCGTAGTTTTCTTTTGTAAGCAAGGTGTCTGCAGTAAGCTCCGCCTCGTCAAGAAACGGCTGCATTTCTTCAAGGTCCATAGCCTTCAAAATCTTTGCAATTGTCATCTTGCGAGGAATTTTGTACTTTATATATCGCAGTAAAAGTTCATTTTTGAATCTGTTTACGGTAAGCTTTGTTGCGGCAGAGCGTGACCAGTATACATATTCCGTGTTGCTGTCGGGATAAAGTCGGTCATACACGGACTTTAAAATGTATCCGTCACGGGAGAGAAAAAGGATTTTATCAATCCCATGATTTTTGCAGTAATCATTTATGAATTTGCAATATCCGAGTACAAGAAAGCCTGCATAAGTGTAACCGAATTCGTAATACTGCGAATACTGCTTATCACCGTTTTGCAGTTTTGCGTTGACAATTCCACGGTATGCCGAGCCGATAAGTGATGTCATATCGAACGCTCTGTGCGCATTTCCTCTCGGATTTACACCCTTATACCATACGGGTTCAATATCGCATTTTCGTGCCGAACGATTGTCCGAAACAATGTTATCGCCGATATGAATATACTTTTTCTCAACTCCGTATTGCTCCTTTATGTATTCATAAAGCAAAAGCGAACGCTTGCTTGCATTGTATTCGTTTGAAACAATGATATTGTCAAAGCCTTCATATCCGCATTTTTTAAGCATTTTTTCAATAACATCTTTTGAAAGATACATATCCGAAACGGCAATAATTGTCTTTCCGAGATTTTTTGCTTGCAAGAAAATTTCTTTCATATACGGGTTTGCAAAGCACAAATCAAGTTCTGTTTCAATTTCATACTGCATAGCCTTGTCAATATCAAGCAATACAAATCGTGACAGCTTTTCATAGATATCACGCAAAGTCACCTCATAAGTGCCGTTCTTTTCAAAAGCCTCCTGCCTTGCAAGCTTTTCTGCAAGTTCACGGTAACGCTTGAATCCGGGACATTTATTCTTTTCGCCCAAAAGGAAGAACAGCGACTTTGGATCATCAAACGGGCGTAAAATCAGTGTGTCAAAAATATCAAAGGATATAATATCGTTTATAAGAAACTTTTTTGCCATAAGTGTGGGGGACGGCCTTTTGGCAAAGCTTGACTCCGGAGCGCTCACGCAAGGCTTTATTGTATATTTTTTTCTTTCATATACTCTCGGCTTTGCTCCCGAAACACTTCCGAGTTTGCTTGATAAATGCAGAGAGGTGAGGTAAAACATTCTTCTGAAACGACTTTTGTCGGTATCCCCGTACTTATAAAAGCCTTCAAGCACAAAGCGATTTTTCATTACGGCTTTAAGTTTAAATTTTTTAGCTTTTCGTTTCAGTTTTCGCTTTGTATTCTGAATCGTACTCATCACAATTTTTTATCGCTCCTTGTTTTTTCGGTATCATAAATTGATGTTGTAACGAACTTTATTTTCATCTTTTCTTTAAGCTTTTTAAGCTCTTTTGATATTGCAAGGTTCTTTTCTTTAAGTAAAATCGGATCATATGCACCGCACATATTCTTGTTTATGTAATTTGAAAGCGGATTTTTGGTGAATCCGTCATATCCTGCAAGTGCAACCGACTTTACCGACGCTTTTTTCAAAAGTTTAAGTACCATAAGACCTGAACTGTCCGAAGCGTCATCTGTTGCATTTATAAGTTCCGAATAGTTTATGCAGACTGCTTTTTTCGGAAGATTTTTTATGTTAGATGTGAACACGGTCTTTTTTAGATTAAGCCTGTCCTCAAGCTCGGAATATCTGACTGAATTTCCGACAAAAACAATATTCGGTTTTATGTAGTCCGGAATAAAATTAACCGAGATTACAAAGGGCTTTTTCTTTGAAATATATTTCAAAATCGAACCTTTTTCACTTTTTACCGTAGAGCCGGGGGAGATAACAAGCACATTTCTTCCGTCAAGCTTTTTACGCAGTCTGTCAAGAATTTCAATATCATCAACTGCATTGCTCTGGTATTCCTGATAAATTTTTTCAATAAGCGCTTTGTTGAAAAATCGCTTTTCTTTTTGCGGAATCTGCTTGAGTATACTTCCGATTGCAGGCATTGAAAGCGAATGCTTTGCCATGAGATATGACGAATAATTCGGATGACAATTGTTTGCGGCTGAAAGAAAATAAGCCGAATTATAGCCCCACGGATTGCTGAGTGAAATCGGAATAAGGTAACGGTCAACAATTTCAAGAACAGGCAATACATCATAGTTCTTTGAAAATGTTCGGTTGAGGTAATCCATAAATAATTCACTGCAAAGATTACCTGCACCTCGTCCCATTCCGTTTGCACTGCAGTCAATGATTATATTTCGCTTTGTATTGTACTGTGAAAGCACCTGTGCATTTGAAAATGCAAGCTGAAAATTATTGTGCGAGTGATAACCAAGGCTGATTGACGGTTTCAGATTGTTGTCAACGAGAAACACCTGACGGATAAGGTCTTTTTCATACATCACACCGAGAGTATCTACAATATAAAACGCATACGGTTCAAGTTTATTTATTCTTTCAAGCAAATCAAGAAACTGTTTATCGGTATAATTTGTAGTTCCTACAGGCTGCATAAACAGCTTGTAGCCTTTACTTTTTATAATTTCAGCCCATTCAAAGGCGAGATCAATTTCATTTGGATGAAATGTAAGTCTGATTCCGTCAAGTACAGTTGAATCTGCCTCTGAAAGTAGCACGGGATTGATTTCACGCTCACCGATTGCAATCATCGCAACATACATCGTGTTCATACTGCTGTCTGAACTTACAAGCTCATTGAGCTGTTCAACACTGTTGTAGAGCGAATAGTCGGGATCATAAGGCTTGTTTGTCAGAAAACCGCATTCTATTATATCTGTGTTTGATTTTGAAAAGTTAAAAAGCATTGTTTCAATTGCTTTTCTGCCAAAATGCCAGTTGTTTACATACCCTCCGTCACGAAGAGTACAGTCAAGAATTTTTATATTACTCATTGTTACCGTTATTATCGCTTTCTGTATTATTCTTAATGTAATGATCAAAAATTACCTGTGCAAGGTCAAAATCAATCGGATTGTTGATGTCGGTTGCTTCAATAAAATCAACAGTTACACCGTATGGATTACTGCCGATTCTTCTGCCGTCTTTAATAAGCTTTTTAGTGTAAACATAAAGGCCAGTTGTTTCCGCAAACACATTTTGAATATCCTGTGTCCTCGGAATCTTGTTTGTGTTGTAACAAGCAGCGCCGTCCATCCACAAAAATTTCTGAATCGGCTTTACGGTAAAGGCAGAATCATATTCCTCATTTTTTACCTTATCAATTGCAGTTTCAATTGTTTTTGCTTTGATAAAGGGCGCTGTTGCATGGGCGAGCACATAAATATCTGCGTCAACATCTTCCGCAAATGCTTTAAGCACATCAATAATCAAAGTGCTTGATGTGTCAAGGCTTTCGCTTCTTTTAAGAAATTTAATGCCGTTAGGAAGATACTTTTTAACTTCCTCATTACTGCAATAAACATATGTTTCGTCAATACCTTCAACTTTTGTAAGTGTGTCAAGAATGTAGGTGAGAAGAGGTTTTCCTCCTTTAAATGCCTTTGTGTTCTTACCGGGTAATCTTTCATTGTTTAATTTCATCGGCACGAATGCCACAACTTTTTTCTTGTTTTCCATTTTTATTTCTCCCATTCAATATCTCTTGCAAGTTTTGCTTTTAACCGTTCAATACTTTCGCTGTCAGCTTTTTTGCAGCGAACAGCAATGTCTGCCTGCGTATATCTAAGCTGTTTGCGAATAATGAGCGATTCAAGCTTGTTTTGAATTTCTTTATCATTTGTATATGCAAATATCATCAGCTGTTTTTCTCTCATAAGACTTGAGTCTTTCGGAGTGAAGTCAGCGGTGACAATATATAAACCGTCAGTCGGTATGTTAGGATTGAAATTTATTATGTTGCCAAGGTTTAGTAACAGCGAAAGTCTGTAATCATAAACATCAAGATTATCGACTTTCTCCATATCGCCGTCAATCAAAGTATCACCGTTATCTAAAGCAATGCCGTAGCGATTCAGAAAGTTCGTAATCTGAGTTTCATTTATATTGCGTATTGAACTTACATTGCGAATACCAAGTTCTTTTAATAACAAAGTTGCGATAAACATATCGTCAATTCTTTCACGGCTTGTTTCAATGTCGGTTGTGAAGTAGTAGGAATGAACTGCAAACTTGTCAACGCCCCTGATTGATGTTGAACTAGCCGTTAAAGCCATATCAACCTCACGGTCGATGACAAACGGTAAAAGTTCCGACGGCTCAGACTTTTCAAGCAGAATACAGTCAGAAAAAATTCTTCTGTAATTTTGCCACCTGTCCTTTGGGTGAGGTTTTACAACAAGCACATACTCATCATTGCACATATAATCGACAAGCGTTGTCATCATTAATTCCTGTAGGTCAAGGTCTTTGATTTTGAGTGTGTTCAAATCCTGAGTAAGATAAAGGCAAATCTTTTTGTCGCCTCTGATTTTGTGAGGTATATCGCCAAAGAAGTTTAGAATATCCTGTACTCTGTCGGGAATTTTGTATTTTAAAATATCGTAAATACAGAAATCTTCCGCCTTTTCATCATAAAAGCCTTTCTGCTGATGACGAAGGTCGCACAGTTTTGACCTGACGCAACTGTTTCGTCCCATACAACCAAGATATTCATTGATTATATGATTGGTCATATTGTTGCTTTTGGTAATTGAAAGATATCTTGACTGTTCCGAAAGCATTCCGCTTGCATCTTCAAAATAATGATAGGGAATACTTTTGCTTGTAAGATAAATTCCGAGTGAATGTTGGTCTGATGCAACATAGATTTCCTCAAATTTTGTTATGTCCTCATCAAGCCAATTTTCAAATGTTTTAGAAATATTTTCAATTACGGATTTAATTTCTTTTTCACTGCTTGTATTATCAAGTGCATTGCCTTTTTTTAGCTTGAATTTTTGTTCGGGAACATATCTTGCTGTTGTAAAAAATCCCGAATCAATCACCTGCTTTAAAAATGATTTTCTGCTTTTATCAGGCTTTATGTATTCAAGTATCAGAAGTTCTGCGTCATCATCGGGATAATAAGCAAGCTTATGTACTATACAGCACAGAAGATGATACATTGTAGATGCATGGTATAGAATCAATATAATCACTCCTGAGTAATATTTTTTAAGCGTTCAATTCCGCTCAAATAAAGTGAAAGTGCGTCCTCACCGCTAATCTTGCATTTGCAATCGGTAATTTTTGAGTATTTCACAAAGTCATTTGCAAAGTCACATACAGCGGTGTATATTTCTTTGAGGATTGCCGTGTCAATTTTCTTTGAATAAACCCAATGCTTTTCCGATTTGTCAATTTTCCAAAGCAGTGGCTTGTTGCCTTGAATAATTTCGGAAAGAGCTAAAACATTGTTATCATCGGCACAAAGATAATTGTTCATGCTTATTCCGTTGTAAACAATGCTTTTATCAATCCGATAAATCGTCTTTGCAAATTCTTCGCTTGCACATTTTTCGGGTAACGGATCAACAGTCACAACAATACGACTGCCGTTGATAACGGCCTGTACCGTATTTTCAACACCGTCACTATCCTTATCAATCCATGCGGTTGCCATAATTTTTGCAAGCTCGTCATCGCTGATTTTTCCGTCAATTTCAGAAAGCGGATACCTCATCAGCTTGTCAAGAACACCAAGCTTTGCATATTTGAAAACAGGCATTTCGGGAATTATTTTTCGCCATTCTTCAACGGTTCTGTATTTATCCGTTGCAAAAGCAGACCATGGAAAAAACATCGGTTTATCGGTGCTTTCGCTTAACATTTTGACGGTCTGAGCAAATATTGAGTTTTCGTCACAAAAGAAAATCATTTTTTCTGCATTGTGTAATCTTTCAATACACTCCGATGCAAATCCTACAATCGCAGGAGCAATGCACATATAGCCGAGTTCATACTCATTGCTCATTCTTTTTATTCCACTGAAAAGATTCATACCGCATATCGTGTTGTACAGCATTTTGAATTTTTCATCTTTAATAGGATTGTCAATGTGTTCCATAAGAACGGTAGGACAGCGGTAATACATTTGCCTGCAACCCATTTTTGCATATTTCTTAATGAAATCATAATTATTGCTCATAACGCAGGTGTGACTTTTGTCATCTGTTTCAATAACATTATTATTTCCGTTTGTCACAATAAGTTCGTCATAACCTATTTGGTGGCTGTCAAGCAGATGCTTTATAAATTCTTTCGGGTATATCGACCTTATCACAACTGAAACCTTCATATTATTACATTGTGCAATGTCAATCATACGCACAATGTATCGGTTCTCAAAAAACGAATTTTTAACCAATGAAAGCTCTAATTTATAGTCAATCAGTGTTTTAAGCTCCGCATTTATTTTTTTATAAATCCGAGAAATTGTAAGACCTTGCTTTCCGTATTTTTTTCTCAGCAGAGCAAAACCTTTTACGCCCGTGACATTTTCAATTTCTGCAAAAATTTTGTCATCATCTTTAATTTGATTCAAAGCTGAGCCGAATATATCGGTGACAAGGTGTGAATTGTCGAGCATACCCGATGCAAGTTCACAAATTGACGGTCTTACGAATATTTGCGAGAGATAATCCTTGCCGACAGTCTTTGTGAAAATCCGTTTGTTGCAGAACGGAAGTCTGCACAAAATATTGATTTTTATAAGTTCGAGTCCGAATTTGACAGGATTGTTTGTTGCCGCCTCACGATTTTGATTTTGCAGACACATACAATAAAAATTCACATCGTCATTTCCCGTAGTGAGTATATTGTAAATCTTTCTGACAAAATCAAGTGATAGTTTTTCTATCATTTTATTTCTACCCCGATATTTGATTGAAACTGAAAATACCGATTTAATCAGCACTTTTTCAAATTTCGTTCAAATTATATTCCTTGATTTTATCTTGGTCAATAATAATAACTAACTATTTACAGTAAAAATACAATGGCTTTACATTCTGCAATAATTTGTAAAACAACCTATATTTACTTTACAAAATCGTGGGTGAATACTGCTAAAAACGAACTGTAATATTTGTCATGTTTTCCAAAAATAATGACAAGACAATATCCTATGTTGCATTTGCATTTGTATATGGTTATAATGAAAATGAAATGACAGTTACCAACGCTGAACTGAATATTTTAGCAACGGGGTATGTGACTAAACAATCTGAAGATTCAAAAGATGATTCTTCAGTCAGTGCAGGTAACGATTCAGACGATGATACAGAGGTTGACAATTATGTTGATTATGAAGTATTGTCCGAATCTGTTGATAAGACAAAACCGTTTATGCAGACAAGTTCTGAATATGACAGCACAGGCAATTATGTAACGGCTGAAACAAATGAACAGGGAAGTACAACACATTATGTTTATGATGCCAACGGTAATGTAACTTCGGTTACTGATGCAGATGAAAATGTGACAAGCTACGCATATGATTCATCAGGCAACCTTACATCTGTTAAAAGCGGTGATTCTGAAAACTCATATACATATAGCGGTTTAGGCTCTGTATCAAAAATCACACACAATGGTTTTGACTACTCATTTAACTACGATGTTTTCTACAATCTTGTGTCAACTAAAATCGGCAATGTAACTGTTGCAAGTCATATATATGACAGTAACGGTAATCTTACAAAGACTGCTTATGCAAACGGTGATTATCTTGAATATGCTTACGATAACTATGGCAATATTTCTGTAATCACAGGCGAAACAGGCAAAATTGCCGAGATGATTTACAACAAGCAAGGTCTTGTTACAAAAGCAGTTGATTATTCAAGCGGTGAAACCTCATATTACTACTACACATTTGACGGTTCGCTTGAAAGCGAATATCGTACATCATCAGACGGCAGTCTTACTCACTACATCATTACTGATTCTAACGGTAATACAGTTGAAAAGACATCTGTAAACGGTCAGACAAAGACTATTACAACAGGCACAGATAAAGACGGTAAGTCATTTGTAAGCAATGACGGTGTAACTAACGAAACCTCAACAGATGATTTCGGCAGAATTACACAGGTCAGAACGGTCCGCAGTGACGGCAAGCTCGTATTTAATACAGACTATGAGTACGCAAACGGCAAGGCTGAAAATTCAACTACTAACCTTATCAGCAAGTTCAGCCAGTCATATGGCGGTGACAGCGTTTTGTCATATGATTATTCTTATGATAACAACGGTAATATTACCGAGATTAAGCAAAACGGTAAGCTTACAAACAAGTATGTTTATGACAGCCTTAACGAGCTTAAAGAAGAATACGACTATGTAAATAAATTTTACATTAACTATTCTTATGACGGAGCAGGAAACCTGCAAAATAAATATGAACAGGTTCTTGATCCGACCTACGGTTATCCGACAGGAACGCAGAACGGCAATACTTATGAGTACACCGATACAAGCTGGAAGGATAAGCTGACAAAGGTTAACGGCAGTAATATTTCATACGATGCAAACGGCAATCCGCTTTCATACCGTGACGGAATGAGCTTTGAATGGGAGAACGGAAGAATCCTTAAGAATATAAACACTTCCGATAAAGCCGTTCAAATGAGCTATGACTCAAACGGTATGAGAACACAGAAGTCTGTTGACGGAGTTAAGACCAACTATTACTATGACAGCAACAAAAACCTTATTGCCCTTGTAAAGGGTAATGATACTCTGTTGTTCTACTATGACAGTGACGGAAGTGCAACCTCATTCTCATATAACGGTACAATGTACTTTTATGTGAAAAACTTGCAGGGAGATGTAGTAAGAATAATTGACCTTTCGGGTACAGAAGTCGCAAGCTATGTTTATGACGCTTGGGGTAACATAAAAGATACCAATGGCGAGCCGACAATTCGAGAAATAAACCCAATTCGTTATCGTGGCTATGTTTATGATACTGAAACAGGCTTGTACTATCTCCAGTCTCGTTATTACGACCCATTCGCAGGCAGATTTTTAAATGCGGATGCTTACTACGATACTTGTAACTCTGTTTTAAGCACCAATATGTTTGCTTATTGTGAAAGTGATCCCATTAATTATATTGATCCATATGGATATGCTAGCTATAAAAATAGTTATAGATACAATAAATCTTCGAAAACATACAATATAACCACAAAAATTAATATTATGTGGACTAACTTGACTTATAAATATACTATCAAAAATGGTGTTGTAAAATTTTCGTTCGAAAAGAATACTTATTGGAGTGTTCTGTGGAGAGGAGGAGGCAAACTTCTCGCAGAAGCAATATATAAGGTTGCAAAATCAATTAACAAAAACTATTTAAAAGGACGATCTATCGGGGGAGTAAATACTGAAATACAATTACATTATATTGCATTTAAGCTTGGTATTAAAAAGTCCAGTTCTAAAGCAGCCGATATTGGTGCATCTTATGGTAACACAGGATATGATAGTAATGCTTGGTTTTTCGAGGGAGGTAATGCTGCAAAAATTATAGCTAAATTTAAGATTAGTAGAATATGGGCTATGGCATCCCTGATTCGTAACATAGTGAGGTATTTATAAATGAGGAAGATATTATCGATATTTTTAGTTATGGTATTGTGTGTAATGTTGTTTGGATGTAATACTGATTTTTCTAATTGTACGAGCATTAATATTAGATGCGGAACAATTAAAGTCCCGGAAAACTGGGATGTTTCTTATGCTGAAAATTTAATGTATTTTTATAGCGGTAATGCTAATGATAAAAAGAATATTTATATTTTTCAAAGTAATTCATTTAGTGAATTTAAAGATGATAGTTCTTATACAGTAGGTATTGTTGAAACGAATGCATTTTCAAGTCAATTTCAAAGCTTATATACAATTTCAAGTAATGTAATCTCAAATGGTGCTGTTTATGGTGAAGCTATGGTTTCTGTTGACGGAACAGAACAGAAAATGAGATTTTTGGATTTTGGATCTGAAAAAAATGAAATCTTATTATTTGTTAGTTCTGATAATGTAAATGACGAAACCCTTATGCAAATTGCAGAATCTTTTGAATCTACATAATATCAACAAAACTGGTACTCTTCACCGTTGTTTACCTTAAAACAAACTCAGTGCCGTGCTTGTGGATGCCCCATAGGCACTCAATATGCATGGCAATGTCATAGTCCGTCATATTATTAATCAAAATATTTTGTGATTATTAGCTCTATCTATTAAATCACAATAAAATTTCACTATGATGCTGATATACTTTGAAGTAATTATCAGCATCATAGTATCAATAAAGTAAAACAAAAGGTTAACGGCAGTAATATTTCATACGATGCAAACAGCAACCCTCTGACATACCGTGACGGAATGAGCTTTGAATGGGAGAACGGAAGAATTCTCAAGAAAATCAACACTTCCGACAAATCCGTTCAAATGAGCTATGACTCAAACGGTATGAGAACACAGAAATCTGTTGACGGAGTTAAGACCAACTATTACTATGACAGCAACAAAAACCTTATCGCCCTTGTAAAGGGTAATGATACTCTGTTGTTCTACTATGACAGTGACGGAAGTGCAACCTCATTCTCATATAACGGTACAATGTACTTTTATGTAAAAAACTTGCAGGGTGATGTAATCAGAATTATTGACCTCGCAGGCACAGAAGTCGCAAGCTATGTTTATGACGCTTGGGGTAACATAAAAGATACCAAAGGCGAGCCGACAATTCGAGAAATAAATCCGATTCGCTACCGTGGCTATGTTTATGATACCGAAACTTCACTCTATTATCTCCAAAGTCGCTACTACGATCCATTCACAGGCAGATTTTTGAATGCGGATATTTATTGTGATACTGGTACAAGCACTCCATTAAGCACTAATATGTTTGCTTATTGTGAGAATAATCCTATAAGCAGTGCTGATGAAGGTGGATACATTGCCGCTAATGTTATCGGTGCAGTTATAGGTGGAATAGTAGGAGCTGTTGGTGGATATTTCTTGACTAATTGGTTAGCGGATAAATTGAATCTGCATGGATGGAAAAGAAATGTTTTCGTATGGGGATTATCTGCTGTTATCGGAGCCGCTGCGGCTGTAATAGGATATTTTATTGGTCCGTATGTTGCTAAAGCATGGTCAGCTTGGTGTGCTAAACTGTCAGGCTTACTAAAAGGAACATTTAAAAGTATTGGGAAAATTACATCTAAAAAAATGAGTCATATAAATGTATCAAAACATCTTTGGGGAAAAGTGATAAAAAAAGTAACCCCAACACAGATCCAAACTATTATCAACCAAGGAATTCGTAAAGGTTCATGGAATTTACTCTCTGATGGTTCAGCGAAAATATTATATAAATATAAAAGGTAAAATAATTGTTATTACGGGAAAAGTCGTTGATAAGATTTTTAGAATTGGTGATGCATGGGTTTGGAATGGTAAAGGAAAACCTTAACTTAAGGAGTGATATCATTGAAGAAAATCATTAAGCAGTGGAAAAATGGAAATTATAATTATGTTTACGAAACTTTAAAATTAAAGAATTATGATTATACATTGGATAATTTAGAGAAAGATTTTTCCTCAATAAAAGCCACGGACAAATATTCTTATTTGATTTATTTGTTGTCTAAGGAAAACACACCACAAAATGTAATTCTTTTATGTGATACTCTCTTGTATACGGATACTTTCTTTTTTGACATTCACCCTGTTATTTATATGTTTTTACAGCAATCCTTAATATTACATCCATTTGATATATCAATTTTAAAATGGATAATATCTGTTTATGATAACCATCCAGATTCACCTTTTTCACATGAGGAAATAAATATATATAAAAATAAATTGAACAATTTATAATCAATCTCACGAAACAAAAGGATTTACATATTGGAGATCTCAAGTTAAAAAATATAAATAGTGTGGTGCTTTTTTTGAAAAGAAAATGTCCTTGTTGTGGTTGTAAAACACTAAATACAGAGAACAATTCTATGTATGAAATATGTCCTGTTTGTTTTTGGGAATATGATCCAATACAAAATGATAATCCGAATTATTCAGGTGGAGCTAATTCTATTAGCCTCTTTGATGCGATACACAACTATCAAAAATATGGTGCGATTTCTAAAGAATATATTTCTTTTGTTAGGAACCCATACAAATTTGAAAAGTAGATTGTAGAATTAGTTGAGATAATAATAGGCATAAGACAAAAAATTCTTTTCTTTTATTTAAGGTTTTCAAAAACAAAGTCATCGAAACAAGAGGCATACCGAGTGGTATGCCTCTTGTTGCCTGAATTAGTTATAACATTTTAAAGATGAGAGATTTATGTTTATTTTTGAAAATTCGCCTTTGTGTACGAAGCGTAGGGGAACTTCAAGCCAAAATTCTTTTACAACAGAGTTGTAATATAATCGCATAGGCTGATTGTCGTCAACGGTAATTGCTTGCAAAGGAAAAGTTTCTTTCTGAATATCTTTTTTATCAGATAGAAAGTAAAATGTTATTTCATCGTAAGCCAATCTGATATTGTAATTTAGCCTGCGTTTGTATATGGTTATGATAAAAATGAAATGCCAGTGTAACAAATCAAACATAATGATTTCGGCAGAACTACATAGGTCAGGACTGTCCGCGAGTGATGATGTCCTTGTATTTAGTTCCGATTACGAGTATGCGGATTGTAAGATTATTAACAAAAACCACCTTATGGTAATTTGCTTATTATCATAGGAGGCGATTTTATTGTACATTTTGGGAGATTAGTTAAATGAATTTATCTGACAGAGAATGCATAAAATAGTTTGACTAATATATAAATATTGTGTTAAAATTATGCGAAAAGGAGGGTGACTGCCCTATTGAGCAGTATATGCCGATAGTGTGGATAGGCTTTGCAATATTCATGTTGCTTTGCGAAGGCTTTACAACACAGCTTGTGTCAATATGGTTCGTTCTCGGCTCGGTTTGTGCCGCAATAACAACTATAT
>OCPV01000293.1_pt1 | contig 43788 bp, 55 predicted proteins | sample 1538511 | NCBI WGS metagenome assembly OCPV01 (sample SAMN04571704, study PRJEB22368) | human gut metagenome | biome: human gut; material: stool | host: Homo sapiens | place: Luxembourg | collected 2012-08-30 | reverse complement strand
TCCGGCTACGGCTACGGCTACGGCGACGGCTCCGGCGACGGCTACGGCTCCGGCTCCGGAGACGGCTCCGGCGACGGCTACGGCTCCGGAGACGGTTCCGGCGACGGCTCCAGCTACGGCGTCCGGAGGTTTTGCGGCGAGGACGTCTACATGATCGACGGCATCCCGACGATGCTCGGCATCATCCATGGAAACATTGCACGAGGGAGGATCCTGCGGAAAGACCTAACCACGAAGACCTGCTACGTCGTCAAGCAAGGCGAGGTGTACGCCCACGGGGAAACGCTCCGCGCGGCAATGGAGGCGCTGCGGGACAAGCTGCTTGAGGGGATGCCGCTGGAGGAGCGCATCGAGGAGTTTGTAAAGGCCCATGAGTGGGGCAAGGCGTACCCGTCTGCCGGTTATTACGACTGGCATCGCAAGCTTACAGGCTCGTGCGAAATGGGACGTTCAGAGTTTGCCGCCGCCCACGGCTACAAGCTGACGGCAGACGAGCTGCTGACGGTCGAGGAGTTTATCGACCTGACCAAGGGCAGCTACGGCGGGGATATCATCCGCAGACTGCGGGAGGCCTACAACAAAAAGGAAGGAGAAGCAACGTGAAAATGCACTTTTGGAGGAGAAAAAAGCGGGAAGAATCTCCCGCGGGAAACATTTGCGCCGGTAATGGGAAAACCGGAATTGTTGCCGTGATGGAAAACGCCCAATGGGCCAGGGTATCAGACTTCGGGGGCGTAGCGGTCGCCATGGGATACAACGGGAGAGCAACAGCTAGGGGGCATCTTGGTGTGGCGCTGGCCACGAGGACGCAAGGGGAAGCCAAAGCTGTGGGAGAGTGGGGATTAGCCGTGGCTACGGGGATGATCGGAGAAGCCAGAGCCGAAGGCGCTGACGGCGTGGCTACGACAACCAATGCTGGCGGCAGAGTGATGGGCGCGCTCGGCTGCGCGCTGTTCGCCGTCGAGCGGGCAGATAGCGGCAAGATCACGAGCGTCGACGCTGGCATCGTCGACGGCGTGAACATCAAGCCAAACACGTGGTACGCCTGCAGGGGCGGGAAACTCGTGGAGGTGGAGTGATGACGATATACATTGCCGGGGGGATCACCGGCGTCGAAAACTACAAGGCGCGGTTTGCGGCCGCGAAGCGGATGCTGCTGCGGGAGGGAGAGGACCGGCCGATCAGCATGGAGCACTACTACGGTACGCCAAGGGCCGACAAGGTGCTGAACCCTGCGGAGCTGCCGGAGGGATGGCCGGGCAAGGTATACATGGACGTGTGCTTTGCGATGATCCGCGCAGCCGACCTCGTGGTATTTTTGCCCGGCTGGGAGCAGAGCCGCGGTGCAAGCCTCGAGATGGAGTACTGCTGGCACCAGATCAAGCCGGTGTACAAAATCGAGGAGGAGGAGATAGCTGGGTGGCTGGAGAATTGACAAGCCGGGCGTTCCTCGGCGACTGCATGGATGTGATGCGGAAATATCCGGATAAGTACTTTGATCTTGCCGTGGTCGATCCACCCTACGGGGGGGGTAATTTTAAAGGACAAAAAAAGACAAGATTCGGCGGGCGCTTCGACGCCTATAAAAGTAACGAGGACAGGCGGGAAGTGGGCGGCAAAGTATGCAAAAAAAATCGTGAGCTGGGACTATGCACCCGGCGAGGATTATTTTGAGGAGCTTTTCCGTGTATCCAAGGAGCAGATTATCTGGGGCGGAAACTATTTTGTGCTGCCGCCGAACCGGTGCTTTTTGGTTTGGGAGAAAACCAACATCCCGGAAAAGTTTACGATGGCGATGGCCGAATACGCCTGGTGCAGCTTTAACGATAATGCGAAGATCATAAAGCTATCCAGCGGGGGCATAGTCGGCCGGTTCCACCCGACGCAGAAGCCGGAGGATCTGTATCGCTGGATTTACCGGAATTACACCAAGCCGGGGGACAAGATCTTAGATACGCACCTCGGGAGCGGGAGTAGCCGCCGGGCGGCGTATGATTTTGGATTGGATTTTACCGGGATCGAAAACGATCCGGAATATTTTGCAAAGCAGGAGGCCGCGTGGGCGGAATACACCGCGCAGGAGCGGCTTTTTTAGGAGGTGAGGCAATGGCTGAATACATTGAGAGGAAGAGACTGGAGGAAGCATTTGATAATGCTGACCCTGACGTCTGTGAAAGCTACCCAGACGGTTACAGCGATTGGGGGTTCGGAAGGAAAAACGTCCGAGAGGTGATAAGCAGTGTCCCCGCCGCTGATGTTGCTCCGGCTGTGCAAGCGCGGGAAACTCGTGAAGGAGGATCGACAATGAACATTGGTGAGGCCATCGATAGGGCGGTAAAAGCGAAGTGGAGGGCCGATCTGATCAACATGCTGGCTGATGCCGGGCGTACGCTGGAGCACGCAAATCTAAGGGCCAATGGGAACGTATATCAAGACATCAATGTCGGGTTGCTGTTGCTGGAAGCAGCCCGGAGCCTGCAGGAATGCCAGAGCGAGCTAGAGCCGGAAAATCCGGACGACGTGGTGGTCAAAGTCGAAGTGCCGGACCGCTGGGCTATGACGGAAGCCGGGCAGCGGCGGGCCGCGCAGGAGGCGGCTGCGCCGAAGCCGATGACCAACGGCGACCGCTTCCGGGCGATGACGGACGAGGAGCTGGCGGAGTCGGATGAGCTTTTGAGTGGGCTGTGCAACGTGCTGCACGGACAGGGCTATCCCTGTGAGGCAAACACATGCCGCGAGTGCCTGATCAAATGGCTGGGAAGCCCAGAAAAGGAGGCTGCGCCGGAGCCGGTGACCAGCGGCGACCGCATCCGGGCCATGACGGCCGAGGAGCTGGCGGAGCGCCGCGAAAGACTGGAGAGATTATACGAGGGAACAAGGCAGATCGCCAATCGCAGGGCATGGGACGAGACGTCGCGGACGATGGCATACAACTGCGGACAGGAGGCCAATGATGGGCAATAGCTATGCGGAGCGGGTGCAGCGGGACCGGCAGCGGTATCTAGACATCGGGCTGGATTCCGGGGCGCAGATCGTGCACGACATGCTGTGCGTGGCGCTGCGGGACAAGCAGGCGATGGGCGACGACGTATGGGGCCGGGAGCGCATCGTGCGTCTGCTGACGAGGCTCAACGAGCTCAAGGAGGAGTTCGGCCCGGCCTTCCGGCCGGGGCCGGAGCAGGACTACATGCAGGAGCAGCTCGACGGCGCGCTGCGCGAGATCTTTGGCGCGGCGACGGTGCCGTTTGCCGTGCGGCATCCCTACATCCGGGGGATCGACTACACAAAAAAGAGGAGATGACGGAGATGGCAAACTCGGGCAAGGGGGTACGGATCCCGATGCGGACGCGCGGTCGGCAGAGGCGGCACAAGCCGCGCCTGTGCCGGTGCTGCGGGCGGGAGATGGAGCCAACGCAGGTGTGGATCTGCGCCTCGTGCGAGGCGGCGGGACGGACGATCCCACGGAAACGGATCACGCCGGGCGGCGAGGAGCTGCTGCAGATCGCCCGCGCACGCGAGGAGGCAGGCGATCCGCCGCTCGGTGGGTGGGGCATGGATGAGATCGCGGCGCTTGCCTGGTACCTGTGGCAGAGAGGCGCGCGGGCATACGGGTCCTACGGCAAGCTGCGCGGCTGGTGCGACAACGTCGGACGGCTGCCGCCGCTGCCGGAGGGGCTGTGAGATGGCGCGGGACAAGTATTTTTTTACGGAGCCGGTGCCGATGCAGGTGATCCTGCGGGACGGGCGCGTATACGAGGAGCGGGCCTACTGCCCGACAGACGCGCGGCTGGCCGTGGCGGCGCACGGAGAGGCCGGGTGGGAGGATGTGATGGACGCCAAGGTCGCGATCTCCACGGAGGCGATGCGGGCGGCGGGGTATTTGCCGCAGCCGTAAAAAAACAAAAAGCCGGGAGCCTCGGAGGAGGCTCCCGGACGGGTGCTGCGCTCAGCGCCGCAGGGATGCGGGGCCGAGCGGAACGGCCGAGCCGAAAAGTTGACGGAAACTAACACGAGATCGGTGGTAGGATATTAGGCAAGATTAGACGGGACACCACCAGAGGCCATCGCATAGGGCATCGTAATCCCTGGGATAGAGCTGGTCGCGTGCCCACTCCTTGGCCTGCGCCTCCGACATAACGGAGATGACGCGGTCGTCCTCCGTGGCGGTAAAATAAGTGTCATTAACGGCCTCATACAGGTAGAGGTGATCGAGATGCCGGATACTGTGATCAAAGTAGTTATCCCCGACGCAGCAGGCAAGCTCCGGGTCATACACCCCTCTGCGAGGGACGGGGACGATGTGCTGCCCATGGAGATCGACTCGGCCATGCCCCATAGGGATCACGCCTGCGTCGACAACGACCTCCGAGACCTGGGAGGTGACGTCAACAGCAGACGAGTCGGGGTAGAGAGCATCCTCGTAGCACAGGATCAGAGACGGGTGGAGCCAGTCGCAGACGTCGCCGAAATCCGGGTCGTCCACAGTAAGCAGGTGCCCGACAAGCCACTCGTTAGTCTTGCTGGGGATGGGCCAGTAGACCCTGTGATGATGGCCGTCTGCATCGAGGGCGTCCGCCTCAAACCACGGGGTGTGCCACTCCGGCGGCTCCATATCAAGATCCAACTCGCGGGGGACATACGGCTCGCCGACCAGGTGAATGGGATATTTGTCCATAGATCAATCCTCCTCGGGGGGATCGGACTCGGAAGGGGCGAGGGAATCCGGGCTGGGCAGCAGGCCGAGACACTGCTGCAGCAGCAGCCGGACGTAGAACGGCGGCTCGCGGCGCGCAGCCGCCCAATCCTCGACGGTACGGTACGGGATGCAAAAGCGCTCGGCAAGCGCGCGGTTGCTGAGCCCGGCGGCTCTGGCGATCTCCGGGACGGTGCGGTGCGCGGCATCCCAGATCAGGCCGAGAGCGGCCAGACGGGCATCGGGGATGGGGTCCTCCGGGGCGTCGCCCCAGATCTCGGAGAGCGCGAGATCGGAGACGAAGAAATCGCGCTCGGCGTAGGAAAATACCTCCTTGATGGAGGCTCGGTACTGGGTGATGGTCATGATGATTACCTCCTTGATTATTGATCGTTGGGGCCTCCAATTACCTTGTAGAGTTTGCCGCGATGGCACTCATACCATGTGTTAGGCATGATGGTTACACCATCGACGATCCCGGCAGCGACACTCACAATGTTACCGTCAATCCGCTCGACGGCAAACAGCGCACAACCGAGCATACCCATTACCATGCCGCCCCATCCGGTCGCCAGGGCAACGCCATGGCCGCTCGTGGCGTCAGCAGAGCCATACGATCCCGTGGCGACAGCTACGGCCTGCTCGCCCATGGCGGATGCGGACCCACGATGACCAGTTACGGCGGCAACGGAATGATTTCCCCAAGCGAAAGCGTCGCTCTCGCTGCCCGTAGAGACGGCAGCGCCCCGCTCGCCGCGGGAGGATGCAGCAGCCTGCGCCCCTGTAGAGACGGCAACCCCGCGCCAGCCGGTGGAACCGGCCGTGCCATGGTCATCCGTGGCGGCAGCAACACCCTGATCGCCATCGGCATCAGCCGCACCCCAATGGATGGTGGACACGGCCGCGCCGTACTTGCCTATGGCGGAGACTGCGCCACGACCACACGCGCAGGTGTAGACGTAGAGGCTGTCGGGGTGGCTAGGCCGCATTGGGCCAAGATACGCAAAATGTTTGGTGTAGACATTGCGGGTATTGGGGGCATCAGGATTTAGGATGGGGGATTCAATGTCTGCCATAGTAGTTAGCTCCTTTCCAAAATTTGAGCAGGTGGGGTTGGCGGCTCGGCGCGGATGCCTTAAAAGTCCTCTCCGGAGATGTACTCCGCGACGCAGATCGGGTCTTCCGTCTCGTTGCCATCCTCATCATAGCCGCCGTCGATCTCAGCGATCTGCTCGCAGCCACACTCCTTGGCCATTTTTACGGCCTCGTTCCAGTCAAAGCTGCCGAAGCCCCAGTCGTTATCGCTGCCGTCATCAAGCACGGCATACCAATTCTTTTTCATTTTGATGATCTCCTTTCGTGCGGCCGGTGGCCGCGAGCCTGTGTGGTGGAGCTTAGCTCCTCTTGATGGTCTTATTATACCACGCATTGCGTGGTATGTCAAGAGGGCACGAGAAAAAACATGAACAAAAACAAAATTAAATTTTGTGCAGAATGCACAAAATGAAGAAAATGAACGCAAGCCAGAGGCTGCGGCGGGGGCCGATCGGGGGATCGGGCCTCGCCGGAACCGCCGGAACGGCGACAAACGGGAACCTTGACAGCCGAACACACGGGAAACGCATGCGTGTGATTTTTTGAAACACACGCGTGCGTGATACCATATTAAATACGCGCGCACGCGCGTATTTATCGGCTTGCTAAAAGCTTATGTATAGCCCCGCAGTGGCGGGAGAAGGGAGACCAGGGTGAAAATCATGGAGCGGACCTATCGTTGCAAAAATGGCGTCGTGGAAAAGACGCGGTATCACGTCGGAGACAACGCTCGTCCGCGCGGGCGCAAGACGGGCGTGACGACGCCGCGGCAGCAGGAGCAGAATTTTAACACGGCAGTCCGCCGCCTGGCACGCCTGCTCAACTGCAACTGCACGGCGGACAAGGGGCTGCTCGTGACGCTCCGCTTTGCGGACGAGGGGATCGACAAGCTGCGCGAGACAGCCGGAGACGATCCCGACAAGCTCCGCGATGCCGCAGAGCATCAGGCGATGCTCTGGCTGCGCCGCCTGCGCCGCAAGGACAAGGGCGTGATCCCGTTTTACACGCTTTCGGCGAGCGACATGGACGGCGACACCGGCGAGCTGGTGCGTCTGCACGTGCATATCTGCATGGAGACGGACGGGAGCCTCAGTTGGGATGCGCTGCGGGACGCCTGGACGCTCGGGAGCGTCAACATCCGCAGCCTCCGAGGCCAGGACGACTACAGCCCGATCGCCTACTACATGCTCAAGCAGGTCCGGCGTGTGCCGGACCGCAAAAAATACAAGGTCAGCCGCGGGGCCGCTCTGCCGACGACGGAGGAGCGCGAGGTCGTGCTGTGCACCAAGATGCGCGCGCCGAAGGGCGCGAGAGTGCTGGAGGAGCGCTACGTCGAGGGCGAGGCCGGGGCATATCTGCGCTATGTGCCCCGCAAGCGCGGCAAAAAGCTCGGCGGGCACAAAATGACGGCCCGGGAACTGCTGGAAAACGGAGAAAATCTCGAAAAAGAAAGTTGACTCGCGGTCCGCGCGGGGGCATGCGCAGGCGCGGACCAAACAAACGCGCGCGCGGATGGGATATGCCGCGCCGATCATACGGGAGGACTCTGCCTGAGCGGCGCTCGGGCGGGGATGGGACCGCTATGCCGACACGGTATAGCGGATATCGTGCATACACAGGAGGGCGAGGGGATGAGTTTCCGGCGGATGAGCGGGATCCGGCTGCCGTACCGGCGGCAGGGCCTGATCTACTTTACGCTGCTCAGCTACGAGGATATGGGCAAGGCGGGCAAAAAACGGATCGACGCCAAGCTGCTCGAGGCGGCCTACGGCGAGGAGGCCTTCGCCGCTGCGCTGCGGGATTGGTGCTGCGGCAGGATGACGGTGCAGGCGGCGGCGATCGCGCACGGCGTCAGCGAGAGCACGCTCTACCGGGCGCGCAAACGGCTGTATGAGGCATGGTAACGCGGCAAAAAAGTTGACGGCAACTAACACGGCTACCGTGGTATCCTAACGGCAAACAGGGAGGGATGCACATGGGCCGGAAAAAGGCTTACAAGCCCGCAGCGCTACGGCGCGCGGTACAGGAATACTTTGCAGCGTTGCGCTACCGGGAGCCGGTATACCGCGAGGAGCCGGTGCTGGACGACGACGGGCAGCCGGAGTTTGACCGGTACGGACACCCGGCGACGCGCTTTGTGCGCGTGGTGACGGAGGACGGGACGCCCGCCAGCAGGACGAGCTGGGTCAGCCCGCCGACGATCACGGGGCTGTGCGGGAGGCTGGGCATCAGCCGGCAGACGTGGAGCAAGTATCTGGCCGCCGATGAGACGCACGACATCTGCGACGAGGCCAAGCGGGTGATTGAGACGTACCTGCAGGAGCGTCTCGAGGACAAAAACTCCGCAGCGGGCGCAAAATTTGCGCTGCAGGCCAACTATGACTGGCGCGAGCGGCGGGAGATCAGCACGGACGCACCGACGAGAGCCGCGATCGCGGGCGGCGAGATGACGATGGACGACAAGCTGGCGCTGCTGCGCGAGATCCAGGGCATGCAGCTGCCGGGGACGGAGGGGACACATGACAGCGACGGTACTGTTTGAGCGGCTGCGCAAGCTCAAGCCGGTCCCGGCGGAGATCGACGACACGATCCTGCTGGACTGGCTCAATCAGGTGGAGGGGCAGATCCTCCACGAGATCTTTTTGCTGGCCTTAAGCGAGATCGCGCCGTATTCGACGACGCCGACCGAGGCGCTGGCCGCGCCGTATCCATACGACGGGATCTATCTGCTGTGGATGGAGGCACAGGTCGACTTTGCCAACGGCGAGTACGAGCGCTACACCAACACGATGCAGCGGTACAACGCCGCGTGGAACGATCTGGCGCGGCACATTGCCAAGTGCATCCGGCCGGTCTACGGCAGGGCCGTGGAGCAGGGCTATTACCTGAGCGCCTACGGGATCGCCAAGGCGCACGGCTACACCGGCACGGAGGCCGAGTGGCTGGCCAGCCTCAAGGGCGCAGCGGGCGCTCCGGGCAAGGATGGCAAGCCCTTTCACTGGCGCGGGGCGTGGGATGCAGCCGCGACTTATGCGCATCTCGATGCCGTGGAGCACAACGGCAGCTGCTACGTCTGGACAGACGATGCCGACAGCACGGCCGGAGACGAGCCGGGCGTGGACGAGCTGTGGGAGCTGTGCGCGGCCAAGGGAGACAAGGGAGACAAGGGAAACAAGGGAGACAAGGGAGACAAGGGAGACAAGGGAAACAAGGGAGACAAGGGAGACAAGGGAGACAAGGGAGACAAGGGAGACAAGGGAGATCCCGGGCCGCATGGGCCGCCGGGTCCGGCCGGAAGCAGCGCAGAGCTGCCGGAGGTGTTGGGCAATCTCGGGACGGCGATGACCGACGCGGCCGAGGGCGCGATCCCGATCGCCGACGGTGCGAACGGTTGGAGCGTCGAAAAGATCATCAAGGCCTACACCGGAGACAATGATCTGATCGGGTATATCCCGGCCACGGAATGGGTGGCGGCGTATATGGCAGCGCAAAAGGCGCTGCTCAAGCTGCTACCCGATAGCGCGGCAGCAGATGCCGGGAAACTGCTGCAGGTCGGAGCGGATGGAAATGCAGCGTGGGGAAATAGACTGCCGACGGCGCTGAAAAACCCGGCTGCGCTGACGTTTGCAGGCGCGGCAACCGGGACGTATGACGGCTCAGAAGCGCTGACGATCACGATCCCCGAGGGCGGCTCCGGTGGGAGCACCGGCGGTGGGCTGCGGAAGATGAGCGCCGTATCCAGATATATCGGCATCCCGGTTGCCGAGCTGCCGCAGGACGGCACAGTTTGGATGTGCATCTCCAAAGGAGACGGCGCAGAGCTATACTCCGGTACCGTCACCATCGAGGGCGGAAGCCTCACGGCAAACAACCTGATCGCCGTGAGCAGCGGCTCCGTCATCCAGCTCAATCAGGCAACGACTATCGGCGCTGGCTTTGTCATATACGGGATGTCTGCGACGGAGTATGTGGGCGTCTGGCAGGAGGTCGGAGCGGGAGGCGCATCCATCAACTGGCGCGGAGAGTACTCTGCACAAACGGCGTATAACCGGCTGGATGCCGTGTCCTACGAGGGCAGCAGCTATGTATTTGCCTCCGATACCCCTGCCATAGGGGCTATCCCCGGCGTTGATGGAGAGTGGCAGCTGATGGCGCAGAAGGGCGACACCGGCACGGACCTCTCCCTCGGCGTGACCGGCGCGACGGTCGGGCAGATCGCCAAAATCACAGCGGTCGACGCGAGCGGGAAACCGACCGCGTGGGCGCCGGTGGATATGCCGAGTGGCGGGGGAGGCGGATCGAGCTGGACGGTGCACACGAGTACGACTATACCGGAGGACGTTGCATACGTCCAACTGGACGGGCTGCCGGAGGATTGGCGAGAATTATGCATCCTGATCGAGGAAGGGAGCAAACCTGTATACCGTAAAACTGCGGATGATTCGGAACAGGATTACAATGTTATGGCGGGTAAAGCGGCAAGTTACAACATGGATAGTAGCAGCTTTTATATATACTCAGCCAAAGGGCGTAAATGGGCACATGTTAGCAGGCCGGGGGATAAACATTTTTTCTCCGTAGTATCGAGTTATGCCAAAGTGGGAAACTCCGGCTATTATGCAAGTGCTACTGCGTCAAAAACGAGTGCTTTGGAACAAGTCGATCCGACATCTATCACGTTATTTGGGTATGGGCCGCAAACCGGGAATGTGGTATCGGCCGGGACAACGGTAAAAATCTGGTATCTGAAGTGAAGCGAGGATCAAACGATGAAAATTTACGAAAACGGCGTGATCCGCGACATGACGGCGGAAGAAATCGCGGAAATGGAAGAAGCAAAGCTCCGGCATGAAGCAGCGGAGAAGCATAGACCGCTTACAGTTGATGAGGTAAGTGCGATGCTTATTAAACAACAGATCAACACGCTGGCAGTGGATGATCAGACAGCACTGCGGATGATTGCGTTTTATCCAGATTGGGAGAATGGCAAGGCTTATGCGGCTGGAGATAAGCTGGTATCTGGTGGCAAGCTGTATAAGGTGCTGCAGGCGCACACGTCGCAGTCAACGTGGGTGCCGGGCGCAGCGGGCACGGAAAGCCTGTACGCCCGCATCGACGAGGAGCACGACGGGACGCAGTACGATCCGATCCCCTACGAGGGCAACATGGCCCTCGAAAACGGCAAGTATTACACGCAGGGCGGCGTGCTGTACAAGTGCACCCGCGATACCGGCAACCCGGTGTATAACACGCTGGCGGAGCTGGTGGGAATTTATGTGGAGGTAGCAACATGATCTACTTTGTACCCGGTATGGAGATTGAGGAGGGAATGCGGTACACCGACGGGATACGGCGGTATATCGCGATCCGGTCCGGGCAGGCGTTGAGCCTGACGGACGAGTACTATTTTGAGGCGCTTTAGCGCCGGAAAGGGAGGCAAAACATGAAGGAACTTAAAAGAGACCTGCTCAGGACAAAATTCACGCGCGTGATGGTCGAGGGAAACTACAAGTACAACGCGCCGCACAACTTCGAGGTGCGGCGCGTCGAGGATGATGCGCTCGTCTGCAAAATCCATTTCCAGGAGGGGCCTGTGCATGAGTGCGGCTCCAACGGCGTGGGGAACGAGGACCTGATCAACATGGTCGTGGAGCGGCTCGAATGTTTCCAGCGCAGCCCGTATGCGTGCCGCGAGAACGAGATCGCCATCACGAAGCTGGAGGAGGCGCTGCTCTGGCTGCGCAAACGGACGGAGGGCCGCGTGCAGCGCGGCGTCGAGGGGACGAGTAAGCTCTAAGGAGGGATAACATGCAGCAGTATCAGTGCCTGCTGGTGGACAACGAGTGCTACCAGCGCGGGAGGCTTATGACGCCGACCAAGATCGTGGTGCACAGCACGGCGGCCAACAACACGAGCATCAGCCGGTACGTGCAGCCCGCGCCGGGGCAGACGGCCGGGCTGATGCAGTATCAGCCGCAGGAGCGCAAGCTGACGGCTGCGAAAGTGCGCGAGATCCTCGGGACGAACCGCTACGGCAACGACTGGAACCGGGGAGGCCTGTACGTCTGCGTGCACGCCTTTATCGGCAGGCTGGCCGACGGCAGCCTTGCGGTATGTCAGACGCTGCCGTGGAAGATGCGGTGCTGGGGCGTCGGCTCCGGGCGCAAGGGCAGCTATAACGACTGCTCGATCCAGTTCGAGGTCTGCGAGGACGACCACCGCGACGCGGCCTATTGCCGCGAAACGTTTGAGCTTGCGGCCGAACTGTGCGCGCACCTGATGCGGGCCTATCCCACGATCACGGAGATCGTAAGCCACAACGAGGCCGGGCAGCGGGGCTACGGCTCCGATCACAACGACCCGGATAACTGGTGGCCGCGGCACGGCTACACGATAAGGATGCTGCGGCGGCGCGTGGCGGAGCTGCTGGCGGGCAAGCCGCAGCAGGCACCGGAGCCGACGCCGAAGGAGCTATACCGCATCCGCAAGAGCTGGGGCGACGCAGCCAGCCAGATCGGGGCGTACAGCGATCTCGGCAACGCGATCGCGGCCTGCCCGACGGGCTACAGCGTATACGGCCCCGGCGGCAAGGCGGTGTATTCCGGCGGCACGACCGTCGTGCCGGACAACAAGATACAGCCGCCCAAGCAGTACACGGCCGGATACCGGCGCGGATACACCGTCCGGGCAAACGGCGGGCTCAACCTGAGAAAAGGGCCGGGAACGCAGTATGCCAGCCTCCGCGTGATGCCGGACGGGAGCAAGTGCAGCTGCTACGGATACCACACAGGCGAGTGGCTGTACGTTATAGACGCAGCGGGCACGACCGGGTACGCAAAGCTCGAGTATCTGGAGAGGCGGTGAGGCGGTGACGCAGGATGAACTGATCCAAAAGTTGACGGAAACGGAGCAGCGCAGCAAGAGCAACACGCACCGGATCGACGAACTGGAGCAGGATCAAAAGGCGTTAAACAAGCTGGCCACGAGCGTGGCCGTGATGGCGCAGGAGCAGCAGACGATCCGGAGGGACGTGGCCAAGAGCGGAGAGGACATCAAGGCGGTGCGCAAGAGCATCGAGATGCTGCAGGCAGCGCCCGGAAAGCGCTGGGAAAAGGTCGTGGAAAAGATCATCCTCGTGGCAGTCGGCGCGGTCGTCGCGTGGCTGCTGGCAAGGATGGGCATCAAATGAGGAGGGGAAAACCATGAGGAACTGGGAAAAGTGGCTCAAGGCGGCCGCGATCCGCGCCGTAAAGACGGTGGCGCAGACGGCCGTGGCGACGATCGGCACGAGCGCCGTGCTCGGCGAGGTCAACTGGGCCGTTGTGGCCAGCGCTTCCGCGCTGGCAGGCGTGCTCAGCCTGCTGACCAGCGTGGCGGGCCTGCCGGAAGAAAAAACCGAATAAGGCCGGAAAGAGAGCGCCCTGCGGAGAACCGCGGGGCGCTCTTTTTGCATATTTACGCGGCATGACAAGTTGACGGTAACTAACACGGCTTTTGGGGTAAAATGGCCAAAACCGGTGAGAGGAGGGGACAGCATGGCAGACAGCAGAGACGGCTACGCGGGCAAGATCGGCCACGGCGGACAGCAGTACGTCAAGGCGCCTTTTGGCAAAAAGCCGACGGCGGATCAGAGCCGGATCCACACCGGCACGGACCTGCGCATGACGGCAGGAAAGAAGCTCAGCGGCAACGCGGGCAGCAACAAGTGACGCCCTGAGGGGCAGAAAGGGACAACATGGACTGGTATCAGAAGTTTGGGCTGCCGCAGCCCGAAGAAGGCGCAAACGAGCAGGGAGCCGCCGCCCCTGACGCTGACGAGACTCCGGCAGGCGAAAACGGGCAGGAGGTCGCCGCCCCTGCGGAAACCGAAGAAGCGGAAGATCACGCGGCAGAGACGCAGCCGGACGCGGAGGACGCTCCGCAGGAGGAGGCGCAGCAGCCGCAGGACAAGGAGACCCGCCGCCAGCAGGCTGCGGCCCGCAGAGAGCGGGAGCAGAGGGAGGCGATCGACGCCGCACTGGCGTCCGAGCGGGAAAAGTGGGAGAAAGAGGTCTTTGGCAAGGCCGGGATCAAGGATCCGTTTACGGGGAAAACCGTGGAAAACATGGAGGACTGGAGAGCATTCCAGGCCGCCACGGCCAACGCCAAGCTGGCAAATGACCTCAAGGCCGGACGGCTGACACCGGAGGGGCTGCAGCAGGCCCTGATGCAGTCGCCGGAGATCCAGCAGATCCTCAGCGGAGCCAAGGAGGCGCAGCAGCGCGCCGAGGCAGCCGAGCAGAGAGCCGGAGCGCAGGAGTTTTCGCAGCGCCGCGAGACGGAGCTGGCGGAGATCCGCCGGATGAATCCCGCCATCAAGTCGCTGGACGACATCATGGCGATGGAGACCGGGCAGAAATTTGCCGATGCGGTGCGTCGAGGCAACAACTACGTCGATGCATACCGGCTTGCAAACTTTGATGCCCTGCAGCGCGGCCAGCGCGCAGCAGGAGAACAAGCAGCGCGAAACGCTGCGGCCGGGCTGCAGCATCAGCAGCGGACACGGCAGACGACCGGAGACACCCCGGCACCCGTCCCGGCAGGGGTCAAGGCCTTTTATAAGGCACTCAACCCCAATGCGACGGATGCGGAGATCTCCGCACATTACAACAAGACACACAAGGCCGGATAACGGCCGGAAGGAGGACAAATGGCATTTTTACCGCAGAGCTACCGCGACGGTCAGCCTGAGCCGTGGGAATACCTCGAGGCATCCGCCATCGGGGCATGCACCGTCGGCATGGCGCTGACGCTCACGAGCGGCAAGCTTGCAAAGTGCACCGGCGCAACGAGACCGGACTATATCAGCATGTACGGCGGCACGGTGGCTGCCGGGGACGTGATCCCCTGCATCCGCGTGCACGAGGAGACGATCTATGAGACGGAGTGGAGCGCGGCCAACACCGGCGCGGCCGTCGGCCAGATGGTGACGATCGACACGACTGGCTCCAAGGCCACGGCGACCACGACCAACGGCGTCTTTGAGGTCGTCGCATTCAAGGGCACGGCGGTCGGCGACACGGTCCGCGGCAGGTTTATCCGGCCGGGAACGGTGACGAGCACGGGCTGACAGAGATAGGAGGGGAAATATTTGGCAGGAATTATCGTTTCGGAATCCAGCAACGTGACCAACTCGCTCTTTGGCGAGCTGCAGTCTCCGCTGCGCATGCTCCTCGAGCGGGAGTATGAGGCGTGGATGCAGAAGGAGGGCAATGCGCTGCAGGATCTCTTTGTCAACATGCCGATCACGACGGCGAGCACCACGCTCGGCGGGCTGACCGGCAGCAACAGTTTCGAGCCGGTCGGCGAGAACGGCGCATATCCGCAGGGCGGCATCGAGGAGGGCTATTTCAAGACCTTCCGCCCCGTCACCTGGAAGGGCAGTTTTTCCATCTCCATGGAGATGATGGAGGACAAGCTCGACAGCGTGCTCAAGGGGCAACCGATCCAGTTCCTGGACGACTACTGGCGCGCACGCTCCAAGTTCTTCTGGGGTCTGCTCGGCACGGCGCTGCAGAACAACGACACGATGAAGCTCGGCGTCGAGACCTTCTCGACGAAGACCAAGGACGACGTGAAGCTGTTTTCGCAGTCGCATAAGATCAAGAAGACGGGCAAGACGCAGAGCAACGCATTCTCCAACGCGTTCTCTGAGGCGAACCTCGGCCTCGTGGCGACGGCCATGCAGAATCTGAAGACCGACAGCGGCGAGCCCGCGGGCCTTGAGCCGGACACCATCATCATCCCGAACGACGCCAAGGCCAAGGCCGACGTCTTCGGCGTGCTGGGCGCGTACCACGACACCGGCACGGCCGCGAGCAACAAGTTCAATTACCAGTTCGGCAACTGGAACGTGATCATCGCGCCGTACCTCAACGCCTACATGGGGACGAGCGGCTACCCGTGGATCCTCGCCGATCTGGCGTACAACAAGCGCTACTACGGCGCCGTGGATGTCGACCGCAAGCCGCTGACCGTGCGCAGCGAGATTGCCGAGAACGACGCGAACGTATGGAAGGGAAACGCCCGATTCACGGGCGGCTTCTACGATTACCGCGCCTTCGCGGCCGCGGGCGTGAGCTTTGGCAGCTCGCTCACCTGAGGGAGCATGAGTAAGTAAAAAGGGGGCAGGGAAATGGACGACAAGGCGCTGCAGGCTGCGCTGTGGTACAAGCAGCTGTGCGAGACCAACAACGCCGTTTTCCTGCCCCTGTTTTTTGACCATCACCGGCACCTGATCCTGATGGGCGGCGGCGGCAGCGGCAAGTCGATTTTTGCAGGCCGCAAGGTGCTGGAGCGCTGCGCGACGGAGCCGGGACACAGGATGCTCGTGGTGCGCAAGGTCGCCAAGACGCTGCGCGAGAGCTGCTTTGACCAGCTCAAGGCGCAGGCCATGCAGTACTACGGACCGGCGATCAGGATGATCCCGCGCGGCAAGAGCGGCGACATGTACATCACGTTTACCAACGGGAGCGAAATTTTGTTCGCCGGGCTGGACGACGTCGAAAAGCTCAAGTCCATCCACGATATCTCGGGCATCTGGATCGAGGAGGCGAGCGAGCTGCTGGAGGGAGACTTCAACCAGCTGGACATCCGCCTCCGCGGCGAGAGAAAGTATTACAAGCAGATCATCATCTCGTTCAACCCGATCTCCATTACGCACTGGCTGAAAAAGCGGTTTTTCGATCGCGAGGACGCACGCGTCGTGACGAGCCGGACGACGTACAAGGACAACCGCTTTCTGCCGGAGGAGGACCGCCTGACGCTGGAGGCATTCCGCGAGACGGACCCGTATTATTATCAGGTATACTGCCTCGGGCAGTGGGGCGTGCTGAGCCAGACGATTTTCTGGCGAGCCATCCTGATGGATCGGCTGCTGCACTGCAAAAAGCCGATCCGGCGCGGGAGATTTGCATACCGCTACGACGAGACTGCGATCACAGACGCAGCGTTTACGGACGCGGAAGACGGCGAGACGCTCGTCTGGGAGGAGCCAAAGGCGGGACACCCTTACGTCATCGGCGCGGACACGGCGGGAGAGGGATCGGACTGGTTCGTCGCCTGCGTCATCGATAACAGCACGGGGCGGCTCGTGGCAAAGTACCGCACGAGGACCGACGAGGATCTGTTTGCCCGTGAGGTATGGTGCCTCGGCATGTGGTACAATCAGGCCCTCGTTGGCATCGAGGCCAACTTTTCGACGCATCCGATCAAGGAGCTTTCACGGCTGCGGTATCCGCGGCAGTTCGTGCGGCAGGTCGAGGATAGCCTGACGCATGTGGTGCGCGAGGCGCTCGGCTTTAAGACGGACCGTCTGACGCGGCCGGTCATCATCGCGGAGCTACAGGGAATCATGCGTGAGCATCCGGAGCTGATCGACGACGAGGATTGCCTCAACGAGATGCTGACCTTTGCCCGCAACAGCAAGGGACGGCCGGAGGCGGTCGAGGGCGCGCACGACGACTGCGTGATGGCGCTGGCGATCACGTACTATGTGCGCCAGCAGCAGCGGGCGACCGTGGAGACGCGGCACAAGCGCGTCAAATGGGACAAGGATCAATGGGAGGACTACAGATCGGCCGACGCCACGGAGCGGGCCTATCTGATCGGCAAATGGGGCAACCCATTTTGAGATAGGAGGGAAATATGCTGCAAAATATCCGACAGCTGGCGGGAGAGCCGCCGGAGCTGACCGGCAACGCCGCGGCTGACACGGCCGCGCTCAACCGCTGGCACCGCAAACTGATGGCGGGCCTCGAACATCTATTTTGTCAGGTCGAAAACGAAATGGACGCGATCACCGGCGACCGGGCAGCCATGGCGGAGCGAAAGATGCAGGCCGCGAAAAAGCGGCTGGAACGGGGGAGACAGAATGGGTAGACTGCCGGGCATGGCCTATAGCTCCGGGATCACGCGGTCGCAGCAGGTGCAGTTCGGCGGTCTGCGGCACCACCCGAACGCCGGGGACGGAGAGATCTATGATATGGAGAATATGAGCGCGCGGGACTATCCCCTGCTGCGCTCTCGAGATAAGCGGCGGAACGGCGGGGAGCTGGTCCGCGCAACGGAGATGTTTTTTGACAACCATGCGATGTGGTACGTCGATGCGGACGGCTGGCTGTGGTACAAGCGGGCGCTGCTCAACCTCAGTGTCGCATACATCGGGGCGGGAGAGACGAAATTCATACGCTTTGGGGACCGCATCGTGCTGATGCCCGCGAAAAAGCTGGTGCAGGCAAAATACACCGTCGCAGGGACGGCGGCCAATCCGGCAGCCCTGCCGACGAGCGCCGAAAAGGGAACGGCATACGTCATCAACACCAATAACGATCCGCAGGCCCCGGAATGGTCGCTCTTTGTCTGGACCGGGGATGAGTGGGACAGCATGGGCGCGTGGGTCGTGAGCATGGAGGCGGAGCTGACGGCGACCAAGATCACGATCTCGGACGGGACGATCTACGGAGCCGCCGCCACGGCCAATACGCTGACGATCAATCTCCCGGCATCGGCCGATCTTGCAAAGGCAGGATTTCAGGCCGGAGACGCCGTGGAGATCGACGGCCTGACCACGGAGCCGGACAATAACAAGATCGCGATCATCCGCGAGATCGGTTCAAAGAGCATTGCCTTTTCCGATTATTGCTTTAAGATCCCGCTAAGCGCCAGCGGCGAGAAGCAGACCTCGTACAGCGAGACGGGGACGATCACGCTGCGGCGCAGCGTGCCGGACATGGACGTGTGCTTTGAGTTCGAAAACCGCCTGTGGGGCGCGGACAAGAAGGAGATCTTTGCCAGCGCACTCGGAGACCCGACGAACTTTTACGTCTTTGACGGGCTGAGCACGGACAGCTGGTATGTGGAGCTGCAGACCCGCGGCGAGATCACGGGTGGGATCGGCTGGCATTACCCCACGTTTTTCCGAGAGGGATACATCCTGCGGATCTACGGCGCGGGCGCCACGACATTCCAGACGAGCGAGATCCTCGCGCCGGGCGTAGCGCACGGCATGCAGAACAGCCTCGGCGCAGCGGGCGGACTGCTGTTTTACTACTCTCCGCAGGGCATGATGGCCTACGACGGGGATTACCCGCAGGACCTGCAGCAGGTCTTTGGGCCGGGTGAGTACAGCGGCGGCCTCGCGCAGAGCGACGGAACGGACTATTACATCCAGCTCACGCCCAATCAGGACGGGCCGAGGATCTATCATTACGATGGGCTGCGCGGCATCTGGACCGTGGAGGACAGCCCTAACATCGACAGCATGGCGCTGACGGAGGGCGCGGAGACGCTGCTGCCGTCCATCATCGCAATGACGACCGGCAAGGAGCTGACGACGCTCAAGGGGCCGGGAGGCCCGTGGGCAGAAAACAAGGCGGCCGTGGAGAGCTTTGTTGAGTTTGCGGACTTTACGATGGAGTCGCCAAACCGTAAAGCCGTGAGCAAGCTGCTGCTGCGGCTGAGTCTGATGGGCACGAGCGTGACCGTCAAGATCCAGTACGACAGCAGCGGGACGTGGAAAAGCGTCGCAACGCTGACCGCAGCGGGCAAGCGGAGCTATTACCTGCCGGTCGTGCCGCACCGGTGCGACCATTTCCGCATCCGCATCGAGGCGACGGGAGAGTGGGCGCTGCACAGCCTCGCCATTGAATACTACGCCGGAAGCGCGCTGCATTAAGGAGGCAACATGGACAACACAAAAAAGGTCCTGCACAAGTGGCAGGACAAGCTGGACCGCAACCTGCAGGCCTACGCCGGGGAGCTTGACAAGATGGACGCGCGCGAGATGCAGTACAAGGGCGGCCACGCGCTGCGGCCGCTGGTAGAAAACGGGATCGACGAGCCGACGGAAACGCCACACGTCTGGAACATCACGTCGGAGAACATCGAATCGGAGATCGACAACAGTATGCCGACCGGGAAGGTAACGCCGAGCCGCCAGCAGGACAACCTGCTCGGCAAGATGATCGAGGCCATGCTCCTGGACGAGCTCGACCGGCTGCCGGCGGAGCGCATCAACGACCGCGCAGAGCGCACCTGCAAGGTGCAGGGCGGCGTGCTGTATCTCGTGGAGTGGGACAGCGCGCAGCGGACGCACACGACCGTCGGCGAAAACAGCATCACAGTGCTGCATCCCAAGCGCTACATCCCGCAGGACGGCGTAGAGGAGCCGGAGGACATGGACTACATGTTTATCCGCACGCCGCAGACCAAGGGCTACGTCAAGCGCCGGTACGGCGTGGACGTCTCGGACGAGACGGAGGAGGACGCCAGCCTGCGCGGCGAGGAGGCCAGCACGGCCGAGGACCTCGTCACGCTGGAGACGGCCTACTACCGAAACGAGCACGGCGGCGTCGGACGCATCGTCTGGGTGGGCGACACGGTCTGCGAGGAGCTGGAGGACTGCCAGAGCCGCCGCCTGCGCCGCTGCAAGAAGTGCGGGCAGACCGAGGCGGACTCGGAAAACTGGAAGATGGTCGGCCCGACCGTAAACGGTGAGTATCCGCAGGGGCTGCCGCCGGAGCGCCGGAGAAAGGACGCCTGCGCCTACTGCGGCGCGCGCAGCTGGGAGGAAACGGACGAGGAAGGACGCTGGATGACCATCGCCGACCTGCGCGAGAAGGGCGTCCGCGAGGACGTGCTGAACCGTCTGCAGGGAATGGCTGCACCGGAACCGGCTGCGGCAGAGCCGGAGTTTACGCCGGACGAGACAGCCGTAAATGCAGCGGGTAGTTTGATACCGGATGCAGAAAACGGCGCAGAGACGATCCTGGGGCCTGAGACGATGCCTCCGTACAACACGCAGACGCAGGCAGAAACGGAATACTGGGTCCCGTACTACCGGCCAAACATCTACCCCGTCGTGCTGCAGCGGAACGTTACCGCGTGGGGCACGTTTTTGGGCGAAAGCGACTGCGACAAGATCCGCGACCAGCAGAACACGGTAAACCATCTGAGCCGGAAGATGATCACGCGCATCAGCAAATGGGGCACGAAGATCGCGATGCCGGACAATCCCGGCCTCCGCATGGACGGGCAGGATCAGGAGCTGTGGTACATGCCGCAGTCCGATCTGGCGCAGGTAAAGCAGTTTGATTTTACCGGCGACCTCGAGTGGCCGTATGCGTACCTCAATCACGTCTACGAGGAGAGCCGCCGGATCCTCGGCATCACGGACTCGTTCCAGGGACGAACGGACACGACGGCAACGTCCGGCAAGGCCAAGGAGTTCTCCGCCGCGCAGGCTGCCGGCCGAATCGAATCGAAGAAGATCATGAAGAAGGCCGCGTGGGCCGAGATCTTCGAGCGGCTTTTCCGCAACAAGCTCGCCTACTGCGAGGAGCGGCGCAAGATGCACGGAAAAAATGAGATGGACACGGAGTGGAACTCGTGGGCGTTTCTGGAGTGCGACGAGGCGGGGGAGCTGTACTGGAACGATCAGTTCCGTTTTTCGTGCGACAACGCATCCGGGCTTGCCGCGAACCGCGAGGCCATGTGGCAGGAGATCACGCAGCACCTGCAGAGCGGCGCTTACGGCAACACGAGCGAGCCGCAGACGCTGATCCGATACTGGTCTCAAATGGAAATGCAGAATTACCCCGGCGCGGGGACGATCAAGAAGCTGCTGGAGGAGCAGGCTGCACAGCAGCAGGCGCAGGCGATGCCCATGCAGTCGAAGCAGGCCATGCAGCAGCAGATGGGCATGCCGCAGGGCATGCAGTAAGGAGGGGCCATGCAGTACGGATACAACAAGGACACGGACTACAAAAAGCTGATGGACGACGCGGCCGCGAAGGGCAACTACGCACAGGCAGCGATCTATGAGCAGATGCGCAATGAAAAGATCGCGGGCGAGGGCTTGAACCAGTGGGCGCAGACCAACCAGTACGCAAATTACCTGCAGGGGGCCGGAGCAAATACCGGCTGGAAGAACCCCTATCAGGAGGAGCTGGACGCTGCGATCAAGCGCCTGCAGGAAAACAGCGGCGGGGCCTATAAGTGGGACCCCGAAAACGACACGGCCATGCAGGAGTACCGCAAGACTTACCTGCGCGAGGGCGACCGGACGATGCGCGACACGCTGGGAGCCTACGCCAAGCAGACGGGCGGCCTTGCCTCCACGCAGGCCATTGCGGCGGCAAGTCAGGCGGCCGACAACTACAAGGCGCAGCTGGCCGACAAGGTCCCGGAGCTGGAGCAGCAGGCCTATAACCGATGGTACACCGCGCAGCAGACGGCCCGGCAGGATCAGTACAACTACCTCTCGGCCATCATGAACGCGGGCAGCGCCGCGCAGAGCGACTACAGCCTGCGCATCAATGAGGCCCTCAACCGCTGGCAGCAGCTCGGCTATGCGGACGATCAGGTGTCGAGCGTGCTTGGCGTGGGCGTGGGGACGCCGACGACGGACCAGTCGTATCAGAACTGGCAGAAGATGCGGGCGCAGCAGGACGCCGACTGGCAGCGGGAGCAGTGGCGCTACCAGCAGGAGCTGGACAAGTACAGCCAGAACGAGCAGCAGCGCCAGAACGCCTATAACCTCGCCATGACGATGCTGCAGCTGGGCCAGATGCCGAGCGCGGAGATGCTGGCACAGGCCGGGATCAGCGGCGAGGACGCGAAGCGCATCCTCGCGGGCGTGCAGGCGCAGAGCGGCGGGTACAGAGGCGGCTCCGGCGGAAGATCCGGCGGAGGCTCGTACAGCTCCGGAAGCGGGGGCGGGAGCGGATCGGGAAGCGGGGGCGGGACAACGGGAGGCACAGACGGGAATACGCCGACGATTGCAGACAGCAGCCAGCTCAGCGCGCTGGGGCAGCAGTATTACCGGGACATCGTAAGCTCGTCGAGATATCCGCGCAGCGCAGAGGATCAGTACGCGGCGATGGAATCGATCTTTAACAAGATCACGCAGGACTATAACGCCGGGCATCTGACGCTGGCGGAGAAAAACTATCTCGCCTCGCTTTGGGGCGTGAACTAAGGAGGAGCCTATGCCGAGGGACGCAATGGCCGAATGGCTGGCGAAACGGAATGCAGAGAAAGCTGCACAGCGCGCGACCCCGGGACACGGGGCCGTGCGTCAGGCGCAGATCAAGGTAGACCAGATTCTGGAGCAGGCCAGGAAAACGACGACGGCGCTGACCGGGGTAAAGACGGGGAAAACGGAAAAGTCCTCTACGCCGGTGCGGCAGGAGGAGGGGCGCGACGCAATGGCTGAATGGCTCGCGGCGCGCAAAGAGTCCAAAGTGCAGCAGATCGCGGAGCAGGGGAAGTACGCTGTGCGCAATGTGGGGTCGCTGTACAAGGCTGCGACCGGCATGTGGGGCGAGCTGCGAAAGGCGAACGAATGGCAGGGGCTGGGCGTGGACGCCGGGATCCGTCAGGGGTATCAGGCACGCGTGCCGGTGCGGGGCGGGAGCCAGCTGCAGCAGCAGGCGGAGAACGCTTTGCAGATGGACAAGACAGGGCCGTACCGCCAGAGGCTGACGAGGAGCCGCGGGGAATCGCTTGAAAAGCTGTTCACGGACAGCCTGAACCAGAACCAGACGGCGGAGCAGCATGGCCAGACCATCCGGCAGGAGCTGCAGGAGCTGCGGACTGCCGGGGAAAGCGGAACGGACGCTACGGCCGCGAAGGAAAAGTGGGACGACGTGGCCAGCCGCCTGTATTATCTGGCATACAGCCAGAGCATGAGCGCCGACGAGTACAACAAGCTCGTGAGCGAGGTATATGACGCCTACGACGCATACCGCAGCGGGGTCAAGGGCCGGAGCTTCGGCCAGCGCGAGCAGAAGTGGACGGATGCGCTGCGCGGGCCGGTGATGGGTGACGAAAACTACACTGCAGCGGGAAAGGCGCAGCAGGATGCCATGCTTGCCGCAGCGGGAGGCATCCCGGAGGATCGGAACACATTTGGCTATGAGCTGCGCTACAACCAGAGCACGACGCGCGAGAACATCCAGTACAAGAGCGTCGACCAGCTGCTTGACGCAGCGGGCAAGCATGTGGACCCACAGGCGGACGTGACAAGCCAGTCGCAGGGCGCGGCGACGGACGCCGCGATCTTTGGGTATCTGGCAAACGTGGCCATGACGCAGGAGCAGTACGACCGATACATGCAGGCCCTCGACCGCTACGCCAAAAACGCTCCGGCGACACGGGCCGTCAGCGGATACGGGACGAGCGACGTGGTCGGCCAGCTGGAGACGTATCGACAGCAGCGCGAGGCCAACGGCCTGCGCGCAAACGAACAGGCTGCGGAGGATGCGCTCAACAGTTACCCCGAGATGTCGGCGGGTTCCTTCCTCGACCAGGTGGCGAGCGGCTCGGAGCGGGCGCGCGACAACCTTTTCCAGAAGTACCCGGCCGGACTGGAGCAGCTGCTCGTCCACGGAGGGGGCTACGCCGGGAAGGCACTGGGCAGCCTGCTCAATGGCTTCGGCGCGTTTGAAAACGATCTGGGCGATTACTTCGCCGAGGGCGGCGAGAAAAACATCAACTACCAGAACCCGGAATGGCAGGAGGCCAAATATCAGGACTGGGTGCGCGGACGCGAGACGTCCGATCTGCTGCAGAACGGCGGCAAATTTGAGCGATGGGCGGCAGAGCAGATCTCCGGCCTGACGACGGCCGCGCTGGAAATGGCGGCCTCCTTCACAATTGCCGGAGCGGCGACGGGGACGATGGCTAATTTTGCGGGGGGCAGCCGACAGGTATCACCGCTTGTGACGAACGCGGCTACAAAGGCTGAGAAGTTTGCGCAGATGGCCAAGCAGGGCAGCAACATCGTGACGAGCAGCTTCGCGGCGATCAACTCCTACGGCGAGGCAGAGAGCAACGGGGATGCGAGAGGCGAGCAGTTTATCCGCTTCGCCGCGGGCGGTCTGCTGGAATACGGGACAAACATGCTTTTCGGCGGAAACCCGCTGATCGACGCCGGGGACACCGGCAAGGTGACGGAGTTTTGCTATAAGCTATTCAAAAATGAAACGATCCGGAAAATTATTTCCTCCGAGTTCTTTGATCGCATCGGCGAGGGCCTCGAAGAGGTGGCCTCTGCGATCGGATCGGCCGCGCTGGACTATGCGCTGACCGGCGAGGCAGACCTGAGCTGGGACGAGCTGCGGGATGAGTTTATCTCCGGCTTTGCGCTGGCGATGATCCTGAGCATCGGACCGGACACGGCCGAGGTGCTGGCAAAAAACGACCACGAGGGCAACGCCAAGCGCATCACGATGTTCGACGCGGCGGCGCAGAGCGACCGCGGCGAGCTGAACCTCCAGATGGAAAAGTACGCCGTCGAGTTTTTGGCGGGCGACGAGGATCTGATGCTTGCCAACGGCTGGGATCATGTGCAGCGCAGCACAGCCAAAAAGAGCTGGGCGCAGGCCGTGAACGAGTACAACACGGTGTATCGGAATCTCGTGGATGCCGAGGCATATTGGGCCAAGACCGGAGAGGGGAAGGCATACCGGGGGACGGATGCCGAACGCGTGATCGCGGATGCGAGAGGGAGCATCGAAGGCGTAGACTCCAAGACCTTCTCGGCGGAGACGCTGGAGGAGAACGTGCGGCAGATCCGGAAGGCATGGGACAGTGCAGGGGAGAATGCGGAGAATTTTGTGATGACCGGCCGCATGGATGCAGAGATCGCGAAAATGGCCCGGACGGCCGAAAGCTATCTTGACAAGGCCGTGCAGGATGGTACAATGGACGCCATGACGGCCCTGAACCTCCGCAACGAGCTGAGCATGATCAACGAGGGCGCGACGGCGAACCTGCAGGCGTATCTCAACGCGAGATACGGAGAGGGGACGCCGCAGGCCGAAACACAGCAGGAGACCGTGCAGGAGGCTGCACAGGGCGTCAACACCATCCGCGCGGAAGCGGAGAACAACGCCGCCGTGAATGCGGCAGAAACCGGAGGAATCGACAATGGCAGAACGGAGATTTTTGATGGAGGCAGCCAACGGGATGCAGGTATGGGTACCGGAGAGCAGACTGGAGGCATGGCAGCAGGAGCAGCAGCGGCAGAAGCAGAGCGGCGGAACGCTTACGCCGGAGCAGGAGAAAATGGTCCGGCAAATCGTCGAGCGAATCTACGGCCCGAAGACGCAGCAAGAGCGGAACGGCTGAACCGTTACGCCAGCCTGCAGAGCGACACCAGCCTTGCGCAGCTCGTGCGGGGCGGATCGGATGCCGTGACGCTGGCCGTGATCCCGGAGAGCATGTATGACGACGGGATGCGGGCGGCAAAGCAGGCCGGGGCGGAGCTCGACGTGGACGTCGTCTTTGTGCGCGGCTCGATGGCAATGCAGCGGGGAGATCAGCTGATGCGCATCAACGGCGTGTATGACGCGGCGGCGAAGCGCGCCGTCGTCAGCGCGACGGACATCCAGTACGACGGCGGGCAGCTGGCGCAGCATGAGCTGTTTCACGTCCGGGCAAACAAAGACCCGGCCCTCGTGCAGCAGGCGCTGCAAAAGGTCCGGGAGACGTTCGGCGAGGAAGCATTTGAGCAGGTGGCGCGCGAGTATGTGCAGAGCTACAGCGGGGCCTACCAGAGCATGGAGGACGTTTACGAGGAGGTCCTCGCAGACGCCTACGCCGGCATGAACCGGTTCCGCGCGGGCGCGACGCAGTTCACGGAGGCTGTGCAGAGCGAAGTGCAGCAGAGCGAGCGGGCATCCGAACCGGCGCAGACCTCGCAGGAGACGAGGGGAAGCCCGGAGGGGAGATTCTCCATTCAGGAGCTGGAAAACGGCGAGAGAATCGCAGTCATCGAAGACGGGCAGGATGAATTCGACCGTGCAAAGCCGTCGCAGTATGCGGCAATAGCAAAACGAGTCATTAAGCGTGAGTTCGTCGGAAAGACGCTGCCGCTGGGGAGTGAAGATCTCGCAATGATCCCGCCAGATGCGGCAGGCGAGTATGCATACCCGGCTCAGAGACTAATTACGAAGAACGCAAATAACGCAAAAATGAGAGCCTCGGCGGAATTGAACAATTTGCTGGAGGTTTCGGAGTTTTCTCATTGGGCGCGCGATTTGAAAAAACATCCGGAAGCGACACTTGGCTTTGATTATTACACAACGAAGTTTGAGGTAGGAGGGCATCTTTTCGAGGGCCTGATCAACATCGCGAACTCGGAAAAGGGCAGGGTATTCTACGACATCACAAAAATCAAAGAGATCCCCGGCACGATCGAGAAGCGCGCAACCCCTATGGCGCAGTCCGCTTCCGATTCCGGAGATCTCTCTGGAGAAAGCGTATCACAAAATCAGGCGGATGTCAAGCAGAGATTTTCGCTTTCTGAGCCGGTGGAGCGTGCAGGGAATCTCATCGCGGAGCACAACCTGACACAGGAGAAGCTGGAGAAGGCGCTGGAGATCGGCGCGTTTCCGTCGCCGTCCATCGCTATCGTGCAGGCCGAGCAGGGGCATACAAACTACGGAGACTATTCCGTCGTGTTCCCAGCGTCGACGATCGACCCCGAGGCGGACAGCCGGAACCGCGTATATGGCGCGGACGCATGGACGCCGACCTCGTCCAACGCGACCGTGGAGTACCGCGTGGACGCGGATGCAAAGCGGTCGTTCGAGCGCAGCATCCGGGACCTGTCGGGGCAGGTAGCAGACGGGATTTTCCGTGGAGACAGTACGCTCGGCAAAGCCGGGATCGAAGAGGAAACGACCAAGACAAGCCGGGAAATCGCGGAGCAGATCGCGCAGTATCCGGAGGTCAAGGCGGCTTATCTTGCGGATAAAGGCGAGAATATCAGTCCTGTCTACAAGGATAGAGAGTACGACAATATTGGGAATGCGGCGCTGCAGCGGTATACGGACAACGTAGGCGTGCAGAACCTCGCACGGATCATCGTGCAGATGTACGTGGGAGACGCGAATAGCGTGGCACAGGCGGAACTGCAGCGCGTGCGGCAGGCGATCGGTGAGGAATACGCAGAACGCTTTGCAAGGATCCTCGACCGGAAGCCGGAACGCAAGGCGGAGCGCGTCAGCGAGTACGCAGAAAACAAAATGTACAGCGGCACGCGAGCAGAGGATTTTATCCGGCACGCGTGGGAGATGGTACAGGACGGCGGCCAGAACCGCGGCGAAGCGGACAAAATGGCAATGCAGGACGAGCTTGACCGCAAAGCACCGACGCAGAAGGTAGCGGCGTGGGCAGAAAAACGGCTGCAGGATGTGATCGGCGAGGGCGGGATCTACAACAACGAGGACCGCTATACAAGCCGAGGCGATCGCAGGAGCTTTGAGAAGACCCATTGGGAGCTGAACGCGGAGAATCTCGTCCGGGCTATGGCACAGGCGGAGGAGCGCGGCGCAAACATCATGTGGTACGACGCTGGGGGTCTGCTGGCGGCGGCAACTCCGGAGTACCGGAGCATCAGCGAGATCCATGCCGACGAGGGGCGGCTGCAGACGCTGGAGCAGGAGGCCTACGAGGGCAAAGTCATGGAGCTCCAGCAAAGCCTTGACAACGTAGTAGAGCGCATCCTGCAGGAGACAAGGCACAAAGCGTATGGGTATCAGGATGAGAGCCAGCTCATTACAGAGGCGCTGATCAAGACCGCACAGGGCGGAGACAGCCTACAAAGCATCCGCGAGGGGATGGCGGCGGAAGAATACGACATTGACCGAGCGACGGCGATGCAAATTCAGGAGCTGTTCCAGCAGGCAAAGGAGATCCCTACCTCGTACTTTGAGGCCAAGCCGCAGCGCGTGGTTGGCTTTGATGAGGCAGTCGCGCTTCTGGCCCCGGCGAGCGCCCCAGCGGACCTGATGGCGAGGGCAGAGGACGCGGGGCTGCGCGTGATCCGGTACACGGACAACGCAGACAGGATCCGCGTTGCAAACGAACTGCCGGGTGTGAAATTCTCCGTGCAGGAGGAGCTGCAGGACATCCGCGAGAACGGCATCCGCGGGAAGGAACTGGCAAGCGACCGGGAGGAGACGCAGCCGGAGGATGTGCTCGGGTATGCGGACGACATGGGCGAGCAGGTCCTTAGCGAGAGCTATTTCCGGGACTGGGTGCAGCAGACGAACGCCATGCCGCAGGGGTTTGTATGGGGCAAGGATGTGCCGTTTTACTCGCAGACGACGGACCTGTCGCCCAAGCAGGCCGTGGAGCTGCTGGAGGCCGTGACCGGGAAGCGCTGGCGCGTGGAGCCACGAAAGAACGGCGGCTGGCGCGCCGTGGAGACGGACTTTGCGGCAAAGCAGGGCATGTACACCCCGCAGGAGGCGGCGAACCGCCTGAACGCAGCCAAGAAGGCCAGAGCGGACGCGGACGCAGCGGCATACCGGAACGGAGAAGCCCCGGCGAGGGCGACGACCGTGGCGGCCGAGGGCGTGGCAAAGGACCGCTTCCGCGCGACACCGGCGCTCGACAAGATCGGCGTCAAGATCGACATGGGCGTGACGGACTACCGGACGACCAAGGAGATGCGGCAGAGGGCCGAGGCGGAATACCAGACCGACAAGCTGATCTCCAAGGCGGAGCGCCGGTGGGGCGCGACGGCGCTCGAAAAGAACTTCGCGCGCGACATCGCGGCCGGGCGATACTCCTACGCCGACATCCCGGACACGGCAAGGTGGGACACGGTGACGGACCTCGCCAACCTGTACATCGACAAGCGCATGCTCGGTGAGGACCTGCGGCTGCAGCGCAAGTACGCGATCCGCGACGCGCTGCTCTACAAGGCCATGGAGCTGCTGCCGGACGAACTGGAGCTGATGAGCGATCCGGGCGGCTTTGACAAGGAGGCCCTGCTCGTACTCAACTACCGGACGCCGCAGCGCTCGATGCTCAAGATGTTCGGCGACAAGCGCGGTGAGGAGATCAACCGGTACTACTTCGACCCGGTAACGAGAAACGAGGCGGAGAGACTGCGCTGGATGAACCGGCAGCTCGACGCGGTGCGCGAGTTCCAGGGCGAGGGCGACAAGGTCAAGGGCCTGAACAAGGCCGAGAGTGCCTACGTCCACATGGCCCTCGACATCGAGGCGACCGTGCAGCGGATCAACCAGTCGCCGAACAAGGCCGCGATCCAGAAGGCCGTGACGGAGCTGACAAAGATGGAGACCGCGCAGAAGGCAAGCCCGGACGCGGAGGCAAGAGAGGCGGAGATCCAGCGCGTGGCGACGGACCTCGACCTGAACGCCGCCGAAAGCAAGTGGGCGCAGCAGTACGCACAGTTCCTGACGCAGAAGGACGGGATCAAGGGCGAGATCGACGAGAAGAAATGTGCGGCGGCCGTGAAGCAGTACCGGCAGCTCTTTGACGACTACTACAACGCAATTGCAGACTTTCTCGTGTCGCACGGCGACGAGCCAATCGGCAAGATCGACTACTACGCGCCGCACCTGAGCACGGCCGACAAGGTCAACCTGCTCAACCAGGCGTTCGAGGCGCTGGGCTTTAACGCCAGCGCAACGAGGCTCCCGGCAGAGATCGCGGGCAGGACGGAGGATTTCCGGCCGAACAAGCGATGGACGCCGTTCTTCCAGAGCCGCGAGGGGACGCAGACAGAGTACGACATCGTGCACGGGTTTGAGAGCTATGTGACGTACCTGTCCGACGTGCTTTTCCACACGGACGACATCCAGAAGATCCGCGCGCTGGAAAATTATACACGCCTCGGCGGCAAGAACGACTTCAAAAATTCACTGGCGGAGGCGATCGAGCTTTCCCGCAGCGGGCAGCGAGACGAGAAGCTGGACTTTTTGCGGGAGCTGAAGCGAGTCGATGATTTCGCAGAGCCGACAACGGCGGAGATCAACAAACAGCTTGACCAGTATATCGCCGAGCTGTTCGCCGCAGAGAAAAACAATACGCGGTATTCCGATCTTGCCGTCTGGCTCAAAAACTACGGCGACGTGCTGGCAGGGAAGCAGTTCGGCGGAGACCGCGGGGCGGAACACAGAGGCGGACGCGGAATCCTGAAGCTCGGCACGCAGCTCACGCAGGCTTTTGCTAGGGCCAACGTCGCGGGCAACGTCTCGTCGGCCGTCAACCAGATCGCGCAGCTGCCGACGATCCTCGGAGAGCGGAGCAAGCGATCCATCGCACAGGCGACGGCGGAGTTTGCAACCGGGAAGCTGCGGCAGTTCCAGATGGACAGCGATTTTATTACGGGCAAAAAGGGCGTGGATTATATCTCCAACACCTTCGCGGACTCGTTTATGTCCGGCATGTTCAAGCCGGCCGAATTCGTCGACACGACGATGTCGACGATCGCGGCCAGAGCGGCATACCTCGACGCGATCCGTGACGGCAAGACGCACGAGGAGGCCATGAGGGCGGCAGACGCCTACGCACGCTCCATCATGGGCGACCGTACCAAGGGCGCAAAACCGCTGATGTTCCATTCCAAGACACCAGTCATGCAGATGGTCAACATGTTCCAGATTGAGGCGCTCAACAACTGGGAGCATGTGTCGCAGGATCTCCCGCGGCAGTTCCGGCAGATCGCGGCGGAGAGCGGAAAGGCCAAGGCAGCGCGCGTGCTCAGCAGCGTGATCCTGAAGACCGTGCTTGCGGCCTTCGTGGTCAACCGCGTGACGGAGGAGCTTTACGGAGGTACTCCGGCTCCGTTCGACATCATCGGCATGAGCATGAATTTCATCGCATCCGGCGAGGGACTGACTACCAACGACTGGATCCGATACATGTTCAACAAGGCGAGCAATGCCATGTTCGGCGTCGACCTGTTCGACGACGTTCCGACGCCGCAGGAGGGCTTTGACTGGGGAAATGCTGCAGAGGACACGCTGTATAACATCAGCAATGAGGTACCGTTCCTCTCCAACCTCTCCGGCATGGTCGGCGTGGGAGACAGAACTTTGATGATGCCGGACCTGTTCGGCAAGGGGAAAGATCTGTGGGACGCGGCAACGGAGCACGGGCTGCTCTCGCCGGAGAGCGGAGAGGCACTGCTTGGGCTTGTGACGCAGGCGATCCCCGGCGGGCGGCAGATCAACAAGACGTACTCCGGCATCAAAACGATCGTCGAGGGAGGACGGACAAAGGGCTTCGGGGACAAGGAGCGCCTGCAGTATCCGGTCGAGCGGAACGTTGGGACGGCGCTGCAGAACATCCTCTTCGGGCCAAACGCGACGCCGCAGGCAAATGCCTACTGGGCATCCGGGCTTTCCAGCCTGTCGACCAAGGACACGCAGACGTGGCAGACGTTATCCAAGGACGGGGCGGACCCGATCGAGACCTACAACCTGCTGCATGAGTTTATCAAGATCAACGCAGACGACACCCTGACGTCCGATCAGGCGCAGCGGGATATCCGGGACGCCATCAACAACTCCGGCCTGACCGACGAGCAAAAGGCTTACCTGTTCCGGCAGGAGTTCGGCCGGAGGAACAAGGAGACCGGCGAGTATGAGCACGCAACGGACGCCATGTTTGAGGCACTGATGGACGAGGGCGTGAGCTGGGACGGCGTAACGCAGTTTTACAACAAGCTCATGCAGGCGGACGGGGACGAGAATCTATCCACCAACGACAAAAACCGGCAGAAGCGCACCGCGATCCGAGAGCTTGACGTGCGGGACAGCGTTAAGGCATACACCTATGCCGAGGTGTTCGGCGTGACCGACAAGGAGACCGGCGCAAAGTCGACCTCGAAAGACGAGGCTTTCGCCAACATGATGGACGCCGGGATGAGCTGGGACGACGTGATGGACGTGTACGAGGAGTACCGGACGCTGTACGAGGACGAGAGCCTCAGCAGCAGCCAGCAGGCATCCGAGTTTGCATACTGGCTCGACCAGCACAACATCAAGGGCAAAAAGCGGGAGGCGATCCAGAACGGCCTCAAGTATTACCAGATGTTTGCGCAGGAGGCGGAGCGCTACACCAACCTGACGGAGGCCGGGCTGAGCGCGACCGACGCCAAAAAGGTCAGCGACAAGCTGGCCAGCGCAAAGGGGACCGGCGAGAACGGGCAGCTAACGACCAACGACAAGGTGGACGTGCTGCTCAAGCAGAACCTGACGGATACCAGCCTCTACAAGGCGCTGAGTACCGTGCTGAGCGAGGAGACCTACGACAAGCTGACAGAGGCCAGAAGCGGCGGCATCGGCGCAAAGATCTGGATGCAGTACTGGCGGAAAAAGGCCGAGCTGAGCGCGGACAAGGACGCGAACGGCAAGTCGATCAGCGGATCGAAAAAGGCGAAGATCCTTGCACTCATCAACAGCCTGCAGCTGACGGCGGAGCAGAAAGACCTGCTATACCGGGCGGAGGGCTATGCAGAGCGGGACCTGTACAGGGCTCCGTGGCATTAACAAAATACCGCACAGCGGGGGAGGGCGAAAGCCCTCTCCCATTTTTATGCACAGGAGGGGGAAACATGTCAAAGGGCAGGATGCAGGCGGGGAGCTGCACGGCCGGGATGCGGCGCGAGGAGGTCGAGGCACTGATCCGGGCGGCAAACCTCGGGGAGGAGGACAGCTACATCGCGCGGCGGTGCCTGATCGATCAGGTGGCGCAGCTGGACATCGCGTTTGAGATGGAGGACAAATTCGGGCAGGGGATGACGCGGAGCACGGTGTCCCGCCGGATGCAGGGGATCGAGCGGCGGCTGCACACATTGCGGGCACAGACGCGCCGGAAGCGGGCACAGCGCAGAGGCTGAGACGGTATGATATATCCATCAAAGACAGGAGGCGGAGACAATGGCATATCCCTATCAGACCGGGTACAATCAGGTGATGCCGCCGGTATACGGCGGGTACGGGCAGCAGCCGCTGCAGCCGCAGGGGCCGATGTGCAGGATGGTATCGAGCCGCGAGGAGGCAAGCTCGACGCCGGTGGACTTTTCCGGCAGCCTGATGGTGTTTGCGGACATCCAAAACAACCGCATCTACACCAAGCGCTGGGACGCTGCGGCGGGCGCTGCACGCTTCGGGGAGTATATTCCAGCGCCGCCTCCGCAGCCCGCGCAGAACGGCACACAGACCGCGACAGACCCGGTGCTGACGATGCTGCAGCAGATGCAGGCGCAGCTTAACGGCATCAGCGAGCGGCTCACTGCCGCAGAAAAGAAGGAGGAACCGGCAGAATGAATCCGCTCATGATGATGATCCAGATGGCGCAGCGGGGCCGGAACCCGCTGGGTGCCCTGCAGCAGATGGGCGCGGGGCCTCAGCTCCAACAGATGCAGCAGATGCTGGCGGGCAAAAATTATAACCAGCTCCTCCAGATGGCGGACAACGCCGCGCGGGAGCGCGGTACGACGGTAGAGCAGATGGCACAGCAGCTGGGGCTGCCTTTCCGTCGGTAAGCATATCCACTCGGTTTGCGGATCCTGACAAAAGCCGCGCAGCAAGGACTCACCGGGCGCGCGCGGCCCGTGGGATCATAAAAACTGAGGAGGAAACAACAATGGCAGATGATTTTGGCATGGGGTATGCGCTGGGCGCTGACTCCGGCAACCGCAACAACAACGATATGTTTGGCGGCGGATCTTGGTGGATCGTGATCATCCTGTTCGCCCTGATTTTTGGAAACAACTGGGGCAACAACGGCAACAACGGGGCCGGTATGGCGGTGCCGTATCTCAGCGGCATCGACACGCGGCAGGCGGTCAACGACGGCTTTGTGACGGCAGAGATCCAGAGCGGCATCCGCGGGCTCCAGAACGGCCTGTGTGACGGCTTTTACGCCATGAACACTGGCATGCTCAACGGGCAGATCGCGATGCAGCAGGGCTTTAACGCCACGCAGATGGGCATGATGCAGGGCTTTAACGGGGTACAGGGACAGATCTGCGACCTCGGTGCGAGACAGCAGCAGTGCTGCTGCGAGACGCAGCGCCTGATGGAGCGCGGCTTTGCCGACACCAACTACAACCTCGCGACGCAGAGCTGCGACATCCGCAACACCATCCAGAGCACGGCCCGCGACGTGATCGACAACGCCAACGCCAACACGCGCAGCATCCTGGACTTTATGGTCAACGACAAGATCTCGACCCTGCAGCAGGAAAACCAGACGCTCCGTCTGGCCGCCTCGCAGAGCGAGCAGAACGCCGTGCTCAAGGCCGCGATGGACGCCAACACGGCAGAGTTGATCCGCCGGACCGGCAACTCGACGCCGCAGCCGACGTACCTCGTCCAGAACCCGCACGCTGCTTACTGCGGCGCAGGCTGCCAGCAGGGCTACGGCTGCTGCTGACGGGATGAGAGATCGGGGCGGCAGCTGCCGCCCCTGAGCAAAGGAGGATATACCATGGCATGCAACAACGTGTGTAAGCTGTGCCGCCGCCTTGTGATCTCGCAGGCCGTGACGTTTGCGGACGGCGTGCTGACGATCAACCTGCCGGCCGGGAGCTACAACGACGGCGAGAAATACTGTCTCGTCGTGGCGCAGACGATCCCGACGACGGCGACCATCACGGCTCCGGTCGTGGTGACGATCGGCAGCGGGACAGTACAGTATCCGCTGACAAGCTGCGGCTGCGCACAGTTGACCGCCTGTGCGATCCGCACGCGGACAAAGTACAGCACGGTGCTCAACACCACCGCGACGGGCGGCAGTTTTCGGCTGCTGGGTCGCGCTGCCTGCGCGCCGAGCAGCAATCTGGCGAGCGTCAACGGCACGGCGCCGACGGCATAAGGAGGGACGATATGGACGCCAGGACAAAAATGATGTTCTACCGCCGCGGGAGCGGCGAGGAGGAACGCAGAGACCGGCCGGAGGGCCGATTCCGCGACGGGCGCGGCCGCGAGCGCTACAATGACGGCCGCTATGCACCGCGCAGCGACGGAGACTATGATCGCCGATACCGCGACGAGCCGATGGGCCGCCGGTACGACATCGAGCCGAGAGGCGGCGGCCGAAGCCGCGAGCCGGGGCGCCGGGAGATGGGGCATATCGGATTCGAGCAGCAGCAGGACGATGACGACCGTCTGTCGTGGGAGGAGGCCGAGAAGTGGGTCGGCGGTATGAAAAACGCCGACGGCACGGTCGGCGCGAAGTGGGCACCGGACCATGTGCTCAAGATGATGCACGAGCGCGGCATTGACTGCGACCCCGTCGAATTTTGGTGCGCAATGAATGCGGTGTACAGCGATTTTTGCGAGGTACTCATGGACCACGGCTGCACCGGGACGGACCTCTACCTCGATCTCGCCAAGGCGTGGCTCGAGGACAAGGACGCCGTGCCGGACAAGGCGCGCGTGTACTACGAGTGCATCGTGGAGTGACACAAAAACAGCCCCGGCAGGAGACTGCCGGGGCCTTTTGTGCACCGAATGAGCACCGAGAATTTTGAGAATTTGAAAATTGAGGTCGGAGAAAGTTGGAGTTTGAGCAATGTAAAGAGAGAAAATGAGATGCGTTGAGAGGCAGAAAGAGAAAGAAACAGAAAGATGAATAAAAGTTGTTGTTGATGAGCATCAACGAAATAAGAGAGGATAAAAAACGCCGAAACCATTGAAAACACAAGGGTTCCGGCGTTTTTGGAGATGGAGCATAAGAGGGAGAACACCGAAAAAACACCGAAAATCACGGGGTGGTTAGAGGAGAGAGCTGGACGGTGTCAAGAACGGTGATCGCGCGGTCCTGCTCGCGAGGATACAGGTGGGAATAGGTGTCCCAAGTCTCCTTGACATTGGAGTGGCCGAGGCGGCGCGCGACCTCCTGGATATTGATGCCATTATTAACGAGCAGGGAGGCGTGAGAGTGCCTGAAATCATGGAGGCGGATCTGCGGGAGTCCTGCGCCGCTCGCATAGGCAAGCTTGTGCCTGCGGACAGTATACGCCACGAGATGCGAAGGACCGCCGCAGACGAGGAAGTCCGGAGAAAAACCGGGCATGCCGCGCTGAAAACGGATGTGCGCCTGCAGCTCCTCGAAAAGGGGGGCGGGGACGCCAATATCGCGGACAGAGGACTCCGTTTTGACAGGCCCCTCCCCATACCGATCGGAATAAGTGCGGCGGATACGGATCAGGCGGGCCGGGAAGTCGATATCCGTCCAGTGAAGGGCGAGGACTTCGCCGGGCCGCATGCCGGTATAAAATGCGACGACGAAAAACATCATGTATTGCCGCTCTTGGATGGGATTTTTTGCAATGGAAACGGCGGCGGCTGCCGATGTGTAAAAACGCTGAAATTGCTCTGCGGTATAGTATTGGAAATCGTGCTTCGGGGCGTCTGGCATGGCCTTACGTTGACGGCGGAGCCGCCCGAAGGGAGATGTTGGGATGATGCGGAGTTCGACGGCGCGCGCGAACATGGATTTTGTAATTGCGTAGACCTCGGAGATGGTATTGGGGGCGAGGCCCTTACTGTGCAGGGACGAGACCCAATCGGCAACGTGCCGTGGGGTGACGGCGCGCATACGCAGCGGGCCGAAAAATGGGATAGCGTGCGTGCGCAGGCGGGCCTCATGCGTGGCGAGCGAGGATGCACGCACTTCGTTCGATTTGTATTTGAGATACTGCTGGGCAAACTCGGCGACGGTGAGGCGGTCGTCGGCGGTAGGGGCGGGGGATTTGGCCTCGGCGCTGAGCTGGCGCTCCATCTCGGCGGCCTCGGCCTTGCCGTAGACGATGCGCTCGATCCGGCGGTAGGCCCCGGTATCGGGGTCGGTATAATTGACGCGGACGCGATAGCCCTGCAGGCCGTCGCGCTTTTTTTGTAATTTTGTGATCGGCATGTTCGTGCGCTCCTTGGGGGAATCAGCTGCGGAACCAGCCGACGCGGGGGTTGCACAGGTCGTAGGCCAGTAAAAAGGCAAGGACGGCGACCAGAGCAAGGCAGATAATGCCGAGGGCGTAGCAGATGTGGGAGCGGTAACGGGCGAGGCGCTCGAGTGCGGCGATGCGGGCGTCCTTTTCGGCGAGGAGGGCATCGCTGGGCTGCGCAGCGGGTGCGGCTTCGGGCGGCGGGAGCAGGTCGGGGAGGACGTCGGACAGCGGGACCTCGGCAGCGGCGACGAGGTCGACGACTGTCTGCAGGCCGGGATTTTCGGTGCAGCCGGAGAGAATGCGGGAGATCGTGCTGACGGGGACGCCGGAGCGCTCCGCCCACGCGGTGAGGGTGAGGCCGGACTTTTGCTTTACGGCATTGAGTCGGTCACAGATCTGGGGCATATGGTGTCGCCTCCTGACGATTGCAGTTTTGGATACGGATTTTTGCAAAAAGCGGGCGCAGTTCCCGGTTCTGGCCATGGTTTCCCGCGGCGGGGCGTGGTACGATGCGGGTGCAAAGGGGGCGCGACGGATGGAGCGATGGATCAAGTACCGGTTTGTGCGGGAGTACCGGCGGATGCAGCCGGACGGGAGGAAGCGCGTGGAGCGAGCCAGAGATGAGCTGAGGCTGGCCGCCTGTGGGGGACGGCCAGCCTCGGAGGAGGAGATCGTGCGGGAGTTTCTGCGGCTGCCGCCGGAGGGGCGGCGGGAGGTACTGGACGTGCTGGAGATGTGTGTGCGTCAGGGGTGGCAGTGGCCGCAGGGGGAATATCCGGCCGCCCGAGCCTCTTCGGCGGAGCTGTAATAGGCCCGATTCTGCTCCTCCGGGAGATAACTGCAGGTCGAACGGTGGAATTTGCCGGTAGCGGTATTGGCAATGTATGATGTGCTGGTCGGCTCGGAAGCGCGAGCCGCAAGCCATTCTGCCATCGCGTCCCGGCCAGTTTCGGGCTGCCGCTCGGCGACGCGATATGCACTGAGCTCCTTCTCCAGCTCGTTGATGCGGGGCTGCATGTACTGCTTGCCTTCCCAATAGCCCTTGTTCCGGCCGTTGATATATCCGCTCTCTTTCCCGGCGGCATAGCCGCGATTATATGCAGGGGTAGCCTCATCGTTTTTCCCCTCGACATAGCCCGAGGCATGGCCGGAGTCGAAGCCACGCTGGTAAACGGAGCTATCCGGCTCGGCGGCGGCGAGGACGATGATGAGCACGACGGACAGGATCAGGGAGAGGGCTGTTACAATGTTTTGCACAATGCGGCGGCGCTTTGCAGCGGGGGATGGATAATCAGGCATAAGCAACACTCCTTTCAAAGCAAGTATACCATAAAGCGGCAGGGGATATCAAGCGGCACATTGCACAAATAATATGGGGTAAAATGCACAAAAATGCTAGAATGCGGGGGAGGGGCAACCCTTACGACGGAAAAGGAGGAAACAAGATGGACATTTTGGCAGAGGTGATCGGGGAGCTGGCGCACCTGACGGAGGCGGAGCTTTACAGTCTGCTGCAGTTTCTTCGCGCACTGCGGCGAAAATCGCGTTTAGAATATGAAAACGATGCGCTATAATATGAGCAGGGACGCAGGGTAGTAAGCGTTTATCGATTCTTTTTTTCGTTTTCAGTGCACAAAAATCTCCTTTCTTTTTGCAAAACAGGGCAGTCACCGTTAGCAGACCGGTGGCTGCTTTGTTATATTTGCAGAAGCATCGGGCAGCGCGGCCGGGGGTGCGGAGGTGCACCAGAGCACTCAAGCTGCAGAATGGGTGCGTACCGGGCGCTCAATGAGCGCCGCTACCGATGGTGCCTACAGGCCGGTGCGGGGCGCGGGTGCGGAGACGGGAGGGGACAGCCAGGCCCCTACAGATGCCCTATCGGATCGGGCATAGCAAAAGCCCGCAGCGGGTGCTGCGGGCTTTGCGCTAGGTGCCGGGATCGTCGGCGCGGCGGGCAAGGATCTCCTCCATGAAGTCGGCCAGCTTTGGCCAGAACTCCGGCGGGAGGTCGGCCAGCGCGAGCAGGAAGTCCCGGCGAAGGTCGCCAGGCGGGGCCTCCGACAGGCTGCGCGCGAGGTCGAGGATCTCCTGCCGGAGGGTCCGCTGGACGTACATCTCGCCCTGCCCCTCCCGCAGCCAGAGCTCCGAGACGCCGTAGACTCGACAAATGTCGAGGATCGTCCGATCGGAGGGCTGCCTTGCGCCGGTGCAGATGCCGGACACATAGGGCTGGCTGAGATGCAGGGCCTCAGCAAATTTTGTGCGGGTAATATTTTGTGCGGCGATGACCTGCGCAATGCGGTCATTGATCGTGCCGGACATGGTATCACCTCCTCTCGCAATTAGAATAGCACAGCAGGAGGCGCAAGTCAATAAAGAATATTGCTAGGGCATAAAATAGGGGTTGACAGCAGCGCTGAGTAATGATATAGTATAGCCAAGCAATATCCAAGCAAAGCCTAGAAATGAGAAAAAGGAAGGAGGCGAGAGGGATGCCGGAAACCTGGGTGCACCGATACTGTTACCGTGACAAGAGCGGTCAGGTGGTCGTGGTGAGCAAAACAGTCAAGCGGCCGAGATGGCCGGGGAGGCCCCGGCACAAGGGCCGGGGCAAGACTTACGGCCAGGCGAGGGGCTAATTGCCGTGGATGGTTCCGACAGCGACGCGGGCAATGTAGTATCTTTCGTGGCCGAATGCCTCATAGATACGATGCCGAACCTCGCTGTAAGGGAGCATTACCACGATTTCAAACGCGCCGGGGATGTGCTCGTCAACATGGATCGCCTCCGGGAACAGAGCTGCAACCTCTGAACGGTCATGATGAGCCGCCGGATGGAAGTAAACAATCAACAAGTTAGGCACAAAATCACCTCCTTTCGCGGAAAGGATACCACGCGGGGGAGCGGATTGCAAGAAAAATGAAAAAAGGAGAAAAGAAATGAGCAACGAAAAGAAGATCGAGATCCCGGCGATGCCGGAGAAATACCGGCTGATGCTGGAGATGCTGCCGGAGGAACCGGCGGGAAGCAAAGAGGAGCAGGCCGTGCGGTGGAAGCTGCGGTCGACGATCCTCGAGGCCTACAGCGCGGAGCTGATGGGCAAGGACGTGGGCGGCGGCGTTGCGATCCTGGCGCTGCTCTCAGGGATGCTGAAGGAAGAAGCAGAAAAGCGGGAGGACGAAAAGCCCAAGCAGGGCGCGGAGAAGACGCCGGACCAGAACGAGCATCCGGCAGAGGGCATTGACGGCGAGGCCATGCTCAGGGTGCGGGACAAGGCGGGCGAGGCGGCACGATGCTTTGCCGAGCTGCGGGACGCCGAATGCGAATGGTGCAACCTGATCCCGGAGCTGGTCAACAGCGCCGCCGAGAAGGAGGCATGGACGAGGCTGGTCACGGCCGACGAGCGCATGCGCCGCACGCGCAGCCAGTTCCGCCGGGCGGCCAAGATCGCGATGGGGTACATCGCGGAGTGAGGGGGGGGGTACGAACATGAGCGAGAGCCTGAAGCAGATGACGGACAAGCTGCTGACGCTGGCCGGGCAGATGACGGCGGCGGAGATGGCGGCCGTAAAGGGCTGCATCTACGGCATGATCGTTGCCGTAGATAAACGGAATGAGTGAGAGAGCGCGGGGGCCAGAGATTGCCACGTCGGCCTTCGGCCTCCTCGCAATGACAAATATGAACGGAGGACGATGACATGAGGATCGCAATGATCTGCGCGCTGGGCGCATGGCTGGCACTGGTGGTGCTGCAGGAGGCTCTGGCAGCGCGGGAGCGCAGCAGGCTCCAGCGGCAGGCCGAGGCGCAGGAGCGCATGTGGCGCAATGCGCGCGACATGCAGATGCGGCACTGGGAGGAGCTAGGCCGCAAGCACGACGAGCTGGACCAGCAGGCGGGAGTCCTGCGGGACTGGGAGGCCGAGCTGGCCGACAAGGAGCAGCAGCTCAGCGCGCAGCAGAAGATGCTCGAGGAGCTGGCCAAGCAGATCGTGACCGGGCAGGACGCCGGGACGACCAACGAGGCCGGAACGCTATGAGGACCGGGCGGGTGCGGGTCCCGCAAGTGCGGAATATTGAGACGGCTCTGCGGCTCTACTATGAGCGGCTGGAGCTGAGCAACAAGGATATCAAGGAGCTGTTTGAAACATCCGACGGTACGGTATACCGGCTCAAGGCGATTGCCAAGGAGGAGATGGATGCCATGGGCCTCCCATGTTGGAACGCCACCCACGTGAACACCGAGGCGGCCTACAAGGCGTGGGGCATCGATATCCAGAAGCTCGAGCGAAACTACAAACGGCTGCAGTCCCTCCGGCTCAAGCCGGAGGGCGCGGAGGGCGGCGCGTGATCCGCCCGACCTGAGGGAGCGCAAGGGACGGCCGCGGCGAGAGCACAAGCCGCGGAGGGCAGGCTCGATACCTGCCGCCCTCTCCAAATAGAGGAGGAATGTAGTAGAATGAAGAATTTTGCGAGGCTCGTGAAGAGCACGGAGGCCATGGCGGAGGCGCTCGTCGATGCGGCATGGTGCAAGGGCTGCCAGTACAATCAGAGGGGAATCTGCCTCTACTGCCGCAACGACGGAGCGGACGATACGATTGCCGAGGCCTGCACGAGGCGGGCGGCCGAATGGCTGGAGGAGGATGCGAAATGAACTGGATGAGCAGCGCGGCGCAGATCGAGCAGGCCCGGCTCGACGAGCTGAACCGCAAGGCGGAGGCCAGAGCGCAGGCCCGCAGATGCCGGGAGGCGGAGCAGCGGGCGGCCGTGGCCGAGCAGAGGGCAAAACAGGCGCAGCAGGACGCGGACCGCAAGGTCGCGATGCTGGTGCTGGCAACGGCCGCGATGGCCTGCATGATCCTCGGGGTGTGCGTGATGCGCGCCTCGGCGTGGATCGGGGCCGGTCTGCTGGGCGCGGCGGCGCTGCTGGTACGATGGATCCCGCGTGAGGGCTGAGTGTGTCTGCCGCGCGTGCCGGTATCTCCGGGAGGAGGACGCCGGGCGCGATGCAAAATTTTTCCGTTGCGGGGCGACGGGGCGCGTGATCGAGCACGCGCCGCTCTGCGCAAAATGGCCGAGCACGCCGCTGTGGCGCTGCCCGGCCGCGAGCATCAGAAAGGAGCTGCACAGCATGGAGAGGAGACACAAGTGGGAGCCTGGCGAGCGGGTGCTGGCGGTGTGCACGGGGACGTGGCACTACGGCGTCGGCGTGATCCGCAGCGGGCCGGACAAAAACAACCGGTACGTCGTGGAGTTTGATCGCGACGGCCTGCGCAGCGGGTGCCGAGTGATCGGGAGGCCGCAAGAATGAGCGTATGCGATAAGCGATGCGAGGCCTGCCAGTATCCAGATTGCGTCAATGACGCGATGGATCTGGACGACTACCGGGAGGCCGACGCAAGAGACCGGGCGCTCGGGACGGTGCGCAAGGCAAAGGATCCGCCGCCCGTCGGGGGCGACGCGGCCAAGAAGGAGGCGGCGCGGGAGCGGGCGCGGGCGAAGGCGAGGGAATACAATAAGGCCCACAGGGCAGAGCTCAGGAAATACTACAAGAAATGGCGCGCAGAGCACCCGGGCGCGCAGAAGGAATATTACAGGCAAAATCGGGAGCGCGAGCTGGCGAAAGCGAGGGCCTATAGGGAGGCCCATCGGGAGGAGATCAACGCCAGGGCAAGAGCAAGGTATGCGGCACAAAAGAAATGATGAACGATAAGGAGACAAAAATGGACAATCAGTATTACATCGTCAGAGGCGATCGCAGCGGCGTCTTTTTTGGACAGGTCACTGCGCGGAACGGTCAGGAAGTCGAGCTGCGCAATGTGCGCAAGCTCTGGTATTGGGACGGGGCCTGCGCCGTGGAGCAGCTAGCGGCTGACGGAGTGACAGCCCCGGCCGACTGCAAATTTACGGTGGTCGTGCCGGAGATGACCATCACGGACGCGATCCAGATCGTCCCGTGCAGTGAGAGAGCCGTCAAGGCCCTATCGGGGGTCCGGGTATGGAAACGGTAAGTGCAGCCGCGCGCTTCGCGCAGGCGGCCCCCGGCTCCGGCTACGGCTCCGGCTCCGGCTCCGGCTCCGGCTACGACACCGGCTCCGGCTCCGGCTACGGCTCCGGCTCCGGCCACGGCTCCGGCTCCGGCTCCGGCTCCGGCTACGACACCGGCTCCGGCTCCGGCTCCGGCTACGGCTACGGCTACGGCGACGGCTCCGGCGACGGCTACGGCTCCGGAGAC
>OCPV01000280.1_pt1 | contig 45480 bp, 40 predicted proteins | sample 1538511 | NCBI WGS metagenome assembly OCPV01 (sample SAMN04571704, study PRJEB22368) | human gut metagenome | biome: human gut; material: stool | host: Homo sapiens | place: Luxembourg | collected 2012-08-30 | reverse complement strand
CTGCTATATTTATATTTCCACTTATATAATTTCTTCCTTTTGCATTTTGTATTATACTTGCTTTATATAATTCTGTATTTATTGTTCCTTTATAATAGCTTGTATCTGTTATTTTAATATTATTACCACTTGCTGTTACTTTGATATTTCCTTTTGTTCCTATTGTTCTATTAGATATTTTTACTTTTTGTGTTTTATTTGATGCTATATTAGTTCCAGTTGTTAATTTTGCTTCAATATAGTATGACTTACTTGTTGATAATCCTTCTATATTTTTATCAAAATAGTATCTAATTCCTGATTGATAGCTTATATACATATCTTTTGATACTGTTCCATCTGTTGATTTTAATACAAGTTTTGGTGTAGATTTTGGAGTTTCACATTTTCCATCAATCCATTCTGCTATATCAACAGTTCCTGAAATGTAATTATCTCCTTTTGCATTTTGTATTAAACTTATACTTACTAAAGCTGTATTTATTTCACCTTTATAATTTAACTTAAAGTTATTTCCACTTGAAACTACTGTTACACTTCTACCTTTGAATTTTCCAATAGTTTTATTTGGAATTGAAACTTTTTGTACTTTCTTTGAACTTGCAGCTATATTTGCATCATTTTCAAGTCTTGCTTCTATATAATATGTTTTTGTTACATCAAAGTTTTCTATATTTCTATCAAAATAATATCCTATTCCACTTTGATATGCAACATATGCTTTTTGACTTACTTTTCCATCTGTAGATTTAACCCAAATTTCTGGTGTTTTTCTTGGAGTATTACACTGAGAAACTCCATTAGAATCTTCTATCCATTCTGCTATATCTATTGTTCCTGAAATATAATTATCTCCTTTTGCACTTTGAGTAATATTTATTGTTTTTAATGCTGTATTTATTTCTCCTACATATTTTTCTGTTGGTTCTTTACATGCTGTTTTTGGCATATTTTTATATATAGGTATTATAAATTGGAAATCTTTATTTTTAGTTTCTCCAACAATATCATAAGCATCTTTTAATAATAACCCTTCATTTTGTGCTGCAAATAAATTTTGCATATATTGATGCCAATAAAGTTGATTATTATAATTTCTTACAGCGAATTTTTGCATATATATTGTGTTTTGTCCAACATCTATATAGCTCTCACCTACAAAATTTCCTCCACCTTCTATAGATTTTGCTAAACTATTCCATCCTTCTTTCATTGCTCTAGTTAAAGCATTTACTCTTATCATATATGTAGGTTCAGAACTTCCTCTTGTTGCACCTATACTAAATAGATTATAATATCCTTTCCCATAATTAGTATATCCATTTCCAGTATATCCTGCACCAGTAGCTAAAGGTGATGTAGGATTTGTTCCTTGTTCTTGGATAACTCTTGTAATTAAGAAGAATGAATTTAAATTATTATTTTTTGCAACATTTGCAAAAGCTTGTTGTGCTGTTGAATCTATTAGCAAATATCTTGCACCTTTATAGTTTAATACAGCTCTTATATCTGCTACATTTGTTCCATATGTATAATCTAATTTTTGAAATTGGAATATATCTTCTGTATTTAAAAAGTTTCTTGGATCCATCATGTATTCTACTGCTTGTTTTGATGCACAATATAGTCCACTATCATAAGTTTTTCCAGCAGCTTTACATGATTGACAAAGCCATTCATCTCCTAAACTTCCACTTACTAAATTTCTTCCATGTGCATCAGAATTACTTTGCTCATTTTTAATTACTTCATTCCAATCTAATCCAGTATATAGTAATTTAATATTTGGATATGTTTTTTGTAACTCTTTTAATTTTGCTTTAAATCCTGGATATTTTGATTCATCAATTGCATTTATATCAGTCGAAACAGACCAACTGCCTGAAGCAAGTGATTTATTAGTATTTAACACTAATACACTTACAAATAACATTATGCAAAATACCAAAATTTTAGCTATCAAACTTCGATTATTCTTCATTTGCTTCTACCTCCAAAGTAAGTATATATTAAAAATTGTTTTTTTTCAACTTTTTTAGACAATTTCCATATTTTTCTAACATTTTTCTTTTGTATATATTTTTTTAAAAAACTAAAAGAGACTAAACAAATTTAGCCTCTTTTTACTATTATTTCTCAGATGTTTTATTTTCACCAGTTATATTTGTTTTAGTATTTGTATTTTGCTCTTCTTTTGTTGTATTTTTAATTGCTTCATTTGTTTCATTTGATTTATTTGTTGTTATATTTTTGTTCTCTGTGGTTACTTGTTTTGTAGATTTTGTTTTAGCCACTTGGAATTTTATATAATTTCCACTAAGTACTAATTTTGTTCCATTTTTTAGTGTTCCTACTGTTCCTTGTTTACTACATCTTGCATTTTGTGTTTTTTGTGCCACAGTTGCTTGGTTCTTACTTCCTGTTAACTTAACTTCTATATAATATGTCTTACTTGTATCTAATCCTTCTATATTTCTATCAAAATAATATCCTATTCCACTTTGATAACTTACATACATACTTTCTGAATATTTTCCATCTGTTGATTTTAATGTCATTTTTGGTGTTCCTTTTGGTGTATTACATGAACTTCCTACCCATTCTGCTATGTAAATATTTCCTGTTATATATTGCTGTCCTTTACTATTTTTTATTACATTCATCTTATATAACTCTGTATTTATTGTTCCTTTATAATAACTTGTATCTGTTATTTTGATATTATTTCCACTTAAGGTTAATCTCTTTCCATTTGTACATGTTCCTATTGTTCCTGTTTTACTCCATCTTGCTGTTTGTGTCTTTTCTTTTGTACTTGCTTGGTTTTTACTTCCTGTTAACTTAACTTCTATATAATATGTCTTACTTGCATCAATATCTTGTATATCTTTATCAAAATAATATCCTATTCCACTTTGATAACTTACATACATACTTGCTGAATATTTTCCATCTGTTGATTTTAATGTCATTTTAGGTAGCCCTTGTGGTGTTTTACATACTCCATTTACCCATTCTGCTATATTTATATTTCCACTTATATAATTTCTTCCTTTTGCATTTTGTATTATGCTTGCTTTATATAATTCTGTATTTATTGTTCCTTTGTATAAACTCTTGTCTACAAATTTAATATGATTTGTATTTACTTTTTGAGCAGTTAATCCTGCTTTTGTTTTTCCACTTATTGTTTTTGCACTTATTTTTGCAGTTTGTACCTTTTTACTTGCTTCTTCTATATTATTTTCATTTGATAATTTAACTTCTATGTAATATTCTTTATTTTTGTCTATTCCATCAATATTTCTATCAAAATAGTAGCTTATTCCTGATTTATAACTTACATACATTTTTTGAGAGTATTTTCCGTCTGTTGATTTTAATGTCATTGTAGGTGTTCCTTTTGGTGTCTGACATTTTCCATCTACCCATTCTGCTATATTTATATTTCCTGTTATATAATCTTGTTTTTTAGCATTTTGTATAATACTTATTTCATTTAACTCAGTATTAATATTTCCTTTATATTTAATTGTAAATTGGTTGTTTGTTGCATTTACTGTTAAACCATTTAAAGTTCCTATTTGTTTTGTACCTATTGCTAATCTTTCTTTTTTGTTTGCAGCTGTTTCTTGATTATCTTCTGATGTTAATTTAGCTTCGATATAATATGTTTTACTCATATCAAAACTTTCTATATTTCTATCAAAATAATATCTGCTTCCACTTTGATATGAAATATATGCTTTTTGATTTACTTTACCATCTGTTGATCTTACCCATATTTCTGGCATTGATCTAGGAGTTCTTGACCCTGAACTTAGGACCTCTTTAATATCTACATATCCAGAAATATATGTATCTCCTGTTGCACTTTCAATTAATTTTGTACTATTTAATGATGTATCAATTTTTCCTTTATATGGTCCTTCTGAAAATACTATTTTATTATTTATAGCTTTTAAAGTTCTTCCTTTATAATTTGTTTTTAAAGTTTTATTTGTAAGTTTTACAGTTTGAGTCTTCTGTGCACTTGATGCTTTATTATTCGCACCAACTAATTTTGCTTCTATATAATATTCTTTATTAATATCTAAATTATCAATTGCTCTATCAAAATAATATCTTATACCTGATTGATAACTTACATACATTTCTTGTGATACTTTTCCATCTGTTGATTTTAATGTAAGTTTTGGTATTGCAGATGGTGTGTTACAATTTCCATTTACCCATTCTGCTATTTCTACATATCCTTGGATATAGTTTTTGCCATTAGATACTGTATAATTTAAACTTTTTAAATTAGTATTAATTGTTCCTACATAATCACTTCTAAATAGTTCTTTATTTTTAATAATTGCATTTGCATCAGCTTGTGCCATTTTAGTAATCATTGCATCTGTTAAATAATTTGCTCTATCATATGGATTATTTATAAATGCGTGTTCTATTAATACTGCTGGAATACCTTTATGCATAGGCCAACTTATAATTCCATAATAGTCTGCAACTGTTCCATCTGGGTATTTATCCCAATCGGCTCCAACTCTTGTATTTGGAGTACTAGAATATGATTTTACCCCTACTCCTCTTAAATTTGATAATATATCTGATCCTAACTTATATGAATATTCATAATATCTTTTTTGTGTTCTATTATGTGTTATATATACTTCTGCTCCTGATAAATTATTTGATGAATCATTTGAATTAATGTGAAAACTAACTAATAAATCTGCACCTGCATTTTGTGCATTTATTGCTCTAGTTTCTCTATCTGAAGTTTCATTTTGTGTTTTAGTTAACACTGCTTTTATTCCTGGTGTCTTATCTAAAATAGCTTTTACTCTTGTTGCTAATTTCCATGTTAAGTCTTTTTCAACTAAGTTTCCACCTACCGCTCCTGACTCAGTTCCTCCATGTCCTGGATCAAGTGCTACTATAATATCTCTTGCTGCATATACCTTTGAGCCACATAGTAAAAATAATAATGTTACTAAACTTAGTAATAATATTTTTTTCGACTTATTTTTCATTTTATCCTTCCCCTCTTCTCATGTTTTTCAAACTTTACTTTATCATTTTTTTACTTTTTTTGCAATACCTAATTTTTGACATTTAACGTCATATCTTAACATTTTAAATACTTTTTATTAAAAATATTTAAAAGAATATAAACAAAAAAGTAGAAACTAAAAATTTCTACTTTTTATAACACCTGGAAAATATAAAATTATGTATAATAATTTATTTAAAAATCCTTTTATTTTTCCTAAATTATTTTTACTTTTTGTTAGATATGAAAATAAAATATAATGTTTTATAGCATATAATCTTTTATTAAAGTTTACACCTTTCATATTTTTTTGTAAGATTTCCTCAAAATATTTATAATACCCATAAGGATTTTCTTTAAATTCTTTAGTTATATTTTTAGAATAACCTTGTTCTTGATACTCACATATCATAATAGGTTTATTTACACAAATCATTTTATATTTTTCATCAATTTTATGATACATTCTAGCTTCTGTTACAAATCTTTCATTATTTTCTAATTCATGTTTATATTTTTTTCTAATATCAGAATAAAATACTAATGCCTTTTCTCCTGTTTCTCCTTCTTTAAAATATAAATCAAACATTGTAGTTATCTTATTTTTAAAGTTATTACCCATGTTGTTTCCTTTTTCATCATATTTTAAAAAACATATTCCATAAATTTCTTTTTTATCTTTATTTTCTTCAAAAGCTTCTTTTACAATTTTAAATGCATCATTTGTAAAATAATCATCTGAGTCACAATCTACAATAAAATCTCCTGTTGCTTTATTAGTCAGTTTGTTTATTGCAACCATTTTTCCTTGATTTTCTTGATAAAAATATTTTATTTCTAAATTTTCTTTTTTTTCAAAATTTTCTACCACCTGTTTTGTATTGTCTTTTGACCCATCATCCATAATGAGCCATTCTATTTCTACTCCATAGTCTAAATTTGCTACTAAACTATTATATAAATTTATTAATAATTTTTCTCTATTATATGTTGGTGTTAATACTGAAATTTTCATTTTATTCACCTACTAATTTTTGAATTTCGTTTATTATATTGCTGTTATTATATATAAATTCTTCTTGTTTTTCATTTTTGTCTATAGTTTCATTTTTTTCTAACTCGTTTTTTATTATCTTTTCTAATCCTTGATATATTTTTTCTTCTTCATTTTCTACGATTATAGCTTTATTATATCCATTAACCGCTTCTCTTGCTGCAGTATCTGTAATTATTATTTTCTTATTTAAAATCTTTGCTTCTTCTAATACCATACCATATCCTTCAAAATATGAAAGTAGACAGAAATAATTTGCATGTTTTATATATGGATATGGATTTTGTTTTGCTCCTAATAGATGAAATGTATTTTTTACATTTTCTTCTTTAATTTGGTTTTTTAAATTCTCTTTTTCTGGTCCATCTCCTATTACAAAGATTTCATGATTTAACCCTTGTTTTATCAATTTAGAATGTAATTTTATTAATCTATCTATACCTTTTTGTTTTACAAGTCTTGTTACTGTAACCAAATTTATTTTTTCTTCTTTTATTTCTTCTGGAACAAATTCTTCTGCTTTTTCTAAAACTTTTTTACTATTTATATAATTATATATTACCTGTTTTTTAGATTTTATTTCTGGATATGTTTTTTCAAATTTTTCTTTATTATCTCTACTTACAAATATTAAATCCTGATATTTAGAATATATTTTTTTGTCTATAAATCTTTTTAGTTTTGCTTTTATTCCACTACCAAATACTTTTGATATATCATTGTGAATCCATACTATTTTTTTAGAGTTTTCATTTTTGTAACTAAACATTCTAGTAATTGGACCTTCTAAAAAGGAAATTTCAACATCATATTTTCCTTTTAATTCTTTTTTAGCTTTTCTTTTTCCGAAAAAAAGCACTTTAAGTGGCATAATAAAATGTTTTTGAAGCTCTGTTAATTCTGCATATTTTTTATCACACCAAGATTCTACTTTTATATTAGGAGACAATTCTTTTTCTAAGTCTCCTTTTCCGATATATTGTATAAATTGTAATATCATAATCTTTACAAAGTTCATTTGCAATGTCTACTAATACTCTTTCTGCTCCACCGAATTGTAAGACTAGTTATTCCAAATACTATTTTTTTCATTTAGTACTCCTTTTTAGTTTCAATATTTTATTTATAAGTAATGTATTTATAGTTATTATTATCATCATTGTTGATGAATTAAAAAATGTATATCCTGCAAAAAACGACAACGCAAAAACACATCCTGCTCCTAAACAAAGCATCATATATTCTTCATCAATCTTTTTTATATTTTTAAATCCAATATATACTGAATATATAAATATTGATAAAAATGGTATAAAAAATAATATAAATCCTATAATTCCAAAGTTTAACAAAAATGCTGGTATTTCCATTTCTAAAACTAATTCTCTAAAATTATTTAAATATCCATTTCCAAATAATATACTTACTGGATTTGCCTCATTTTTTACTAATAATACATTATATATTAATTGCTGAGTTCTTTGGTCATTGTTTGTTACATTTAAGTTGTTACAAATATCATATAATTCTAGAATTGATTTTTTCTCTGGTTCACTCATATATCCTTCTTCTAAAGTGCCATCTTCAATTTTTTCTTTTATTTCTAAGATGCTTCCTGTAACATGAGCTTCTTCCATTGTTTCTTCATCTTGTATGTTTCCTTCAATACTTTCTAAATGCTTTCTTCTTTGAAGAGTCGTTGATCCTATTGTAATTATTATAAGTAAAACTATTGCAATACTTGCTATGCATCCTGCAACTACTTTTTTGTTTATTTTTCCTTTATGAATTAATTTGTATAAAATTTCTACAAATATATAACACATAAGTACTAAAATAAATCCAAATAGTCCTACTCTTGTACCTAAAAGTGTTGTTAGATATATTCCAACTAAAATTATTAATGGTATTACAAAAAACTTTAATTTTTTGTCTTTTGCTAAACCAATATATATAAACATAGATAAGATTAATATTGAACCTATACTATTTCCTGATTCAAACCATCCTTTATATCCCATACCTTCTATATATGTACTAGATGATGTTTTTGTAAGAATCGAAATAAATATTGAAATAATATATATTGCAATAGATATTACTATACTTTTTTTAAGCTTGTCCTCACCTTTACATTTAAATGTGTATATGTATATAAATAAATTTAAAATCATAAATGTATAATTTACTAAATATTGTGCTTCATGAATTACATTACTATAACTACTTCCGAGTTTTTAAAACTTGGAACATATAAAGGTGAGCTAATCCATATATTAAATACAAAATTCCTACTAAAAACATATATAGCTTAAATTTTTTCTTTTCTTTAAAAAAGATAAAAATCCCTACTATTATAGGTATTATCGGCCTTATAAAAGTCGATGGTGAAAAACTTACATTAGATGCATTTCTAAATACAAAACTTGCTATATCTAAAATAGGACATATTATTAGAAATGCACATAATATATTTTCTAAAGTTATTACTTTTTTTATTTTGCTTAATTTTGTTTCATTCTTATCTTCTTCTCTTTTATTTTCTTTTACTTTTTCCATTATATAATCCCCAATATTGTACAATATATTTTATATGTTGTTTTATTGATTGTTTTTAAATATATATCTTTTAATGACTTTCCTTTTTTTAGTATTGGATTTTGCTTCCAATTTGGAAATTTTTCATTTACATTATTCCATGTTTTTTCTAGTAATTTTTCTTGAACTACTGGATCTTCTATTTTTGTCATTCTAAGAAGTGATCTACAAAATACAGTTTTAACATAAATATATTCTAATTCATTCTTATATTCTTCATATAAATTTTTTTCTTTATAAAACTCTATTACATTATCTAAAACATCAAAAATTTCTCCTGTTCTTTCATTTTGAGAATTTGAAATTGAGTTTCCTCTTTGAATATAATGAACTAGAGGCTCTTTTAAAAATGATACTTTTTCTAAAAATGGAACTAATTTATATGTAAATTCTACATCTTCATATCTTAATCCTTTTGGAAATTTTACATTAGATTTTTCTAAAATTTCTCTTCTTATTAATTTATTCCAAGCTTCTACTCTTGCCTTTACTATCATCTCTTTTTTATTTTGATATTCTTGCAAGTCGCCTAATTTTCTTTTATGTTCTTCAATATATTCCCAATAAAAATTACATTGCACCATGTCACTATTTTCTTTTTTAGCTAAGGTATACATCTTTTCGTACATGTCTTTTTCTACATAGTCATCAGAATCTAAAAAAGCAATATATTCTCCTTTTGCATAAGGTATACCAAAATTTCTTGCATCTGATAATCCACCATTTTCTTTTTCTAAATACACTATTTTTTTAGGATATCTTTCTTGAAATTTTTTGGCAACTAATATACTATTATCTTTTGATCCATCATTTACAAGTATTATTTCTATATCTTCTAAAGTCTGATTTACTAATGTGTCTAAACATTTTTCTATATATCCTTCTACATTAAAAAAGGGAACTATAACACTTACCTTTGGCATAATCTTACCTCATCTTTAAATATAATTTAACATCTATCATAAGTAATATCTTTTTTATTAATTGTTTTAAGTTTTCTACTTTTATATTTTTATATAATTTTCTTTTCTTTAATTCTATTAAATATTTTTCTAGGTCTTTTTCTTTTAAATCATAAGATTTTAAAAGTAATGTATTTGTGTAATATCTTTTTACTAACTTTTTACTTTTTTTAGAAACATTATAATTTTCTATTGTTTTTATCATATTATCATAATGTTTTAATAAGTCTTCTGATTTTTTTACTTCTTTTTTATAATCCTTATTTCTTGTTATACTATTTTGAGTTTGTAAGTAATAATATCCACATTCATCTGTAGATACAAAGGTTTTTGCTTTTAAAATAATTAAAGATGTAAGTCCAAAATCTTCATGAAATGTACCTTTACTATATTTAAAATTATTTTCTTTGAAAAATTCAGTTCTATATAAATATATGCAAGCAGGGTCTAGAAATTTATCTAGCACACATAATTTCTCAAACCCTTCTTCTCCTGAACATTTTTCAAATATTGGTCCATCTAATTTTTCTAAAACATTTCCTTTTTCATCTACTGTTTTCATTTTAAATTTTATTAAATCAATATTTTGATTCATATATTTTTTTAAGTTTAAATATAAATTTTCATCTATATAATCATCTGAATCAACAAATGAGATATATTTCCCATTTGCATAAGGTATAGCATAGTTTCTGGCATCTGATAATCCGCCATTTTCTTTTTTTAGGTATTTAATTTTAAAGTCTTTATTTTCTTCTATTATTTCTTTTATTATTTCTTCTGAATTATCAGTTGATCCATCATTTACAATTATTATTTCTAAATCTTTAAATTTACTTTTTATTATTGATTTTATAGATTTTTCTAAATATTTTTCTGTATTATATACTGGAACTATAACACTTAAAATTGGCATTTTTATACCTCTCTATTTATTTTCTATTTTTATATTATTTATATCATTCTGCCAACGGATGACAGAACGCTATTTATTTTCTATTTTTATATTATTTACTTGTTTTTTATTTTCTTCTAATAAATTTTCTCCATCATTTTTCACAGATATTGCAATAAAAAGTGGCAAACATGTAAATATGCTATATACATATCTTGGTTCACAAAATACTGGTGAAGCTAAAGCTGTAAGCCATATAAAGAGCACTGGTAAAAATATTAGTATTTTCTTATATTGTCTTGTATAAATTACATATGTAATACATGCAAGTACTACCCAAAATAAAAAGCCTATACTAATTATCATACTAGTTAATGGAAAATCTCTTGTGTTTACAAATTCATTTAATTTATCTAAAACTTCAATTTTCACAATTGGTTTTTCAGAAAAAGCATATTCTTCATATCCTTTAAATAATTCTTCACTTACTCCTGTATATATTCCCCATCCTACAGTATTTGGATAATAATATCCATATGAACCATTTATAAATGATTCGAAAGTCTCTACTGGGAATTTAATTGCAAGTTCAATATATAATTTTACTAATCCTAATTTATCTTGTTCAAATCCTTCATCTGAGAAATATGTTTTTACTGGGTCTGCAAATACTGGATCATATAATTCTTCAAAATTATCTATTGGTAAGTATTGTCTAATTTTTTCTTTTTGTTCATCTGTTAAATTTTCTTCTTCATTTACCATTAGTCTTGCAAATTGTTGAATTGGTATTGATAAAGCTTCTCTAGTTGAGCCTTGTTCTATTCCAACTGCATTATATATAGGCCCTGTTATAACTTCATATATAATTATTGGAAGTAAAAATATTAATAAAACTTGTTTATAGTATTTTCTAAATACTACTAAAACAAATGGGAATGTTAAAATTATTGCATATACACCATTGTTTCTAAAAAACATTGCAAGTAAAATCATTAATGCTAAAAAAATCATTCTTGATTTTGAGGAGAAGAAATTTTTAGTATTTGTTGTAAGTTCTGTTAATGCTATTGTAACAAGTAATACTGATAATGCAAATGGTATGTCTTTATACATTGTAACTGTATAGAAACATATTGTTGGACAAAACATGTAAAATAATAGTGTCAAAACTCTTATTAATACTGGTACATTTTTTCTTGCCATATAATATATACTAAATGAAAATATTAATGAAGTGGCAATTGTTTGTAATAATGTATAAATAAAAGCTCCTATCTCATAACTATTAAATAGAAAATTTCCTAAATTGATACATATTGCAATTATTCCAGTATGAAGTACTGGATGGTGATTTGTAAGTGGTGTTGCTCCTACTCCTTGAAGGATTTGTATTACTGAATCTATTAATACATTTCCTGGATAATAATTTAATAAATATGGAACATATGCTAAAAATATAATTCCAGCTACAAAAAATATTGATTTTTTATTTGCTGTAAATAGTTTTAATTCTTTCTTTCCTTTTATTTTTTCCATAGCTTTTGGTATATTTGACATTATTATCATCATAATTGAAGTTAAAATGCTTACTATTGCTTCATATTTAAATAATAGCATTATTATATAATTTTTAGTCATTTGTACTTCTTCATTTGATGCCATAAAACCTAATATAGTAAATAAACCAATTACTAAGCTAAAAATTCCTGAACAAATAAATAATCTTTTATTGTATTTTTCTTTTGCTTTGCTAAAAAGCACACATAAAATAATAAGCCAAATTACCCATTTAAAATTATTTCCTCCATATACAAATTCATTTCTTGCAACATTTATACTTATAGCAATTACAGTAATTATAGATAATATAAATATTAATGTATTTTTATATTTTAATATCTTTTGCATTTTTTCCTCCCAAGATTTTATTTTGTTTTTTCTTTAAATTTGTCTGAATATTCATTTAGTTTAATTTCAAAATCTTGCTTGTCCCTTTTAATTATTGTTTGTAAAATTAATCCTCCAAAGAATGATTGTATTCCACAAATAAAGAAAAATATACTTGCTATAAAAGATGGCATTTTAGGTACTAATCCTGTTTGAATGTAATCTATTAATACTGGCATTAAAAAACCTAATCCTATTAAAAACAATATTGCTGTTATCCATGAAAAGAATGATAATGGTCTATAGTTTTTATATAAAGTCATTATTGTTTTTATAACTTTAAAACCATCTGTATAAGTATTTAATTTAGAAACACTTCCTTCTGGTCTATCTCTATATTCTATAATTACATTTTCTACATTCATATTTTTATCTAATGAATGTATTGTCATTTCTGTTTCTATTTCAAAACCTTTAGAAAGTACTGGAAATGTTTTTACAAATTGATAACTAAAAGCTCTATATCCTGTCATTACATCTCTTATGTTGCTTTTATATATCATATTTATTAATTTTCTTACTAATACATTTCCAACATTATGAAATGGTCTTTTATTTTCTGTAAAATATGTTGAAGATAATCTATCTCCTATTACCATATCTGCTTTTTCTTCTAATACTTTATCACACATTTCTCTTGCAAATTCTGCAGGATAAGTATCATCTCCATCTGTTATTATATAGCATTTTGCATCAATATCACGAAACATGCTTCTTATAACATTTCCTTTTCCTTGTTTTCTCTCATATCGAACTACAGCTCCAGCATTTCTTGCAATTTCATCTGTTCCATCTTTTGAGTTATTGTCATATACATATATTGTTGCTTCTGGAAGAGCTTTTTTAAAATCTTCTATTACTTTTTTTATTGTTTTGCTTTCATTGTAACATGGTATTAGTACCGCTATTTCGTCCATTTTATTTGCCTCCAATATTTTTTATTTTTCCTCTTAATTTCCACCATCTTGAGTTTTTTATTTCTTCATTTTCTTTTTTGTATTCTTCTAATTTTTTTACCGCTTCTTCAAATTCTTTTTTATAATATTCTATTTTATAGTTTTGTTCTTTTATTTCCATATCTTTGTTTTGTAACATTTCTTCTTTTTTATTTATTTGTTGTTCTAGTACTTTTTCTTCTTCTTTCTTTTTTTCTTTTTCTGCTTCATATCTTTTGTAACTTTCTAATGTTGCTTCTTTTAGCCAATTAGATTTTCCTATCACATATTTTTTATAATGTTTAACACTTATATCATTTTCATATTCTTCATTGCTTTCTTCACATTGTTTAACAAATTCTTCACATCTTTTTATTAAATTATCTCTTAAATTTTTCCATTCATCACTATGTGTTGGAATATTTCTAAAATCATATTTTACTTTACCTGATACAAAATCTTCTTCTGTGCAAGATTCTATATATTTTGTATAATCACCAAATCTATCATTTCTATAATCTTCATTTAATAAAATAGTTGGAGTTCCAAGTGCTAAACATGGAAGAGCACAATGTAATCTATATGATACAACCGCTCTTGCTCCTTGATATAGTTTCAAAAGATCTTCTACATTTTTCATTCTTTCTTCCCAAGAAAGTTCATAATAATTTTCTGGAACTATATGTGTTACAACTTTTACTTCCATATCTGTAGATTTCTTAATTTGCTCTACTACTTCTTTACTTACATCAACTGCACAAATGTAGTCTTTTTTTTCTACATTTTCAAATGGTTTTAAGGTTAATGTCATACATCCTGTATATTCAGTTTTTACACCTTTGCTTTCTAATAATTTTACTGTATGACTATCTCTACATCCAATTGGTTCTATGCTTTTTAGATATTCTAAACCATATCCTTGTAAATGATATGCTCTATCTGTCGTATCCCAAAACCAGTCTTTATATGTAAAATGCATAGAAACAGGTAGTGGTTTTACATATGGAGAAAATGGCCAATTTAAAGTATATTGCAAAAACCATCCATTTATAATTGTTGCAACTTTTTCTTCTTTATCTGGTACAAATTCATCCATATGATTTCTATCAATAAAGTAATCTACTCTTGGTAAAAATCTTTGCGTAGCATATGATTGAATGTCATCTCCTATATTTCTTGTATCTTTTTCTATTAGCAATCCAAACTTCATGCTTGTCCCCCTTATTTATACTTTATAATTTAACAAATTCTTCAACCCATTTTTCACATTTTTTATCAAAGTCTTTTTTCCATTCTCTGTATAGTTTCATTATTTCTTCTTTATGTTCCATACAATTTATAATTCTATCTTTTAGGTATTTTGGGTCATCTTCTTTTGTTAAAATAACATATTCTCCTAGTTTTGTTTCTACAAAGTAATCATTGTTATTTCCAAGTAAGCAAGGAATTCCTAATTCAAAACTTTCTAGTGGAAACATTGGTGCATTCTCAGTAAATGTTGGATATAAATTTACTTCATTTTGCTGAATTCTTTCTAATAATTCCTCTGATGGAATATAGTCATCTATACTTGTGGTTTCTAAATCTAAAACTTCTGTAAATTTCTTTGCTCCTTCATTTATTGGTACAACATCTGCTACTGCATCTGGAACTAATTTTATACTACTTAATGAAGTATATATATTTTTTAGTTCTCTTGAATCTGCATTATATACTCCTATTTTTTTCTTTCCTAATTTTTCTTTTTTTACTCTCTTAATATGATCTAAATGTACATTATTTTGTAAGTAAAAGCTCTTAAATCCTGCTTTTTTATAGAATTCATACATTATACTTCTTACAAATCCAAAACTGTCTATTTTCTTTTCTTTATATAGATTCATTACTTCTTTGTTTAAATTCCAAGTAAAGTCTGAAAAATATTCATAACAGTTTCCATGCCAAATTACTTTTACTATTACATTTTCGTTTTTACTTTTTATTTCTTTAATCATTTTAGTCCAGCCATCACAAATTTGGCTAAATATAACTGATTTTATATTGTTTTCTATAATAGTATCTGTTAATTTTTGTATATCCTTTTTTTCATAAACATGTTCTAATGGCACTATATTTTCAAATAACCCTTTGGTAGAATTTGCAACTCCAAGCCATGTTGGATTATAAAATACTATATAATCTTTGTTATTATATTTTTTTATTTCTTCAATCGCTTTATTTGCCATTTCAGTATAATGTTTATGTTCTTCTTTAATTTTTTTATTATTTGTTACTTTATATTTTGCTGTACTTAATACATGATATATTTTTCTAATAATTCTATATAAAAAACCATCTTTTTTTATAAATCTTTTTACTAGATTTTTTAGTTTTTGCATAAAATTCTTCCTTTCTTTGGAATTGTTATTGTGTTTGTTTCTATTTTTCTAAGAAGTTTTTAATACTTTCATTTGCTATTTTATTATATTTTTCTTTCCAGTTGTTATATAATTCTATTATTTCTTCTTTGTTTTCCAAGCATTTTTCTACCATTTTTGAATTTATAATACTATTATCCTCTGCTTCTGTTACAAGATAATCTCTTAGTTTTTTATCTTCTTCATCTTGGAAAAAGTCCATTGTATTTCCAATTATGCAAGGTACTTCTTGTTCCATACTAATCCAAAATACTGGATGAACATATTCTGTAAAAGATGTAGCAATATTTATATCATTTTTTACTACTTTTTCTTGAACAGTTTTTTCATCAATTTTTTCTATTTTATCTGATGTTGCTTTTATATTCATTGTATCTACAAAATCTTTCATTCTCTCATCTATTTCATTATAGTTAAGATTTGAGTTTTCTATATATTTTGCAATACATAATTGATTAAATATATTTTTATCCCATGTATAATTTAATGGATATATTCCTATATCAATAGTTTCATTTTTCTTTTTTGCTTCTAATTTATTTGTTTTATCTAAAATATAGTTTTCTCTTAAAAATGAACATTTATATCCTAAAGATTTATATACTTCATATGGTCCTTTTCTTAAAAAAGCAATATCATCTATTATATTTTTCTTTGATAATTCTAATAGGTTAAAAAAGTTTTGTCTGTCATAGTCATAATATAGTAAACTATCTTGAGTATTACAAATTACTTTTATTTTTACATCTGGATATTTTTCTTTTATATCTTTTATTTCTTTATCCCATCCTATTTCCAAACCAGAAAATATAATTTGTTTTACTCCACTATCTATTAGTTCATCTATTGTTTTCATATTTTTATTATGATCAAAATCTGTCCAACCTAAATTTATTTGCTTATTTTGGTTAAACATATTTGTTATACAAATATTATCTTCTGGTTTTTTATCTCCATATAATAGAATATATTTTTCCATATTATAAATTCCTTTCTATTTTTTACCTAATAGCTTTCTTATAGCAGATTTTCCTCCTGTTAATAAATTCATATATTCAATATCATTATATACAATAAATGCTTCTTTCCACATTTCTTTTCTTAACATGTCTCTACATTTAAAAATATTTAATTTTTGCATTGTTGTTAATTTATCATCTTTTTCTACATATTCTGCTGTTCCAAATGTGTCATTAAATACCATACTGTAATATGCTTCTATTAATTCTTTACTTGGATTTTTCTTTGTTCTTCTAATCAAATCATATACATATCCTTTAGTTTCAATAGCTTCATATGGATGATATTTCATATATTCATTTATTATTTCAGCTCCTGCAAACATTCCATCTTGCAAAGGTTTTATATATTTTTTTACAATATCTGTTTCTTCTGTTTTTGCTTTTCTAATCGCTTCTCCTTGTTTGTACTCTATAACACTTCCTGTTCCTGGATTATATATCCATTCAAGTAATGTTATCATACTTGCAACTTCATTATCTCTTATATTTTTATCATCTAAATAACTTAGTTTATATGTGTTTTCTGGTTGTAAGTTGTAAAAATCATATAAAGTTAAGTAATATCCTCCAATTACTTTATTTGTGAAAATATGTGCTAAGTTATCTTGTATTGTTCCTCTCCATCCAATATCTACCATAAACATTGGCTCTTCATTATTTGTTATTCCTTTTTTCTTTTCAAAATATTCTAGTAATTCTGATCTTTTTCTATCTAATTCAACTTGAATTTTTTCTTTAAATTCTTTATCAGCACATAGTCTTTGTACTCTAATATCAAACCATGGATCTACAATATTTTCTTCAGGTGTTAAATCATATTTTCCTAAATATTGTTTATACCCATCTATATCTATTGCTAATGTTTTAAATAAAGCTTTCATACTTTGTGTTCTATATTGTGACCAAAGACGAAGTAATTCCATTACTGAAAATTCTTTTAAAGATGCAGAAAATGTTGCCATTCTACTTACTTCTATTGTTTCACAATTTGGAACATCTACTCCAAATGGATTGTTTTTCTTGATTAGTTCATGTGTCTTTATAAATGTTTCTCCTTCTCTTGTTGCATAATATACTGTGTCTATTTTATTTTTTATTGCATATTCAACAATACTATATCCATAAAAATATAGTAATGGTGCTAAATCAACTCCACTATTAAATAATCTATTTTCTTTAGTATCATCTTTTTTCTTTACTTGGTCTAAATCAAAATTAAATCTTCTTGCCTTTTCAGGAACAAAATCAAAATCAGTTTTTGTTGTTTTTATTGTTTCTATTCCTAAACTTTGTGCCATTTCTATATCTGAATACTGATTATCTCCAACATGGATATGTTCTTTAGGTTTTATATTTAATTCTTCTTCTGCTTTTTTATATAAATTTCCACTTCTTTTATTTAATAAATAGTCTGCAGAACTATATATCTTTTCAATTTTTACAGGCAACTTTAAATAGTCTAATAGCTCTTTTAGGCTATCAGCTCCCATATAGAAATCTGATATACAATACATTTTTAAATCTTTATATTTTTCAAATATTGGTAATATTTCAGGATTTATAAATATAGCTCTTTTTTCTGCTTTTATCTCTTCTTTTAATAATTCTTCTGAAATATCTCCTAATTCATTTTTAAATATTTCTTTTTGTAAGATTTTAAATACATCTATAATTCTACATTCATCATCATGACCATTTTCTTTATTTTTCTTACATTCTTCTGCTTCTATTTCATCTCTTTTTTTCAATATTTCATAAATATTTTTATATTTATCTTTTATATCATTTTCATATTTTAAAATTATATATCTTGCTGTTGCAAGTTTAATCTCCTCTGGATGACATTTCCTTTTTATTATTGTATCCCATATATCAAAACTAATAATTTTTGTCATTTTCATACATCCTTTCTTATTTGCTTTTATTCATAATTCTAGCTTTTTTGATTTTATCATTTATTTGTCATATTATCAAGCAAAATACACAAATTTCCCTATATTTATTAAGGTTTTTTCATATTTTTGCATGATATACAAAAACTAAAAAAAGAGGTAAATGTTATTTACATTTTACCCCTTTTTTTCTATTTTAATTTACTAAATATATCTACACTATCTGTCTTTTCCCATGTGCATTCTATTTTCTTATCATCATCTAAATATCTTCTTCCAAAATGTCCACCATTACATGTGTTTTTATATATTGGATTTCTTAGTTCTAATTTTTCTATTATTCCTCTTGGAGATAAATCAAAATTATCATATATTGCTTTTATAATCTTAGAAGTATCAACTATATTTGTTTCTTTGCAATCTACATAAATTGAAATTGGTTGTGCAACTCCTATTGCATAAGATAATTGTAATAAACACTCCTTAGCTATACCTGATGCAACTATATTTTTTGCTAAATATCTTGCCATATATGTAGCTGATCTATCTACTTTAGTTGGGTCTTTTCCTGAAAAAGCCCCTCCACCATGAGGTGCATACCCACCATATGTATCAACTATTATTTTTCTTCCTGTTAAACCTGCATCTCCTTCTGGCCCACCTATTACGAATTTTCCAGTTGGATTTATTAGAACTTTAAAATCTATATTTAAGTTATATTTTTTTGCAACTTTATCCATTATTTCTGTTTTTATATAACTTTTAAATTCTTTGTCATTATAGTTTTCTTTATGTTGAACAGACATAAGCATTGTATTAATTCTTTTTGCTTTTCCTTCTTGATATTCAATAGTTACTTGTGATTTCATATCTGGTCCAGCATATTTAAACTCTCCTCTTTTTCTTAAATCTGTTGCAAGTTTTACTAAATCGTGTGCCATTGTTATTGCAAGTGGTGTAAATTCTTCTGTTTCAGAGTTTGCATATCCAAACATTATTCCTTGGTCCCCTGCTCCCCCAATATCCACACCTTGTGCTATGTCTGGGGATTGTTTTTGTAATAAGTTAAGTACTCTTGGAGTATATGTATATCCTATTTCTTTGATAACTTTTTTTGCTATTTCTTCCACATTTATTTTTGCATTTGTTGTAATTTCTCCTGCAAGTATTACAAATTCATCTTTTGCCATTGTCTCACAAGCTACTCTTGAATTTTTATCTTGTTTTAAACATTCATCTAAAATACTATCTGATATCATGTCACAAACATGGTCTGGATGACCTATTGAAACCGCCTCAGATGTAAATAATTTTATATCATTTTCCATTTTTATCTCTTCCTTTTTGTTTATATTTTATTTGCATAGTAATTTTATCTTTTTTTATATGTCTTGTCAAATAAAAAAAGATAGATTTTAAAACCTATCTTCCTTTGTCTATATTATCCTTCTTGTGGATATACACTTACTTGTTTTTTATCTTTACCTTTTCTTTCAAATTTTACAGTTCCATCCACTAATGCATATAGTGTATCATCACTACCTTTGCCAACATTAATTCCTGGATGTATTTTTGTTCCTCTTTGTCTTACTAGGATGTTTCCTGCTAAAACAAATTGTCCGTCAGCTCTTTTGACACCAAGTCTCTTTGATTCACTCTCTCTACCGTTGTGACTGCTACCTTGACCTTTTTTATGTGCCATGCTTATCTCAACTCCTTTCGGTTATTGTTTTATATCTCTTACTTATTAAAATCTTTTTTTAAGCTTCTTTCTTTTCTGTAGCTTTTTCTTCTGCTTTTGCAGCAGTTTTTCTTGCTGTAGATTTTATTGATGTAATTTCTACTTTTGTATATGGTTGTCTATGTCCTTGTAATTTTCTTTGATTCTTTTTAGCTTTCATTTTGAAAACAAGGATTTTTTTAGCTTTACCATGAGAAATTACTTTTCCTTCTACTTTCATTCCTTTTACATATGGGTTTCCAACTTGTACTTTTCCTTCATCAGATACTAAAACTACATTGCTAAATGTAACTTTTTTTCCTTCTTCTGCATCTAATTTTTCGAAAAATACTACATCTCCTTCAGATACTTTGTATTGTTTCCCACAACTTTCAATTACTGCGTACATCTTAAAATGCACCTCCCTTATTTGTATACTCGCTAATCCTTAAAAAAGGCAATTAAACTTATAGTTTAATATTTAGACGCCTTGACTAAGCGGATTACAGTTAATGATTTTATCATGTTTATAGTTGTTTGTCAAGCACTTTCTAGCTTTTTTAGCAGTTATTTTGCCATTTTTTAGTTTGAATTTATCTTTCTTCTTCTTTTGCTTTTGCCCTTTCTTCTCTTTGCGCTATTCTTTTTTCATAACTTTTCTCATAATCATAATCTGAAATCACTCCATCTATTTTAGAATAAATCACTCCTATATTTCCTTCTGACACCTCTTCTGAATTTAAAATGTCCATTATTTGATTAAATCGTATTTGCTCATCAATTTCTTCTCCCATCATACCTAAAAAAGTCCTTTGTCTTATTGCTTCTAGTGTTAATGATTGTTTTCTATATTCTTTAGCAAGTTTTATTTCATCATCTGATGGATTTTTATATGGGTTAGCACTATTTCTTATCGCTATTATATCTAATAAAGCCCTATATTTTTTGTAATTTTCTTGTTCATACATCATAATCTCCACCTCTTAAAAATTTAAATCTTTCTTTAATTTATTTAATGCTATTTTTCTACTACTAATTTTATTCTTCTCTTCTAGTGATAATTCTGCAAGTGTTTTTCCATTTTCTAGTTCAAATATTTCATCAAATCCAAATCCGTTTTCTCCTCTTGGATAATCTGCAATTTTTCCTATGATTTCACCTTTTTCTATTTTCTTTTTACCTTTATAATAAAAAGTTACAACACAAATAAATCTTGCTGTTTTATTTTCTTTATCTTTTAATTTTTCTATAAGTTCTAGATTTCTTTTTTTCTTTGTTTTTTCTCCTCCAATATATCTTGCAGTATAAACTCCCGGAAATCCATCTAAAGCATCAATACAAAGTCCACTATCATCTGCAATACATGGTAAATTTGTTTTCTCTGATATTTCTTTTGCTTTTTTTAAAGAGTTTTCTTCAAATGTTTTCCCATCTTCTTTAACTTCTATTTTTAAATCTAAATCTTTTAATGTAAGAAGTTTGTATTCTGATAAAATTTCTTCAATTTCTTTTACTTTTCCAGAATTATTTGTTGCTATTAAAATTTCTTTCACTTGCTTCACCTTCTAGATGATATATTAGCACATTTTTGCTTATTTCTCAATCTTTTTTCAATTTTTTGAATTTTTTTGAAGAAAAGTTATAAAATGTCTTGACAATTTTTATTCTTGATATTATAATAACTATTGTCGTCAAGATAAAACCAGTTCAATTTTATGCAGATGTGGCGGAACTGGTAGACGCACAGGACTTAAAATCCTGCGGTTGAATAAACCGTGCCGGTTCGATTCCGGCCATCTGCACCAATGACGTTTCTGTTCGAACTAATAGAACAGAATTGATACAAAAATCAATCAGTAAAATGGTTGATTTTTTTCTTTTGCAAAAAATCATCCTAAAATTATAATGAAAGGATGGTGTAAGAAATGAAGATAATTAAGCAAGAATTACAATTTGAAGAATGTCTAAAACAGCGAATTGAATTTATATGTGAGTTTTCAAAAGTTAATCCTACTTTTATAAATGGTAGTATTAGAAAATTAGAAAAAACTAACCTTACATATATAGAACCACATAAAGTCATTATTAAAAACATTACTTTTTTAGTGTTTAATTACTCTAATGATGTGTATATTTCAAACTTAACTAAAAAGATTAAATTATCAGAATTAGAAGAATATTTGAAAAATATATAACTGTAAATAATTGACATTTCTTTAAAACGTGATATAATATAGACAATTGATTATGTATAGTTGTTCGGCAAAAACTATACAATTATGAGTACTTTGAAAATTCTATATTATATTACAATTATGTTGTATTTTTATAATACTATACAATAAAGAGATTTTAAGAGATGTCAGCTGTACTCGTGTACTATGATGTCTCTTTTTTGTTAGGAGGTTTGAAAATTGAGTGATGAAAAGAAAAAATGTGGGTTATATATGAGAGTATCAACAGAAGATCAAGCTCGTGAAGGTTTTAGTCTACCAGAACAAAGAGAAAGATTAGAAACTTTTTGTAAATTTAAAGGTTATGAAATAGTAGACTACTATGAAGACGCTGGAATAAGTGCTAAAACTGGTAATTATAGACCAGAGTTTGAAAGATTAAAAAATGATATAAAAGCTAAAAAAGTAAATACAATAGTTGCTTTAAAACTAGATAGAATAACTAGAAGTATTTATGACTGGGAAAATTTAATGACATTTTTAGATGAAAATAATGCATATCTTGATTGTGTCAATGATGAAATAAATACAACAAGTGCAAATGGTAAAATGATTTCAAGACTTTTAATGAGTGTAAGTCAAAATGAAATTGAAAGAACAAGTGAAAGGACAAAGATAGGATTAGCAGGTGCAATAAAGTCAGGACATATCCCTCATATTGCTCCACTAGGATATAAGCACGAAGATAAGAAATTAGTAATTGATTATTCTACTAAAGATGTTGTAATTAGAATATTTGATTTATATTACAATGGCTATTCTTATCAAAAAATAAGTAATTTATTTAATGATGAAAAAGTATTAGGAAAAGAAAATTGGAGAGATTCCACTATTGTTAATATTCTTGAAAATGAAATATACAAAGGCGACTTTGTTCACGGCAAAAGAACAAAACACCCTATCTATTATGAAAATGTAGTAGAGCCTATTGTTTCTAAAGAGATGTGGGAAGATTGTCAAGTACAAAAAAAGAAAAATTCAAGAAGTTATAAAAGGACACTAACATATTTATATTTACAAAAATTAAAATGTCCTAAATGTGGTAGGATTTTAGGTGGAAAAGCTACTACAAAGAAAAACGGTAATACCTACTATTACTACTATTGCAATGACTGTAAAATCGAATTTAAAGAAAAAGTTATAAATGATTATTTTAGTCAATTTATTAGTGAATTAGTAGAATATGATTCTGTTGTAAATCAATTCTTCTTGCCTATGATAAAGCAAAAATTTGATGAACCTAAGGAGCAATTAGAAAAAGAAATAAAAGAACAAAACAATAAACTTGAAAGAATTAAAAAAGCCTATATCAATGGAGTTTTTGAGTTAAAAGAATATAACGAAGAAAAGAAAATAGTCGAGAAAGCAATTAGTGAATTAGAAAGTAAATTAGATACTACTGACTGTGTAGAAGAATTAAAATTTACACCAAAAGACATTTTACTAAAAAGAGATATTGATTTTATAAACAAAATAAAGCTAGATAAAGAACATCAAGAAAAAACTAAAACTTGGAAAGATTATACTAGAAAAGAACAAGCTGAACTAATAATGAAATATGTTGATGATATTGAATTAGAGTTAATTGGCAATGATATTTCTGTTAAACAAATAAATTTTAGAGAATCAATTTGTAAACCTTGTCAAGAACTATTTGATAATGGTTATATAGACACAACTAAACCTGCAATTTTTGGTAATGTATTAGGTAATATTAGATTTAGCAACTATCTACCTGAAAAAGAGGTTAGTGAAATTATTATGAGATTAAAACAATACTATGATGTAAGTTATACAGAAGCAACATACTATGTTGATAAGCAAGTATTTTATTTTAATTTTGTTGAAGATAACTCTGCTATTGTTAGAGTATTTCCTTTAAAAGATTATTACAAACTTGAACCAGATAATAAAATGGAAACTTATGAATTTGGAATAATTTATATTCGTGAAGAAGATAAATTCCAAATGCAAGAAATTGATACTGCATTTGATTATATACCAGATGAAACAAATGATAGTGTACTTTATATGAAAGAGCCTAAACCTATTTCAGTAGGTGTAAAGCCAGTAAAATTCTGCGAAGAAGATACAGAATAATTGTTGCAACTCTATTACTTATATATTTTCTTTGTTGCAACAACAAAATTAACGTGGCACGTTTTGTTTTTACGAAGTAAAAATGAAAGTGGCGATAGTTAATTTTGATAAATTTTATCCCAGTGGGAGAAAATTTATTGCCTCGCAGAGCCCCCGAGTTTTGATAGAATGTCAAAACTCATAGGGGGTTAGGAATTTTGTCAAATCAAAAATCCTGTGCCTACGAAGTTAAAGCTAAAGGAGGAAAAGAGATGAGCGAAGAATTAGCATATTCTATTCATTTAGGTAGTGATAAAAATAAAACAGTAAAAGCAAAAGAAATTGCAAAAAATAATCCATCTGGCAAAACATCGTTTTCAAATAATGGAATACAAAATGCTACACAGTTATCAAAAGTAAATAAGCATAATTTAAGAGATTATGATAATTACAAAGAAGAAATTTGTGTAATTTATGGAACTGATAATTTATACAAAGATGTTCAAAACCTATATTTTCAAGAATTTGAACAAGCAAGAATTGAATATAATCAAAAACAAACTCGTGAAGATAGAAAAATAAAGAATTACTTTAAGCATATATCACAAGATAAACAAAAAGACTTGGCTTGTGAAATTATAATAGAACTTGGAGATATGGACTTTTGGAATGATAAAGATGAATATTACAAAAAAAGTATGGTACAAGTTTATAAAGAACAAGTGCAAGATTTAATGAGAATTGTACCAGAATTTAAAGTAGCCAATGCAGTTGTTCATTTTGATGAAACATCTCCACATATGCATATTGTTGGTGTTCCAATAAAAGAAGATTATAAAAGAGGTATGAGAAAACAACCAGCAAAATCAAAAGTATTTACGAAAGAATCTCTACAACGAATACAAGATGAAATGAGAAATTGTTGTATAAAATCATATAATAAAATTTATTGTGAAAATTCTTTATTGAAACAAAAGAAGAAAGGCAGAAATCAAGATATTGATGTTAAAGATATGGGAAATTACAGAGAAATCAAAAGACAACTAAAACAAAAGGAGCAAAAACTAACTGAAGCTAATCATCAAACGAAAAAACTTGATGACAAAAGCAATAACGTAAATCAAATATTAGATAATTTAAAACCATCTAAACTAAATAAAAATAATATGATTATTTCAAACGAGGATGTCCAGAAATTGAAAAATTATACAGAAGATGTAAAAAATATTACTCAAACAGTAAGAAGTGTAAATGACTTAAATATGGCAATTAGTGATTTTGAAAATAGTACTTTTGAAATAGCAAAAGAAAATCGCTCACTTAAATATCAAATAGAGTTAAAAGATGATGAAATTAGTAATCTAAAAAGTGAATTATCGACTAAAGATAAAATCATAAATAAATTACAGAATGAAAAGGAAAAAATAAAACAAGAATTGAAGAAATTTAAAAATTTTTGGCATAATATTATGAGCCATTTTCATAAAAGAATTTGTTATGACAAAAATGAGAATTACAAAATTGTTAGTGATGATTTATATAGAAATGGCATATTTGATGACAATGATAATGAAATCGCAAATAACATTTATAGAAAAGTAACGATACCAGATGAGAATAAGAAAAATAAAAGTAAAAAGAAAAATAATGATATAAGATTTTAGGAGGAAAATGTTATGAATAATAAATTACCAAAAACAAAAATTGATAAAAGAACAGGTATTGAATATCATTTAAAGGGAGATTACTATATTCCCAATATAGTAGCACCAAAACAAGAAAAAATTGTTTTAAATAAATATGGAAAAATGAGATTAAAATATCTAAAAGAGTATAGAAAAGCTGATTATACTATAATGCTTATAAATGGAACTTTAAATACTCATTTAAAAGAAATACAAGAAACAGCTCAAACAAGAGTAGAGCAAATAATTGACCAACTGAAAGAAAAAAGCAATTTAACAGAAGATATGAAAAATACTGATGTACTTTATTGGGTGGGAACAATGAATTCTATTAAGTCCCAAGCAGAAGAAATCGTTTTAAATGAATTGATTTATGTATAGAAATTGAAATAAGCGAATGAAAGATTTAATTTCATTCGCTTATAAACATATATTTTGCTCACTAAATGGTAATTTATACAAAACTGATTTACAAAACTTTTTTAAATACTAAAATTGCTTTTGCTGTTCCTGTAATTGACATAGTAATTAATTCATAATTGTCTTGAAACATTTCATTTGATTTTTCTTCTACTTTTTGTGCCATATCATCTGCTTTTGGAGAATACTCTATAACAACTGTTTTATACATTTTTCCATCTCCTAGCATATTATAACTTGTAATTTATATAAACAATTTATTAAATATGTCCTTTATAAATTCATCATCAGTCATTTTATTTTCTAAATAGATATTAAAGTTATCTTTATTTATACCATTTTCATTTATTTTGCTATAATTAGGATATATTTCTTGGACTTTTTCTCTTTTAATTGTGTAACTATTTCCTGTAAAATTATAGGTTACATATTGTAAATTTTCTATTAAAGAAAATAATGAAACAGAATTATATACTAATGCTCTTTCTACATACATTTCATCATTTATATACCAATCTGTAATATGATAATCTATTGTTAAACCTAAGTTATTTGAATCTATTTCAAACACATATCCATATTCAGAAAGTGGCAAATTACTTATTAAGTTTCCAGTATTACTGTTATCTCCAATATATTTACTTTGATATTTTAAAATATTATCTATACCACTTTTATTTTTATTAAATGGTGTAATTGGTATAGTGTCAAAATTATATTCTTTTTTCTCATCAATAATATAATATTCATTTGTTGTATCTGCATTAATTCTATATACATTATAGAATAAACTATAATAGGCAATTTCTTTTGTTCCTCTAAATGTTGTTTCTATTTTATAGTTATAAATTGGTGGTCTATTATTTGTTTTTACACCCAAATAATCAGCTATATAAAATATTCCAAATATCCCTACAAATAAGATAACTCCAATAGCTATTTTTGGTATTTTTTTAAACTTTTTAAAATTTCTTACTAAACCTATTACAAATATAATAATACCTATAATAGAATATATAGAACACCAACTACTTTCTTTGCTTAAAATAGTTAATGCTGAAATACTTATAATTGCACCTAAAATCATCAATATAATAGATATTTTTTTATGCTCATTTTCAACTTTTTTACTCGAATAATCTATTGTATTTATTATATTTTTTTCCGTATTTTCAACTATTTTTTGTTCTTCTATTTTTTCACCAGATAATAATTCATTTAATGTTATTCCTAATTCCTCACTTAATGGTTTTAATAAAGATAAATCAGGCATATATTTTCCAGTTTCCCATCTCGAAACAGTCTTATTTGTTACTCCTAATTTTTCGGCTAATTGTTCCTGTGTTAATCCTTTATTTTTGCGATTCAAAGCAATAAATTTTCCTATTTTATCTAAATCCATTTTTATCTCCTCCTCACAAAAATAATACTATTTTTATTCTAAAATTAACACCCCACAAACAGCGAATTTCTTATTTATCTTAATAAATTGTATGTATTATACATTTTTCTTGAATATAAATTACTATTTATCTTTTTTTATTAAAAGACCAATTATTAAGCCAGCACATAAACCTATACTTGTTCCAAAACATATACAAATAGAAATGTTATCAATCAACACTCCTACAATTGCTCCTAACAATGTTCCAGCACATATTCCTATTGACATTCCTTCTAACATATATGTTTTTGTTTCATCGTCATCTTCAATTTGTAGATTATCAATTTTTTTATTTTTCACAATATCTCATCTCCTTCAAATTTTTATTTATTTTTTTACCTATCCTAGTCAAAAATCGTATTCCATATTCAATAGCTAAAATGAATAGATAAAATCCTAGCCATATAGCCAAACTTATTAATTTTACCTCTGTTGTATTTTCTGCTCCACTTCCATCGACTTTTCTAAAAAATAAAATTAAGCTAACACCTAAAAACAATATAAATTGAACAACTTGGAATATCCTCCATTTATTATTTTTCATAAAAAATATCCTCCTCTATAGATTATTTGTATTATATGTAACTTTAAAAATTATTTATCTTTATTTCTATTATTTAAAACAATAGACAATGTAACAAAACATAATGTTAAAAATATTGATGAGCAAACATATTTTATGTCTGTACCAGAAAGTGCTAATACAACTGAGATAATACCAAAAATGATTCCTATAATACATAAAACAACACACATCTTATTCTTTTCCACTATAAAAACCTCCATTACAACTTATTAATTATTGATATAATAGCATAAATGAGAGTAATTATCAATAACCACTCTCATTGAAATTTAATGTTCTATTTTTATTCTTTTACTTAAAAAGTAATGGTGCAATGTTATCATAAAACCAAAATGGATAATACAGAAATAACATTTAACTATTTTTTTAAATATTTTCACTTCTTATTGTTTCAATTAAATTAATTTTTTGGCTCTTTTTACTAGCATAGCTCATAGTTATAAATATAATAATAAATACTACTAAAATAGATATAACTACAGGTATTAGTGGAAAACTATATTCTGTCTGTAAACTTTCACTCATTACCCTATAAATCACATAAGATAATATTAATCCTATTGGAACACCATAAAGAATTGATTTTATCCCATAAAGTAAGCTCTCATAATTTATCATTTTTTTAAATTCTTTGTTTGTCATACCAACTGATTTTAATACTGCAAATTCTTTACTTCTTAATGCCATATTTGTTGTAATAGTATTAAAAATATTTGTAATTCCAATAATAGATATTACAATAATAAATCCATAAGAAAAGATTGATAAAATTAATGACATTGTTTCATTTTGCTTTTTACTTTGTTCACTATTAAATATCATATTTTTATTTGTACTATCTATATTTGCAATTTCTTGCTCTAATTTATCTGGATTGCTAGATTTTATATGTATTCCAGCTGTTCTCAAATTCACTGCTTGTAAGTTATCTTCATATTCTCTCATTAAAGAATCAGATATAATTATTATAGGGTTACCGTCGTTTCCTTTGAACATTGACATTGGTGTTTTATCTGTTTTTAAAACAATTGGAAGTTTAACCTTTACAGGACTTTCTACATTTTCTTTTATATATTCAAATTCTAATTCGTTTCCACTATTGATGTTTAAGTAACTACATTGTATTCTTTTATCATTTTGTCTTACCCAGAATCGGTCATATAAGATTCCTTTTCCTTGTGTTTCTTCTTCAGTTAAACCTAATTCTTTCAAATAATCTTTATATTGCATATCTCCAACTGAAACAATAGAAACATTTACATCATTTACTTGTACTGTTATTCCATTTTTTTCATCTTCATAGTTTGTAAATTTTTTATATTGTTCAGATATATATGGTTCTCCAACCAAGACTGGAAATTCTTTTACAATCGCATATTTTTCAATATTATCCAATTTTAATATTTTATCAAAATACTCATAATTCGATTTTTCGTCACTAGAAGGTGTATTTACTATTATATTATCTTCTCCATTTCCTGAATACATATAATCTGATGCTTTAAAAACATTTTCGATAACTGCATTCATTGAGATAAACAATATAATACTTAATGTTATTGAAAATATAGTTGTGCGATATTTCTTTTTGCTCCTTTTAAAATTCTTTGCTCCTATTTCTCCAGGTATTCCAAAAAGTTTCTTTGTTAATTTTGATATTTTTAATCTCTTACTTGATACTTTTATATCATTGCTTTCTTTAATTGCATCAATTGGCGTTATTTTAGATGCCATTTTTGCAGGCTTTAAAGAAGAAACAAATATCATAATTATTGAAACTATTATTGAAATTACTATAGATATTGGTGATATAATAAATTTTAAACTAAAATTATCAACCAAATTAGAACCTATTAATAGGTTATTTACAATATCTAAAACTATATAAATTGCTAAAAGCCCTATTATAATTCCAATTGGTATTGCAATTATACCTATAATAAATCCTTCAAACAAAATACTTCTTTTTATCTGCTTAGAAGTTGCACCTATACTTGCAAGCATTCCTAATTCTTTCGTTTTTTCTGTTAAAGAAATATTAAAACTATTTCTTATTACAAAAATAGAAGTAAATAAAATAATTCCTATTATAATTATAGCTAGTATTATAACAGTTTTAGTAGTTGTATCACTTGGAAAAACACCCATATATCTTAATAGCTCTTTATTTTCACTTATTTTATTACTATCAATTTTAAGATTATTTACTAAATTATCTTTTAATTGATAAGTATTTTGTGGATTTTTTAATATAACTCCAACTCCCATATTTTTGCTAGTGTCTATATTATCTAACTTTGTAACTAATAATGATATTGGTAAACTACTAGAACCATATCCTTGAATATTTGATATTATTCCAACAAGAGTATATTCCTTTACCTCTTTACTTTGGAACTCTTTTGCATTTTTATCAAACTTTACCTGATTTTCCATTCCATTAGCCGTAAGATACGCATTATTTAATTTATTTGTTAGTAAATTAACATCTAATGAACCCATATCAAGTTTTATTTTGTCTCCCAATTTATATTTATCTCTTATTGATATTTTACTTCCGTCAATTAATGTAATATCTCCTGAATACATTGTGTCAGTAATTACAATTTCATTATCATTTTGAGGAAGTCTACCTGCTACTAAGTTAATTCCTCTATCTCTAAACCCTTCATCATCATAGGCTTTTACTTCAAAATAAGTTCTATCATCTTCCTTTGTACCATTTATTACTCCATATCCTATTTGTTGTGTAACAAAAGATTTATCAATATTAGGATTGTTTTGTATATATTTCAATTGTTCTGAATTTATATCATTTATTAACAAATTATAACTACCATCTATTTTTTTAGTTCTTTCAAGTATTGCAGATTGAAAGCTTGATACAAAAGTAGTAACTGCACACATTAAAGCAACAGCTAGTGAAATTCCTAAAATTGTTACAATAGTTCTTTTTCTATTTAATTTAAGATCATATAATGTTATTTTATTTAAAATCTTCATTGTACCAGCCCTTTCTATATTAAGTTTTCATCACTAATAATTTTTCCATCTTGAATTGTAATTACTCTATCTGCTTCTTCTGCAATGTTTTTATCGTGTGTAATTAAAATTAATGTTTGTTTGTATTTTTTATTAGACAATTTTAGTAAATCAACAATATCTCTTGAAGATTTACTATCTAAATTTCCAGTTGGTTCGTCTGCTAATACTAATGCTGGATTATTAATTAAGGCTCTACCAATAGATACTCTTTGTTGTTGCCCTCCAGATAATTCATTTGGTAAATGATTTATTCTATTTTTTAGACCTAATGTTTCTAATAAATCATTTAATCTTTTTTGGTCAACTCTTTTGCCATCTAAATCACAAGGCAAAGTTATATTTTCTTTAACATTTAAAATTGGAATTAAGTTATAAAACTGATAAATAAGTCCTATTTGTCTCCTTCTAAAAATTGCTAAATTATCATTATTTAATTTATAAATATCTGTACCATTTATAAAAACTTTACCACTTGTTGGTCTATCAACACCTCCAATTAAGTGTAGAAGTGTAGATTTTCCACTTCCACTTGCTCCGATAATTGCAACAAATTCTCCTTGTTCTACACTAAATGATACATTATCTAATGCTGTAACACTAGATTCTTTTTTACCATATTTTTTAGTTAAATTTTCAACTTTTAATATTTCCATTTTTAATCACTTTCCTTTCCTAATATATATAGTAAAATTTAGCCATATCAAAATTACAGATATTTCACAATTTTTTTCTTTTTTTATTTATTATACTAATTTAAAATGACTCTAAAATGACTTTAAGAAAATTTTAACAAAAAAATGAGTAAAGTTTTATTTTACTTTACTCACAATTCAATCATAAACTTTGTTCCATAACCTTTCTTACTTGTTACTTTAATATCTCCACCTTGATTTAATATAATACTTTTTGTAAAAGCTAATCCTAGCCCTAAACTATTATCTTTACTGTTTCTTGTTTTATAAAATCTTTCAAAAATATGTCTAATATCTCTGCTATCAATTCCTTCTCCATTATCTTCAATATAAATACGAGTATAAACTGCATTTTTAGTTGCACTAATTTTTATTTTCTTTGAATTATGTTCTATGGCATTTTTAATTAAATTTGCAATAGCTTCTTTAGTCCATTTTTTATCACAATTTATTTCTATATTTTTATCAACAGCTATTTCAATTTCAACTTCTTCTGTTTCACACATTATGCAAAATTCTTTTCTTACTTCATTTAATAATGTATATAGATTTTCAGGAGTTTTCTTTAATATAATTGTTTTTGAATCTAGTTTTGCCATATTTAATAATGTGTTAATCAGCCAATATATTTTTTCTAATTCAAAGTGCATATTATCTAAAAATTCTTTTCTTTTTTCTTCTGGCATATCTTCATATAATAAGTCATTTATCATATTTAAAGATGTAAGAGGTGTTTTTAATTGATGCGAAATATCAGCAATTAACTTTTCTGTTTTTTTGTTAGTAACTGTTAGCTCCTTATTTGCTTGCTTTAACAACATTGTTACATCATATATATCATTTTTTACAATACTTTCTATTCCTTCTTCTTCATCTGTTAAATTAATTGTCTCAATACCGTTTAATATATTCTGACAATATGTATTTAAGTTTTCCCATTTTGTTTTTTGTTTTCTATAATAAATCAAAAATGCAAAATAAATAGAAACTACTGAAAGTAAAAATAAAATTGATATACCAATTATAACTTTATATGAAAAATCCATACCTGTATCGCCCCAAGTTGATGTACTTTTAGTTATTCCATATTTATTTAAAATTTCCTTTCCACTATTAATTTCTTTCTTACTATCTTCATTGCTATAAATTTTATTAATTATTTCTGCTTCTTTTTCTGGAACTTCATTATGTATTTTTGAAATTATTCTTGCAGTAGTGTTATACAAACGGTTATTATATTCACTTTGTAAATATAATATAATAACTATTCCAAATATTATCATTAAAATAGTCCAAATAGTAAAAAAGCAAATAATCATTTTTTTATCTTTTTTACTCATTTTAATCTCCTATTCTATATCCAATACCTCTTGCTGTTTTTATTACTTTAGGATTATTGGGATCTTTTTCTATTTTCTCTCTTATCCTTTTTATATAAACTGTTAGTGTGTTATCATTTACAAAGTTATTGTTATCATCCCATATACTTGTAAGTATTTGACCTCTTGTAACTAATTTTCCTTTATTTTCAAACATAAATAAAAGTATTTTATATTCTAATGCTGTAAGTTCAACTTCTTTTTCATCATTAAAAACCTTATTTTTTGTTAAATCTAATATAACATTTTGAATTGTTATTTTTTCTTCTTTACTAGTATATTTTAAAACATTTTTTATACGAGAAAGCAATTCTCTTGCGTGAAATGGCTTAGTAATATAATCATTTGCTCCTAAATCAAACCCTTTTACAATATCTTTTTCTTCATCTAATGCTGTTAAAAATATTGTTGGAATCACTTTTTTCATATTTTTATAAAAATCAAACCCATTACCGTCTGGAAATGTAACATCTAAAAGTAATAAGTCATAAGAATTCTTATCTATTTTTTCTTTTCCTTGTTTTAGATTAGATGCTATATCTATATAAAACCCTTCGTTTGTAAGATAATATGAAACACTATTTTGAATAGATTTATCATCTTCTATTATTAAAATTTTAGTCATTTTATATCACTTTCTTTTCTATTATAATTTTATTGTAATAATAGTAAATAATACAAAACAAGTTCACTTTCCACCGAAATACTCGCTTTTTTTCTGACTAAATAATATCACATATTCATAATTTTATCAATTAAAATATTTTTACTGAAATCGCTTGAAAATTAATAAAATTTATGTTAAATTAAGGATAATGAATTGATTGATATTTGTATCAGTCGTTAAAAGTGTGAAAAAAGTTGTAAATATCTACGTTGTTCGCACCATTAGAACACCAAGTGTTTCGGAAGATTCAAACTTGGTGTTTTAATTTTAAAAATGCAGATTTTCCTAACATTTTTCCTAACACTTTTCAAATTTCGTGGTGCTTAAGAAAATGTTTTGAAATATATTCCTTTGAACAGTTATCTAGTCGCATTAGGTAATTGTTCTTTTTTATTGTCATTTGATTTAAATGACATATTAAATTTTGTTTCAATCATATTTGCTGGTATTGTTTTATCATTCTGATCTAAATGAGAATATCTTTGAGTAGTGATAATATTTGAATGCCCTAACCATTTTTGAATTTCAGAAAGTGGAACACCATTTCTTAAAAGTAATGTTGCACAAGAATGCCTTAAATCATGTAGTCTAATATGTCTAAATCCATTTGTTTTTAATATTTTACTGAAAGTTCTATCTACATAGTCTGGCTTTACTAATTCTCCATTATCCATTAAACAAATAAAATTTTTATAATCTTTTATATAAGTATTTCCAAAGATTTTTTCATTTTGTTTATACTTTTCTTTATATTTCTTCAATAAATCAGCAATAAAATCAAACATAGGTAAAGTTCTATAACTTGACTTGTTTTTAGGAATATCCTTAATAAGAAACTGAGTAACACCATCATATTTTCCTCTACCAACTGTTTTTCTAATAGTAATACTCTTATTATTAAAATCTAGTGCTTCCCAAGTTAATCCTAAAATTTCTTCTCTTCTTAGACCATATATAATACCTAAAGTAAGTGGCAATTCTAGTTTTTGAGTTTTTACTACTTCGATTAAGTCTATAAGCTCATCATCAGTATAGAAATCTGGTATATATTCTTCTTTTTTTACTCTTTCTATTCTGTCCATAGGATTAAAAGGTATTATTTCAGCAATAACAGCTTCTTTAAATGCAGTATTCATATTTGCAGTATAATGTGCTATTGTTGTTCCTTTTAACTTTTGACTATATAAATAGTTTATAAAATCTTGTATATCTTTTGGTCTTAAATCTATTAGTTTTATTCTTTTATTTTTAAAATAGGGATATAATCTTCCTTTAATAACTTGTTCATATCCAATATAAGTAGATTGTGCTACTTTAGGTTTTATATTCGCTAGCCACTCTAGCATATAATCACAAAAGAGCATATTTGAATATTTAGATTTTTTAGCAATAGTATTCATTTTATTACTAAAACTATTTTCAGCATTTATCCTTACTAATTCTTCTTTTAGCATTTTTTCTGCTTGTTTTCTATTTTGATTATTTTTTCTTTCGTTATTATCTACTTTTAAACCAGTAGAATGCCATTCAGGTTTTCTTTTTCCATATTCATTATACATATTGAGTACTAAAAAATAGTAACCCTTATTAATTTGTACGCTACCTGTTATCATACACAAACTCCTTTCCAAATAACAGTTTAAATTTAGCTTACCATTGACTTTTTCATCATAGCATATAAGCAAATTTAAATCTAGTTACTTTTAATTAATTGATAATAGCTTAATTTTGATTTGTTAAATAATAAATAACATTTCTTTTGGGTATTTTATATTCTCTACCAACTTTAACAGATGGAATAGTTTTATTTCTTACTAATCTATAAGCAAGATTTATACCAATTCCAAGCATTTCTTTTAATTGATTGATGTTCACTAAATCTGGATATGAAGTAAACATTAATCCATAATCTTCTTTGATATTACCCATATTGATATTCCTCCTTCCTTAAAAATTTACAAAATAAAAAAGACCTACTGTTCAAGTAAATCCTTTATTTACATATTATAACATCTATATTTGTATTTTTGTGTTGGTATAGGAATGTTCATATTTATAGTCTTTGGAACATCACTACCAACTTTTATACCTTTATTAAGTTTTAGATTTCCGTTTTTATCTCTGTGATAAATACTAGGGTTGTATTTTGCAAAAGCATAATCATTTATATTATTACTAAAATATGATAATTCTAAAGAATCTTGGTATTGTAATATTTTTAGTTGTTCATAAGAATTATCCTCTTTCTTTGGTCTATCATAATTCTTAAAATATTCTTTCAAATAGTCTTGTCGCTTTTTAGCATTATTCTCTTTGCGAGTTTGTTTTTCTTTTTTACTTCTAATATCAGCATTAACTATTTTTGAAACATATTGTTTAGTAACACCAACCATCGTTGCAATATCTTTTTGTTTTAGATGTTTATTATAGTATAAATCTAAAATGTCTTTTTTATTATCCAACCTTAACATACCTCCTTTCCCATTTAGTTGACTTTTTGTTTGCAAGATTTTAAACATAAAAAGGTTATTAGTTATCCTTTAAATAACTAAAATTAAGAAACTTTTATTAACGCTTGACAACATTTATAGTTCGTAGTACAATTATATTGTAAACACATTTTAAAATGTTGTTTGATATTGTTATTATACTATTGTAATCTTTATTTGTCAACACATTTTAAAAATATTTTTAATATTTTTTACAAGATAAATTTTAGGAGGATATATTTATGAAAGAATTACCTCACGGAGCTATTGAAGATGGCTTCTACTTATGGTTTAATTTTGAAGAAAAAGAAGAATATTATGCAACGCCATTATACTTATATAATGTAAATAGAAAGAGAATTGATAAAAATGTTGAAACAAGATTATGTCTAGAATTAGAAAAAGATATATCTAAAACAAAATTAAATAGGAAAAAAGAATTAGCAAGACAACCTTCTACTATATATATTCACTATGTAGAAAGTATTGGTGCTATTTTAATAAATTTTTTAAATGCTGATTTTACTACTTATGAAACTGCATATAATACCTTTTTCTATGCTTATGGATATGAACTAATAAAAGAATATGCCCCATATCAATATGCTAAAAATAATGAATTTATTGATGATATTCAATTTAGAAAGATTATAAAAGACATATATGATACTAGTAGTGATAGACTTATAGAATGGCAAGAAAATTTTAAAAAATGTGTGGATTTTGTTTATAATTTAAATGGAAATGAAGATTTAAAAGAAGAAAATAGACTATCAAAATTTATTGCTTACACAATAAAAGATAATGATTTTTATACATATTCACAAGGAATTGATATTATAACAGATAATTATATAGACATACATAACAAATATCATAATGATACTTTAAATAAAAGAAATAGATAATAAAAATCAAGAACTAGAGTTACACAATGTCTATACAAGTAGTAATTTAACAAGTATATGCTTTATGGTATTAGATCAAATTGTAAGACATGAAAATTTACAAATTAAAACTTGCTTAAATTGTGGCAGATATTTTATACCAACATATAGACAAAGTGAAATATATTGTGATTTAGCAAATGTAGATAAAAGTCCTACTTGTAAAGAAAAAGGTGCAGGAGAACAATATAGAAAAAATTTAGAAAATAACAAAGTACAAGCCCTTTATAGAAGAATTTATCAACAAAAATTTATGACTGCATATAGAAACAGAGAAAGTAAAGATATTCAAAAAGACTTTTCACAATGGAAAAAAGAGGCTAAAGATAAAATAAATAAAGCCAAAAAAGGTAAACTTAGTGAAGATGAAGTTTATAATTGGTTAGTTCAAAATAAATAATACTAATTCTGCCACTGATGGTGGCAGAATTAAAAAGAAGGAGGTTTATATGCTTTACACTCAAACAAAATTTACAAAAATACCTAAGAAAACAATTAATTTAGATTTATATGTAGATGAATCTAAAAATAGAACATATACTCGTTATGATGGAAAAAATGAGACAATAACATATATAATGATACTAGCAATACCAAAAGATAAAAAAGATGATTTATATCAAAAGTTAAATAATGCTAGATGTTTAAGCGAAGAAGAACATATTTTTGAAAAATGCAATAATAATTGTAGATTTCATTGTGAAAATGATGGCGAATTACACTATACAGAAATTAAAAAGAATAATGTAAAATATAAAATAGCTAATAGATGGTTAGATATATTATTAGATAATAATTTGAATGATGATAAGTCAATTTTCTTTAATATTTTAGGAATTATTGAATCAAACTTGGATATTAGTAAATTTGGCGATGAAAAACAGTTTGGAAATATCTATTGTAGATTTTTTAGGACTTGTTTACTTAGATTGATAGCTATGTTTAAAAAATATGATCAAGTTATAATAGATAATATATTTCATGACAAAACAACTGAAATGGAACTCCATCCCTATTTTAATACAAATGCTATAAAACAGATAAGAATGAAAGAATTACTTGAAGAAAATAAACGAATCTTTTTTGAAACAAATGAAATAGAATTTATTGATTCCGACCATCATAATGGAGATACTATGAATTCACAGTTTATACAATTTGTGGATATTATTTTAGGAACTACATTAAATGTTATTCATAATTCAGCAACAAATAGTGCCAAAAAAGAACTTAGTTTTAAAATAAAACCTTTAGTGGAAAGGATTTTATCTGATAATGGTTTTGCAAAAAAGAAAAGTCATTATAACTTTTTTAACAAACAAAGTATAAGTTATTTTCCAATAATATCTAAAGAAAATTTTGAAAAAGATATAAAAAAATACTATTCAAAGGAAATTAATTTTGATAAACTATTAGAAAACAACAATTATTTTTCTAATACTAAACCATTACTTTTAAAAGAAGAAACAGGACAAATAAGTTTTTTTGATTAAGGAGGTATTAAAATGACCAAAAAAGAAGTTATAGATGCAATAAAATATATGCAAAAATATCAAACAGAAACGGACAAGATAGAGGCAAAAACAGCTGAAAAAGGTTGTCCACAAAAATGTTATGATACAATTTCCGCATTTGCCAATAAATATGGTGGAATAATAATATTCGGAATAAATGAGCATAATAATTTTATAGAGCAAGATGTATATGATGTAAATGATTTGCAAAGAAAAATCACATCATTATGTACTACTTCTCTTGAGCCTAAAATTAGACCAGAGTTCTTAGCAGTTACATATAATAACAAGAAATTATTAGCTGTAAAAATAAATGAACTACCACAAAAAAAGAAACCTTGCTATTATAAAAATGTAGGAATAAATAAGGGCTCATATATTAGAATTGGAGATTCAGATGAGCATATGACTGACTATGAAATTTATAGTTTACAAAGCTATACTGATGGTATAGAGGAAGATTTAAGGCCAATAAAAAGAGCTGAATTTGAAGACTTAAATCAAGAAAAAATACAACAATATCTTGAAAAAATCAAAGATGAAAAACCTAATCTTTCAAAATTCTCTGATGAAAAAATATTAAAATTAAATGGTATTATTGAAAATAGTACTGGTGAAATACATCCAACATTAGCAGGAATGATGGTGTTTGGAGAATATCCACAAGGATATTTGCCACAATTATTTATTGCTTGTGTAGTGGTGCCAGGAAGAAGACTTGGAGATGTTGGAGAATTAGGACAAAGATTTGATGATAATGAAAGAGTTGAAGGAACTATTGAAGAAATGTTAGATAAGTCTTTAGCATTTGTGAGAAGAAATATTGGAACAATGGTTATAATTGATGATAATGGACAAAGAACAGATGTACCTCATTATCCTATGAGAGCATTAAGAGAAGCTATTGCAAATGCATTAATACATCGAGATTATAGTACAAATACAGAAGGTGCATATATATATTTAAGAATATTTGATGATAGAATTGAGATTTTAAATCCTGGTGATTTGTATGGAAATAATCGTATAGAAAATTTAGGCACTGATAATATGCTGGAAGTTAGAAATAATACAATTATTAGATTATTAGAAGAAACTACAGATATTGTAGAAAATAGGCATACTGGAATTGCTACAATGAGAGACGAAATGAAAAAAATGAATTTACCTGAACCAGAATTTGAAAACTTAAGAGGAACTTTTAAAGTTACTTTTAGAAAAGAAAAAGCAGATGAAACTGTGAAAAATTTCACAGAAAATTGCACAGATAATTTCACAGAAAATTGCACAGATAAAGAAATAAAAATATTAGAACTATTAAAGGTAAATCCTACTATTACTCAATTAGAATTATCAAATGAGTTAAAAACTTCAAGAAGAACTATTTCTACAATATTATCAAAACTAAAAGAAAAAGGTAAAATAGAGAGAGTTGGATCAGACAGAAAAGGAAGTTGGAAAATACTTTAATATTTTTTATTAAAAAATGACAAGAAAATGATACGAAAATATTAATTTTTTTAGATAAAGTAGTTTGAGTAACTGCTTTATTTTTTTGTAAAAAAATGAGATATGCAACTAACATATCTCATATAAGGAAATAAATAAATCTATTTATTATTTTTATTTATTAAATGTTCAACTAATTTTTCAACTATTTCCCTATCATCATTTGATAAACTTAAAATATTATCCATTAATTTTAAATCTCTATCTTTCATTCTGTAATCAAGTAAACCTTTAAAAATACAATTAACATCTACATCTAATATATTGCATATATCAAGCATCGTTGTTACACTCATCCCAGATTTTCCAAGTTCAATTAAACTAACAAAATTAACAGAATGGTCTAACTTTTCTGCCATTTGCTCTTGAGTCATATCTTTTGATAATCTAAGTGTTTTAATATTATTTCCAATAATTTGTAAAACTTTTCTTTTTTCAACAGTTTCCTTCATTTTATATGCACTCCTTTAGTGACAGTATAACAATGTTACTTGAATTAATTAACAAAATATTTCGTTAACTATTCACTGGTTGCTTGACAAAAATAAAATGTTATTGCTATAATAATTTTGAAATATTTTAGAAATAAAAATTTAAATACGAAAGAAAGGAATTGATTAAAATGAAAGAAAATAAAAAAATATTTGAAAACAGTGAACAAGGAATTACACTTATTGCTTTAGTAATAACAATAGTGATTTTACTTATTCTAGCAGGAATATCAATTGCAATCTTAACAGGAGATAACGGAATACTTACACAAGCAACAAAAGCGAAAGAACAAACAGAACAAGCTACAGAAAAAGAGGGAATTGCTTTGGCTATAGCAGATGCAAATATTGGGGATAATGGATATGAAGAATTAAATCAAACTAATTTACAAGATGCTATAGATAAACATTTTGGACAATCAGTAGCAACAGTTATAGATAATAAGGATGGGAGTTTTACAGTATTATTTAATAATACTGATAGAATGTATAATGTAAATCAAGATGGAGAAATCAGTGAAGAGTCAACATCAACATTTGCTGGACAAGTAAAGAGTGGAAAAATTAAAATAGGTAGTTATATAAATTATGTTCCTGATGTTGTAAACTCAAATTCATCAGAATTTATTACATTAATAAGTAATCTACAAACATATTCTGGTGCTTCAGATAATACATCAGATACATTAACACAAGAATTATCTTTGAAATGGAGAATATTAGATGTAAAAGATGGTAAAGTAAGATTGATAAGTGATACACCTACATCATCTAAAATATCATTATATGGTCAACAAGGCTATAATAATGCGGTATATCTATTAGATGAAGCTTGTAGTACTTTTTATAATAATACAGCGTATGCTAATAAAGTTCAAAACTTAAAAATAGAAGATATAGAAAATCATTTAGCATATGATTACACTCAAAATGAAACTATTCAACAAGGAAATTCTGTAAAATATGGAACAATAAAAACTTATATTGATGCTGGTTATAAATATTATCCTAATATACTTCAATATGAAAAAGATGTAAAAATAGACAATGAATATACAGAAGGAACTTTAAACAGAAGCGAACAAAATACTTTAGTAGATGAAGTTATAAATGAAGCAAAAGAAAATATAACAATACAACATGAACATTGGTATAAACAGATGAACGAAGATGATTTTGATAATAAAACATATTATGAGATATTTATAAATAATGGTGAGGGTGTTTATAATACTTATTTATTATCATCTCGTTGCTTATATGTTGGAGAAAACACCGCAAGTTTTAATATATATAAAATATCTAGAGGTAATGTTGATTCACATGCATATTATAGAAGTAATAATTCATCAGATGGAACACCAATTGCTTTTAGACCTGTAATAATTTTAAACGAAAATGTATCAATAACTTCTGGCGAGGGAACAGAAGAATCACCATATTCATTAAGTGTAAACTAATAAATTGAATATAAATAAGAGAACTTAAAGACCATCACATGGATGGTTTTTATCTTTCTAAATCCCATTCCTTTTTAATATTTTCTTCATATTTTATTTGCTTTTCTGGATCAAGATAACTATTAGTTTCTTTTTGGTATTTCGCAATTAATTCTTTTGATTCTCCAATACCAAATTTATGGCAAATCCAAACTATAAATTTATCAACTGTTTCATAAAATTTATCTATAATTTTGTGCAAATGATTATTTTCTTTCTCTAATTTCTTTACTTGTTTTTTATAGTTCCATTCTAAATCAAATTCTTTTTCTTTATATTCTGCCTTAATATTTTCAACTTGATTATGCAATGATTGATTATCAGTAAGAATTTTATCTCGTTCCTTTTGGTATTTTTCAGCTTCATTAATAACTTTAGCTTGTTTTGATAATTCTTTATGCAAAGAAAGGTTATCTTTATATAATTCTTTAATTAATTCATCCTTAGGTTTTATAATTTCTTCTAATATTTTCTCATCTCTTTTCTTTGACAACCTATTTACTTTAATATCTGTAATATCTGGAGTATCTGGAAATTCTAATTTAATTTCATTTAAAATTTTCTTGGTATTTTCGTAATTGGTAATCTTTTTATATTCTTCAACAGTATAATGCTTTCTATTAGTATCTTCTACAAACATACCTCTTTCTAAATCAAAACCTTTTGATTTTACATGATTAAAGTAAGCATCTTGCAATTTTCTATAACTATCTCTACCTTTCCAAAAATCTCTTGCACAAATCTTATCAATATCTTTGCCTTCTTTATCTTTTGTATGAACAACAGGAACAAACATTAAATGTAAGTGAGGAGCTCCTTCATCTAAATGAACAACTGCTGATATTATATTATTTTCGCCTAAATTTTTATAATTGCATATAAACTTATAACATTCATCAAAATATCTTTTTGTTTCTTTTTCTCCAATTTTATCAAAAAAGGTTTGGTCTGATGTAAACATCATCTGACACATTATTATGCTATTACTGCGAAGATGACCTTGCACATTATTATTTTTCAAATATTTATCAAACTCTTTTGTATATGTTAGCTCGTTTTTCTTAATATAATAATTCAAATGTGTTCTTGTAGAATCAATATCCTTATTAGTATGATTTTTTGCTTTTCTATCATTGTGAGTACCTTTTCCATTTATCTCTGCTCTTGTCAATTTCTCATTTCTTACAATAGCATAACTCATATCGCCTTACACCTCCTTCTTCGCTTAAGATATTGTTTCAATGTCTAACACACTAGACAAACAAGTTTGTCTGTGTGGCAGGGTTAAAACTCCACACCCCAAAACCTAAAACTGCTTAACTGCATTTTTAGGTTTTTTCATAAAAATTTGCAATTTTTATGAATGTGAGTAAAAATTATTTTTTTACTCACAACAAAAAAGCACTTATGCTTTTTTGTATTCACTTTAGCTACTATCAAGTAGAAACCAGAGGGAGTAAGCTAAAGTGAATTAGGTGTAATAATCCCATTTGTTAAAAATAGAATTATTACACCTATATAAGCTGAAACCGTCGGTCGTTCGCCTCGTTTCATAGGTAGTCTAGTAAGTAGCTTTGCTACTATAATTGCTGGTATATATAATACCTTTGTTCATACTTGCCCAAACTTTTTACAATTATAAATCCATTCCAAGTTTTGCCACCGAATACTCTTTTATTATTGTGAGTCTATGTTCTAAAATCTCACTTACGCACTTTGTATAATTAGACTGCTTATACAAATACGAATGAACTTTATAGCATCGGCTCATTACACCAAACACTTTTTAAGAGGTGTTGCATTTCTCTTTTGGACAACAAAAAAAGACTACTCATAACTTAAATACTACAAGCAGTCTGATTGGTTTTTAATCCTATTTAATTAAGCCTCAAAATTGGTTTTAAGGTATTTTTATTTTAAAGTAAAGTAGCTTTTATCTCTTGTCAATGATAAACTATAAACTCTTCCTAATGTTTTCCTAACACTTTCCTAACATATTGTTTCATTTTTAATAATATTTCATAACTATTTATAACACTAACTTTTAATTAAAGAGTATTGAAAACACTTGAATTAAAAGCTGTTTAATGATGTTAAGTAACAATAAGTGTTAGATATTCCATTATTCTTAAAATCCTGCGGTGGTTAAACACCGTGCCGGTTCGATTCCGGCCATCTGCACCAATGACGTATCTGTTCGAACTAAATTGAATAGATAGATACAAAATCAATCAGAAAATAAAATCTGGTTGATTTTTTTGTTGTCTATAAACAATATTAAAATCATCCAATCGAA
>OCPV01000225.1_pt1 | contig 56155 bp, 51 predicted proteins | sample 1538511 | NCBI WGS metagenome assembly OCPV01 (sample SAMN04571704, study PRJEB22368) | human gut metagenome | biome: human gut; material: stool | host: Homo sapiens | place: Luxembourg | collected 2012-08-30 | reverse complement strand
GATTGGCAGTCCATTATTAAGTTTTTTATTATGTTCCCTTTGTACACCGTTGCAAAAGAGGTCCTTTATGAAAGTAACTTTTATGGGTGCCGGAAGCACCGTGTTCGCAAAGAATGTCCTTGGCGATATTATGCTTACTCCCGCTTTGCGCGAGTGCGATATCGCGCTGTATGACATCGACCCCGAGAGACTCGAGGAGTCTTATCTCATGGTCACGGCGCTCAATAGGAATATAAACGAGAACCGCGCGTCGGTCAGCAAATATCTCGGCGTCGAGGAGCGCAAGGACGCACTTCGCGGGGCTGATTTTGTTATAAACGCCATCCAGGTCGGTCTCTACGATCCGTGCACGATAATCGACTTCGAAGTGCCGAAAAAATACGGACTTCGCCAGACTATCGCGGATTCTAACGGCATCGGCGGAATTTTCAGAGCTCTGCGCACTATTCCCGTCCTCAAGGATTTCACCGACGATATGAAAGAAGTCTGCCCGAACGCATATTTTCTTAACTATACCAATCCCATGGCTCAGCTTGCAGGCTGGCTCGGCAGGTATTCCGGCGTGAAGTCGGTCGGACTTTGCCATTCCGTGCAGACCTGTTCGAGAGGACTTCTCGATAAGCTTGATATCAAATACAACGAGCCTATCCGCGAGCGCATCGCGGGAATAAATCATATGGGTTGGCTGCTTGAAATAGGGGATGCGAACGGCACTGATCTCTATCCCGAGATAAGAAAAAGAGCTACAGAAGTGCTCGAAAGCGGCGTTACGAACCATAACGACCTCGTGAGATTCGAATACATAAAGCGCTTCGGCTATTACTGCACCGAGTCGAGCGAGCACAACGCCGAATATAACAACTTCTTTATAAAGGCAAAGTATCCCGAGCTTATCGAGAGATATAATATTCCGCTTGATGAGTATCCGAGACGTTGTGTCGAGCAGATAAAGAACTGGAAGAACGAGAAGGATAATTATATTCATGACAAGGTCTCGCATGAGCGCACAAAGGAATATGCATCTTATATTATGGAAGCCATCGTTACAGACGTTCCGTATAAGATAGGCGGCAATGTTATAAACAGGGGGCTCATTCCCAATCTTCCGGACGATGCCTGCGTCGAAGTCGCGTGCCTCGTGAACAAATGCGGAATCCAGCCCTGCCGTCAGGAACCGCTGCCGCTTCAGCTCGCCGCAATGAACAATCTGATGATAAATGTCCAGCTTCTTACTATCGAGGCGGCTGTGACTCAGAAGAAAGATTATATCTATCAGGCGGCCATGCTCGACCCACATACTTCGTCCGAGCTGTCAATAGATGAAATCGTTCACCTGTGCGATGATCTCATCGAGGCTCACGGTGATTATCTGCCGAAATATTTCTGATAAAATCAACACCTCCCGCGTGACTTACAAAAGTCTGCGGGAGGTTTGTTTTTAGTTTATAATGCATATCGCGATGTTGAGATACGCCGCGAATGTTACCCATAAAAGATACGGGATAATCAGATAGCCTGCGGTTTTTGATATCCTGTAAAAATACAGAAGCGTCAAAAGAATGAGAACCCAAAGAATAACGATAAGAACCGCCGCAGCGGTACAGAGCCCGAAAGTGAAAAACAGTATCGGCCAAAGAAAATTGAACCCGAGCTGGACGAGATAAAGTCCGAGTGCTTTCTGCTTGCTTATCTCCGGCGCATCCGAGCTGTAGACTATATACGATGCCGTGCCCATGAGAATATATAATATGCCCCAGACGATTGGAAACAGCCATCCGGGCGGGGAGAGCGGCGGCTGATTTAATGCGGAAAATTTGTCCATGCTGCCCGCCGAAAACAGCGCCGCAAGACCGCCGACCGCGAGCGGAATAGCCAAGAATATCAAGGGCTTGAGCCGCGATGATTTCATAATATCACCTCGGTGTTATCCTATGAATTTATGTGTGTATTTATGCAAAAACGGAGCCGCTGAAATATGGCGGCTCCGTCAGTGTTTATTTTATCTTTGTTGTTATAGCGTCGATTATCTCTTCGTTGCTGTATGTCGGATTCAGCGCGGGTGAAATATCTGCTTCGCCGATTGTACCTACGCATTCAACGGACAACGCAAACGGTAAAGAAACATCGCCTGTTTCTTTTGCCGACTGCACGGCGGCGAAATCAAAATTACCCTCGGAAGTCTTGCCGCCAAATGAGATAACAGCCTTGATTTTTGAAAAATCAATCGCATCCGAATCAACTGCGCCGAGAGAAACAGTCTTTTCACGGTTTGCACCGATATAAAAATCCGTGCCGAAGATTTTTTCAAATCTTTCGCAGTTATCTGCGCTGATATCTCGGTCAATATTGCCCATGTCAACAAGAGCGCAGCCGAGCTTTTGGCTGAGTTCTGCGGCTTTTTCAAGCTCGTTGTCTGTCATATTTTCACACACCGTGACGGCAATCTCGGCGGGCGAGAAGCAAGCTGCTTTCTTTGATATTACCTCTGCGGCGCGTTCAAGAGAAATAGACTCTCCACCCGATTTGCAGACCTTCAGCCTGCCCACATTGGCGAGCTTGCTCAAGCCGAACTTGCCGTATGCGCAGATGATATTTCCGTTTGCCGGCTCGCACCGCGTTATCGAATTGCCGTTCGAAAAAACATTTATCGCGCATTTTGCGGCGCAGCCGGTGCAGTGCGTCGCGGTGCAGATTTCGCGGAGCGGAACATTCTTTTTGAATGGAACTTTTTCAACAAGTGCGCCCGTCGGGCAGAGAGATACGCACTGTCCGCATGAGATACACTGTGAATTCCCGAGCGATTTATAGAATTCCGGCGATACAACAGTTGTGAAGCCTCTTCCGGCAAGACCGATTGCGCCGACTCCCATGACCTGCGAGCATACACGCACGCAAAGTCCGCAGAGAATGCATTTGCCCGAGTCGCGCAGAATGTATTTGTGCCCGGTGTCTTTCTTCGCAGGCGATTTCTGACCCGCAAAGCGCTCGAATTCAGCATTGTATTTATTCGCATAGTTTATGAGCTTGCACCTGTAATAGTCGAGACAGCCGCATTCAAGGCATCGCGAAGCTTCGCGTCGCGCCTGCTCGTCAGTGAGTCCGAGTGCGACCTCGTCAAAGCTGTGTTTTCGCTCTTCTGCAGGGAGAACGCGCATCCTTTCGCGCGCGATATGTTCTCTGTCCGCAAGGTCACTCTTGGTTATTTCACGCTCGACAAGTATCGGCTTTTTATAGCCGATAATATTGCCGCGAAGATAACTGTCAACAACCGCCGCGATCTTCTGCGCTTCGCCTATGGCGGCTATTGCTATGTCCGCGCCCTTGTTTGTGGCGTCGCCGATTGCAAAAATGCCGTTTATATTCGTTCTGAATGTGCTCTCGTCTGCGCTTATCGTGCCGCGAGAGGTCTTGTCAAGCTCTTCAAATCCGCCGAGCTCCGGTTTCTGACCGATAGCCATTATTACACTGTCAACTTCAAGAGTTTCGAATTTTCCCTCTATCGGAACCGGCTTTCTTCTGCCGCTCGCGTCGGGTTCGCCGAGCTCCATTATCTGGAGCTTTATTCCGCAGACTTTGCTGTCCTGCGTTAATATTTTATCGGGATTTGTGAGAAATCTGAAATCTACGCCCTCTTCCTGTGCCTCATCGATTTCGAGTGCATCTGCGGGCATCTCATCGCGGGTGCGGCGGTATATGATATAAACTTTCTCCGCGCCTAGGCGGACTGCCGTGCGGCAGGCATCCATCGCCGTGTTGCCTCCGCCGCATACGGCTACGCGCTTTCCGATATCAACGGGTGAGCCAAGTATCACGGAACGCAGGAAATCTATTCCGCCGAATACTCCTTCGGCATCCTCGCCGTCAACCCGCATTTTTGTGCTCGACCATGCACCGGGCGCGGCAATTACCGCGTCGTATTCTTGGTTAAGCGTATCAAGAGAAATATCTCTGCCGATTTTTATATTATTTCTGAACTCAACGCCGAGTTTTTCAACGAGCGCCAATTCCTTGTCAAGCACTTCTTTCGGAAGTCTGTATTGCGGTATGCCGTAGCGGAGCATGCCGCCCATCTTCGGCATCATATCGAAAACAGTGACGCCGTGTCCTTTTATCGCAAGATAATATGCCGCCGATATTCCGCCCGGACCGCCGCCTATAATCGCGACCTTTTTGCCCGTCGATTCGGCAACTTCAGGCATGAATATATTTCCGCTTTCAAGGTCGCGGTCTGCCGCATAAGCCTTGAGCGCGGCTATAGATATAGGCTCTTCAACGAGTCCGCGTCTGCACTTTTTCTCGCACGGATGCGGACATACTCTGCCTATTGATGCGGGCAGGGGAATCCTGCCTTTTATTACCGACAGAGCCTGTGCGTTTCCGCCGTTTGCAATAAGTCCGACATAACCCTGACAGTCGGTGCCCGCTGGACAGGCGAGAGAACATGGGGCTTTGCAGTCTCCGGTGTGATCCGAAAGCAGCATTTCGAGCGAGAATCTTCTCGCCCTGTTTATTCTGTCTGACTCCGTTATAATTTCCATTCCGTCGGCGGCTTCAATTGCGCAGGAGCGCATCAGCTTCGGACTGCCCTTGCACTCTACAACGCACATTCCGCATGCGCCGTATGGCTTGACCCGCTCGTCATGGCAGAGAGTCGGGATATCCGCGCCCGCCTTCCTTGCGGCTTCGAGCAGTGTCGAACCTTTCTCGATTTTTACGCTTTTCCCGTCAACGGTCAATGTAATATACTCTTTCATCGTCACACCTCCTTATTTTATAAATATCGCGTCAAAGCGGCACGCAACTTTGCAGCTGCCGCATTTTATGCACTTGCCGCTGTCTATTTTATGCGGCTTTTTTACTTCTCCGGATATCGCGCCGACCGGGCATTTCTTGCTGCACAGCGTGCATCCGCGGCATTTGTCAGAGTCTATGTGATAGCTTATAAGCTCCGGACATTCTCCAGCGGGACAGCGGTGTTCTTTTATGTGAGCCTCGTATTCGTCGCGGAAATATCTGAGCGTGGTGAGCACGGGATTCGGAGCCGTCTGACCGAGTCCGCAGAGCGAGCCGTCCTTTATCTGAGCGCACAGCTCTTCGAGCAGCTCGATATCTCCGTCTCTGCCATTGCCTTGGCATATCCGTTCAAGAGTCTCCCTGAGGCGCATAGTACCGATGCGGCATGGTACGCACTTTCCACACGACTCGTTCGTTGTGAAATCGAGAAAGAATTTTGCCATGCGCACCATACAGGTGCTCTCGTCCATAACGACCATTCCGCCCGAGCCCATTATCGCGCCCGTTGCCGAAAGAGCCTTGTAGTCTATAACCGTGTCGGCAAGCCGTGCGGGGATGCAGCCGCCGGACGGACCGCCAAGCTGAACGCCCTTGAACTCTTTGCCGCCGCGTATTCCGCCGCCGATATCAAAAATAACATCTCTGAGCGTCTTGCCCATCGGTATTTCAACGAGTCCGCCGCGCTTAATCTTGCCTGTCAGCGCAAAAACTTTTGTGCCTTTGCTGGTCTCGGTGCCTATAGCGGCAAACGCCTCTCCGCCGTTGTTGATTATCCATGTTACATTTGCGAATGTCTCGACATTGTTTATGTTCGACGGCTTGCTCATATATCCCGACTGCGCAGGGAACGGCGGCTTGAGGCGCGGCATACCGCGCTGACCCTCAAGGGATTCAATAAGAGCTGTCTCTTCGCCGCAGACGAATGCTCCCGCGCCCGCCTTGATTCTGAATTTGCATGAGAAGTCGGAAGAAAGAATATTTTCGCCTATATAGCCTTTTTCTTCGGCTTGCTTAATTGCGTTGCGAAGCCTTTTTATAGCCAGAGGATATTCGGCGCGGACATAGACTATTGCTTCTTTTGCGCCTATAGCATACGCCGCGATGAGCATACCTTCTATCAGAGCGTGCGGGTCGCTCTCAATAACAGCTCTGTCCATAAATGCACCAGGATCGCCTTCGTCGGCGTTGCATATCAGATATTTTTCATCTCCTGCGCTCTGCCTTGCGGCATTCCACTTGAACCAGGTCGGGAAGCCTGCACCTCCGCGTCCCGCGAGCCCGGAAATTTTTATCTCTTCAATGACCTGTTCTGGTGTCATTGTTTTCAGAATTTTTGAAAGCGCCGTGTATCCACCGTACTTTTCGTAATCTTCAATGCTCTCCGGCTCGGTTATTCCGCACCCGCGCAAGGCTATTCTAGTCTGCTTTTCGAGAAAGCCCTTGTCCTCGTCGGATATAACAAGAGAGCTTATCTGCGACATGTTGCCGCTTTCCGTGAAGCTTATGATTTTATCCACATCATCAGGACTTACTTTAACGAGCCTTGCTGTGAGCGCATCGCCGTTATAGATATCAACAATAGGCTCAAGAAAGCACATTCCGATGCATCCGACTGAGTGAACCGTATAATTTCCGCTGTTCTTCTCGTCGAGCAGTTTATGTATCTTTCCGGCTCCCGCCGATATGCCGCAGCTGCCTTCTCCGATTTTAATTTTATACATCGGCATTTGCCTCCTTTGCCTTTTCAGCGATTATTTCTTTGACCCTCTGCGGAGTCAGACTGCCGTAGGTCTCGGAATTTATCATCATAACAGGGGAGAGCGAGCAGCAGCCGAGGCAGGCGACGGTTTTCAGCGTGAAAAGCCCATCGGGCGTTGTCTCTCCGTTATGTATGCCGAGCGTTTCAAACACGGCCTTTTCTATCATCTCGGAGCCGTTGACATGGCACGCCGTACCCTGACAGAGCATTATAAAATACCTGCCGACAGGCGTGAACCGAAACTGCGCGTAGAATGTCGCAACGCCGAAAACGGTCGCCGGGGCAATGCCCATTTCTATTGCCGCATGGCACAGCGCGTCTTCGGGCAGATAGCCGTAAATATCCTGAATCTCCTGCAGGACGGTTATAAGCGAGCCTGAGGTGTTCTTATATTTACTTATGACAGGCTCGATGAGACTTAAATCGCTTGCCTTTGCCGGATTTTTCATATCTTCTCCTCCGTTGACATAGGTTTATTCAATTATACGCTATGAACATAAGCTTTTCAATATCGTGCGGGCACTTATCTGTATGTAAAATCAGGCGGTATTTTTTTTGTATATTATGTGCGTTGAAAAAGAGCATAGCTTGTTGTACTATTATATTAGGTGTCTTACATAGGCGTTTTGTGGGTGGACAGAAAAATCACGCAAATAATCCACAGATTGCTTGATTTTGTCGGTTGAACAGCATGACAAAATGTGATAAAATGTAGACATAACATACGCGCCAATCGGGCGCGTGCGGCAGAGCCGCAAAAGGGAGATTTGAGTGGTGGAAAAGCTGGTTTCAATTATAATGCCGGCGTATAACTGCGCGGACTATATCGCAGAGAGCATAAAATCCGTACAGAATCAGTCTTACCGTAACTGGGAGCTTATCGTTGCCGATGACAATTCCACGGACGGTACAGTTGATGCGGTGCGCAGTATGGCAGCAGACGACAACAGAATACACCTGCTTGAAACCGATATCAATCTCGGTCCCGCAGCGGCGCGCAACAGGGCGATAAATGCGGCGCAGGGCGATTATATCGCATTTCTTGACAGCGACGATATCTGGTATCCGGACAAGCTGAGCCGTCAGATAAGCTTCATGGAGCAAATGGGATATGATTTTACATACACCGCGTATGAAAAAATAAACGAGCGCGGCGAGCATATGGGCGTCGTCATTTCAGCGCCGAAAAGCGTAAATTATTCTTCAATGCTTTATCAGGGCGACCCAATAGGCAATTTGACTGTTGTCTATAACGCAGAAAAGCTCGGAAAATTCTATGTCCCCGATATAAAAAAGCGCAACGATTTTGCACTTTGGCTTAAAATAATGCACGACTGCGACCGCGCTTACGGACTCGACGAAGTTCTCGCAAGCTACCGCGTCCGCGCCGGTTCCGTTTCATCCACGCGCAAGAGCAAGCTGATAAAATATTATTGGGAGCTTTATCGCGATATTGAAAGGCTCTCAAATATAAAATCCTCCGCCGCAATAGCGTCTCTGGTGTTTTTTAAATCCATAAGACAGACCGATGAAAGAATTCAGAAGGTCAGAAATAATTTCAATTCAAAACAAACATCAAAGCTTGATTTGACAAATATTGAGAAGAATCCTGAAAATGCTGTGAAAATAACGAATGTTTCGGAAGATATAACGTTCGAACGCACAAAGGAAAATAACATTCCTGCGACTGCCGATAACAGCAACGATGCTGAATATGCACAAAAATAATATGCACAAAAATAAGAGGAGCTTTTAAAGCTCCTCTTATTATGTACGCGAAAGAGCCGGGTCTGCAGGCTGTCAACCACACCCGCAGAGCTCCGGCTCCGTCAAAGGCAGCAAATGCTGAAATGCGCTGTTGAAAAGACAATGAACAATAGCTTTTTCACTTAAAAGCGCCCGAAATAATATCAGCTCCGGCTGCCAGTATCATTATGTGTATCCTGCGGCTTAAAATACATAAAAGCCGCAGGGAATTTTTTCTTATTTGCCCGATACCGTGACTCCGTCGAATTCAGCCCATGGCATGAATGAAAGTCCGTCCATAGTCTGCTCTTTGGATATCGCGACGATGTTGTTGAGCATGTCGATAATGTTGCCGCTTATCATTGTCTCGCTGACTGCACTGCTGACTTTTCCATTTTCGATAAGAAAACTGTTCTTCGCGACGCCGGAAAAATCTCCGTTCGATGACGGCTGACCGCCGGAGAAGCGGTTGACTATCAGACCTCTGTCTATTCCGGATATCATCTCTTCGAGCGTCTTGTCGCCGGGGAGAACTTCGAGGTTATTGCCGCCGTTGAGCGCGCGCGGGAACCCGGTCTTGTTCGCTCCGTACTGCGAAAGAATGAAAGTCTTGAGAACGCCGTCAACAATGATGTCCATGTTCTCGGCAGGGTAGCCGTCGGAGGTAAAGCGCTGACCGACTACCGTTTTGTCGTCAAGCGGAACGCTCCTGAGATTCAGCTTTTCGCTCGCGACTTTTGTGTTCAGCGCGTCTTTCCAGGGAGATGTGCCGTCAATAAGCACGCCGGATGATGCAAAATTTTCGAGCGCCGTCTGCAAAAGCTCGTTGAAACAGTCGGGGGAATAAATTACCTTGCCGACGAACTTTTCGCTCGGCGAGACTGTGTTGAGCTGCTTTTCGCTCTCTTCGAGAAGCTGCCTCTGCATACCAGCATCCATAAATGGCTTGTCGAGATTGTCAAGCGCGCAGAAATATCCGTTAAATGACGAGGCTTTTTCACCCTCATGTGCGGAGAACATCGTGTTGAACGAGTATTCGCCGTGCTCATATCTGAGGCTTGTTCCGTTGGTGTTCATGTAGAGCTTTTCGCTGTGCTCATAGTCAGAGATAAGCTGCTCGAGAATGACTTTCGGATATTCTTTTTTAGTTTGGCTCATGAATTCCTCTATTCTGTCAAACAGCTTGTTAAGATCGGGCTCAAAAACTCCGGTTTTGTATTCGACTTTTGCAGTGAAAGGCGCTATCTGCTCGGCTTCATCGGGAACGGAAGATTCCGCCGCGGCGATGCACTGAGTCGCAGCTTCGTCAATCGCTTCTTTTGTCGCCTGATTTATGCTTGTGACGCCTTTTTTGCCGTCCTTTATTGCTTTCATCGAGATGCTCGTGTTGAATGTGGAGCGCATCAGGCTGAATTTTCCGCCGTCAACGTTCAGCTCATCTTTTTTGCTTCTGCCGACGATGCACTGAGCCGCATCCGCGCCGCAATTTTTTAGCGCCTTGAGTGTGTATTCCGCTATCTCATATATATCAGTCATTTTCATCGCTCCTTTCTCAGCGTCCGCCGATATTTACTTTGCATTTGACGGCAGGGCCGCCCATTCCGACGGGCATCGGCTGTTTCTTGCCGCACATACCCGAGCAGGTCCACACCATGTCATCTGAGAGCATATCGACAGTCTTGAGCATATCAAACGCTATGCCAGATATTGTCGTGTCTCTTATTGCTCTGCCGAGCTTGCCGTGCTTTATCTCATATCCCATGCAGACGCCGAACATGAACTCTCCGGTCGTGTCCGCCTGACCGTTGTTGGTCTCCGTGAGAAAATATCCGTCATCTATCGAAGCTATCATATCTTCGAGCTTGTCCTTGCCGGGGAGAATTGCGGTGTTTCTCATTCTGATAAGCGGCTCGTCAGAGAATGCGTAAGCTCTCGCGTTGCCCTGCGGCTTGACTCCGAAATGCTCCGCGCTCTCTCGGCTGTTCATGTATCCTCTGAGAATGCCGTCTTTTATGAGAATTGCGTCCTCTGCGGGCGTGCCCTCGTCGTCGACAAGAACGGGCAGGGGAGCCGAGGAGCCGTCCGGCAGTGTGTGAGCGAAGTCGACCATGGTTATAAGCTCACTTGCGACTTGCTTGTTCATGCAGTGCGCCGCGACCGAACCGCCGAGCACTAAATCAGCTTCAACCGTGTGACCGACCGCTTCGTGCGCGAGTATGCCCGCGAGGTTCGGATGCATCACAACGTCTCTGTATCCCGCATCAGCATATATGCCCTCCGCCTTTTTCATAAGATTTTCGTAAAGTATATCTATGCCTCCGAAAAGTTCATCGGGGGAGGAGAATACCTCGGTGAAGAATCCACGCCCGCCGAATACTTTATAAAGCTCAACATTTGTTCCGTCCTTGGCCTCGGCGGTCAGAAAAACATAGACAAAACTTCTCGGCACGAGCGAATATGAATCGAATCCATCGTTGACGCAGAGCCTTTTCTCCATCGAATCCGCCCTGATGCTTATCGAGCGGCTGACGAGATCTGGATATTTCTTCGCGATATATTCGTCGATCTCTTTTGCAAATTCAATATATACTTTCTGCTCGCAGTCGTTTATGTCGCCGTTCATCGTCTTTATCCCGGCGGGAATCGGTCTTATTATTTTCGCCTCGTGGCTGACTCTCGAACTCAAAAATGCGGCGTTGTCGCTCGCGGCCTTTAGCACGCTTTTTATGCTCTCCTCCGAGTATTCCGCGCTTGAAGCGAAGCCGTAAACTCCGTTTTTATATACTCTGGCATTGATGCCGCTTTTCTCTGTGCGTGCGTTGCCGACGAGATTCCCGCCGAGCATAGACACTCCGCGCGAGGTGTTCTTCTGCGCACGTAGCTCTGTGTGGTCGCTGAGCAGCGCCCTGTGCGGCGAAAGAATATCCTTTATCATATGACTTCTCCTTTGCAAAGAATTTTTCTATCTTCGTCCCTGACTATATAGTATATCACTATTATCAGATTTTTCAACTTCGCGCAAAAAAGAAAAGCAAAAAGACAGGCGTTTCAATTGACTTTGATATCCTTAAATGTTATCATTTTAGCGCGAAATTTATTGTGCGGAGGAAGTGCTTTGGGAAAGTTTGAAAAAGTGCTTATAGCGAGCGATTTTGACGGCACGCTCAAGAATGACGAGGGAATAATAACGGACGACGTCCGCTCTGCAATAGCGTATTTTATCTCTGAGGGCGGGTATTTTACCGTCTGCACCGGCAGAACATATCAGGGCTTTCATCTCTATGACCCGTCGTATATAAACGCGCCCGTTCTGCTGACAAACGGCTCCATGGCGTATGACTATGAAAAAAATGAGCCTGTGTTTGTAAACGGTATAGATGCCGAACACGGAATCCCGTTCGTCAGGGCTATAATGGAAAATTTCCCGGATGTTTCAATAGAAATGTATCCGTTCGACAGCACCTATGCAATACATCTCGATGACACTTCTCATCGTCATTTCACAAGTCAGGGTATACCCTATAAAGTTGTCAGTGATCCGTCCGAGACGGAGTTCCCCTGGGCGAAGGCTATGTTTGACGCGGAGGGAATATCGCAGGAAGTGCAGGCGTTTATGCGCGAGAATTTTGATGATCCCGCGTTTTTGCCGACAAACGGCGGATATATAGAAGTCATGAAGAAAGGCTCAGACAAGGGCACAGGTCTGCTTTTCCTTGCCGACGCTCTCGGCGTCCCTCACGACAGGACTTTTGCCGTGGGCGACGGATATAACGATATCGAAATGCTCGTCGCGGCAAAAGCAGGATTCGTCCCTGAAAACGGCTCGCCGGAGGCGCTCGAACACGCCGACTATGTCGTACGCTCGAATAACGACGGCGCTGTGGCAAATGTGATAGAGATACTCGATAATATTCTCTGAAAAGCTGTTTATTTTTGCCAATCACTTGAAGTATCATTAATAAAGTATTATAATAACATTCGACAGAAAAGGCGAATGTGTTGTAAAAGATATCCCCACGGAGGAATCGGATATGGAGATAAAACAGACCAACTTTGCAATAATCGGTCTCGGCGGACGCGGTCAGGGCAACCTTGGCGAGCTTATCAGCATTGACGGCGTAAAGGTTGTTGCCGTCTGCGATAAGTACGAGGACAGAGCACGCCGTGGAGTTGAGATAGTCAAAGAGAAAACGGGCGAGGAGCCCGAGATGTATCTCGACTATAAAGAACTGCTCAAGCGCGACGATATCAAGGCTGTTATGGTCGCGACTACTTGGATAACCCACGCCCGCATAGCGGTCGACTGCATGAGAGCAGGCAAGCATGTCGCCATGGAAGTCGGCGGAGCAGCGTCTATCGAGGAATGCTGGCAGCTCGTCAGAACCTCCGAGGAGACCGGAAAGTTCTGTATGCTCCTCGAAAACTGCTGCTATGACCGCAACGAAATGGCTCTTCTGCGTATGATGCGTGAGGGCATTTTCGGCGAAGTTGTGCATATGCAGGGGGGCTATGAGCATGACCTCAGAGACGAGATAGGTCTCGGACGCGAAAACCGACACGGCAGAATACATAACTTCAAGAACCGCAACGGTGAGCTTTATCCCACTCATCAGCTCGGCCCTATAGCTAAGGCGCTGCATATCAACCGCGGCAACCGCTTCCTTACTCTTACTTCAATGGCAAGCAAGGCGTGCGGACTCAACACCTGGCTCAAGAACACCCAGGGCGAAGATTACGACCTTGCAGACTATAAATTCAACCAGGGCGATATAGTTACTACTATGATAAAGTGCGCCCACGGCGAGACGATAACGCTCGTGCATGACTGCACGCTCCCGCGGCCTTATTCGCGCAATTATAAGATTCACGGCACCCGCGCGGCTTATAACGAGGATGCAAAGGGAATATATATCGACGGCGTGACGAAGCACGAAGAAGGCGACTGGATGCACAGCTGGGAGCCGTTTGAAAAATATCTTGAAAAATATGAGCATCCGCTTTGGAAAACATATGCTTCCGAGAGCGAGAAGCACGGCCACGGCGGTATGGATTATCTCGTTTTCTCCGCATTTGTCGAGAGCGCGATGTATGACCTCGAGCCTCCGATAGATGTCTATGATGCGGCAACATGGATGGCTATAACCTGCCTTTCGGAGCAGTCGATAGCAATGGGCAGCATGCCTGTGCCCGTGCCTGATTTCACAAACGGCATGTGGATCGACAGAGCTCCGGCAAGACGCAGCAGATATAACGCAGAGGAAATCTGCGAAGAGTTTTTCAGTGATGAGGAGAAAGGTGAATGAGCTTTTACATCGGTGTTGACGGAGGCGGAACAAAAACGGCGTTTTCCCTTTTTGATGAGGACAAAAATGTAGTCAAAACGGTCTACGGACCGGGAAGCAACCACGAGAATCTCGAGGGCGCGTTTGACGAGGCGAGCGCGGTTATCTGGAACGGTATAACCGAACTTGTCGGCGAGGCGGGAATATCTCTTGACGATGTTGCTTTTTCGCTGATGGGTCTTGCGGGAATCGACCATCAGTTCCAGCATGATATCATGTGCGAGAAGCTTTCGGAAAAGGGGCTTCGGAACTTTGCTATCTATAACGACGGCTTTATCGTCGTTCAGGCGGGCTCCGAGAGCGGCGCGGCAATAGGCTATAACTGCGGAACGGGTACTTGCTGCAACGCGATTGATTCAAAGGGCAATATGCTCCAGCTCGGCGGACTCAGCGAGTGCACCGGCGATATGGGCAACGGCAACTGGATAGCCCAGACTGCATTCAGGCTCATATACGATGAGGTCTATCTTGGACTTGAACCTACGCTTATCACGAAGATGTACTACGATGCATTCGGCATCACTTCGCGCGAGGAGTTCGTCGGAACCGTTGCAAAGCTTGAGACGGAGGAGGCTCCGCTCTATATCAAGACTCTTATCGGTTCGTTCTTCAAGGCGGCGGCAATGGGTGATGCCCCTGCACTCGCCAAAACAGATGAGATGGCAAAGCGCGGCGCGCAGTTCATCGCGGCGCTTGCAAAGCAGATGGAGTTCGACGGCGACGAGATCGAGGTCGTTCTTTCCGGCTCAATGCACACGAAGCTTCCGAACGATGCTTATATCGAAAAGCTGCACGAATATGCGCAGCAGATGAGCGGAAGAAAGCTGAAGTTCATAAAGCTCGATAAAGAGCCTGTCACCGGTTGCATAAACTGGATATTCAGGCAGTATAAATAAGGATTTTACAGAAAAGGGAGTAATATATATGAAAGAAATTACAGTAGCAGTCATCGGTTCGGGCAGCACATATTGCCCCGAGCTTGTGGACGGATTCATAAAGGCTCAGTCCTCGCTCAAGCTCAAGAAGATATCCTTTATGGATATAGACGAGAGGAAGAGAACGATAGTCGGCAACCTCTGCCTGAGAATGCTCAAGAAGGCGGGCATAGAGTGCGAGACTCTTCTCACCGATAACCTTGACGAGGCTCTTCAGGGCGCAGACTTTGTTGTCACCCAGATAAGAGTCGGCATGCTTCATGCCCGTTATCTCGATGAGACTATCCCGCTCAAATATGACCTCATCGGTCAGGAGACCACCGGCATCGGCGGCTTCTTCAAGGCTCTGCGTACTATTCCGGTCATGCAGCATATCTGCGACCGCATCGAGGCTGTCTGCCCCAACGCATGGCTCATCAATTTCACCAATCCCTCCGGCATCATCACCGAGTTCGTGCTCAACCACACCAATGTCAAGTGCATGGGTCTTTGCAATGTCCCGATCAACATGATCGACGATACAAAAGAGGCTATGGGCGATGACTGCGATATTACATATGTCGGTCTTAACCACCTCAGCTGGATAACCTCCGTCAAGAAGGACGGCAAGGAGCTTATCGACGATATGCTCGCTCAGGGCTTCTCGACAAAAGTTATGGCGAACATAAAGGACGACGGCTTCTCGCTCGATTGCCTCAACGCCGTTCGCGGAATTCCTTCGTCTTATCTCCAGTATTATTATTGCAGAGATGCGAAGCTTAAGCATCAGAAAGAGGATGAGAAGTGCCGCGCCCGCGTCTGCATGGAGATTGAGGAAGAACTGCTTGAGATGTATTCGGATGAGACTCTTGTCACAAAGCCCGCTCTTCTCGATCAGCGCGGCGGTCACAAGTATTCTCTTGCCGCAGTTTCTCTTATTGATTCCATCGCCAACGATAAGCGCGACGTCCAGATAGTCAACATCAAGAATAACGGCACTGTTGATTTCATGGACGATGACGACGTTCTCGAGATAGCCGCTGTTATCGGCAAGGACGGCGCAGAGCCCGTCGCTATCGACAAGGTCGATAACAGACATATCATCGGTCTCATGCGCGTTGTAAAGGCATATGAGAAGTACACCGTCGAGGCAGCGACAACCGGTTCCGAGGCAGCAGCTATCAATGCGCTGCTCGTGCATCCGCTCGTCGGCGACTGGGAGAAGGCACACAAGTGCTTCGAGGAGATGAAGTGGGCTCACAAGGCTTATCTTCCCGAGTTCTTCCCCAACGATGTTGTCATCAAGTGCTGAAATTAAATATTTTTATCCCGCCGCTTAATACGGCGGGATTTTTATATGCATGAAAAAGAAACGAATTGAAAATTATAAGAAAAATCTATAGAATGTATATAATATCAATATATTTGAGATAAAGTGAAAAAATTGCATATTATTCAGCTTTTTTGTCTGTTTTTGAAGTAATATACCAATTGTTACAGTTTTGTTATCGTATGTAACCATTTTTTCATTATGTTGTAAACAGGAATTAATTGCATTATATTTACACTTGTGGTAATATATCCTACGGTGGTTTATTACCGAAAAAATCGGAGGAAAATTGTATTGAACAGTCAAAAATTAACCGTGAATCGTGAAACGGTAATAAAAATTACGGCTGTAGTCGCTATTGCGGCGCTTATGTTCAGCCTTATACTTGTGTTTAACGGCATGATAGGATATGCCGCCGATGATTATCTCTATTTCTTCAAGTACACTGGACATGTTGTCAAAGGCACGCCGGAACGCCTGACGGGAATAAGGGATATTTTTACGGGCATGGTGACGCATTACAAGATCTGCAATGGCAGAATACCGGCGCATTTTCTCCTGCAGCTGTTTACTCTGTTCGATAAATCGGTCTTCAATGTTGTGAACTCCCTGTTCTTTACATTGCTCGGCCTGCTGATATATTTTCACGCAAACTACAAGCGACCGATAAATATACCGCTGCTGGTCTTTATTTATGCCTTTGAGTGGCTTGGAATGAACAAACCCGCATCGGCCTATATCTGGTACAGCGCAGCGTTCAATTATCTGTGGACAACTGTTTGGATACTGACTTTTCTTATGTTCTACCGCATCCATGATACGGAGTCCGAAAAGCCGAAGCCTTCAAAAGAAATTATTCTTTCGGTTCTCATGTTTGTCGCCGGCGTCTTTGCGGGTTGGACAAATGAGAATATGGGCGGCGCAACGATGGGAGCTGTTATACTCTTCTTGATCTACTTCAAGATAAAGAAAATGCCCGTCAGAGCACATCATGTTACCGGACTTCTCGGAGTCATAACCGGATTCGGAATATTGCTTCTCGCTCCCGGCAACAGAGTGCGTATCGATAATACCCACCGCGAGCGGAATATAATGAAGCATTTGCTGTGGTCGGCGGAGCAGATATATTTTAATATCTGGCGTGCTGTGCTGCTTATGCTTGTAGTTTTGGTAATTGTCCTGTTAATTGTTTGCATCAAAAAGAAAAAGCTCAACTGGCTCCTGCCGTGCATATATCTGCTCACCGGTGCGGCAGCTGCGGGAGTTTTGATAGTTTCGCCCGAAGCGCCTCCTCGCTCTTTCTTCGGCGCAAATATTATGTTCGGATGCGCGGCATTTGTCCTGGCGGCTCAGCTTCTTGACGGCAAAATGGACGGAATTAAGAAAACCGCTGTTGTGCTTTCAGTTTTGGTTGCCCTTGGTTTCAGCGTTATCTATGTTGGAGAATATTATGCGCTCAAGTCCGACAGCATCGCTTATGAAGAGGCTGAGCAGGCGATATATGAGCAGAAAGCGGCGGGCATAAAGGATGTCAAAATACCGCGCAGTCGACCGCGCAAATCTTATTGGTCGCTGAATTCATATATGATAAATATTACCAACGATAACGCGAACAACAAATGGTTCAATGATTGGACTGCGGTGTACTACGGTGTTGACAGCGTTACCGTGGTGAAGAAGCCGAAAAAATAAGCAAAAATCTCTGTTTAAAGGTTAAGGTAACAACATGGCAGAAAATGTGAAAAGGAAAAAGAAGAAAAGAGCGGTGCTGATAGTTCTCATGGCGCTTGTGCTTGCCGTTCTTGCTGTGGTTTGCGTATATGAGACCGAGCTCAATAAGCTGGATTCAAACGACGGCGTAGACAACAGCTTCTATGATTCTCAGTTTAAGAACAAAAAAGTTATGGTTATAGTCCCTCATGAAGATGACGATCTGCTTATCTCCGGTCAGGTGCTTCCGTCTATGTACAAAAACGGCGCCGATGTCCGTGTCGTGTTCGCAACAAACGGTGATAAAAGAGTTTCTGCATACACCCGTCAGAGTGAAGCCTGCAATGCGCTTGAAAAACTCGGTATACCGAGAGAGAAAGTAATATTTCTCGGATATCCCGACGGAACGCAGCTCTATGTCGGCAAAAAAGCTTATTCTTTCTCTTCCGGACGGGATCATACTTATGCGGGAAAGGGATTTAAAGATTATCACTTCGACCGTTTCGGAACTCACGCCAAATATACAGCCGAAAATATGGTCGATGATATCGAAAGTGTTGTTCTCGAATATCGCCCGGATTATATTTTAGCAATAGATTTCGATACCCACACGGATCACCGCGGAGTCAGCATATCGTTTGAAAAGGCGATGGAGCGTATCCTGAAAAAAGAGAGCGGATACACTCCGAAAGTGCTCAAGTGCTTCGGCTATTCACTTGCGTGGAAATCAAAGCCGGATTTTTATGCACTTAATATCAAGAGCACCGTGATGCAGGACAGAGAGAAGAATAACGATCCGTCATATGAGACCGATGTTCCGCAATACAGATGGAATAACAGGATCAGACTGCCGATAGATAAAAAGTCTCTCAGCCATTCGATACTCAGATGTTCCGAATATAAAGCGCTCAGCGAGCATCTTTCACAGTATGCTTATTGCTATTCCGAGCGCATAATAAACGGCGATTCGGTCTATTGGAATCGCCGCACGGACAGCCTCACATATAATGCCGATATCAGCGTGTCCTCCGGCGATGCTTCGTTGCTTAACGATTTCAGACTCATCGGTGTCGGAAACAGGACTGCCGGTCCCAATGTCAAGCTCGAAAACTGTGTGTCGAGATTCGATAAAAATGATGCACAAAAGACTGTGACTGTGAAATTTGACAGCCCTAAAACGGTTTCATGTGTGTCTCTGTATGACAACTTCGGGCTCAATTCAAATATACTCGGCGGAGTAATCACTTTCAGCGACGGAAGCAAAGTCGAAGTTCCCGCTCTCAATGCCGACGGCAGCGAGACCCGCGTTGTGTTTGAACCGAAGCATAACATTACCTCTTTTACATTCAAAGTGACCGAGTATGAGGGCGTGGCGGGACTCGATGAGATAGAAGCTTTTGAAAATGCCGATTATGATATGGGCTTCTCTCTTATAAAGCTCAAGAATGCCGATACGGACGATTATATATATAATTATCTTATCACTCCCGATGAAAAGTCTCTGAATCTCGGCGTATATCTGTCCAATCCGAACGCAGGATATACAATTAAAATAATCGAAGGCGACAGTGTAAAACTCGAGGGAAACACGCTCGTGTTTGACGATGATTTTGAAAAATGTACGGTTCGCGCGGAGCTCAACGGCGATCCTTCAACCTATGATCAGATAACAGTCAAGCGCCTCAGCGAAAGGGAGCTCAAATCATACGAATCGTTTGAAAAGGTGAACAAAACCGTCTTCAAAATCGATACACTCCGTCTCAAAATGAAGAACCTTTTTGTCAACGGATATGTTTATGAGGAGCTGAATGATTTTGTTAAATCACTTGAAAAGAAAGCCGGCATAGAGATCAGTGAATAATTGTTGCAAATAATGAAAATTTGTGATACAATTCAGAAGCTATATTTGTGCAATTTCGGAGGGAAAGATGAAATTATCCTTAGTAATTCCCTGCTATAACGAGCAGGACAATGTTGAATTATTTTATAACACCGCAACTGAAGTTTTTAAAGACAAAGGCTTTGATTATGAGCTCATATTCGTCAATGACGGCAGCCGCGATCAGACGATGGACAAGCTCCGCCACATCTATGAGATAGCCGATGAAAATGTGAAAGTTGTCGGATTTTCGCGCAACTTCGGCAAAGAGTCGGCTATATATGCCGGACTCAAAGAGAGCAGGGGAGAAATGGTCTGCCTTATCGATGCCGATATGCAGCAGCGCCCTGAGCTGGTACTTGATATGATGGCGATACTTGACAAGGATCCCAACTATGATGCCGTGGCATGTTATCAGGAGGACAGACGCGAATCAAAAGTTCTCTCGGCTTTCAAAGATTGTTTTTATAAGATAATCAATAAAACTTCGGAGATCGAGTTCAAAAGCGGCGCAAGCGATTTCAGACTTCTCAGACGCTGTGTGGTCGATGCCGTGCTCAGCATGAGCGAATATCATCGTTTTTCCAAGGGCATTTTCTCGTGGGTTGGATTCAACACATATTATATGCCCTATATCGTTGAAGACCGCGCAAACGGCACTTCAAAGTGGAACTTTGCGAAGCTCTTCAAATATGCAATGGACGGCATTATCGCTTTTACTACTACGCCGCTCAAAATTGCAACTTATATCGGCTTGACATCTTCTGCCGCGTCCATAATCTACATGATAGTTGTCATAATCCAGAAGCTGGCGTTTGATATCAAGGTTCCCGGTTACGCCACAACCGTTGTGCTCATTCTTCTGCTCGGCGGTCTCCAGCTTTTCTGCACCGGCATGGTCGGCGAGTATCTTGCCAGAACATATATCGAAACGAAGCACAGACCGATATATATCGCAAGAGAAGTTCTTGACTACGAGGACAAATAAATCAAAAAGCATGACTGCGGCAGATATTTACCGCAGTCATGTTTTTTGCAATACGTATTGTACGAGTTTTTTTGAAAAAACTATTGACAAATCCGCTTCTTTTGATATAATAGATACCGTTCCGAACGAACTTAATATTTGGGGGTATAGCTCAGCTGGGAGAGCGCTTGAATGGCATTCAAGAGGTCAGCGGTTCGATCCCGCTTATCTCCACCAAACAAAAAGCCTTGAAACCGTTATATATCAACGGATTCAGGGCTTTTTTGTTTGTCTTTTTAAGGCTGTTTTATTTTCTTATATGATGTCAAAATAGCGGATTTAATCACGGTTGGGAACAAATTGTGAACAAAATCAAGTGTCTCAAAGTAGTCCTACAGCTTTTTGTAACTGCGCTATATCGACATGTGTGTAAACTTTATTTGTGACAACTTCGGAGGAGTGCCCCATTAATCGTTGAATATCCCACTTGTCCGCGCCATTACGGTGTAACATAGAAGCAAAAGTGTGCCTTGTGGCATGAGGTGTGAGACGCGGGAGGCTGAGAGCTTCCAGTGTCGGATAATACCATTTCTCGCGAAAATATTTTGCGGTAACCGGAACGAGATTATTTCCTTGCTCTCGGCAAATGATAGTCGGGCCGTTTTTATCAAGCCATTTTTGCAGATACGGCATGATTTTATCCGACACGGGGACAACTCTGTTTTTTCCGGCTTCGGTCTTTTCACCGCCGCGAAGAGTGTGATTTGTTGAATTCCAGCTGAACGGCGTAAGTGCCAAAAATTCATTGATTCTCCAGCCAGTGTAGCACATAATCAAGATTAGGTCGGCATACATAATGCCTGCCTTAGCGGCGGACTCGAGTTTTTGCAAATCGAGATCGCTGAACGGTACCTTTTCTTTCGTTTCTGCTTTGGGCAGCGTGACGAAGGTCGCATAATTTTTGATAACAATATCGTTTTGCACGGCGTAATCACAGAGTAGGGAAGCAAAAAGTTTTATTTTTTGCAGAGAAGAGGCGGAGAGTCCGTTCTGATGTGCCGTGTCAACGACTGTCTGGAAATGGGCGGCTCGTAAATCTTTTACTTTATATGAGCCGAGGACGGCAAGCTTGTTCCATGCAGCACTATAATTGTTTTGTGTTTGCTTGGAAAGATTCTTGAATTTCTGTAATTTTTTATATTCGGCGCACAGCTGTGCGAGCGTGATGTTTTCGGCGGAAGCCGGAACATCAAGATGCGGAGTTTTATGCCAGGCGCCGAGAGCCGTCATTGCCTCTGCCCTTGTGGCGTAGCAGCCTATCAGCTTGCGCTGCTTGTCAAGGGAATATTCGGAGCTGCTCTGCGGAGCAAGAACAGCCCAGGGCTTGCGCCGATTTCCGCTGAGTTTGCGGATCGTTCCATATCCGTTTGGATTTTTCATTGTGAGCCTCCTTTCAGACTCGTGCCTGTTCCTTATAGAAAGTGACAGCTTTCCTGATGAACGGTTCGGGTAGGTCAAAATATTCCGACAGTTCCCAAACTTCCGAAAATCCGGATTTTATAGCCTTTTTCAGCTTGTCCCGCGGGACAAGCTTTTTTATTGCCCATTTGTCTGCACGGCGCTCATGCTTGGCGCGCAGGTCGCAAACTGCGTAGACATTATAAAAACTTCCGGTTATGCAGTGGCCGAGTTCATGCGCCAAACAAACTGCCTCTTCGGAGCGGGAGTCGATTGAGAAAGGATCGATTCCGATATAACAAGTGCCATCCGGCTCCATAGTGGAGACGGAACCTGTCAGCGGCAGGTCAAATGCATATATCTCTATTCCTTCATCTTCTGCGAGTTCGTATAAACTGTCAAGACTTATCATTTTTCGCCTTTCCGAAACAGCTAATTGCCATATTCGCGCTGTACTCGCGCAATTCTTTCATCAATTGTTTCGCTGTGTTCTTCGTCTGTAGATTGAATATTGCTGTCGCTTTGGTAGCTTTGGCTCGTGCCAAAATATTTTTGATGGTATTCGCCTTGGGCATAGCCGATATTGTAACCGTCGTTATATCCGCGGTCATATGCGGATTTGTTTACCTTTTTCAAAGCACGCGGAAAAGCAATCGACAGAGCGATAACGGCGACGGTGAGAACAATGATGATAACTATGTTTAAAATTCTCAATACTTTTGCGGACGGAACCTTTATGTTTAACAAAACTTTTTCTTTATCACTTGAGGACGCTTTTAATGTGAGCGCTTTGTGCTCTTCGGCGGCGGGCTTGTCCTCTTTCTCGAAAGTGCGCGATTTCTCCGGGAGCGGGTCTGCGGTATTGTTTTCTTCCTGAGTAACAGAGGACTTATTATCTTCCTGCGGACATTCTTCGGCGCGTTCCGCATCTTCAACGACCGAAGCGGAAACCTCTTCCTTTGCTTCGTCCGGATCCACAGTCGAGCCTTGGTTGTTCTCAGGTTGTTTATGTGAACCGCCGCGTGTCAGCAAAAAATATGAAACTAAGCCGTAAAATGCAGTAAATGAAGTAGAAGCTGGGGTAACGGTTATGCCGGTAATGGCAGACATTATCAAACTGAAAACAAGAGAGAATACAAATCCGTAAATGAGCGCAGTTATAATTGCATACTTTTTGGAAAGCGGATATCCGCGGATGAGATACCGATAAAGGCAAAGTGGAAGGCAATATAAAACTAATGGCACGATGGCACAAGCTAAAGCATCTTCGTAATCCATACAAACACCCCTTTTTATTTATTGAGTAAAAATGAAAATATTATATCGAGAAAGTTTGGACTGAATTTAAAAATTGGTGCAAATATACCATAGCTTTGTGCAATTGATAAAGATAGTTCACCCATCGGACCGCTGTAGCCTTTCACATAAGACAGTTTGAGAAATGCGGAAAATGCTGCGAAAAGAACGGCCGCAATTATTAAAGTTATCCACCACATAACATAACCTCCGATTTATTTTTTGTGTCTTTCTCTGACGAACCTCGCGAACTGTTTGACTTCGTCGAACATTTCCGGGGTTATATCTTTGTCACCGTCAAAAAGAGCAAACATGATATCCTCATCAGAAACAGTCCTGTCGGTTGTTGGTTGGAAGACAGGTGCCGAATCGCGACAAAGAACATAGTCGGTCGTTACTCCGAAATAGTCGGCAATCTTCTGAAGACTGCCAGTGTCGATATCATAGGTCTCATTTTCCCAATATGACAAGGTGTTCTGCGCCACGCCAAGATATTTGGCAAGTGTAGCTTGTGTGACTCTGCGTTCGCTGCGTAATTCCTTAATTCTATTTTTCATCCTAATCACTCCTATCGATATCAATAATACTGATATTATCAGCAAATATCAAGTAAATATCAAGAAAATTGAAGAAAACTATTGACATATCAAGCGGCTTGATATATGATTTAATCAAGCTACTTGATATTTTTGTTTTGGAGATGATCGACATGAAGCTGAAGAACCTTAAAAATATGCGCGAGGCGGCAGGACTCACGCAGAAGCAGGCATCAGAGAAAATAGGCGTGGGGCAGTCTGCGGTATCGATGTGGGAGACGGGTGACAGCAGTCCGCGAGCGGAAATGCTGCCGATAATAGCAGCGGCGTATAACTGCCAGATCGGCGAACTGTTTTAATATGTTTTTTGAAGAGAGGTACATAAAATGCCGCGAGTTTTGAAACCAAAGCCTACAAAAGAAGAAATCCTCGCGATTGAAGGCAGCGTGCCGGTTGAGATGGCCGCGAGGTATCTCGGACGACCTAAAGATTTTATCTATAACGGACTGCAGAAGCAGGCGCTGCCGATCGGCACCGCATACATCCGCGAAAAAGAATGGTGCTACGATATCAGGCCGAAAGCGCTGGTTGAATACAACGAGCACGGCGGCATAATGCAGCACACGGAATTTGAACACTTTGTCCGCGCCGTGATAACAAACGCAGCAAAGAATGTCGTTGATATGGCAGTGTTCGGAGAATACTAATTGAATATTTTTTTGCTGTCGGCCTGCCGTGCTCCGGGGAGAATCCCGCATATTGATCTCGTTTTTATCACACCTTTCTGAAACGTATTAGGGCACAATTCATTTTTCTACAATCCTCCAATTTCCCCGGAGCACGGCAGACCGACAGAGAGGGACAACATATGCTTTCAAAAGACTGGAAAATATGCAAAATCTGTAAATCATGTGAATACAGGCATGTGTACGGCGGCGGAAATCCGTTGGCAGACTGGAGCAATACCCTGTGCAACTACAGCGTCCAAAAAGACAGACTCAGGGAAACACCGCCGAGCGACGATTATTGCGCCTACTATAAGCCACGAAAGGGGAAACGCAGATGAAATTGAATCCCATAACGAAGAATCCGGAAATCATGCGCGGAGTGTTTGAGATAGAAGACGGGAAATTTATGCACGACAACCCATACGGCTATATAACAAATCTCAAGGATCCGGAAATACACGCGGAATACATAGCGTTTCAGAAGGCGCAGAATGAAATAATGGCACTTTCAGACGAAGACAGATTCTTTTTTGACATGCTGATGATAGAACGGTTCCGGCCGGAACTGCGCCAGCTCGTCAAAGAATTTAAAGAAAGGGAGGGGACGGCTTTGCAGAAGCTCGTTGCAAAATCGGTATCCGGTAACCAGACGGTGGAACTGCTGTTTGATGAGGGTTTGCCGAAAAAGTGGCTGATAAAGACCCCGGAAGAAAGTATTAACGAAGAAAACGGACTTATCGCGGTCAACATCTACACGGAAAAGATAAGCCGACCGCTACAGAAACGAATCGGCAATTACTATGAGCGACAAGGATTATCCCGATACACGGGAATTTAAGGAGGATAAATAAATGTATACAGAGTGTTTTTGGTGCCATCAGTATTGCGATACCGAGAAGCATCATATTTTCGGCGGAGCACTGCGCAAGAAAAGCGAGAAGTACAAGCTGACGGTTCAGCTGTGCCCCTACTGCCACAGGGACAACAAAGAGGGTGTGCATAACAACCGCGAGAAGATGCAAGCGCTGCATGAATACGGTCAGCGTAAGGCTATGGCAGAGCATGGGTGGACAATCGAAGACTTTATCGCGAATTTTTATAAGAATTACATTTAATAAGGAGGCGTTCGAATGATGAATTCAGTGGTTCTCATGGGGAGACTTACAAGGACGCCGGAGTGCAGAAGCACCGAAAACGGAACGGCGGTCACGGCTTTCAGGATAGCGGTTGACCGTCGCTTCACTTCCTCGGGCGGAGAAAAACAGACGGATTTTTTTGATATTGTCGCCTGGCGTTCGACCGCTGTGTTCGTTGCGGATCATTTCAACAAGGGAGATATGATAGCCGTGCGCGGTGCTCTGCAGAGCAGACAGTATACAGACAAAAACGGCAATAACAGGACAGCAATTGAGGTTGTTGCCGACGAAATAAGCTTTTGCTGAAAGGGTGAATGATATGAACAAGGAAGTATTAATAGTATTCGCAATCCTCGCGCTGTGCCTGATATATGCACTTGCTGCCGTTCCGACGCGCGCTGATGCAGCCGCAACCGCATACAGAGTGGATTCCGAGCCGCCTGCGGCGGAGCCGATCATGGCCTGCGAAGAGAAAACAAAGGTGTGCTACGAGCTCTCAGAAGAAGAGCGGGCGATAGTGGAGAGCGTCGTAATGGCCGAGGCCGGTGCAGAGCCTTACATAGGCAAAATGGCGGTGGCACAATGCCTTCTCAATGCCTGCATATCGGAACACGAACGCCCGGCAGAGATTGTAAAGAGCTTCGGCTATACCGAAAAAAGACCCGAGCCGAACGAAGAAGTGAAGCGCGCGGTCAGCGCGGTTTTTGACAGCGGCGAAGTAGCAACTGACGCCGAGATTCTATATTTTTATGCACCTGCGCTTGTGAGCAGCGAATGGCATGAATCGCAGACCTATGTCTGCACTATCGGCGGGCACCGATTTTTTGAGGAGGCAGGAAAATGATAAAGAGCAATTACACTTTCGGTGAAATCATCGAACTTCAGAAACTGCCGCTCAGCGATAAAATCGCTTTTTCTGTTGAGGTGCTGAAACAGTGCGAAAAAATCACGAGTCACAATGTCGCCCTCGCTTTCTCCGGCGGCAAAGACAGCCTTGTTGTTGCTGATCTTGTCGAACGCTTTGTGCCAACGTTACACGGTAAGATACTTTGTATTTTCGGCAACACAGGCGTGGAGTTTCCCGAGAGTTTAGCCTTTGCACGAAAATATGGCAAGGCGCATTACGGTGATAGATTTATTGAGACCGAACTGTTGCGTCTCGACCATGACGAGCTGAGATATGATTTTGCCCGCGAGCTTATCGAAAGGTTGGAATCTGAAGGTGCTCTTGATGAGGTATTAAAGGCGGACGGCAAGCTCAAAGGACAGGGAGCTTTAATTACGGCAGCAAAAAAACGCGGGTATGAACTCGACAGGACGAACTGCTATTTCAAGGGACACAAAATGAATTTCGCGTATTGTCTCGAACAGTATGGCGCTCCGCTGCTCGGGAAAGCTGCGTCAAAGCTTGATGCTCATCGAATTAACATCGAGTGCTTTCTAAAATACTCTGACACGCTTTCCGAAGACGAAAAACTTAAAGAATATTACGAAACATTGCGCGAATGCAAATTCTCGCAGCATTGCTGCAAATTGCTGAAAAAAGAACCATCAGAGCGAGTTCAGGCTGAACGTGATGTTGGCGTTATAATCAAGGGCTTGATGGCCGCCGAATCACACACTCGCATGCTCAGTATCGCCACGCGGGGTCCAATGTTTGCCTCGCACAGACCGTATATCAAGGACGAGCCCTTCTATCATATGTCCCCGATAGCCATGTGGCGAGATGAAGATGTGTGGGAGTATATAAATACTTACGGCGTTGAACGTCCGCCGCTTTATGACTTCACCTATGAGACCGTGGACGGCGAAATAAAGCACATCGAGCGTAACGGCTGTATGTTTTGCGGGACTGATATCCAGTTCAAAAACAATCATCTGAGTGTACTCAGACAAACTCACCCAAAGGCATATCAGGTCTGCATGGAGCAATTTGGATATCGCAAGGAGCTCAACACCTTGTTTCAGCTTCGCAAGGACAAAAATATTCTGTCAGCGATGACTGATATCGGTAGGAGCGCACGAATGATAGATGCGGTTGGTGACAGTCCGCTCCTTGCCAGAGCTCGACCTTGCGCATACGACGATTTTGGCGAGATGGTTGATTTGACAGGTACAGGACTTGAGACTGAGTATGACCCCGAGGAGGTATAAAAATGGCTTTAAAATTTGCAATTCAGACCGCTTTTGAGATCCTTGCCGTCGTGCTTATCATCTATGGATTTGTCAAGGAGGACAAGCTTATTGAGTTCGAGGACAGGCTGAAAACAAAAATACTTGACAGAAAGGAGGCAAAACGCCATGCAGAAAAAGATTAAGGTCATAGTAAAAGACCCGGGAAAACCTGCAAGAGTGGTGTGGATATCAAACACGCTGGAGAACCTACAGAGAACGGTTGGCGGTTATATCGAAATTGTTACGATATCGACAAACTTCGTCATTATCTGCAACGAAGAACGCAAGCTCTTAGGACTGCCGCACAACTGCAGACTTTGCGGCTGCGATTTTGTCGGAACACTCATCATTGTCGGCATAGACAAAGACGAATTTTGCAGCCTGTCAGATGAGGTTATTAAATTGCTGAAACCGGGTATAAAGGAGAAAAAATCATGATAACAAACATCGAAGTAACGAAGCTTTTGCAGCACCCTGACAACCCGAGGAAAAATATCGGCGATGTCACCGAGCTGGCGGAATCCATCAAAGCGCGCGGCATTTTGCAGAACCTGACGGTCGTTCCGGCCGAAAACGGCATGTATACCGTTATCATCGGGCACAGACGACTCGCGGCCGCAAAGCAGGCGGGACTGACTGAGGTTCCCTGCGCCGTGGTTGATATGGACTATAAAACGCAGCTGTCTACGATGCTGCTTGAAAATATGCAGCGATCTGATTTGACTGTTTATGAGCAGGCGCAAGGTATGCAGATGATGTTTGACCTCGGCGTGCCGGTTGCCGAGATTGTCGAAAAGACCGGGTTTGCCGAAACGACTGTGCGTAAGCGCCTGAAGATAGCTACTTTGCCGACAGAGCAGATGCAGCAGGCGGTGGAGCGCGGCGGAAAGCTTGAGGACTATGTGCAGATAGCGGACATAAAAGACGAAAAAGAGCGCCGCGAACTGCTGAAAGTTGTCGGAACACGCGATTTTGAGTTCAGCCTTTCTCGCGCGAAGAGGCGACAAATTGAAGCCGAGAAAACGCCGCTTGTCAAAGCCGAGCTAAAGTCAATCGGCGCGAAAGCCGTAAAAAACCAAATCTACAGCACCGCCTACGAGCGGGTCGAACAGTGTGCGATTACAGACTGGAAAGAGGGAACTTTTAAAAAGCCCAAAGACAAAGAGGAACTTTTTTGGGAAATATCATATGGCACGGCGTACCTTATGCGGAAGAAAGTCAAAGTACCAAAGAAGAAAGAGGAAAAATCAGAATGCGAACAGCGCATAGACAGTGCCAACCGTGAGCTCAAGCGTTTGACGGAAACGGCGTATGAGTGCCGTGTAAACTTTATCAGAAGTTTTACCGCGGTTGAAAAATATAAAGAAACAATCATCAAGTGGCTTGTGATGTTTGCGGGTTGCGAGATAACGGACTATTGTACATATGACAGAGCATATATCAATTCCGAGATTGGAAGCGATGAAAAGTATTCTATAAATGCGCCGAAATGGCGGCAGTTTATCGCCGAGGACAAGCGTGCGCCGATAGTTGTCGCGTATGCGCTGGCAGGAGACGATAATCGCAACGGCTACTACAACAACGGGTGGTATGCGTCAAACAATGACAAACGGGCACCGCAGCACAAGGAAAACCAAAGCCTTGACAGGATTTATGAGTTCCTTTGTGATTTGGGCTATGAGATGTCTGAGACGGAGCTTCAGCTCCAGAGCGGCGAACATGAACTGCTGAAAGGAGAATGAAAATGAATGACGATAAAATCCTTATAGATGCGCTGCGGAGGCTGTCGGTGCGGACCGGATCTATCGCCTGTCTTGGCTGCGAATATGAGTACGATTGCGGAATCCACGGTTGCGCGATTATCTGCGCCGCGAGGGAACGGATCGAAGAGCTGACCGCATCACCGTGGATAAGCGTCAACGACAGGCTGCCCGAAGACGAGCAGGGCGTATTAGTTGTCGCGAGCGGCAGACCGCGAGAGCATATAGTGTTGGACAATGCCCGTGAACTTGCAACATTTTACGCCGGCGAGGGCTGGCTTTTTGAGGCTTATCCGGATTGGGATGATCCACAGGTGACGTATTGGATGCCGCTGCCGGAGTCACCGACGATTGAGTAAAGGAGACGCTGAGATGAATACAACTACAAAGCTGACACTGCAGGAACTGATTCGGGCGACCGAACTCTGCGGAGAGAGTGAGTCTGGATCTTGTCCGGAATGTCCCTGCTTTGACTCGAGCGGGAATTTTGAGTGCATCGAATACCTGATGTTGCAGGTCTCGGCCGCGCTTAAAGAGTACTCATGTAATGGCGGAGGGGAGTTATGACAAAGTCAATTTTGCTGAGTATCAGACCACGATATTGCGAACTGATAGCAAGCGGAAAGAAAAAAGTCGAACTTCGAAAGAACGAACCAAAAATCAAGACACCGTTTAAGTGTTATATCTACTGCACCAGAGGTGGAAGTGATGCAGAGAAAGGGCAACTTTCCTTTTGCGGTAGAGTTATTGGGGAATTTGTGTGTAACGCTATTTTCCCAATTGCTTTTGAATATCTCGGTGCGCAAGAAATATCGGAAATAGAAGTTCCTCTTCTTTGCCTTACGGATAAACAAATTATAAGTTATCTTGGAAACGGCAAGGTAGGATTCGGCTGGAATATATCTGACCTTGTTATTTACGATGATCCAAAAAGACTTAGTGAGTTTGGGCTCGAACGGCCGCCGCAAAGTTGGTGTTATGTGCCCGCCGGGAGAAATAAATGATGATGGATAAAGAGATGAAACTTAAAAGCTGCCCATGCTGCGGAGGCAGAGCAAAGCTTCTGGGGCAAAGAACATTTTATGTGGAGTGTCAAAAATGTTTTCTTGCAACGGACAGATATGCGCGGCCTCAGTTCGCAGCGGAAGCATGGAATCAGTTCGCAGCGGAAGCATGGAATCGCAGAAAGGAGGGAGAAAATGACGGGAGTTGACATATTTGAAACATTTGTCGCTGCGGTTTGTTCAGCAAATTTGGCGGTATTTGCGATTACATGGGTACATGAACTGATAGAGTTTATTAAAAAGAAACGTCACGAACGAGCAGAAACTCAAGAAATGATAGCGCTGCTCGAAGAAAAAAATCATCGGTGCAGCATAGAAATCAATGCGCTGAACGCGAGAATCGCAGAACTAACAGAAAAACTGTTGAAAGAAAAGCTGCTGAAAGGCGGCAATAACGACTATGAATGAAGATTACACGAAACTCAGGGACTTCGCACTATTGCCCGAATTGCGGCACAAAAATGAAAGGAGATTAGCTGTATGGATTGCAATAAAACAATAGACTTTTTGCTCGAAAGAAAGCGACTGTGTGATTCACAACATGACGGTGTCAACCCATGCGATGAATGTCCATTGGAAAACATATGCGACGAGCAGAGCAACGCAGAGATAATTAAAAGTGCCATTTCAAGACTCCAAAAATGGAGTGACAAGCACCCGAAAAAAACTTACGCACAAGATTTTTTGGAAAAATTTCCGAATGCGCGTATAGGTGATGACGGACTTCCGGAGGTGTGCAGAATGGAAGTTTACGGCACAAGATGCCTGAGTATGACCGGAGACATGTGCACCATGTGTTGGTGCGAATCTATGGAGAAATAAACAAGTCAGACCCCTGCGCCGGGGAAAAGGTGAGGCGTCCGTAAGGGCGCTTCAAGGGCTTGTATGCTGTCTTATCAAACCAACCACGGAGGAGAAAGAAAAAGATGCGCGCAAAAATCAGAGAGACAAAATTCTATTGCAAGGACTTTTTAGAGATATATTTATACCCCGTGACTGAACAGCCGCATGCCAGGGCAAAGGGCAGGGGAAAGAAATACAGAGAATCGAGCGAGACGCAGAAACTTTTGAACGCAAAGTATGCGGAGCGTAAGCTCGTTCAGCTGCTGCATGCGAACTTTACTGATCGCGATCTTGCGATAGGTCTCGACTATTCCGATGATACAAGACCCAAAACGCCGGAAGAAGCGCAGAGGAATTTTCAAAACTTCCTGCGCAGGGTCAAAAGACTCTATAAAAAAGCGGGAGCGGGCGAAGTGAAATACATATCCGTCATAGAGTTTGGCGAAAAGAGCGGGAACGTGCATCATCACATTGTAATGAGCGGCGGAGTTGACAGAGACGAGATAGAAAAGGCGTGGGGACTCGGCAGAGCGAACACAAAGCGTCTGCAATTCCTCGAAATCGGCATAGCCGACATGGGAAAATACATAATCAAAGACCCTATTATGCATAAGCGTTGGACAAGGTCGAAAAATCTTGTGGATCCTCAGCCGCGCAGAAACGATAGCCACATCAGTCGCAAGAAGTTGGACGAGCTTGTAGCAGACTGCGAGCACAGACAGCTTTTCGAACAGCTTTATCCCGGCTATGTCGTGGCTGAGGTAATTCCGACATACTGCGAGTGGGACAGCTGCTATCACATGGAGATAAGGATGTTCCGGGGTGACAGTGACTACATTCTTTACGGCGGACGGAAAAACAGAAAAAGGAGAGCGGGCTGATGGCAAACACTGCTGCAGGTGCGCTTGCTGTCTGTCCGTTTTACCTGTCCGACAGCAAAATGACAATAACCTGCGAGGGATTGACGGAAAAAGGAAAAGTTCTCCTCGTATTCGAGGATGCGCAACAGCGGAAGGCATGGCAGCGTAGCAACTGCTATCTTTACCGCTGCGATTGCCCATTGAAAAAAATACTTAACAGCAAGTACGAATAATTTTGAAAATGCATAAATGACCGGGCAGAGGAAAATTCCCTGCCCGGCTTATTTCTATTCATCATGGGCTAATATGGCGGGGAGAAAAACGGAATGCAAATTGATAAAATTGTAAGAAGAAAGGAGGCTTCCGAGCGTGGACTGGGATGCCATCAAGCAGGAATACATATCGACGAATATAAGCCAGCGCGAGCTCGCAGAAAAGTACGGAGTGTCGGTCTCGTCGCTTGGAAAAAAGTGCGCTTCGGAGGGGTGGAGCGGGCTGCGGAAAAAATTCAGAAAAAAAGTTGAAAAAAAAACAATGGAGAAAATCAGCCGAAAAAAAGCCTGCGAACTGGCGAAAATCGGCGCCTGTGCGGACAAATTGGTGCGCCTTATAGATGATTCTTTGAACGATACGGCAACAGTCAGGCAGACAATTGTCAAAATTGTGCCGAGCGAAGACGATGAGGACGAAGCGGAAGTCGAGGAATATTGCCTGCAAAAACTCGACACTAAATATTTGCGGCAAATGACGGCTGCAATGAAAGATCTGATGGAGATTCTGCGCGATGTTTACGGCAAGCCAAACACCGTGGAGCGGGCAAATATGCAGTATACGAGGGAACGGCTTGACCTCGAAAAGGCAAAAGCAGCCGCAGGTATGCCGACAGATGAGGAAGAATACGGCATTATCGAGATTCCGGCAGTGCTTGAGGAGGCTGCGGAAAAATGAAAATCTGGGAACCGCAGGAAAAACAGAAGAGGTTTATGGAGCGCCCGGAGTATGAAGTGCTATACGGCGGCGCGGCGGGCGGAGGGAAGAGCGACGCGCTGTTGATTGAAGCCCTGCGGCAGGTGCATATTCCGTATTACCGCGGACTGATACTGCGAAAAACATATCCGCAGCTGTCCGAGCTTGTAGAGCGATCTGAAATGCTTTATCCGCGGGCGATACGCGGCGCAAAATACAACGAGAGCAAACACCGATGGAGCTTCCCGAGCGGGTCTATGATCTATTTCGGCTCGATGCAATACACGAAGGACAGGTTGAAATACCAGGGCAAACACTATGATTTCATTGCATTTGACGAGTTAACACACTTCACGTGGGACGAATACAGCTATATGTTCTCGCGAAACCGCCCGGGAGGACCCGGTACGAGGGTTTATATGCGGGCGACGACCAACCCCGGCGGTATAGGACACGGCTGGGTAAAGTCCCGGTTTGTCACTGCAGCGCCGCCAATGACGCCGATAACGGAAAAGTTCAATGTGGTGACGCCGGAAGGGAAAATTATAGAGGGCAGCAGGAAGCGGATATTTGTTCCGGCGACGGTTTTTGACAATCAGGAGCTTTTACACAACGACCCTGAATACATCATGAAGCTCGCCGCTATGCCGGAGGCGGAGAGAAAAGCACTGCTATACGGCGACTGGGACAGCTTTTCGGGGCAGGTGTTCACGGAGTGGCGCAACGATCCCGAGCATTATAACGACCAACGTTGGACGCATGTCGTGGAGCCGTTCAAAATCCCGGAATACTGGGAGATCTACAGAGGCTTCGACTTCGGCTACACGAAGCCGTATTCCGTGGGCTGGTATGCGGTGGACACGCATGGCAAGATATACCGCATAGCGGAACTGTACGGATGCACGGGCACGCCGAACGAGGGAGTGCGGCAAGACCCGGTCACGATTGCGGCAGAGATTCGGCGCGTCGAGCAGGAGGATATGAACCTCAAGGGAAAGAACATTATCGGCATAGCAGACCCGTCAATTTTTGACGAGAGCCGCGGCGAGAGCGTAGCGCGAATGATGGAAAAATCCCCGAACTTCATAGTATTCTCCCCCGGTGACAACACGAGAATCGCCGGAAAGATGCAGTATCATTACCGCCTGGCGTTCGATTCGGAGGGCAACCCGAAATTTCAAGTGTTTTCGACATGCCGGCACTTTATCCGCACTATTCCCAATATCGTCTATGACGAGAAATATGTTGAGGATATCGACACATCGCAGGAGGATCACATCTATGATGAGTGCCGATATGTGCTGATGGAGAACCCGATAAGTCCGGAGCCTCGCAAAGCCCCGGCAAAAGTGCCGGATGATCCGCTGGAACTCAGAGAAAAGCCGGACAAATACAGCTTTTACAGACTATAGGAGGCAGAACAATGGCAAACAGCAGAAACCCGATAGAAGATATCAAGCGCCGCAGGGCGGAAATGCGCGACCAACAGCAGCAGGAGCAGACCGCAAGAAACCCGGAGCGGGATATTGCCGCACGAACGGAGGCATTGCGACAAGAGCTTGGAAATCCTGTGCAAGAGGATAGACAGGCAGAAACAGTGAATGACACTGATATTGTGAAATATGAACCCGAGAGCGGGTCAGAGCAGGGTCCAATCACGGAGGAGTCAATCGCCCTGGCAGAGGAAACCTTGCGAAAATACAAAGACGGCAAGGCAAATCTCGAGAACAGGATAATCGAAAATGAGCAGTGGTGGAAGCTCCGGCACTGGGAGACAATCAGGAAAGAACAGGCGAAGGGCGCGAACAAAGAACCCGAGCCCACTTCGGCATGGCTGTTCAATTCCCTGGCAAATAAGCACGCAGACGCAATGGACAACTATCCCTCGGCATCTGTGCTGCCGAGAGAGCAGAGCGACAATGCCGCCGCAGAACAGCTTTCGGAGATCCTGCCAGTTATCATCGAGCAGAACGGTTACAAAAAGACATATTCGGCCAAGTGGTGGTATAAGCTCAAGCAGGGAACATCCTGCGAGGGCGTATTCTGGAATCCGCAGAAGTACAACGGCTTGGGCGATATCGAGATAAAGAAAATCGACCTGCTGAATCTCTTTTGGGAGCCCGGCATAGAGAACATACAGGATAGCCGGAACATTTTCCATGTGTGCCTGCGCGACAATGATTTGCTCACGCAGGAATATCCGCAGCTGAAAGGCAAGCTTGGCGGCAAGACGATAGAAACAAGCCAGTATATCTATGACGACAACATAGACACATCGGAAAAGAGCGTCGTGGTGGACTGGTACTATAAGAGACTGGTTGGCAGCAGAACTGTGCTGCATTATTGTAAATTTTGCAATGGCGAAGTGCTCTTTGCGTCAGAAAACGATCCTCAGTATGCCGAGAGCGGGTTTTATAATCACGGCAAATATCCGTTTGTCTGTGATACGCTCTTCCCGGAGGAAGGCTCGCTTGTGGGCTTTGGCTATTTGGACATTATGAAAGATCCACAGATGCAGATAGACAAATACGATCAGGCTTTTATGCAGTCGGCAATTGCCGCATCGCGCCGCCGCTTTTTTGTCAATTCCGCGAGCGGGAAAGTGAACGAAGAAGAATTTCTTGATGTCTCAAGACCGTTTGTGCGCGTGGACGGCAGACTCGGTGAGGACAGCATCAAAGAGATAACTATGACGCCGCTTAATGATATCTATGTTGCGCTGCGCACGAACAAGATAGACGAACTCAAGGAAACGAGCGGAAACCGCGATTTTTCACAGGGCAGCACCACGAGCGGAGTTACCGCCGCTTCGGCGATTGCAGCGCTGCAGGAAGCAGGAAGCAAATTGTCGAGAGACATGATTCAGACCTCATACGACAGTTATGAGGAAGTGCTTTATTTGTGCATTGAGCTGATAAGGCAATTTTACGATGCACCGCGCAGCTTCCGCATAACGGGAAAAAGCGGAGAGCAGGAGTTCGTGAGCTACGACAACCGTGCGATACAGCCCGAGGGCGAGCGTACAGAGTTCGGCATTGACATGAGCGGGCGAATGCCGATTTTCGATATCAAGGTCAGGGCGCAACGAAACAATCCTTTTTCAAGGCTTTCTCACAACGAGTTGGCACTGCAGTTCTATAACAGCGGATTCTTCAATCCGGAAATGACGGATCAGGCGCTCGCCTGTATCGACATGATGGACTTTGAGGGCAAGGACTCCGTCGTGCGGAAAATATCGCAGAACGGTACGCTGTATGAACAGCTCAAGACCATGCAGCAGCAGCTTATGCAGATGGCGCAGATAGTTGACGCACAAAACGGAACAACGATAGGCAGTCAGATGGCGGCATCTTTTTCGGGCGGAGTTCCGGTGGCGAACGTAGGCTCCGGAGACGGCGAGCTCAAGAGCAACTCGCTTGGCGAGACGCGCGCAGACGAACACGCAACGGCCGAGAATGCGAGAGAAAAAGCGGCTTCGGCTGCGGAACCGAGGTAATATTATGACAACAATAAAAGTTCGCCGAGCGGGCAGAGAAATGAAAATAAGCATTTCCGGACATTCGGGATATGCGCCGAGCGGGCAGGACATAGTCTGTGCCGGCATTTCGACACTCGGCCAGACCGCCGCAATGATGTATGCAAAAATGAAAGCTGCCGGAGAACTCGAAACATTTACCGCTGAAAAGAGCAACGGAACGCTTCTGCTGGCGATTAAAGCATACAAACATACCAAAGCAAAGGCAAAAGGAATTTATAATTTTTTCTGCACGGGCGCAAAGCTTATCGCAGACAACTATCCGAAAAATGTAATTGTTACAGCCGAAGGCGGGGAGAAAATCGAAAATTAAACCGCTATAATATAATCACAAAGACACTTCGGAAAGACGATGGAGGTTAATTTTTATGTTCACAGACACAACAAAGGCTTTTTCGCTCACGCTGTTCGGCGAGGGCGGAGGAGACGGAGCGGGCGTATCGGCGGCAACGGCCGCCACGGCTTCCGACGCCGGGGAGCAGACACGGGCGATTGAAACGCAGGACGCCGCTGCACAGCCGGAAAGCGAGATCAATGTTACGGCATCGACGGTCGAAAATCAGGACGCGGAGTTTGAAAAGCTGATAAAAGGCGATTACAAGGACGCGTTCAGCCGCCGAGTACAGAACATTATCAACGGCAGATTCAAGGAAACGCACACGCTTCAGGAGCAGCTGCAGAAGAGTACGCCGGTCTTTGAGATCCTCGCGCAGAAGTACGGGATAAAAGCGGACGACATTGACGGCATAGTCAGAGCTTTGGAAAATGATGATGAATCATACAGAGAAGAGGCTATGGAAAAGGGCATAACGGTCGAACAGCTCAAGGAGATGAAGAAGCTCGAACGCGAGGTTGAACAGCTCAGACGGAACGAGTCTCGTCGCGACGAGCAGGACAGAATCAACCGGGACATTACCAACTGGAAGAACCAAGCGGAAAGTCTCAAGGAAATCTATCCGAATTTCAATCTCGACACGGAGATAGAAGATCCTCAGTTCTTCAGCCTGCTCAGAAATAATGTCGACGTCAGAACGGCTTATGAAGTTATCCACCGAGATGAGATACTCGGGGGCGCGATGCAGTACGCGGCGCAGACTGCGGCCAAGAGAGTTGCCGATTCTGTTGCGGCGAACAGCAAACGTCCGGTTGAAAATGGGGTCACTTCGCAGGGCGCGGTCAATTCCCAGGCAGATGTCAACAAAATGACAAAGGCTCAGCGTGAAGAAATAGAGCGCAGAGTCGCAAGGGGAGAAAGAATTACTTTCTGATCTCCTTGCATAAAGAAAAGGAGAATAGAAAATGAAGAAAATCAAGGCAATAATCAATCATGTCATTTTTGACCTGCAGCTGTTTGCAACGGTCATAAATGCCACCACTTCGGCGGCAAGCGGCAACAATCTGTCCGCCGAGATGAAAACCTACTACGAGAAGAGGCTGCTTGACAACGCAGAGCCTAAGCTCGTACACAACCAGTTCGGAGACAAGTATCCCATTCCCAAGGGCTCCGGCAAGACTATCGAAATGCGTAAGTATTCGCCGCTTGCAAAAGCTACCACGGCACTGACGGAAGGCGTTACTCCCGACGGACAGGCACTCAATGTGAGCACGATAACCGTGACTGTCAAGCAGTACGGCCGCTGGATTCAGCTTTCGGACATGCTCGATCTGACGGCTATCGACAACAACGTGCTGCAGGCAACTAAGTTGCTTGGCTCCCAAGCGGGACGCTCGCTGGACTCCGTTATCCGCGAGGAGCTTGTCGGCGGCACAAACGTTATTTACGCGCCTAAGATTGCAAGCGGCGCAGAAACGGCCGTAACGAGCAGAGCGGATCTCGACGCGACGGCAAAGATCAATGTTGACCTCATATTCCGCGCGGCGGCTCAGCTGGAGAGCATGAATGCAGACCCGATTGGGGATTCGTTCGTGGGTATTATCCATCCGTATGTAGCATATGACCTTATGCGCTGCGAGGAGTGGATTGATGTACATAAGTATGCTAAGCCCGACGATATCTACAACGGCGAGATAGGCAAAATCGGTAATGTCCGATTTGTCAAATCCACCGAAGCTAAGATATGGACCGGCACCGGCTGCCCGTCCGGTCTGGCGGTTTTCGCCACGCTTATCCTCGGCGCTCACGCTTACGGTCTGACGGAGATCGAGGGCGGCGGTCTGCAGCATATCGTCAAGCAACTCGGCTATGGCGACGATCCGCTCAATCAGCGTTCGTCCTGCGGCTGGAAAGCGACCGAGGCCGCAAAGCGCCTGGTTGAGGAGTACATGGTGCGTATCGAGTCCTGCTCCGCGTATTCGGCCACTGCGAAAGCTAACTGATAAAAGCTCAGAGGGCATTTTGCTCTCTGAGCCCGAAAGGAGATATTTATGGCAAGAACAAAAACTGCAACACCCGAGGAGAACGCAATCCTCGAAGAGACGGCTGCACCCGAGGAGAACGCAATCCTCGAAGAGACGGCTGCACCCGAGGAGAACGCAACCCCCGAAGAGACCACAACCACCGAAGAGGCTGCTGCGCCCGAGGAGCAGAAAGAACCCACGGAGAAAATCTTTCTCTTTAAGGACGACGGTGCATACAAAGATGATCTGTTTGTTTCGGTCAACGGCAGGAATTTTCAGATCCAGCGTGGCGTAGAAGTCGAAGTGCCCGCCTGCGTCGCAGAGGTTATACGCAATTCCGACAGACAGAAGCAGCTGGCGGAGCAGCGCCTTGAGAAGCTGGTAGAGCAGTATATCAAAGAGAGATAAGGACACACCGGGAGGGCGCATTTTGCGCCCTCTTTTACTTTCAGGAGGTTTATATGAAAATATGCGAAGCAATAAGACAGACCGATGAGCTAAAGCCCAATCAGTATTCGGACGAGCAGAAAATAAGATGGCTTTCCGAGCTTGACGGGAAGATAGTAAAAGAGCTGATAGACGCGAAGAGCGGGGAGAAATCAACGGTGTTTGAAGGCTATAATGAAGACACAGACACGAACACAGAACTGCTTGTGCCGGAGTCTTACAGCAACCTATATGTTCTTTGGCTGATGTCAAAAATTGACTTTTTCAACGCCGAATACGACCGATACAACAATTCGGCAATGGCTTTCAACGAGGCATACGAGGGCTACTGGGGATATTACAGCAGAACGCACGCGGCTCCGGCGGGCGGAATATTTATGAGGTGAACCGATGAGACTGCCTATTCTTAACACGGTCAGTAAAAACAGGGAAATGATGAGCGCGTTCGGAGGATATCACCATGACCTTGTTATAAGTGACAATGAATTTTACGACGAAGAGAATCTTTCGTCAGACAGCTATCCTGCCCTGACGCCGAGAGAGCAGCGGAAAAAAATTCGCGATTTCACACGCCTTGACGGCTTTTGCGTGAACAACGGTCTGTGTTGGGTGGACAATGGCAAAGTGTTCTACAACGGCGATCAGGTCAGCGGCGATGTCGAGAAAAGCCGCAAACAAATGCTGAGCATGGGTGCGTATGTCCTCATCTGGCCGGACAAAAAATATATCAACACCGAGAAAGTGAGCGAGGGCGTAGGCAGTTTGGAAAAATCGTTTACGACAACTGCGGCGGTATCATTTACGCTGACGCGAGTAACCGGAGATGATTATAACCCGACAGTCTCGGCCACGGCGCCGGAAGAGCCGACAAACGGCGACAGCTGGCTTGATACTTCCTCAAAGCCGCATACTCTCAAGATATATGCCGCAGCAACAAAGATGTGGAATGCGGTGGCGACGACATTCGTCAAAATCTCTTCGGCCGGAATAGGCGAAGGATTCTCGGAATATGACGGAGTGACTATAAGCGGCTGCAAGGACGAACAGTTCAACACAAACATGATACTCTATGCGGTCAGCAAGGATTACATAGTCGTGACCGGATTCATAGATGAAGTATCGAGTCAGCAGGAAGCGGTGACTGTAAAAAGAACCGTGCCGGATATGGACTTCGTGACCGAAAGCGAAAACCGCATCTGGGGATGTTCTTCCGATAAGCATGAGATATATTGCTGCAAAATAGGCGATCCATTTAACTGGAATTGTTTTCTCGGATTGGCGAGCGACAGTTACGCCGTGACAGTCGGAACGCACGGTAAGTTTACTGGCGCGTTTACGATGCGGGGATATATCCTGTTTTTTAAGGAAGACTGCGTCCACAAGGTCTACGGCTCGAAGCCCTCAAATTTTCAGGTTACGAACGAATCTATAAGGGGCGTCCAAAACGGCAGTGAGCGAAGCCTCGCACTGTGCAACGAAACACTATACTACAAGAGCCGCAACGGTATATGCGCCTATGACGGCGGAACCCCGGTCAATGTTTCCGAGGCGTTCGGTGCAAACGCATATAGAAATGCCGTAGCGGGAGCAATCGACAACAAATATTATGTGTCGATGTCGGACGAGAACGGCAAATACAGCCTGTTCACATACGATGAGCGCACAAAAATATGGCATAGGGAGAGCGGGCTGAAAATCGATGCTTTCGCGCCGCTGGACGGGGAATTGTATTTCACGGTTGGAAACAGCCTGTGGACGATGCACGGCACAACGCGATACAGCGTAACAGATCAGACGTATGACGAAAAGCCGGTTGAATGGATGGCCGAAAGCGGACCTATTGGAGTGACAAGCCCCGATAATAAATATATTTCAAAACTGCAGTTTCGCCTGAGCGTCGAACGCGGGGCGCAGTTCCGGGTGCAGATCCAGTATGACTCTATGGGCGATTACGAGGAAGTGCTGCACATCGATGCTGTAAACAATCGCACAATCACTATTCCGATTATAGTCAGGCGCTGCGACCACATGAAAATCCGAATGCGGGGCAGGGGCAAGTTCATCTTGTACAGCATCGCAAAGGTAACGGAACAAGGGAGTGAAATCTGATGCCGACGCTAAATCTGAATCTGCCGACGAATCTTGGCGGAGATCAGAAAACTCAAAGCTATCTCTATCAACTTAACGAACAGCTTCGGTATATTCTCAACAATCTTGACGGAGACAATTTTTCGCCGACTTATCTGAAAACGGTGGAGCAGACGCGGTCAATGGCGGAGCTGGCGAGCGGCGCCGTTGAGCAATTAGAAGCGGGCAGAAAGATTGATTATAACGAGCTCAACGATAAAATCATAGCGCAGGCGGAAGAGATAAATCAGACATTTCACACCGAGATAGAGCAGAACAATGACAACATAATGACAACGGTGCGCGAAGAGCTTAGCGCGAAGGCGTCAATTGCAGAGCTTAATGCAACACTCGAGTCCTATGTTACACAGACTTCAAGGGAAATTCAGCTGAATTTCGACCAGAATTATCTCTATACAACAGAGGTTGACGGCAGACTCGAAGAGTTTCAGGAGCTAATAAGAACATATTTCCGCTTCACGGCGGAGGGAATGGAGCTCGGCAAGGCGGACAGTCCGTTCAAATCTATGCTGACAAATGAAAAATTAAGCTTCACACAGAACGGCACGGAGATAGCCTATATCTCCAACCGCTGCCTTTATGTTACGGATGTCGAAGTTCTTAACCGACTGAGGATAGGCAACTGGGAGTTCACGCCCAGGAGTAATGGCAATCTTAGCTTTATATGGAGGGAATAGACAATGGCAATAACAACAATCAAAACATATCCGAAGAATATCACCGTAGGTGTCAGCAAAATAAATGGTCTTGGTAATATTCTGATTGAAGTCGAGGATGCGAATGACGGGAAGTCATACACCCATAAGATGTATTTCACCTGCGGCAATTACAGCTACGAGAGCGGGTATTTTTCAACAAACAATGCAGTTATGACGGCATATGAGTTCCCACTCGAATGGGCTAATGCCATTACGAGCGGAAGCAGCAGAACCGGCACGCTGAAGATTGAAACATACAAGAAGTTAGGAATGATCCCGACGACGCTCGTTGAGACGAACACAAAGACTGTTACTTTTTCGGTTCCGGACGATGTAAAACCCACAATGCCGGAACTGACAATAGAGCGCATAGACGGCAGCGTTCCGACCGAATGGGGAATATATGTGCAGGACTATTCAAAATGCAGGATTACTGCCGCTGCACAGGGGGCATACAGCTCAACGATAAAGAACTATCGGTTTGCCGTGAACGGTGCAGTTCTGTCAAATCAGACCGGCGGAGTTTATACCTACACTTGCTATCTGTCGGGTGATCTGAACTTTACGGTCACGGCGACAGACAGCAGAGGCAGAACAGTCAGTCAGACGGCGAGCATATCGGTTGAAAAGTATGACAGTCCGATGATAAATGAGGTAACATGCTTCAGATGCACGCAGGACGGCACGGAAAACGACAAGGGCACATATGCGGCCGGAAAGGTAAACTATAGCTTCTCGGCGTTGTCAGGCAAGAATATAGCGGTTTGCAAAGCAAGCTACAAGACAGATACGATGGATGCCTGGTCTGATGAGACGGCGATGAGCAATGATGTGCAGGCGATCCTCTTTGACGGTCTCAGTGAGAATGTCTCGTATAAGATAAAATTCAAAGTTACCGATAGCCTTGCTTCCGCGGAATATGTTTATGAGCTTTCGACGAGCTTCGTGCTGATGGACTTCCTGCGCGGCGGCAAAGGAATAGCTTTCGGCAAGGTTGCGGAACTCGCCAATACGATGGACGTCAACATGCTGCTGCTCCTCAGAAAGGGACTGCAGGCAGGAGAACAAACTTTTCCGCTGAAAGACACAGGCTGGCAGGAGTTGGAGCTTACGGACGGAATAACTCCGGGCGCGAATGGACTGACACCCAAAGGACGCAGACTCGGAAACTCGGTCAATATCGTCGGAGATGTACAGGGGATAACGGCGGGCGGAAAAACCATATGCACGTTGCCTGAGGATATGCACCCGCAGTGCAGGATATTTACAATCTGTGCGGCGAACGATACCAACCTTGTTCGGTGGTCGGTATTTCCGGATGGAAGAGTGGTGCTTGACTGGTGTTTCAATCTTGAAGCGAAAGCCTATAAATACAATCTGACTTCATATACGCTGAACATAAATTATCTGATCTGAGGAGGTAAAAGCAAATGGCATACACGACAAAAGGCCTTGAAAAGCAGAAAAAGCAGCAGGGCATATCAAAGGACAAACTGTCATACGCCGTGGCGCAGGGCGGAAATGCGGCGGCGCTCGCCGGTGGAATGGCAAAGCAGGGAATAAACGCCGCGAAGCAAGTCGGATACGGTATAGGCACGATAAAAACGCTGCTCAACAAGCCGAAGGACTATGAGGAATCCGACGAAGTTAAGCAGGCGCAGGAGAATCTGAAGAACCATTACAACTCAAAGCCCGGGGACTATCAGAGCAACTATGCAGACCAGATACAGGGGCTTTTGAAAGACTATGAAAACACCAAGGATTTTCAGTATGATTTCAATGCCGATCCGCTCTATCAGCAGTATAAGGATCAGTATATTCAGCAGGGCAAGATGGCGATGCAGGACACTATGGGGAATGCCGCGGCGCTCACCGGCGGTTACGGCAGTTCTTATGCTTCGACTGCCGGAAACCAGGCATACCAGTCAAGCCTCAACGATTTGAACAATGTCATTCCGTCACTGTATGACCGGGCATATAGCAAATATCGTGACGACAAGAGCGATAAATTACAGCATATGCAGGTCCTGCAGAACCTCGACGATTCAGACTATAAAAAATATCAGGACACGCTGAGCGACTACTATAACACACTCAATTATCTACAGAGCCAGTCACAGTATCTCTCGGAAAGTGATTACAACCGTTACCTCAATCAGCTTGCGCAGTGGCAGTATGAGCTTGAATATTATACAGGACGCGCAGACGCCGCACAGCAGCAGTCGAATTGGCAGAGCGAGCAGAACCGCCAGTATATGCAGGACTATGTCAATCAGCGCAACTGGCAGAATCAGTTTGATTATCAGAAGGAGCAGGACGCCCTTGCACAGAACAACTGGCAGCAGCAGTTTGATTACGGCAAGCAGCAGGATGCGCTTGCACAGAACAACTGGCAGCAGCAGTTTGATTACGGCAAGCAGCAGGACGCGCTTGCACAGAACAACTGGCAGCAGCAGTTTGATTACGGCAAGCAGCAGGACGCGCTTGCGCAGAGCAACTGGCAGAAACAGTTTGACTACGGCAAGCAGCAGGACTCAAGGGATTATAATCTCAAAAAACAGCAGTTTGAGCATGACAAATATATGGACTCTCTCAAGGCTCAGAGCTATTCAACCTCTTCGTCGTCTTCGTCAGGCAGGAGCGGGTCAAGCGGTTCTTCGACCGGGAGCAGCGGAAAACAGACTGCTACAAAATCAAAGGCAGCCAGTGAGTTTATAGGTGCACAGCCGACTCGGTACGAGTTTGGTGTAAGACCGGCACTGAAAAACCAATACGGAAGCTACGAGAATTATATAAAAACGAAGATGAGCCAGAACAAGAACCTGACCGACGAGGATATTTATATACTCAGTCAGCATTACGGACTTTCATAAGCGGAGGATAAAATGGAAACAATTGACGACAGAATAAAGCGTGTAAATTCGAAATACGAGGCTCCTGAGTCAATAGACGAAAGAATCAAAAGAGCAAATGATAAATATCAGTGGGATTCGAGCGACAAGGAAATGCATGACTGGTTTGAATCAACCGGTCGTACCACCAGAAGCGCAAACAGCAGGCTGCAAAACAGTTCATATGCGAATTGGAAACGCGACAGCGAAAATACAAAGAGCGCGGTAAACAATGATCTTGAAAAGGCGGACAGAATCAAATCCTATCTCGACTCGCAGCGTGAGCAGTTGGGGGAAGAACGCTACAACACATTCATGGCACGGTACGAGGAATACAAGAATGCTCTGCAGCAGACTTCGCAGAATCTGCAGAAGGAGTCCGACTATTACTCCGATACGCGTAATTCCGGCGTTATGGACACCATGACCGAGGATGATATGAAAGGACGTCTTGACGATATCAAGAACGAGAAAAAGAAGAACCGCAGTGAATCATTCAAAAATCGGGTTTGGGCGTTCCTTAGCACGATGCAAGGAAATACAGCGGATTATGAAAAGTACACTGAAGAAGCCAAGGCGGCAAAAAACAAGCTCAATAATCTGAAGAGTGAGTCCGCTGCATTGGAGTCGGAGATATACAACAGGGATATATCCGAAAAACTCAGCCAGTTCGACGAAGCGACGCTCAAGGAAATACAATCTATTCCCGAGCTCAAGGACAGAATAAAGCTCGAAGAGTCAGTCGGCACGAGCGGAAACAACAAGAATGTCTATGAATATAATCAGAGACTCAAGGAAATAGAGGATAAGGTTCGTGCAAAGGGAATGAATCCCGATGAGCTTGAGAATTATTTTGCGTATGAGTATAACCGCCGCAAGAATGAGCAGGTACAAGATGCGGTTCGTGACTTCAGTGCAGACCATCAGGTGATTGCCAGCGCACTGAGTGTGCCGGTGAATTTAACAAGCAGTGGAGCGGGATATCTTGACGCTGCCGCTCAGCAGGTCGGAAGAAAGCTTACCGGCAGTTATGCGCCTGTAGACTATAACAGAGACGCCGGAATAGCAAGTCAGTTAAGCGATACGGCACGCGGAGCGGTTATGGATGAACATGACTGGAAGCTTGGCGACCAGGATGCCTTTGACTTCTTATACGGAACAGGAATGTCCGCGCTCGATTCGGCTGCATCTGCAGCCGCGGGCAATCTTGTCGGCGGAGCACTTGCGAATACCGGGGCGGGAATAAAAGCAGCGGGGAAAGTTGCCGAAGCTGTCGGCGGCGGAATACTCGGTCTTTCTGCTGCGAACTCAACAATGCGTGATATAAAAGCTCGCGGCGGCAACGACGACCAAGCGGTTATCGGCGGAGCTGTTTCCGGCATATTTGAAGGTCTCTTCGAAAAAGTTTCGATAGGTAATTTCAACAAGCTCAAAGAGGTTGACCCGAGAAGTATGCGCGATGTCGCGATGAACATACTCAACTCAACCGGGGTAAACTTTTCGGAAGAAGCCGCGACGGAAATAGCAAACATAGCCTATGATACCATAGCAAACGGCGATATTTCCAATTATAAGCTCATGATAGCTGCATATGAGAAGCAGGGATTGAGCGAGGCTGAAGCAAAGAAAAAGGTTGCCGGAGATCTTGCACTGCAAGTCGTCGAAGCGGGAGCGGGCGGAGCACTTATGGGCGCCGGCTTTGGTGTAGTGGGTTCCGGGCTTGGATATCTCAACCACAGAAAACAGGGTACGAACATCACGGGAAAGACGGTTGCAGGTTTTGCAGGCGGAGAGCAGACGCAGATTGCACAGCGGCTTGAAAGCCTCGGTGAGAACACGCAGGACGCAGTCAGATTGTCCGCTGTGGTGCAGAAACAGGCTGAGGGTGATAAACTTACCCGCGCAGAAAAACGGCTTTTCCGGGGCTCTGAGAACGCTCAGAACGTGGCTGCTGAAATAAAAAACGGCACATCAGATGCCGCGGAAGACTCTCAGCTGTCGTTAAAGAAGGACATAGAGACAATAAAGCAGGAATATAAAAAGGCGGTAAATCCGAAGATCGTTGACTTTGTAGAGCGAGTTCGCAACCTTAAAGATAAAAATGTTGCAGGTAAGATTAAAATAGAACTTAGCTCTGTAAATGAGCGCGAGGTGCAAGATATAAAAAAACTCACCGGTATAGATACCAGTGAGTATAAGCGCGATATGGACGGAAACACGGTTATCCATGTAGAAAACCGCCACGGGGAGAATGGAGCAGCAGACCGCTCAATGTCTGATGTTAACGATCTGGCGAGAATAGAATATGTTCTCGAAAATTATGATGATATTGAATCGGCAAAAGACGACAAGGGCCGTTATAGAGATTATGATAATAAACTATCAAAGTCAGTTGTTTACAGTAAACGAATAAACGGAAATTATTATGTTGTCGAAGCTGTGCCTGACTCAAAAGCAAAAACTTTACATGTTGTGAGCGCATATAAAACAAAAGCAGAAGGGGTCTCGCAAGTACTGAACATGTCCGAAGACCTGCAGTCTACGTCCAAGACGCCTCATGCGCTCGCCCCTTCCGATAACAATATATCACAGAAGAAAAGTTATGTCAACGCTGTTCCGGCAACGATTGACGGACAGAGCGTAACAATCAACGGCATAGACCGCATTGAAAATGACGGAAACCGGGCGCAGATGTATGTCAGAACGCAGGACGGAGACAGCGTTGCGCTGAGCGATGTGCGGTTTGACAGCCGCGAGACCGAAGCTCTTTACAATGTCGCACAGGGCTTTGACAGCACCGACACGGCACGGGCCTTTATTTCAGGATATAAGCAGGGCGATTCGGCAAGCGAATATATGAATGCGTTTCTTGACTTCCGCCGCGCCGGTCAGCTCGGGCAGGACTTTGACAGCGTTTTGCAGTCGAATGCAAACAAATACGCAGGGCTTGAGGAAAGTCAGCTCAGACAGGCATATTATGCCGGCGTTAATGAAAAAAATAATGCGCCGAAGCATTACAGCGCGAAAGAGGAAAAGAGGGCAGAAAAGAACGGCGGTCTGCTGAGAAACTATACAAAAAAGCTCAACGCGGAGCAGGCGGGCTCGGTATATGTTCTTGAGGCTCTTGCAAAAAAATACGGCTTTGTCGTTGAAGTGTGCGATACGCTTGCAGACGGAATGGCGAACGGTGAGTACGATCCCAAGACCGGCAGAATAAAAATCGCGCTCGACGCTGAGGAAAACGCTTATCTCAGAACCGCCGGACATGAACTGTATCATTATATCGAGGACTGGAACTCAACGGCCGCAGGCGAGCTGCGCGAATATGTCATAGGCAAGCTCAAAGAAAGCGAAAACTATGACTATGAGGGTAGAGTGAAGGAGCTTGAAAAGCTCTATGAGGGTTATGGACAGGAGGACATAGAGGCGGAAATCGTTGCCGAGTGCATGTTTGATGTGTTTGATGAGCAGACCATAAAGGAGCTTGTCGGAGAGAACCGCAGTCTGGCGGTGAAGATTCAAAGCTGGATACAGGGCTTTATCGAGAGCATAAATGAAATTCTTAAAAATCTCGGGCTTACGAGCCCGGAAATAAGAGCCCTTGAGGGAGATGAGGAGGCACTTGAAACCATCAGCGACCTGTTTAAGTCTGCGCTGGAGCAGACGAGGGAGAACAAATCGCAAGGAAAAACAACCGACATGGCGGACGAAAAGAAAAAATACAGCATAGGTAAAACTACAAAGAATAAGTCGGTTGTTGTGATTGCAGATGATATTCTGAAAGGTGTAGATAAGTCTGACTGGGTTGCGAAAGTTAAGGATGTTATCAGAACTAAATTTTCTGATGGAATACCTGTTGAGGGTAAGCTGATTAAGGTGAACAAGATAACCAGAAACGAGTACACCAATTCAAAAAACACTCAACACTACCAAAGAAAAGATGCCGTGATTTATAAAGATAAATTCAAGGCATCAAGTAATCTTAATGAAATTGTATTAGCATCGACTAATTACGTTAATGAGGATTTAAAGCATCAGAGAAAGGATAATTTTACCGAGTTTGCGAGGGGCGATGTGCTCGTTAGAGTGGGAAAAAACGATTATTCTGCAAAGGTTATTGTAGGCTTTACATCGGGAAAGGAAATGGTACTGTACGATATTGTTGATTTCACACCAACAAAGTTTGAATTAAAAAATGAGAATGCGTTTACCGAACAGCCGCTTAAAGTGCAACTCAGTAGACAACACGCATCCTCTGACACGAGAGTAACACAAAGTGAGCCAAGTGTCAATAGCAGTATATCCGAAAAAGCGCAGAATGATGCAAAAAAGTTTTCGCTCAAAGATACTACAAATGAATCCGATTCTCAGACAAAGAGTGAAGCTTTTAAGGAGTGGTTCGGGGACTGGGAAAACGAACCGGAATCTGCAAGCAAGGTCGTGAACGAGGACGGAACACCGAGGATAATTTATCATCAAACTGCGGCTGAGTTCAATGTGTTCAGCAATGCAAATCCGCTTGCCGGACGCAATGACAGTGAAACGCCGAACGGATTTTTTGCAAAGGACAATGATGCGGATATCGGGGTTGGCGGAAACAAACAGATGGCATTGTACGGTGACATGAAAAAGCCACTCCACTTCAAGGACCGTGCAGAAGCGAGTGCGTGGTACTCGGAGCATATAGACGGGTATAATGGACTCACAGAAAAGCTTAACAAACTCGACGAAGAATACCAGTCGAAATACGATGCTCAAGAAACGGCCAACGACGAATACTATGAGCAGAACTATGAAGCTTATGTTGCCGATGATGCGGAAGTCACTAAAAAAATCCTTGAAAATGAGGATAAGCTCGACGATATTCTTGAACAATGGAAAGATACTACCGACACTATACGAGGAGAACTTCGGGAGCTACTGGACAGTTATTTTATAGAAAATGACAGCGGCTACGACGGAATAATTCTCGATTTTGACGGCAGACGAAAAGGCGAAAATGTCAAGAGCTATATCTTCTTCAAAAATACTCAGCTTAAATCTGCAACAGACAATGTCGGTCTTTTTGACAGAAGAAATCCTGATATTCGTTATTCTCTCAAAAGCACTTCTGCAATAGAGGAGCAGAACAAGAAGCTCATGCAGGAGAACAAAGCTCTGCGCGAATACAAGCGAGAACTCGAGTGGCGCCTCGGAATAAACAGAAAAGAGCTTGATGAGCGGGCAATACGCAGGCTTTCGAAAAAAGTGCTCAAGGAATACAGCAGTAAGTATAATGCCGAAACGCTGACGCAAAACCTCAAAAATATCTTTGAAGCACTGGCAAATATGGACGACGGCATAACTTATGATGAAGTTATCGCGAGGACTGCGGAGGTTGCCAAGGCGGTGCTTGAAGAGAGCGCAGTGCTGAACACCGATATGTCCGAACAGTACAGTGCGCTGAGTGAATATGCCAAGGGCACGAAAATAAAACTCAGCGAGCAGCAGAAAAAAGAGATTGCCTACTATTACGGGAGCTATGATAAGTTCAGAAGGAAGAACTTCGGAAAGATAAGGCTTTCCGAGGAAGGCAGTACGCTTGATTCTCTTTGGGGCGAGATGTCCGAACTTTGGCCGGAGTTCTTTGAACCGGATACGCACGAGCTTGAGCAGGTGCAGACGCTCGTAAATGCACTCGAAACCATAAAACCGTTCTATGAAAATCCGTTCTACGACGGTTCTTTCGACATGGATATAGACACGGCGAGCTATGACCTTGCAATGCGCCTGTATGAAGAGTATTACGACATTCCGGAGCTCAAGACGCTGCGGCAGAAGATCGAGAAAGAATACCGCGACAGATACGACAAGCGCGTTGAAAAAATCAAGGAACAGGAAGCTGCTAAGCGACATAAGCTTTCTGAGGAACTCATAAAGCAAAAGGCGCTCTATGAACAACGCACATTCGAGGATCGCCGCGAATGGCTGCGTAAAGATGCTATGGCAAAGAGCAAACGGAGCATTGAGAGAACTGCGAAGACTCTTAACAGGTTCCTGCAGAATCCGAACAAGACTCAGCATGTGCCGGAAGCTCTGCGTTCGGCTCTCGGAGAGTTCATGGTATCTCTTGATGTCTACGGGAACAGTCAGTCAAAAGATGCGTTTGAGTGGCGCAAATCAATGTCGGAGCTGCAGGGAGAATTGCGCAAAATGCAGCAGGGAAATGACCCTCAGTATCAGCAGTTCCTGGCAGACCTCGACCCGGATCTTATGCCGATGATGACAACGCTGCTTGAAGTGTATAAGGGCAGTTCCATAAATGATATGGATGCGCAGGGGCTTGCCGAGCTTGAAACTGTTATGCAGCAGATAAAGGGCGGAATAACGAGAGCCAACGAATTGCTTGCAAACAGCCGATATGGAACGGTTCAGGCAATTGCCGACGCGAGCGTGCGCGAAATGGACAAGCGCAAAAGTTACAAGGACAAGGTGAAACTCGGATATAAGCAGCTGAATGTAAATATGCTTGACTCGTTCAGCTTCTTCCATCAGCTCGGACCGGCAGCAGAGACCGTTTTCAAATCCATTCGTTCCGGTTTCGATGAGCGGGTGGAAATGATTGATAATGCGAGCGAATTTATGCAGTCGATAGTCAGCCAAAAAGACATACAGGATTGGGAACGCTCAAAGCATACCTTTAAGGTCGAAGGCGGAGAACTGACATTGACGGTCTCGCAGATGATGGAACTGTATAACCTCTCCAAACGAGAGCAGGCGCGGGATCATCTTCTTCTCGGCGGAATCCGTCCTCTGGACACTTCAAGGCAAGAGGCGAAAATGCGAATCAAGGAGCAGTTCGGTAAGGGCGAAGAAACATACGCTAAGGCTGTGCAGGTGACAGTGGAAGACCTTGGAAATATAATCGACTCTCTGACTCCGAAGCAGAAGCAGGTTGCAGAGAAAATGCAGGGCTTTTTGAGCGGAAATGTTGCTGATTGGGGCAACAAAGCGTCAATGACACTGTACGGCTACAGAAAGTTTACCGAAGAGCATTACTGGCCGATACAGGTCAACAAAAACTCCGTGCGGACGATGAACGCGGAGGACGGGGCGGTTCAGACTCAGAGCAATTTCTATAAGCTTGTCAACATCGGCGCGACAAAGAGCGTCCAGCGAAATGCAAGTAACGGACTGTTTATTAAGGGTGCTTTCGATACCTTTACAAAGCACATCACCGAAATGAGCGCATATTCGGCATATGCGGTGCCGATAACCGACGCGATGAAATGGTATAATGCCCTGAGCTTCGAGGAAAAGGACGACGGATATATAGCCATATCCGGCACAAAACAGTCTATTGAACGAGCTTTCGGCAATGACGGAAAGGCATATTTTGAAAAGTTTATACTGGATCTTAACGGCAGCTCGGACAGCAAAAATGCAGGTGGAGCGGGTGAGGAAGCACTGATACGCAACTTTAAGGTCGCCGCCGTCGGAGCAAACATCAGGGTCGCCATTCAGCAGCCTACGGCATATCTCAGAGCAGCGGCAGTAATGAACCCGAAATATTTGCTCAAAGGGCTTTTGTCAAAGCCGGCAAGTAAAGAAGCAATAGACAATTGCCCGATTGCAAAATGGAAAAGCTGGGGATTCTATGAGACGAGTATGGGCATAACGATGAAGCAGCTTATAACTGGACAGAAGACGGTCGTCGATAAGATCCGCGAAAAGTCTATGTGGTTGGCCGGAGTTGGTGATGAGCTGACATGGGGAACGCTGTGGAATGCCTGCAAGGCGGAAGTCAAGGATAAAACCGACCTTAAAGAGGGAACTGCAGAGTTCACGCAGGCAGTCTCAGACAGGCTCAGCGAGGTGGTTGATAAAACCCAGGTCGTTGATTCGCTTCTGCATCGAAGCCAGTTTATGCGCAGTACGAGCTCTTTCTCAAAAATACTCAGTGCCTTTAAGGCCGAGCCGACGAAGTCGTACAACATGCTCCGCAATGCATTGGTTGATTATAACAATGCTGATCCCGGCAGTAAAAAGGCAAAGGCGAAGAATATAGCGCGTATTGCCGCGGTACATATCGCGACAAGCATCTTGACTGCCGGAATAGCGTCGATAGCAGATGCGTTCCGCAACGATGATGATGAGAAGAAATGGCTTGAGCTTTATCTTGAAGCATTCGGAGGCAACACGCTTGACGGAATCAATCCGTTTTCAGCTGTGCCGTATGTCGGAGATATTCTCTCAATCTTGTCCGGATATTCTGCGAGCCGCATGGATATCGAGGGTATTGAAGAACTAATTCAGTCCTGCGAATCGTGGCAGAAAGTATTCAGCGGCGAGAAGAAAAATCCGGATATCTGGAAGCTGATGATGAGCAGTGCAAAGGGAATTTCAAAGGTCAGCGGTCTGCCGATAGCGAACACGATGCGCACTTTTGAAAGCTTGTATAATTTCTTCTCTCCTGACAACCTCGGCAGGGAAGCAAGCTCCACGGAATACAGAAAGTTATACAATTCGATTGCCGAGGGAAAATATCAGAGGCAGTACGATAAGCTTATCAAAAAGGGTTATACCGCGCAGCAGCTCGAGAACGGTGTTAAGAATAATCTGGTGAAGTCCGAACCTCGAATCGCGCAGGCTGCACAGGCGCGCGAAAGAGGAAACATCTCAGAATATAAAAAAATATATGAAGAGCTGGTTTCTGAAGGATATCCGTCAAACGCGGTCATAAAAGCAATCAATAACTATATGACAATGCAGACGGCTGCGGCGCAGGCAAAAAGCAACGGAGACGACAGCGCACTCAGCGGCAAGCTCGAAGCTTTGCTCGAGAGCGGGTACGATGAAGATGAAGTGGACAGGATGATAGATGAGATTGCCGCAGAGCTTGATCCCGAAGCAGAACAGGATAAAGCGGTCGAAGAGAAAAAACTTTATGAGTATAAAGACCTCCAAAAGGCACTTGAAAACTCTGATGTTTCGTCCGCAAAAGAGATAGTCGAATATCTGCGAGCAAACGGCAAAGAGGATAAGACAATCCGCCAGGCATTGACAAAAGACCTCAAATCTGAGTATCAGGAAATGTACAAAAGCAATGATACGGAGGGCATGCGCCGGACGCGCCAAATGCTCTATGAGTTGAACATAGGGTATGATGATAAGACATTTCAGCGTTGGATTAAAGACATGACAAAGTGACAGCGAGGCGGGGAGAAATACTTCCCGCCTTTTGCTATACTTAAATCAGAGGTGAACCGAATGGAACGTGTAGAGCACAGAATAAAGCTAAATCTTATGAAGACAGGACTGCAAGGTCAGGTGAATGTGAAAAAAGCAGACACAGACAGCAGAAAAGTTTGTATCTACTTATCCTATGCGGCGAAACCGTTTGACTTAAACGATGTTGTATCGGCTGTGCTGAGAGCGGAAAAGCCAGACGGTAAGGTAATGTTCAACAGCTGTACTGTGTGCGAGGATAGGCTGGAATATATTATCACAACTCAGACGATAGCTGCGACTGGGACTGTGACATGTGAAATTACCTTAACGAGCAATTCGGGTCAGATTCTCGTAACACCGCGCTTTGAGATTATAGTTGCAGATGTCATCTATTCTGACTCTGAGATTGAATCAACAAATGAATACACAGCGCTGGAAAAAGCTATAAAAAAGGCATCCGCGCTGAAAGACGGAACGACATTTACGCCCAGCGTCAGCGACGAAGGGGTTCTTTCATGGTCGAACTCGGACGGCAAGGACAATCCCGCGGCGGTTAATATAAAGGGACCGAAGGGTGATCCGGGAGCAAAGGGAGACAAAGGCAAGCCTGGTAAGGATGGGGCATCGGAACTTTTTATTGTTAATGTGCAGGCGCAAAGCGGGGCAGATGGATATACAATTACTTCCCACAATAAGACCTACGAGCAAATAGATGCAGCTTATAAGGCGGGCAAGCAAGTTTTGATTGCTTTCACGGTTACGAATGAGAATAACACATTTTTAATTCCTCTCGGGATTGCCACAGAAACCGATTATGAGTTCTTAGTTTTTGCCAATGCGGTCTTTTATGTATATGTCGATAACACAGATACGTGGGATTGCTATGTGGAACCACTTGAAGCAGACAGTATTAAAGCCAAGATATCTGCCGACAGCTCTGCACAATCATTAAGTTTACAGACAATTCTTAACAGTTTGGTTTATCCTGCGGTTGAGAAAGCCCACGAGCATAGTAATAAGTCCGTACTTGATGGTCTTTCCGACTCTAATGGAGTTCTTTATTATAATAACAAACCCATAATCGCTCAAAAAATCTCTGAGGGTCCATATATAACCCTTGCTGACAATACCGAGTACCGTCTTACAGATGTCACGACCTTAAAGCTAAGCTATCCGGTAGGTGATTTCGAATCTTGGATGCGCCTGAACTTCGCGGCGAGCGGCGATATAACGGTCACTCTGCCCGCGGGCACCGGATATATCGGCACTGCGCCGGATTTTAAAAACGGCGAAACATGGGAGCTGAGCTTTAAAGACAAAATTTTGGCGGCGCAGAAAGTCGGTGAGGGCACTTGAACAGGCGCAGATTTATATGGCAAGAGGCGCAAGCGCAGAGCGGACTGCCGGATGGCTATACCGCATTGGAATATATCCAATCGTCGGGCACTCAGTACATCGACACCGGGCGCAAGTTGACGCAGGATTCTGATATCACCATAGATTTCAGGATAGTCGGTGAAATAAACAGGGACGCGGGCATATTCGGGTCACGCCAGAGCGCGTTGAAAAATAATCTTACGCTGTTTCAAAACAAAAATCCGATTG